>Ga0179593_1361715_pt1 | contig 22900 bp, 35 predicted proteins | sample CZODoug2_1_08_16_FD_185931 | JGI IMG/M metagenome (GOLD analysis project Ga0179593, IMG submission 185931) | Vadose zone soil fungal communities from Angelo Coast Range Reserve, California, USA - CZODoug2_1_08_16fungal (PacBio error correction) | ecosystem: Environmental > Terrestrial > Soil >...
TAGGAAGAGTGTCCGGGGTGGGGGCACCCCTACCCTGGAAAATGTAATAAGATGAAGGAGAGGAGGGCCAGGCCAGGGGAGAGGGGGAAAGGGAAAAAAAAAAACTGAGAGAGAAAGAGGGGGAAACTGGTGCACGAGGGCGTGGCCGGAGTTGTATGGTTCAAAGGCGCCAAAAGTTGTCCCCGGGGATCCCTGAAAAAGGAACCGCAAGCATAAAAACAGTTCTTTCAGAAGGGACATTTTTAATTGGGGAATACCAGGCGGCATTCTTGGGTCTTGAGTGTTTGAATGGGGGAAAAGGTAGACCTTGGAAGACAAGCGATAGGTGCGCGCAAAGGAAGGCCTCTTGTCGCCAAAATCATGGAACCAAGGGCTTGGAGGGAAAGAGAGGGGAAACGGTTGAGGGGTAAGAAACAGGAGCCGCATATTCTACAATCGGGGGCAAGGAAAGAGTCCATGGACAGCCTCTTAGAAAAGGAACTCTCCGTTGACAAAGCAGCGAACTTAGGGACTGAAACCTGATTCGCGACCTGATAAAATGACCAGCAAAGGGATACCGAAAAGGGCAGATCAATCTGCGGTCAAAAAAAACCAAAAGAAAAGAAACAGACTTCCACCTAGAAGAAAAAATACTCAGAAAAAAAAGAATTGAAAAGCCCAGTAGGCTAAAAAAAAAAAACGCCGAACGAGGGTCTTTCAGGAAGACAAGTTCAACAGGGCTTACGATGGCCCCTTCGAGCACCCGTGGAGGGGAGAAATACCTAAGGAGATAAGCGGACCCTGGCCTAAAATAGGTCCAAGGGCTTCCAGAAACGGAGAAAAAAAACGGCCTCAGCTACAACCCAAAAAGAGGCAGGCAACGAGGGGGGGAACGATGGGAGTCACTTCTCCGAAGGATACCCAACCCTTTTTGTAAAACTTGGCCCTGGCAACAAGCGCAGCAAACTAGCTTTCTATAAAAGAAAAAAAGGATCGCCCCTAGAAAGGAGTCACGATCATGAAAACATGGTCGCCCGGATCCAGTCGGCACGAGGGGTGGAAGAATTCAACAACCGGACCAGGTTCGGAGCATCAGGACAGAACCCCTGGAACGCTCAGAACGCGATTTGGGGCAAAAAGGATGAAGAAAAACGCTACCTAGCTTCGTAAGGGTGAAACATAGAGAACTCTATGTAGAAAAACAAACTCGATGATAGAGGGGGGAAAACCGCGCTCGGAAAGAACGCACCAAGAGCCAGTGACGAGTGGTTTGGTTGGCGGCATGGGTTGCTCGGTTCTAAAAGGCCAGGGTTGGGAGGTGTTGAGAACCGTCCAAGTCAATCAAACATGGAAAAAGGAAGGGAAACCAGGGGGGGGTAAGAACACCCGGGGGGTGGGGGGTCCGACGTTGTAAAACAGTCGCCGCAAACAATTAAAGAGCACAACAAAACAAAACGGCGAGGAGGTCGGCCGTGTGGTCAAAGCCTCCGACAGAAAACGAGGAAAGAAAATATCAAATCTAAACGAGAACGCCGTTCAGCAAAAGAACTTGACAAAAAGGTGTAGGGATAACGTGTCGGGCCAAAGCAGGGATGGAAACACAAGATCACGCATCGATGAAGGCGGATCAGCCGAGACTCAAAATCTAGAATCAAACCATCATCCCGTGTCGGTAAAAGGGGGCCATGCAAAACGGCTCGCAGAGTAAAAGGATTTCAGCAAGAAAAATGACGTCGACCATCGTTGCACCCCATTCGTACGACGCAACGGAAAAACCAAGGAGCGTGGACTTCAAAAACAGGGGTAGTAAGAGGCTGTACAAAAGGTGACCACAAATTGGTGGGACGAATGCCCGGCATCGCGAATACTTCATTAAATCAGCGATGGGCCTGGTTGCAGAAGAAAGACTAGGGACCGAACGGGCGAACGTAAAGAGGACCAAAAAAACAGCATCGGGGTTCTGGCCCATGCTACCGCCCCTTAAAAAAAATAGTGATCAAAAAATTGCATCCTAAAAAAGCCCTCCATAATGCAGTTCAAGCCAAGCCAGGGATACTAGCACGAACGGCACGAGGGTGGGAAAGGGTTCGTCACAGGGAAGGGAGGGGCCAAAGAATGCTCAACACAAAAACTTGAATAAAGAAAGGGGGGGCCGCTGGCAACTGGGCAGAAAGAAAAAAAAAAACCCGCTGGGCGGCTGCAGACCCGCTGCGTGACTGATAAGTCCTAAAAAAACGACGACCATCATGATTAAGTTTCGACAGAACAGCATGTGAAGACACGAGCTCTGTGTGAGCGCCATGACAAGTCTTACTCCTGGGCACGGCAATGGTGGTGGAAGGGGCAGCGAGCTGGTGTAGAAACAAAGGGGAGAGCGCCCTAGTGCAACTCGGCCCAAAGCAGTCCGGTTGGGGCGCGAACCCGTCTAACTTGGAGAGAAGACATGGCACGTGGAAAAGAAAAGGAATTCCTAAAAAAAGGTGCTCGGGATCGTGACCACCAAACCGGAAAAAAAACGGGAGATTTGCGGCAACGGAATGGATTGACGCGTCCAGGAAAACGGCAAAAACGTCGTGCTCAATAAAGATGACATAAAAATCGCAAGGAAAAAAGATACCCCAGAAATTGGAAAAATCAATTCCCCCAAAATTCTAACTCTGGGAAAACTCGTCAGAAATGCCCAAACGGGTCAATTATGGGGGGGGGTGCCCACACAGGAAACAAGCAAGAAGCGTAGTTGTCTGCTAACAAATTACTAAAAACTGCTAAGAAAGTCCCCCAGTACAAAGACGATTGACAGTTGACATCGAGGAATCACGCCAAAAGGGGTCCGGGCAGAAAGCGGACGAAAAAAAATGGACCAAAATCAGACATCGACCAAGCAAGGTGAGGTGACAAGACCCAAGTGGCCAGAGCATCAACTCAAACATCCCGGAAGGAAAAGATTACATCAGGGGTTCAAGTCAAAGGGGGAAACGTTGGTGAAAAACAAACCGGGGGCACCTGCTCCTCGAACGCGACAAAAAACATAAGAAGCAGCGTCCTAAAAATTTGTCGAGCCCGACAGGGCGTAAGAAGGTGGGGTCCATCACCCAGCAAACCAACAAAAAAAAAAACGAAAATGGAAGTTAGATGTGCGCCGAAAAACGAACACAAAAATGTCAAAGAACGGGACATGAGTCTTCTGGATGAACGGGTATGGATTACAGCGGCACACAAGGTTTGCCTGAAAGGACGCCTGGCCATCAAAATGAGCCGGCTTGTTTAAACGATGGTGCTTCGAGCTCAAAACAACACAACACGGAAAAAAATGGCGGAAAATGGCCGAGAAAATCATACAAAACCAAAGCGGCGAAAACAGGCGGGGCCTGCCATGAGGCTGGCTAAGTCTGTAACAGCCGAAAAAATTGACCAGATCCCGGACAAAGCCAGAAGACGGCATTTCACAAGTGTAAATTTGAACAATTGAACGCAGCGGGGAAGACGAATCCAAGGCGCGTGTGTTTTGCTGAAAAAAATACTTGAACGACGTCGAGAACCAGCCGAAATCCAGCAGGGCGAGCCTTGTCAGAATTCTAGGAGCAGGGGGTGGGGGGGAAACCCAGGTTTTTTCAGGACGACAATACGTTGCCAATATGACTGGGAAACCGTGTATAAAAAAAAAAGGTCACACCTGGATTCGGGCGATGACGGAATGCAGTACTGGAACCTGGGGAAGGGTCCAGAAACCATGCGCGATGGTCGGATGTTAGGTAAAGAGGACAGCGAATCCCCGAAAGTGCAAAGCCCAGCAAATTGCAAGATGAACAATACCGAGGTGCCAGAAGAAGGCTTAAGTCGTAGAGAAACAAATGCAAGACGACTTGTGCTTCCTGGGGAAAAACACAAATAGGGGCCGAGACGACCAGGTTCAAAAAGTCCAAAAAAGGACGGGAAGATCGGGCCAAATGCTGGGTGATCGTAATCATGAAGAATTTAAACACAAAAAAAACGGAAGAACCGAAGAGAAAGAGGGCGACCGCAAGAACTGTCCACCAAAAAAAACCGTACCTTGAGGAAGAAAAAAAACACTGGCAAGAATTAGTAAGGGCATCCAGGGCGCAGCGTTAACGCTCAAAAAAAAAAGACGGTAACGGGGCGCATTTTGGTACGAGCAACCAGAACTAAAAGAAGAATCGCCAGTGTCAACCAGGCTCCGCTGCCTTAAACCCACATTCCGGCACGCAGCCGGGGGAAAAGACAAAAAAGATATAAAAGAACATATCTAGGATCGGACACAGGTTTAGGCAACAAGCCTCGCGTCGCCCGCCCGAAACAGTACGACTCAGCGATAGCCAAGCCCCAAGGCTTCTTCTCCAGCCAAGAAACAGGGTTGGAACACAGGTCTTAAGTGGAAATCTAGACTGGAGGTTGGAAAGATCAAACTGACTGCTACAGGACTTTACAAAGCCCAGAAGAAGTCGTGCGTAAGGAATGGACAAAGCTTTGGCGTATTTTAGGGAGGTCTTCGAGGAAAAAGGGAAGTACAGCCACCGACAAATTGCCAAAAAGAACGGACACTGGCCGCCGACGTACAGCCATACACCTAAAAATACGACATTAGAAATCATATTGCCATTAAGCAGGAGAAGGGCCCTCAGGGAAGGGACGCGGACCAGAGGCATCACCGGGGGGGAACAACAGCCAGAGACTTCAAAAAACGAGCAAAGTTTCACGGGAAATGTCTAAATCTGGGGGGGACAAAGATGGAAGTCATGACGTGCTGACAACAGGACCGGGGCCCGGGGGGAAAAGACCCGATATAACTGCATGAAAAAAGAAAGGGAGGAAAAAAAGACCGATCAAAGGAACGGCGAACAAGCCAAAAACTCTCTCAAACGGGATCCGCAGTCGAGGCGGGAATCACGTTTCAAAAAGACGGAGGTGCCCAAGGACAAAAAGGTTAAAAAAAAAAGGACAGATGTGGAGAAGTGATGGACTGGGGTCAATACGAAAGTGAATCACTCTCCGGAGATCGAGGGGAGGCGGGACGGTCCACATCAACGCCGTCGGATCCAAACTGGGTTGCAGAGCCTTTTTGCAGGGCGACGGAAAAAAAAAACGGCAAAAAGGTGACATACAGCCTTCGACCAGTTTGAATTGAAAGAAGGTACGTCCACAACGCCGAGACTGTTCCACCTATGCCCCTCCCCAAAGAAACCTCCCGAACAAACATCTGGGAAGGGATAGGGATTTAAGAACAGTTGCAGGCGAGTCCAGAAATCAGAGGGTTCAAGCTAACAAAGTCAGAGGTTTCGAGGAGGGGGTAACAAAACAAACAGACGAACGGCAAATGGCGCCCTGACAAGTGCAGCAAAAACCGGGTGCCCCAATAGCGTGAGCCCGTTCCAGGGAACGTGTAAAGATTTGCCCGGATGATTGGTCTTTGAAGTATGGAAAAAAATTCGTCTATGGAGAAAAAACCAGCGGCCGGATCCGACCAAGAGAAAGAGGGGGCCCGAAGAGGTCCATTTTTGTGGTACTCAAACAGGGAAAATCCTCTTTGAGAGATGCGAAACGTGCAAAATGAAGGAACAACGGGTTTTTGGAGCCGCAGCGAACCGACAGACCCTCGAACAACACGCAGCCGGGCGCACAAAGGAAGGGGGGTCCAACGCCCCGAAGGGTTTAAAGAACGGGACGCCGGCTATTTTCAGGAAGGGCGGCGAAAAGAAGGAAGGGAAATCGAAAGAAAGTGGGGATTGTCCAACCTAGAACCGGAGACGAAAGCGGACGTGCACGGGGAGAAAAAAAGAAAAGTGGACTGAAGTCAAATGCCTGCCCTATCTGGGGAGGGACATGGGGGACGGACAAATTAACGTCAAAGAGGAAGAGGAGGGGGGGGGTCATTGACGGGCCGCGAAAATTGGAAGGAGACAAAACGGTTCATTTACAATTGCACAGAAGATGAAGAAGGAAAGTCCGGTTGTGACGCTGCGAAGATTCAAGGAGGGAAAAGAGCAAGGAACAGAAACGACGAGATTACCTCTAGACTCAGAACGAGAAAAATATTAAACCGAAGTCAAAAGCCCCGAAAACAACAACAAGGGTGTGAAAGGGATTGGGGAGGAAAAAGGGGAGCCCTACAAAGGAACTCGCCGAAAAGCGAAAAAAACCTGAATAAATTACCAACAAAACAAAGCAACAAGCCCTCAAAGGGGGAAGAAGGGGATCCAAAGTGAAAAAAAATACTCAAACCAGAAAAAAATCGAAGGGGTGCAGGGATTTTTATCAGGGGGGGACAAATGGTAGACCAAAAAAACAGCGGAAACGAATAGAGCAAAACTTAAAACCTGCGTGAAGAAGGTGTGACCAACGGGAAGAATGAGGGAAGGAACCCCAAAAAACAATAAATTGTCCTTGGGAAAAAAAAGAAACAACACCGTGGGACAGGCGGAAAGGAAAAAAAGTCTCTCCAAAAACAAAAAAAGGGGGGGGGAGAGAGTGAAGGAAACATTTTTTTTTGGCACACACCGTGTGAAAACAAACTGCCGGATAGAATTCCCATGGTCAGTTGGCGGGGCCTTTCAAAACAGAAATCAGCGAAAAACAACCTTAAACATTGCAAACAAAGTAAGACGAAGGGTTTTGCAGAAGGAAAAGGCGGACCAAGCTTTAGGCAACCCCGTACCAAAAGCAAAACATCTAAACAACGCTGGAGAAAGGTCCAAAGGAGGCAGAAGGGGGGGTAACTTGAAAAAAGGGTCAAGGGGGAGGCCAAAAACACTGTTTATTTGATTGCGTGGTTTTTATGGGAAAACGGGAAATAGGTGAGAATCGAGGAGGTAGCGAACGAACGAAAACTAAGTGGGGACGCCAAGAAAAAGGTGACACCGAGGGGGAGGAGAACCCAGCGGGCATTTGAGGGGAAGCATCAGAACGGCGGAGGGAGAAAAAGCCAAAAAAGCCAGTGAGAAAAACGTTGCAGCTTACATTGAGGAAATGGTTGCGAGGGGTGGCCAGCGCAAGCTCGAAGGAAAAAGAGGAGACCACAGATCGCCGGCTCACAAAAAAAGGTTGTTATCCGAAGCGAAAAGCAATCGCGGGACCAAAAAGCCGGACCACTGAAAAAAAAACAGCGCCACAAAGCAAACCAGGCTCAAACTAAAAAGCCCTTCCACAAAAAGGGAACCAACAGATATGAACGAAAGACCCGAAAGAGGGGACTTGGAAGTCCACATACCGGACAAGTCCGAACCTCGCTGACTAGACGAACTCAAAAACCTTTGCGTCACAGAGAAGAAGGTAGATCTCCCAAGGGGGGCGAAGAATATTTGAACGGGCGTCAAAGAGCCAACGCCTGAGCGAAACGCCCAGAACACAATCTCTTCTTGTACATATGACGTCGGCGGAGACAGCACAGTGGCATCAAAAAGAGGGCAACGGGACGAGATGGCTGAAAGAAACATGGTCACAAAAGGGGGAAAAAAATGTGGAAAGTTCAAAAAACCAGAGCCCCGGAGATGGAATCGTCATGCCGGAAGTCAGAAGAACAGGCGACATAAAAAGGGGTGGGCAGAAAGGAAAGACCCCAGGGCACAGGAAAGGGAGGGAAACTTTTTAAAAAAGGCAACCAGTAACGAAGAAACACTAACGAGTGGCAAAACCTCTGCAGGAAAAAAGGACAAAAAATCGCTCCGTCCAGGAAAAAAGTCAGAACTCCAGTGAGAAAGGAACTCTATGAAGACTGAAGAGAAAAAAACCTAAAAACAAACACAGGGCAAGGAAAAAAGAACCGAAACTTGTTGTGGGGTAACAGTGGGGGGTTGATGGCAAAATAGGTTCAGTAAGGAAGAGGGAGGTACTTGGCCCCCGCGAGAAAAAATGTCGTTAATGAAAAGAGCCCACCCTCGAAGGTGGGAAGGGAAACGCCCCAAAAGAATGGGACAAAAGAATAACAACGACTTCTAAAAGAAAAAGTGTACGCCTTAAAACCGGAACAATGAAGTTATAACGAGATGAAATGGAAGACGGAAACAAACAAAATAACCCGAGCCATCGACACATTGTCAAACAACTTCGAAACATTGGTAGGGTGAAAAGAACTTCAAGGGAAAAAAGAGCTTGAGGGAAAAAAAAAAGAAAGGAAAAGAAGAGAGACGAAAGAAACTCTCTAGTAAAGGAAGGAATGTCAAAACGAATCAACAATAGGGTTCTTGTCAAGGGGAAGGGGACAGCTTCAGAGGAAAGGGAAGAGGGGAACCGTTAACCTCGGGGTAAGAAAGAAAACGATAGAGACCAGAAGGTGCCAAAACAAAAAAACCATGATTTCGCACCCAGGAAAACGAGGATCGTGGTTCTCGGGGGGATGTGAAGTGGGCCCCCGTGGGGGGGGGGACAGCGGGAAAAGTTGGAAGAGGCACACCGGAGAAAATTGACGGACCTAAAAAAAAAAGGGTCAAATATGAGGGAACTGGGGCGCCAGGAGGTGTGCCAGGAACGCGACGGTGGGAACTGGTAAAAATAAGCTGGGAGGGGGCCCAATGTCTCCCGGACCCAAAGGTAATTTCTTGAAGGCGAATGACAAAGGGACCAACAAAACAGAAGGTGAAAGAAGGCGGGGCAGAGAAGAGGAAGAGAAGACTAAAAGTGGGAAATTCCCGGGTCGCAATAAAAAGGGGGGGGAGTGGCCACTAGGGGGCGAACAAACCTGTGAACCGGAAAAAAGTGCGAGCTTTGCATCAACTCCTCATTCTGTCGTCTCCTCTTCGAAGCGGACCAAAAGAAGGTCACGAATAAAAGGAAGGAACGTGCATAAGAAAACACGGGGGTGGAATAAAAGACTTCGGGGTGAAAAATCTGGGGTTTAGAGACAACCTATCTAAAACAAGCAGGGGGGGGAGTGCCTACAAAGGGGGTGAAAAAGGAGAAGCAGGGAGGTGAAAAAAAGAAAGCTGGACCGGTCACAAATCGGTTACAGGGTTGTGGTCGCAAAGAAAAAAATAAAAAAACATGCCCTAACTTGTAGGAGTCCAACAGGGCGTTGAACAGACTACAGAAAAGGTGGCCCTTACGGGGAGAGGCCAGGGGGTCATTACAAGAGTTTTAGGTGAGAACACGGAAGGATATTAACAGGTGGAAAGGTCCGAAAAGGAGGGCTTTTACGACAGGAGCGCGAGGGGAAACGTGGCTAAAATGAAAGAAACCAAATAAGGGGGGGGGGGAAAATATCATAGAAAGTGGACTATCATGGTAACAGGGGGACAACGGGAAAAGGAATACGTCACAAAGGGGTTTGAAAACAGGCCCGTAGATCAAAAGGTTGATTGCGAGAAAAATAAAATCCCTGCTCATGCCCTGGGAAAGAGGAAGTAGGTTAGGAATGCATGGGGGTCAGTTTCAAAAGACGCAAAGCAAAGTGGGCGACGGGGCACTTGAAGCTTAGAAAAAACTAGGTAGGTAAGGAAGAATAGAAGGAAAAATCCAAAATCAGGGATGGAAACAAGAAACCAAGTTCCCATTCAGGGGAAGAAACTTGCAAAAAATCCGACCCGAAGAGCAAAAACAAAGTATTAACATATTGGGGGGGGGTCACAGGTAGGGGAAACACGGAAGGTTTCCCCACGAAAAAAAAGGGGGGCCATGCATCAAAGCAACCGCAAAAAAAACAGAGGGCAAGGAAACGGTAGGGGGATGTGCTACGGGGCCTCAGGCGTCCGAAAAATGGTGGGGGGGGAATCAACATCAAAAGAAACAAAGACTCAGAAAAAAAAGGAATTAGCGCTAAACGCAATCCATTCTAAAGTGGTTAAAAAAGGAAAGGGAATTCGTTGGGATGGTACGGGGATCGGGGGAAGAGACTAACTAGGCCGTTTGGGAACCTTTACATGCAAAAAAGAACGAATACGAAGGCCATCTGGGGGACCCTCACGGGGGTAGGGGGAATGAGACAAACTAAAAACCAACAAAACGAAAGATGAAAGTGAGAAAGAGAGAAGCCACAATAGCGAAACAGCAGGGCCAAACCAGAAAACCGGTAATCAACTATTAAAAATGACCAAAAAAAGGACCAGAAGCAAGAAATAGGGGATTTCGCCCAGTGTGAGAATTGCTGCGGAGACGCATCTAAATCCGACTCTGTTGGTTTGGGGTTGCGGAGGACCCCAGAAAAGGGGGAGAAGAAGACAACCAACAGGCCAGGATGCCGCATGAGGGATCGAGAAAAAAAGGTGCAAAGGTTTGAGTGAGACAAAAATACGCGTTGAAAAAGGGACGGAACACCATGAAGGGGAATGCCCAAGGTGAATTGGGTGGAATGAGGATGAAGGAGTGAAACTAAAATGACAGGGAAATGTCCAGACCCGGCAAAACGTGAAATTCGGTAGGGGTCAAACCAGAGTAAAGCTCGAAAGAAATTGCGAGCCTCAAGGGGGGGGGCATTTGCCTTGAGATGAACGGGCAAATCTGGCCGGAGAGACCTGGAGCAGGAGAGGGGAGTGGTCCTGAGAAGAAATAAAATCCGGAAACAAAGGCAAGGCGTCCGTGGGAAAACACACATAGGTGAAACCCGACTCGGGGGACAGATTGGAGGACCCCAAGACGCAGGAAGAAAAAAGGGAAGATCTTGTCAAAAAATGCAGGGGGGGGGGGGGTAAATCAGAATATGTATGCATCAGCTTGAAAAACGAAAAAACGTCAAATGAAGCTCAAAAGCCATGAGGCAAGGGGAAAGAAATGAAAATGTGCCATAAAAGTTCCTAGCCCCTAATACAACTTGCAGATTATGAACTCAAAGAGGGTCGGTCGGGGGAAGGACCCAGGCTAAGGGGGGGGGATTTAGGAAGCCACACAAAAATTAGACAGGACTCATTGGGGCCGAGTAAAGAAAGCGAATGGGGGGTCCACAGGATACCACATGGGGAAGTGAACCAATGGGGGGGGGGACTCACAAAAGAGGTCCCTAAAAGCCCTGGCAAAAAAAAAGTCACAAGCTTCAACAGTGGTAGGGACGCAGGGGGAGAGAAGGAAAAGGAAGAACGAAGAGACGCATCGAGCACAAAAAAAAACAATTAAAAAAAAGAAAAAAAACTAAACCAAAAAAAACTTGTCACGAGGGTAACAAGGGGGGGGGGGAAAGGCTCGGCAACAGGCAAGTGCAAAGAAAGAGGAAGAACGCCATTTCAAAAAGAGCCGTACGTTAAGGGTTTGCACAGAGGGTTTAGTGAATGATGGGAGTCAGGGAGAGAAAGGAGCAACAGCACCGGACGGGCCAGGCGGGGATTGGAAAAAAAGGGCTGGGCCGAAGACGTAGAAAAAATACACGTGAAACACATACTAAGTAAGACAAAAGAACAAAAAGAACCTTGTAATGGAAAAACTATGGGGACGTGAGGGACAAAAGAGGCAGGGGGGGAAACCGTTCTACAGCAAGAATAACTACCAAAGAACGCTTCAAAACAGTTCACAGGGTCGACTGCTTTTGCCAGAAGGGTCGAAATCTGGAGAGGGAGTGCCTTACCGCAGAAAGAACCGTAAGGAGGAAGGAAGACGACGACCTAACGAACCACGATTACCATGAGAAAAAAACAGAAATAGGGAAAAAGAAACAATGAAAAAAGTACCGGTGGAAGTGAATTTGGTCATAAAAAGCGGTGAAAGGGGAAAAAAAAAGCCCAAAAAAAAGGTGAATGGATTGGACGGCGACGTAAAACAATTAATGGATTAAATCCTCAACGAGGAGGGGAAGAACGGGACGACAATCGACCTAGAGAGGGTGGGTGAGAAACTGGGTTGGTCAGGGACGCTTACCTAGGAAAAAGGGGTGGGGAAAAAAAAACTCAGATTAGAAAAGGTAAGTTGGGGGAAGACGACAAACGAAAAAATCCTGCAAAGAGAAAGCCAGAAAAAAAAAAAAAAAGAAAAAACCACAAAAAAAAAAATCTCAGGTATCCGGGTGCAGATGAGGCGGACTAGGGGGTCTCTCAAAAAAATACCGTTCAGACCACATCGAGTAAAAGAGAAGTGGGTAAAAAAAAAAACGAAAGAGAGGGGCAGAGACATGCCAAGCAAGGGCAAAAACCAAAACGAAGGACGGTTCCCGGGCCCGGAAGCTTCCGGGGAGGTGAGCGGAGAGGAAAACCAATCAGAAACAAAGTTCGAACGGAGGAACGGCGAAAGGGGAAAGAATCGAAAAAAATCTCGGGTCGAAAAAGAAAAAAGGTATATCCGAAAATCGAAAAAAAATTTATAAAAGAACGTACCGGCAAAACGGGGGGGATGCACAAAGGGGGAGAAAGTCGAGTCAACGACATACCGCGGTACAAAAAAAAAGCGGGGGCGCCGAGCCTTTTCAACCCAAAGTTACCAGGGAAAGGATGGCCGAAGGGGAAAAGGGGGTCGCAGGAAGAGATCCCAGCCCTAGGAATCCTAAGTGGCGCAGGCAAACAGAAAAGACGTGAACTGTGGACTAACCGAGCGAAGAAAAAAAAGAATGACGGGGATCTCAGCCAATAGAGCTGGGGGGGCAACCGGCGGGGGGTCCTTAAAAAAAAAATCCAGGGGCAAAGCGGCACAAAGGCGGTGGGGGGGGGAGGGCCCGCGGAGGGGGGAAAAAGAGCCGGTCGGAAAAACCAAGAAGGGGGGAAAGAGAAAAGAAGGAGGTCACGCAAAGGGAATTCGGGTGGAAGAAAAGTCCACCGGCGGAAACAAGAAAAAACATGGTAAAAAGCCCCGGAAAAAAAGGAAGGGGGGAAGCCTCGCAACTCAAAAAGAGAAGCCAGTAAGGGCTAGGACCGAGCACCGGGGAAAAAAATCAAAGAGGGGGGGGACTGGTTTGCGGACCCGGAAAGCAAAAAAAAACTTCAATAAGCAAAAAAATCGGACGGGAAGAAAGTCACAACTCCAAAAAAGAAAAGAAATTTAACGCCTGGGGATAGCAAAGTGGGTAAAAACTGAAGAAGAAGTAAACACTTGAAAGGGCTTGGAGAAATCAGGTGGCATGGGCGGGAGGAAAAAAAGAAAAAAAACAAGAGGGGGCCAGCTAACAACTAAAAAAAACGTCGGGAAGCATTGGAAAAACCTGTTAATAACGTCCAAAAAGAAAAAAAAAAGACACTGAAACGGCATTTTTAAAACAAAAAAATCTGGCAACGGGGCAAGACAAAACCAAAAAAAAAAACAAATCTTACAAAAAAAAAAAACTCACAAACCAAAAACAAAAAAAACACAAACGGGATGAGGGGGTATGGGAGAGAGATTAAGTAAGAAGGAAAAAATGGGGGGAGAGAACCTGGAAAAAGGAGAAAAAATGCCCGCCATGGCTTCAAAAAAACTTCTAAACGAAACGCACAAAAGACGTCAAGCAAGAAAGGACCTTATGAGAAGAGCGGGTTGGAATGGGGAAAAAAAGAAAAATTGGCAAAAAAAGATAAAGACCTCTCAAAGGACATATGCTTCTTCAAGGGGTACTTGGGCGAACCAACATTCTGCCAAAGGTGAAGGTAACAGCATGGGGGGAGGGGGTCCACCCTTAAAAAAAGAAAACACAAAGAGTGCGCAAGAAGGTAAAGGAGTCAGTTTGGGGAGCCAATCAAAAGGCCATCAATTGGAACTCTCTTGTACTTCGGTTTGACGAAAAGAGGAAAGCGATCCAGCAGACTAAAAGCCAAGTGACGCTCTGAGGAAAATGGAAACCACTCTTGAAAAAACGAACCGGGCCAGCAAACTTGCGCAGAAAACAATGAACCCAGAGAGAGTGACAAAAAAAAGGGGGAAGTACGGCTCATACGCAAAGAAAACGCACCGAAAAATATGCTACAAAAAACCTGCAAAAAACGAAAAAAAAGGACAAACAATTAAAAAACAAGGGAGGACAAAAACGAAGAAAAGGGATGAGGCACGAACCTATCCGCCTCTCAGTTGAAAGATGGAAAAAAAAACCCTGGTCATAACGAGAACGGGCATCAAACTGCAAACAAAGGTCAAAAAAAAACAAAAAAAAAGCGCCCACCTCCAGAAAGGGGCCAAGAGGAAAAAACGAGAGTGGGGGAGATTCGGTTTAGCTCGATCGATCAAAAACAAAAAAAAAAGGTACAAAGAAAAAAAAAAGCCGGCGATAAAAAAAAACAAACATCGTCTCAGGGGGGTGCAAAGAAGAAAAAAGGAAGAAGGGGAGTATATAATGACCGGATAAAAAACGCTAAAAAAAGACTGGGGTTTGGCAAAATAACAGGGGAAAAAAAAATCCGCATGACAATGCGGAACTAAAAACATTAAAAAAAAGAAAAAAAGCAGTGTGGGACCCGCTGAAACAAAAAATATGCCTCCCGAAAAAACGAAAAACACTCGAAAAGGAAAAAAGTTGAAACATAAAACTCAGATTGAAAACTAGATGGGGGAGACGAACGCGGCCCGCAACTACAAAAAGAAAGGCCCGACTATTGGGGATAGAATTTGGGGAAGAACATCGGGTCTAGAAACGATTCAGTGGGACAACGTCAACCAAGGAAAGAAAAGGTAAGGAGGGAAAGAAAACAAAAACCAAAACGTTAAAGGTGTCCGGTCGGCACAAAAGGAAAAAATAATCGCTTCCGGGAAGAACCGTGTCAAAAGAAAAAAAACGATCCAAAAAAAAACAGGTCGGAAGGAAAGAACGAAGTCACTGCAATTCGGAAACCCAAATAAACAACTCCCGACAAGTTGATTTAAAAAAGGGGGGGGTACAAAACTGAAGGGGACAAAAAAGGACCCGCTACGAGAAAATTCTGAATGAAAAAAAAAATCAAGGAGACTTGATCTTACTTCCATAAATGGGCCATCAAGGTAACGTGGGTGGCAAAAAATGAGAAAAAAAAAAAAGTAGCGGGATAACGAAAAAAAAGCGTGGACAAAAAAACACTAAATCAGTCCCAAAAAAATCGGGTGGGGAACCCCCAAAAGGGAGGACGGCCTGAAAGCCGGGATTGTCATCGTGGGTATTAATCTTCCCCGGGAAAAAAAGAAGAACAAAAAACAGGCCAGAGAAAAGAAGAAACATAAAGGAAATGAAAGAATCTGGGGGAAAGTTCTTGATGGTCCCGGAAACTGGCACAAGCGGCCAAAGGGGGTAACGGGCCATCAAAAAAAAACGCAAGGGCCAAGAAAAGTTGAGACGGGGCAAACATCACAAAAATAAGACCGGGGGAAACAAGAGGTGAAAAATAAGCAAAACGCCGCGGGAAAGCCTATACCAAAAAACAAAAGGGGAAGGAACAATACGATTAAAAAAAAAAAAATGGAAAAAAAACGGAGGTGGGCGGACTTGGGGGAGGGAGAAAGCCGCAAGGGGGCGGGCACTGCTCAACGAACTTAAAAAAGAAAACGGCGCTGGGAAAAAAGGCCGAAAGACGCTTTGGACCGCATAACAGAGAAAGGGGGGAAAAGCGCTAGATCGATGTGGCTAAAAGACAAGGAGGGGGGAACCAGGCCAGGGGCGTGGCCCGTCACGGTGGGGGGGGGAAGTAGACATTTGAACAAGGAGAAGAAACTGCGAAGGGTCCGTCTGGCCAAGCGCGGTGGGGGAAGTTTTGTGGGAAAAAAAAAAAGAAAAAGGGAAAGGAGAATATAGAACGACGATGCAGGGTTTAAGAGCAGAAAACCCAACAAAAACTGGGCAATTCAGGCACGGTAGCGGCCAGGGGGGTAAGGGAGAAAATAGGGGGGACATGGCGGGGGGAACGAAAGGAGTCGCAGATAAAAAAAGAACAGACTGCTGTCCGAAAGACCAAACTCGCTAAAAGAATACCAACAAAGCATTGTGGCAAATAAAAGTGGTGCCCCGTCTTCTCTGGGACTAGCGATGGGACAACTAAAAAGGACCTAATAGGGTACAAAAAAAAAAGAAAAAGAACCGACGCGCATGTTAACTGGATAAAAACAGAAGCCTCACAAAGAAACGAAAACCCCAAACTGAAATCTAGTAGTAAAAATGCGAGTGGACAGCGCAAAGAGGGTTAAAGGTCGAAAAGAAGGAGTGTACATGGCAACAATCGCCAAAAAAAAAAATGATGGAGGAGAAAAAAGGGCCAGTGAGGACATCAAACCAGGCAGGGCCCCGAAGAGGGGAAACCTGGGAAGGGGATGTTGGTCTCGCCGGGACCGGATGTGGTCGAAACCCGAAAAAAAAAAAAAAGCAATACAAAACAAGACGAACGTCAAAGATGAGGGCAGAGGAATTCCGAAAGGGTAAAATCGACGGGAAAGGTGAAAACCATGAAATCACACAGCAAAAAAAAACAAAATTGAAATTAGAAAAAAAAAAAAAAATGGACTGACAAAGCAAAGAGAACGGTGAATGGAAAAAGTCTTTGAAAAAAGGTGATGAAAAAAAGTGACTGGGCGAACCAATCGGCACTTACAGCGTTTACAGGTACCGGGAAAAGCCCTCAAAAAAGGGGAGGCCAGAGTGTGGTTCGACGATGGGGGGGGGGGGTTATATCCGAAAATCAAAACAACAACAAAGAAAGTATGGAATTGAATAGGAAAAAACAGCAGGAAAAAAAACGACCAAAAGAGCTGAGGAAAAAATAAGGAGGACGATGAAAGGGGAGAAAAGAGAACCGTAAAGAAAAAAGAAATAAAAACTGCCATTAAAACCTGGTAGAAGGGTTGCTTGCAGACGGAAATCTAAGAAGGGCGCCAAAGGTGTGTGAGTGGAAAGTTCAAACCCCTCAACTGTAAAGACCGCGGCGCAAAAAAAGAAAAAAAAACGAAGGAGAGATTGGAACGCGCGCTGAAGCAGGTGCCCGGGGGGTTTAGTGATAAAAAAAATCGTGGGGGGAAAAAAAGGGTATGACGGGGAAAAAAAAAATGGGTCAAAGGTCCACACTGGTTTTAGGGCAAATATGAAGGTATAAGGTGGACCGGGGGGGGGGGGGGGTAGACAAATGAACGTGGCGATGGAGATGAGTATAGAAGAAGCAAGCCCTCACTCAGAAGTCGCGTCAAAAAAAGTGAAAGGGTATAAAAAATAGGCCGTTGAAGCCAAAGGGGGGGGCAACAGTAGCAAAAAAGTGGATAGAAGAACAGTGACTGGAACCCGACTCCCCTTTGCCACCAGGGTTCATAGAGCAGGGCAGAAAAGGTCCAGACGGGGAATCGGGGGACCAAAAAAAAGGTGATAGAGGAGGATTGAGGAAGCTAAGAACCATTTTGAATCCTAAAGAAAACCTTTCTGGCCTTGGGGGAAAAAAGCAAAATTCTAAAAGCAAACTCCAATGTACGTGAAGGGGGCAAAAGCAGGAGAAACGAAGAAAGTGAGGAGAAGTGAAAAAGAAGGCAAATAAGTAAAACAAGCAGTCAAAAGTGAGGGGGCTCTCCAAAAAAAAAAAACAACCTTCAAAGAGCTTGACCGAGAATCGGCAGCAGAGAAGAAAAAAGGTGTGGAAACAAGATGAAGGGGGCTGCCTTACAAAAACCGTGAATGCAAAACATTTCAAAGATGTGAACTGAAGCGGAAACAGACTCGAAAAGGAAAACAGGGGCTCGGACAAAAGCGCAGAGAAGGGAAAAAAGAAGCGAAGATCCCTGCAGCAGTAGAGCACCCAAAAAAAAAAAAAAAACCAATGGAACGCCCGGGGGGGGGAAAAAGACCAAAAAGCCAGAAAACAAACTTGTGAAGGGGTATTCAAGTGGGAGCATCGTCGAAAGGGGGGTCAAACACTAGGACGCCTGTGTGGGACACACAGAGGAATAATTGAAGGAGTGTGAAACTGAAAACGTATGGGAAAGGAAAAAAAAAAAAAAAAAAAAGATGAAAGAAAAGAAAGGAAAGACGGGGGGGCACACGGGGAGAATGGCAAGAAAGGAGCTGGCCGACGACCTTCAACGTTGGAAAAATGGCCAACAATCTGGAAAAAAAAGAGTAGACCATGAAAAAAGAAAAACAGGGGAAAGAGAAGGCAGGACGGACCGGAAAATCTTGAGGATAAAGCAGAGAGCAAAATAGAAAAAAAGGCCTCAAAAAAAAATCAAAAGTCGGAAACGGGGGGGCTGGGTTTTAAAACGATGAAAAAAGAAAAATCGAATGTAGTGGCTGAACCTCGGAATTGAAAAAACATTTCCATGCAACCAAAACAAAGCAACAAACAAGAACAGACAAACTATTGAAAATGGATTAAAAAAAAAACAAAGACGAAAAAGTACTAGAGAAGGTAATCCGCGCTAGAGGCTTTAGACGTGGGTAAACGAATTTGACCTACACTGATACGACACTGGTGAAAAAAAGGAATTTCAAAAACTGCGAAGCGAGGCTAAAGGAAGATGCACCCGCCACGAGATAGGTGAAGGGGAAGGCGGACGGGAAAAAAAAAAGAATCAGAGGCCCTACAAAGATCGGACAAAAAGGGGTGGTGCTCGGGACGGAAAGGAGGACCGGTGGTGATCAATCAGCTTCAAACCCATGTGTTTTGAAAAAAAATTTCAAAAAGGACAAGTAAAAGTAAGAAACCGAGAAAAACCTAAACATGCCCCGCCCACAAAAAAAACAGCAGGAGGTGGAGGGGGGGCGTGGCGGAAGAGAAGTGAAAGCGCCAAAATGGAGTTCCGTCGGTCCACGATTATGTGTTTTTGTCCCCAACTACGAGCCAAACGGGCGAAAGGCCTGCAACGGGGTACAACATAGAAAAAAAAAGGAGGTGAGGGGAAAAGGGAACCGGGGGAAGCTGGGCCGAACTGGAAAAAAAAAAAAAAAAGGGTCGTGGAGCAAAAGCTCAAAATAGTCGAACTGGAAAAACAGATAAAAAAAAAGCCAAGGGGGTGAGAATGAAGAAAGAAAAAAAGCTAGGAGAGCCCCAACAGGCCAGTGAATGAAAACGGGTGGATCAAAGGATCAAGCATACGAAAAAAAAAGAGGAAACCCAAAAGAAGGGGAGGCCCCGAGGAATTTGTACCCGTCAGGCAAAAAAAAATGGGCCGTCTTCAAACTCAAAACACGAAACGGAGGATCGAAACGAAAGTGCAAAAAAAACAGGGCCCTCGGGGAAGGCGAGGATCGTGCAGGTATAACCAATGAGGTCAGAAAAGAAAAAACTAAGAGGGGGGGAGGGTTAACCGGTGGACCGAAGGTCATCATGAGCGAGCAGCTGGGAGTTGTGACCACCGTCGAAGAAAAGTTGAAGTCAAAATAAAAAAATGGGGGGGAAAATTAAAGAGATAAGGGTTCGCGAAGTCGGTTTGGATAGAAACCGTCAAACGATCCATTTTAAATAGGAAATCAAAGAGTGAAATCGCCTGCGCGCAAAAAAAAAAAGCCAGCCAGTACCCGAGCGTCAGAAACGCGGGTTCAAACAGTATTTGCGCAAAGAGACTCAGGAAAAGAGCAAAGAAAAAGGGACTGATCAATTAACCTGAGAGACACATCAAAAAAAGACAATAACCCTCAAAAAAAAAAAAACGGAAAGCGCAAAAATTACGGAAGACCTGATGAGCTGGGAAAAAGGGCTTGGCAGGGCGGTGCAAAAGGAGAAAAAAAAAAAAAAAGAGGGGGGAACCGACTGAGCACCCAACCGGAGGCGAGGAAGCCAGGGTGGGGGGGGCCCGGTTTCCGAGAATCGAACTGCAAACGCAGCGGGATTTCAAAAAAATCTGGGGCTCAAGAAAAAGAAAGAGGAAGGAGAGAGAGCAAAAACAAACGAAGGAGAGAGACAAGAGAGAAAGAGGAAAAAGGGCCGGTTGGTTGGAGCCCTAAAAAAAAGAGAAAAAGCCCCAAACGCCAGGGGCAGAACGAAGGCACAAAAACCCGGAAACCACGCCAGAGAAGGGAGAGAAGGACCGGGGTGAAGACGTTGGGGTTTGCGCAAAAAAAAAATCACCCGATCTAATACCGCACCGGGAACAGGTACCTTGAAAAAAAGGGTTTACGGACTTTGACTATCAAAAAACATGAAAGGAACCGGGGGGGGGAAAGGGGTCAAAAAGGTAGAGATCAAGAGTGGCGGCCCAGGAAACGGAACTTGCTAAAAAAAAATAATGAACGAAAGAAAGGAATTGGGAAAGACGCAGGTAACAGGGTTACTTTCGTTACGCGCGAGGTCGTTGACTGCGAGGCCAAAGTGGCCGTTGGAAACCTCCGTTGATGGAAAAAATCGTTGCCGGCAAAACGGCAGAAGAAAACAGAATTAGAGAACTAGATCAAAACAGACAACGACCAGCAGAAGATAACGCGGGAAAACAAGGGGAAACAACCTAAAGGAAGCACAAACAACAAAAAATAAAAAAAAAGAAAAAAAAAACACAAAAAAAAAAAAAAAAAGAGAAAAAAAAACAACACCCACCAAACACAAAAAAAAAACTACGCTAACTAAGACTAAAGAATCCGGGAAACCCGGAACAGCCGTAGGAAAAAAGATCGGACCACGTTGTGAGGTCAAAAGAAGAAACGACTAAAAAAAACCCACACCGCCTAGATGGGACGAAAAGGCCACCACTGAGAAACAAAAACATTGCACTGTGAAAAGGTATCTGAAACAGGATCATGTCCGATGACCCGAAAAAAAAGGAAAACAGCGAGGTAAAAAAAAAGAAAGAGAAGAAAGCACACAGCGGGGGGCTATTTACGTCCAGCAAAAAAAAGAGGATCCACACCCGTTGTCAGAAAAAGTAAACGAACGGGGGTCCAACATGGGAAGCGATAAATTGAACTTCAAAAACAAAAGAGAGGGGGAGACGATCAGGCACCGTCCACCGAGGATCCCGCGATTTTTGGCAAGGTCACGCCCGCCTCCGGAAAAACAAGCCGGCAAGAGGCAACCGGGGGCAAAGTGATAAAGAGCACGAAAGTTGGGGGCACACCGGCAACAACAGGCATAGTCACCTGCATAAAAAAAACGTGGGGTGAAAATAAGCGAAAAAATCTATGGGAGACGAAAATCCGATGGAGAGAAAAAAAGCGCCGCCACGCCCGCTAGAAAATTACGAAGGTTGTGTGAAGTGGCATGGGGGTGGAAAGAACGCGGGTTAGCCCAGGAGGGCGTTTGAAAGACGACTTCAAAAAAGAATCAGAAGCCAAACAAAGGGGGTCGAAGTGCCTCAGCAAAAAAAAAGAGGCAAAAAAAGATAGAAACGTCCCAGATGGTCGAGAAAACCAGTTTTAAAATCCAGGAACGATAAAGGAGAACTAAATACAGAGAGTTCGCCAGTCCCAAGCAACGTTACTACAAAGTGGGAGGGGGATCCGGGTGTAAAATCTACCACTGTAGTAAAAAAACGCATACGAACGGCTTCAAAGCAAAAAGGAAGGGAAAGAGAAAGACTGAGATCGCTGTGCGAAGCCAACCGATAGGTCGTACCTGGAGACAAAGGGGTCTAATGCGGAAGTTCAACGCCGGAAGCCGGCAGCAATGCTGGAACGCTAAAGGGAAACAAACCATCTAATAAAACCAAAAAAGATTTCGCAAAAAAGCACCGGAAAAAGCCAGAGGGGATCCTCATTGGGTGAGGTAGACGCGGCAGGAACGGGGGGAAAACAGAATATTGGGAACGTCCCCCAACTTCAATCGCGGGCAGACGGAAGGAAGGAGAGCCTGGTTCACGGTCTCCCCGGTAAACTGGAACGTAAGTGTCGACGAGGGTTCTTCCAGAAGGTATACAAAAAAAAAAAAGTGCAGAGGGAAGAATGGGAATGTGAGAATAACTCCATAATCAGTTCCACAAGAGTTGGAAAAGTTACTAAGCACATGCGCGGGGAAAAAGGGTGGAGGAGAGAAGGGAAAGGGTAAGGAGAAATGACTTAAAGGAAGAAAAAACTAAAGGGAGCGAATTGGAACAACAGACCCCTCATTGGGCTTGGGGGGGGTCAATTAGACCGCTGAGGTACGGTCCGAGGAGCCGGACGAGGACAACTTGGGAGGAAAGAACCCAAGCTTAAAAGGCTAAAAAAAAAAAAAGAAAGGGGGGAGAGCACAGGGACACGTACGGAGAAAAACCGCTGGAGTAAAGGCCAAATGTGTTGAAGCAAAAGACGTGTTGAAAAATGATCAAGAACCGAAATGGACAGAAACTCGGCACATAGAGGAAGGGTGTGGTGGCCCGGAAAGCAAGGCCTCACGCTTAACGGATGGGGGGGTGTGAACAGCTGACCGAAGAAAAAAAGGCCTCCTTCGGGGAAGGAAACACAGAAACCGTGACGTGCGAGGCACTGTGATCGCGCCGTTAAAGGAAAAGGGCTTGGGGGTCTCATTTAAAAAAACTCGACATAGCGAGAAATGAACCCCCAGCAGGGGGGCAGATATGGAACCCGGTCCCCACAAAAAAACTCTGGAACAGGGGAAAATGCCCATAAGGAAAGAAATATTGGTTTCCAAAAAAAACGCAAGAAAAAAGGGACGCGCAAAGGTGTTCTTCTATAAAAGACCAAAAAACTGCGCAACCTGCTCCAAAACGACATTGAGGGCACCAAGGAGGGCAATGCAGAGGGCGAGAATGCGGGAAATGACTGGAAACTATTTCACAAACATTCAGGAAAACCACGGAACGCCAGCAGATGGGATTGACAGAACCAGGTCCATAGAACTAAAAAAAGAAAATGAAGAATCGGGGACCCAAAAGGTGGAAACCGGAGGGATCATGGGTTTGCAAGGTCCTATGGTAAAACAGGTCTTTGAAAGACAGAACGGGGGCAAACACTTCACTAAAGAAAAACGACCAAGCTCGGGACAAGACGGTCGGAGAAGGGGAGAGGCCAGTCAAAAGGGAGGGGTGGACAAACCATGACCAAAGAGATGGAATTACGATGACAAGCAGAAAGGGGGGCACGTTGAGGTTCGTCAAAGGGGGGTCCTGGATCTTGTATCACGAAGAAGAGGTAAATTTACCACCCGCCAGTGTTTTCAAAAAACCGGAAAGCAAGAAACCCACACAACAGTCCGCAAAAATTGGTTGACTCAAAAAAAAACGATTGGGGGTAAGT
>Ga0179593_1316228_pt1 | contig 22898 bp, 16 predicted proteins | sample CZODoug2_1_08_16_FD_185931 | JGI IMG/M metagenome (GOLD analysis project Ga0179593, IMG submission 185931) | Vadose zone soil fungal communities from Angelo Coast Range Reserve, California, USA - CZODoug2_1_08_16fungal (PacBio error correction) | ecosystem: Environmental > Terrestrial > Soil >...
GAAAAAAGAAAGACCAAGGAAGGAGGTCGGAAGGGGCGCGCGGGAGGAGGACCCGTCCAGCCACGTTCCAAGAGGGTCGACCTTGCAGGGGATAATGTGCGACCAAAAAATGGCAGGTTTTTCCATAGGCGAGGTCGCAATAGCTGTGTTGGAAAAAAATTCTCGAGGAAAAGGTTGACATGCAGAAACTTGTGGATAGCAAGCCACCATCCCTAGGAGAGCGGAAGCCTATGAAAAAATTTGGCTAAAGAAATAAAGGGAACCGGTCGCGGGCTAAAGGAAACCGAGCCAGGCAGTTTCACGGGGGCCCTAAACGCGCTGAGAACGGACAGCCTATTAAAAAATTCGAGTAACGGAAAACGATCCCACGCGGCCAGATCTAACTCTGGCGGAGACGGTCCCCCCAGCAGTCGAGCTAATACCGGCCACCGAATGCGGAGAACAAGCATCAAGGAACAAAGGGTATTGCGGGATTCCTCAACAGGGCGTGATTCAGGGTGGTCGGGGGGGACTGGCTTCCGGCGAGGAACCTACTGAATACTGGATGCGCGAAAACAATCCGCACCAGCGATTGCGGACGTACACAAAACCCTGAGGTTTGGCGGAAATCCAAAAACGGGATGATCCCAATGGAAGGATAAACATAAGTGGGGAACCAACTCTCGGAGGTGCCCTGCGGAAAGTGGAAAAGGTAAGAAAACTGGGGTCAGTCCTAAAAAAAAATCCAGGAAGGTCTGGAGAGCGTAGGCCAGAAAGCGGGGTGCCGTCTCACACCAGGTCAGAAAGCCGAAGAAAGCAGAGCACGTTCGACAGCGATTCAATAGTCCCACATAGACGAGGAGAGTGGGGATGCCAGTGCTGGTCGAAGACCCCCAGTCGTTAATCGAGGGGCGAAAAAGGCGGGATTGAAGGCATCGGTCAGCGCGCCGCCACTGGAAGGACGAAAAAGTCCACTGTCGCAGAAATACTTAAAAGTCGGAGGTCACTTCAAAATGTCTTTTCAACTCTCAGGCGGGAACGCAAACACTTCAACAACGAGAGACTACATCATCCTCTCCGTATTCATTCTGACGAAGGAAGGAAGGTTATGCAACGAGAAGAATACGGCCCCGCGGAAAGGGGTCGTGAGTCACTATCGCCGGGAAGGTAGAATCCTACCGCCCGATGCGTCATCTCTCGTAAGAGGGCGATTGCCCGGCGCGGACAAGGAATGCCGATTTTCCTGGACGTCATACAGGCTGCGAGAGAACCGCAAGATCTTCTTAAGAGGAGGCGAAACCAACCGCGAAAAGAAGGCGTGGGTGCGGGAACTAAAGTTCGCGGGGAGAGAAAAAAAATCGAGGTCGGAAGGAGTACTCATCCCTTCAGAAATAAGGTTGCGGAATTGACCCACCCATTAGTACCCAAGGGCGAGGGTCGCCGCGCGGAGTCTTAAAGAGGGGTCAGAACCGATAGGAACAGAATTGCCGGTTCTCAAGGTACCAACCGGCCAAAAGGTGGCGATTCATCTCAAAACGGGACCCCAGCGACCACAGGGTCACAGGTGCGTCCTGTTCGAACCGTGAATTGAGAGGGCAAACTAGGCACCACGTTGCGTAAGACCCAGAGACTGACCCGTGGGCAGAAACCGGGTTGACCTCAACCTCCCATAGAAAAAAATCGGGCCGCGTGGTTCGAGCCGGCGTGAAGTCCACTCGAAGTCTTTGGCGAAAGCCAAAAACAATCACTGGACGCAAAGACATACTTGACGTGAGTGAATTGCGGCGCAATCCGGGGGGCCAACCCACCCCAAAGGGGCCCCGAAGAGGGGTCAGTTTTGGGTGATCGGATCAGACATGGTGATGTTGGGGGGAAGATGACCTCGGGGGGGCCCTTAAAAAAAAAGACGCACCGCGTCCAAAAAACCTCCAGTCCAAGGGGAAAAGAAGTGGATCGAATCGATTAGTCCTCGTTCCCTCGAAAGCTGGCCGCAAGTACTCAGTCTGCAACGGGGGGGACAATCCGGTCAATCAGCTGAAGGCATGTCTTCTCAGGAAAAAGCGCGGGGGCGAAGCCGAAATCTCGCGCTCACAACTCGATCATCAAAAGGGGGGGGGCATTCCCTATCCAGGGGTGACCGAGTGGGCGAAGGCTAAACCAAAGAAAAGTGTCCAGTGGAACGGCGAGGCAATTGACAAACTAGTCCCATCGAGTCGTGGAGAGGCGAAAGCAAGGATCATAGCGATCCGTTACAGAGAAGAAGAGAAAGGGGCGAATTAGCGGGTAAAGGCGATGCGCTCAAAATCAAATTTGGAAACAACCAACCAACTTCCGCTCGCTCAAAGAGAAAGGAGCAATGCACCTCCCCGCCGAGAAAGGGGAAATCCCCAGACTGTCGTCCCGGCGAGACAGTATGAAATAAATTGTTCCGTGATCGTTTGTGACACCACTAGAGACGATTTCGCTACAAGGAACCACGGCCTACAGGCATTCTGGAAGGGGAGCGGCTTTGCAAGAAATTATGAACACGACTCAAGACATCGATGGATACAGACCCCGGGAGCGTTAGGCTAAACGGTTGGCTTTGTCGTGCGGCCAGCTGGGTAGGCGATGAAAAGGATGGTGTGGAGGGGTACGCAGCATCGGAAAGTTCGCTTAAATGTGGTTGGAAGCGCGATGACAAGGGATCCTGGTTAAGTAGAGGCTCGGCCAAGCTCCCGGCACATCCCCTGGCCTCTGAGAATGGTGGCACGGACAGCCCCCGGATGCAAGAAAGAGAAAAATCTCCGGCCCATCAGCTAAGGGGAAAAAACGCAGAGTTGCCCGAACGAGGTGCATCGCGCGGATCCATCCGTATAGCGAGGAAGTCAGGATGGCTTCCGGTGGAAGCGCGAGGAAATGCAATCAGGCAAACGGTGCCCGATCCAAATCGCGAGAAGTTCCAAACTGAAAGACTTTGCTAAGACAGGGCGGCGAAGTGAAGGGACGCTGGTAGAAAATCGCGGTCTTATTCGCGTAAGGTACGATCAACCGAAGAGCTGGCCGGACTAACGTTAGCCGACAGCTCCACAGGCTTAAAGGTACTCGGGGGAGGGCAGTTGGCCCTAATGGCTTGGGACCGGAAACACCCAGAGCGGCAAAAGGCAAGCAAAAAACAACCACTACCTTCCCGAAAAGAACTGCTTAGAAAGTAACTCTCGATGCTCTTCCATCTGCTATGTGAGGGCAGAAAAAAGCATCCGGCGGGCGAACCGAGGATAGCCGAAAAGGTGTGGACACACGACATGCGCGTATTAGGAGCAAGAACGGGCTTGGAAATCTATTAGTTGCGAATTTTGTTAGTACATAAAACAAAGACTGTGAACGATATCCGTCGAAAAACGGGAACACAAACTCTCCCAGGGTGGAATTGTGAACGAAGGCCAGGGGAGTGCCTCGATCGAGCGAAACCAGCGTGGGGACCTCGCATCTCACTTGCGAAAATCGCGGAAAGACCCAAATGAGTGGTCAAGCGATCAAGGGAGAGTAGGAGCGCATAAGAGCCTTGAAATTGCCAAGAATACCCAGAAATAGGTGAACCGAAAACACAAAAAACAGACGTGACGCCAGGCCATGAGTAGGGCGTTCACGATTGGTCGCTAGCAGGATTCACGGAACCGGCGCAAGGGGAGTAGGAGGCAGAGCTGCGGGGCGCACCAGGCGTTCGAGAAAAGGAGAGCCTGGATGGGGACAGATCATGGAGCAGGGCCAGCTGGGTCGCGAACGAAGCTGGGCGTGTCAAGTATCTCTAAAAACACAACGGTGAAAAATTCGTAGGCAGGGCGAATCTGAGGGAGCGGAACTGCTGTGGGACAGACTGCCGATGAGGGACATCGCGTCGAAGAGGAGCGTAAATGTGTTAGTCCCCCTCAATTGGAGGCAGAGGGAATTCGCTCACCTGGCCCATTGAACGCTTCCCTCACGAAGGGTGGGTGATCCTTAGGACGAAAAAGAACATAACGGAAAAAAGGAGGGGGCCTCTACTCCAACGCAAGTTAAAAGGTGGGGAGACACCACAGTTTAAAAGAACAGACATGACAGAGGGAAGATTATACCGGAAGAAAGTAAAAAAAAATGTTCGGACCTGGTGCGAAGGCGATGAAGCGCACCACGTTCGAGCAAGAGAGGGTACCTGATGCGGTTGGAAAAAAGGGTGGGGCAAAGGGAGGCAAAGTTTGGGAGAACTGGGGTGTCAGCAAGGTGCGGTCGTGGATCGACTGTGTCCGTAATAACTGCACCACACAGGAGCCGCCGGGGAAGCGCTCCTGTAACGCCCTGACGGAAAGCACGGGGCGGAGGACAAGCCGGAGGGGGGGATTAAAAATGACGTTCCTGTCTACCAGGGGAATCTCCATCTCGTTGAGGCCAAGCATTGCGCGCGCAGACTAGAAGCGAACCTGTGAAAAGAAACAGTTCGGTGGGATGAAGCATGGGTGCGATTGGGCGGGGGGAAGAACGAACAAAATTTTGGCCCGAGCTTCCAGAAAGGAAAATTCGATCCTCGATTTGGGCCACCCACGGGAAAAAGCGCTGGGCGAGTCGGAGAATGAGAGTCTCGGATAGCGGCTAACTGGGAGGAAGGATGGAAGCAATCCGGCCAGGAAGCAAAGCGTAACCCGGTCACGTCAAGGCACCCGACCCCCTCAAGAGCAAAGATTTTCGAGTATCGGAAGAAATTCACTCAAAAGGAAATAACTTCAAAGAGTCCCACGAATGTCACAGTGGGGAGAACAGCTTCTAGGAAGCAATAGCGAATCGCCTGAACGGCTGGAACTCAACCGAGGAAGATATAAGACCTGCAGGTCAAGAACCGTAGCCGGGCATCAGAAGAGGAGGAGATATTGATATAGCGATCTTCTTCAAATTGGTAAGGGGAGTAAACATCCTAACTGGGTTTGAGGCAGGTCCCACAAGCAGTAAAGAAAGACATGCTTAATTGCCAAACGCGCTTTCAAGTACAGCGTGAACCTGACGTCAACTCCCGAGCGCAAGAAAGCACGAAAGCGTCAAAGATGCCCGAATAACTCAACGTTGAGGAATGTTGAGCGCATCGAAGAGAAAGGTAGGCCCGCGTGGGAGAGTCGCATAGAGCTGACCAGGGCAATAGGGAAGAGGCCAGTACGGTTTGGTACTAACGGCAGCTCATCTCCGGCGCACTTACCGATCAGTAAATGTATTGGAAAGGAGAGACATGTAAGAAGAAGGAAGAACCAGGGTCGAGAGAGGACCTAGTTCTCGGAGGGTAGATGAGGAACGCTGCTGAAATACCATATCCTCTCCGTGAGAACTTCCTGGGTTTCGGGTCACTTTTTAACAGGACTGAGTCCTCAGCCTATATAGAAATAAAGTAACAATCTATTGGGGAAAACTGCCCCGACTCCATCCTGCCCACGAACGAGCGCAGGAAAATCAGCGTCACCGCCTCTTTAAGCTACAAATGCCGGACAGGAGGTATCCTGGGAAAAAGCATAGCTGCGAAAAACTTGGATAAAGAAACGACGCGGCTGAACGAGGTTGGAGCCGCCTAGGATTGTTCGAAGCTAATGAGGATAACCTGGGGCAGGCCTTTCCAAAACAACGGGTCCCATGGACTTCCTAACAGCGCCAACGACGACGAAGAAACGTATCCAACGAGCGAGCAGTGTTGTACTGTAACTGAGTTTATGGCGCAAGAGCAGGCTTTGCTGTGAAAAGGTTTCCGAAGATAAGTGCTCTGAGGTCCAGCAAAAACGTCAGAAATCGGACTGTCGACACATTATTCGTCGAAAACAAAACGGCCATAGGAAAAGTGGTAGAGTTTTTTGGGGCCATGGTGGTGTGGGACGTCTGAAAAAAGTCCACCTAGGCAAGTGCCAGACAAGATGACTAAACAGCTGACAGAGAGAGAGGCGGGGTACAAAAAGACGAAAATGAGTACAAAAGAAAAGTGCGGCAAAAGGGCACGTACTTGCAGGCCCAGGGGAGAAAAATAAGGTCTGGGCGTGGGGTCCACCTTGAACCTTGTCGGGGCAGGTGAGGAACAGAATCACGGGAACTGGGAGAAGGGGGGGTCCACCTTGGGGAAGCAACGAGCGTGGGGGGCCATCACCGCATGGCAAGCTCCAGAAAAAACTCGAAAGGTCGTCGGTGGGACCGACTGGGTGAGGAACGAATCCAAATTCGTGAGGGCCAGAAAACGTGAACTCAGAGGGCTGCGAACATTGGGGGGGGGGGGGGGGGGGGGGGGGGAGCACACAAACGGAGGAAAGTCTAAAGGTTATGACTTCGGTCTATGCATTGGCCTTCTAATTCAGAGTAATCAGCCACGGTGATCCGCAATGGGATTAAGGCCAGGCCCCGCTCAGCTAAAGAGCAGGCATCATGCAAAACTTCGCATGCTCTGTAGGGCGATCGTGCAATTCTTGAACGTAGTGCGAATAGAACCCTACGGAATTGTGCATCACAAGAGCGATGGGGAAGCCACCTGACCTAGGGAAATAAAAGGAGCTCAAGGCTGAGGTCAAGGGATCCGTTATGAAGCGTTCATCTCTTAGCGTTGGTGAAGCGGAACAGATCAGGATCCTTCTCACGTTGAGGGGAAGGAAGGCCCTATGCATTATTAGGGCAAAGGAGCCGTGAAGGGGGCTGGTGGGAGTTACCCGCAGGTGGATGGCGAGCTCTATAAACAGTACCGGGAAAGGCATCGTACACAAAGAATCTACGCGGGCCTACCGAGGGCTACCGCAGCGTGTCAATCAATCATCGCTTTGCGCAGAAAGCAGCCTAATCAAAGGGGGAGAGAGGGAGCCGGAGATGAAGCATTGCCTTCGGCGGACTTAAGGACGGTGAGGACACCGGGGACATCTCACGTCACCAACCCACCCCCTTACTGATGAAGACGATCTTTGAAGTTGGGGTGGCACGAAAAAAAAGCGTCTAGCGGACAAGAACTTAGTCTCCGGGCCAAACGGAGACCATCAGCGATGAAATCAACGAGTGTTTAACGTCATCGATGATTCAAGCGGTCCAATTCGGGGCTGAAGGATTGGGAACGACGCCAGATCACTAAGAGCAGGAAACCTCGCCCCCCCAGAGGGCCGATACAAGACCACCTGCGCGAGGAAAGAACGAAATCCTGGGCGGAAAAACCTCAAAGGGCGAGGATTTAATCCGCCTTAATAAGTCAGAGCGCTGACCAAAGGGCTGGGACCGAGCCAGTTGCTTCTGGGGACCGTCCTGGTATAAAGTGCACCTGCTATAAATCTCAAAAGAGACGAGAATAAAAAAAGGGCGACCTATTAGGCGCGCGGGGGCGGAGGAATGTACCAAGCATGAAGAGGGAAGAAGTACGCCAGGAACGGAAATCTCCTGCTGTCAGGGTGCGTAGGGGAAAAGTAGAGGAGGTCGAGAGGGCTATGCGAAGTCGACAAAAGCATCTCCGCGCATGTACTGAAAAGAGCGCGAGAGGAAAGATTTAAGACTTGGCCAAACAAATACACGGACCATCAGGAACATGGCACAACCAGGGGACATTGTGTCTTACCACTAAGAACGCGAACGAGAGAAGGGAAAGACGCCCTGGCCAAAGCAGAACGTAAAGCGGCTCAAAGCAAGAATAAACACGGTTAAGTGGCTGTGAGGAGAAATAAACTCATCAACAAGTGAAAATAGAGATATTGTAGAAAAAGAACCAGCCAAAGAGTTCTGTCGCAAGAAGTTGAGAAGGGGGAGAGGACGGGAGTGAAGTTCAATGGTCGCCGTTCACGAGGTGAGGCTTGCGGATAGGAAGAAGTGGCAAGGAAATCTCAAAGTTCGAGTAAAGGAACAGCTGGTTCCGCTTCAGGATGGGGGAAAAGAAAATCCTCACGAAGGGTTTACATTTCTCGAGAACTTTGGAGACCCGAAAAGTCGAAACCATCCCGAAGTAGGGACGCTAAGGGGTCATGTCAGAAAAGAACGACATGTGCAATAGATGAAAATCGGATTAGGCGTGAGGGTCCGGGTAATAAAACCACTCGCAAGACCTCGCCCACCGAGGTCGAGAAGACTCTGAAAGGCGATTTGGGGCAAAATAGGACACTGACCCGTCGAGAGGGTCTGCTGACCCAGAACGCGCCACCAGCGGCTTTCCAGGGCAGAAAAAGGCCTGGCGCAAAGGGTGTGGAGTTTCCTCTTGGAGGAGAGGGGACAGTATTAGCATCCGAATCCGAGGGAGGGAGCGAACTCCCAACTAGATTGGGTTAGAAAAAGGAGGGTTACTTTCGGTGAATCCAAGTGACGAACCGGTCACTAGGAACACATCTCTGATGGGGGACAAAAAATAAGATGGCCCTGGCGACCTAGGCGAGGGGGACGTAATACTACACTGAAGGTAAGGAGCCCTTCAAAATCGTCCAGATCGCCGTATCGGCGGTCATCACGCCCGCCGCACGACAAGGGTAATACACATGGCGCGGCAGAGTCAACTCCATGACATCTTGCAGAGAGAAGAGCCATTAAAAGGAAGGGTACCGTGCTGCCCTGGGCATGCGGCAAACATCCGGCCAGTCGGGCCTGAGATTTAAAGGGAGGAACGAAAAAGCTAGTTCCGCATCGGCACTCCACGAAACAACCTGTCAGAACGTCGCCTAACACCTGCGAAAATCAATTTACCATAGCTTCGGAGTAAAGGTTTTCATCAAAGCGGAGTCGGCCGGAAAGGAAAAAGCTAGTAGATCGGAGAAAACATGAGCGTCGAGGAGCTTGAAACCGAACAAGAACTCTCTTCTGCGTAGCCGAGAACTCACTCGTTGACGAGATCAGTAGTCGTGAGGCACAATGCCAAGTAGCCGTGAATCTGGATAAAATCGATGCGAAATGGCCCGGGAAGGGAATGGCGTGATGCGAGGGGCAGGTGTCAGATGAAAGACAGGAGGGCGTCCCACAAGGAGGGAAGCATCAGACTCCGCCTCTGGGAAAGAAGTGTAAAAAACTAGACCGACCGCCGCATCCGAAAAGGAGGAAGCAAGTGCTGGCAATGGGCAACTGGGTCGCGACCGTAAGAGCGGAAGCGCCGTGAGTGAAAATGGTCCAAAATCCGGCGGAATTGAAAGAACCGCGTAAACAGACTAGGAGGGTAGCGGAAGGATCTGGTGCCAGTGATTGATTCGGAAACCAAATCCAGCGTTGCCGGTAGCACTAAAAAGGCTCCCAGTGCTTGGGCGAAAACTTTCCAGGACGGTTTGACGCAAACATGACACCCGCACAAAACAACGGGACGCACGAAAGGTATGAAAAAATTGGAGCTGCATGACAAACGATAAAGAAAAAAATGAAAGAAGTTCTGTCGAAAAAAGGCCGACAGGGTTTGAGTCACCGCTTGATAAAAAAAAGACAAAGGGAAGCGACTGGGCGACATAGTGCATTGCCACTTGCACGGGGCTGGCCGAAAAGGAAAAAAAAATAAGATCAATCATACAGATGGAAGGAGGGAATCCGCGCCTGCGAAGTGGGTAGAAAAAGGATCCGTAAGAGATCAGAATGGGGGTGAGCTGATCTGCCGGAGGCACCCTTTTGGAAACACAGGAAGAGACTCCTCCAGGCAAAAACAAAAAGCCCAGGCAAAGAAAAAGAACTAGACTAAGGAGTCTAGTTCTGGAAACAGAAAACTTGAACGCTTGTCGATGGCAGGACGTTATTTCCCGTGGGGGTTAAAGCCGATCCTAAGTCCTGATGCTTACTCTCGAGACAGGGAAGTGGAAGAAGAAAATCAAAGACCAGAGGCGCTAAAAGCACGAGCGGGGGCGCATTCATACAACAGTTTTTAGGCAGCGGGCTAGGCTACACCGATCACAGGGCAGGCGAGAGAAAAAAAACGAGGGGGCTCGCTGAGATAAGGGTCGACGGGAGGCGGGGGGGGAAAGTGGATAGGGGAGACGGGCAAAACGATACATGAACAAAGAAGAGAAATCATTCAAAAGTACCGAATCAATCCTCACGGACAAATTGAAACAGCCCAACCAAGACGTTCAATAGGAAACGGTATTAAAAAAAAAAGGAGAAAGAGCTAGTCCTGAGAAGCGTGGGAAAGCTGCTCGAACTGTCCATCAAAAAGAGCGTACAATGGGAAAGGGAGGATACCATACCGGTCCGTAAGGTCGAGAAACTTGCCGGACAGAAGAAGGCTGCCGGCACCAGAGGGCCCAAAAGAAGGAGAACGCTGACGCGGTAAGGAAAAGATTTATGAGTATGAGAAGACCCAGCAACCGGGCGAGACGATGGCGTCTAATTCGTTCAGAAAGGGGCGGCTCGATTAAAACTTTGGTTAATTCCGTCAGCCGCAAAAAAAGGGAGGGGGAAATCAAGGATTCCAGAATGGGAAGGAGCACTGAGCATTTTAGGAAATAGAGCCACTAGATCAGAAAGCCAAACAGGTCCTGCCATACATCGGTGCCGAAAAGAAAAGGACGGGGGATGCAATGTAAGCCGTCTGAAGAAGAGATATCACTGAACTCGCCTAGAAGACCCCGATGACGGAGAAAAAAGGGAAATTTCTCGAAGGTCGTCGATACGCGTTCGCGATAGGGGAGAAATGTCGGTGTCGAGTGCATTCAGAGGCGCTCAGGAAAGGGGGAAACACTGAAATCGGCACGAAGATTTCCAGACGAGCATTCCCGAATAAGCGAAATCTTTTGACCGTGTCGGACAGCGTGAAGGTAACGTCTGTCGAGCGACCAACAGGATCAGCCGATAGGGTCGAGTCAGAAGACAGTGTCGCCCGGAGGCAAAGAGGTCTCCACAGTCCTAAAAGGCTCGATGGTTTAAATCGCTGTCGTCGCAGATTGGTTCCGCAGGAAAGGGGGGGTCGCGCTAGAGGAGACGGGGCAAACCACGCTACTTCTATTCACACTAGACAATCGAGAGAAGAAAGGCACTAACTTCGGGAAAAAGAATGAATACTGGCGGGAGGAAGCCAGAGTGAGGTCAGAAGCCGCAGGATCTGAACCTGATCAAAAACGAAAGCCTACCAAAAGATAAAGAAAAGGGGAAAATCTCCCGAAATGATCCATCGATCGAAACAAGCAGAGGAGGCGGGAAAGGTCGGAAGGGAAACTTGGAGTTTAAGACCGAAAAAAAGGTCGCTAGCGACCATAAAAAAAGCTGAGCAACCTGGACCAAGAAAGACACGATGGGCACGAAAGGAAGCCAGATTCTTCGATCGCAGCTGCGAGACCTGGGGAAAGCGCCCGGGTAAAAAACATAGTGAAACCTGAGGGGGATCACGAAGTTGGTCCGATGGCGCACAACTTAAAAGTGGGGCATAGCTGGAAAAAAAAAGGGAGACTGAAGACAACACGCCCTCTTGCATAAAGGTTGGAAATAACGGGCACTTGTGACGGGAACATCACTACCCAGGACTACCCCGTAAGCAATAAGAACGAGTCTAATGGGTCGAAAAGGCAGTCTTGGACCAACGAACCAAAAAAAAAGTGACACATCTCTGAAGCGGACAAAGATCATGGAGGCAGGCCTAAAACAAGCTCCCGACTATGGACAGTGATTACGGTCTCGAAACAACGGAAGTGAAAGAAAGTTAAGGCCCCACATGGAGTGAAGGGAACAGGAAGTTACGGGGGAGGTACTGAAAAGCCACCAGAATGTGGTGACACCCGGTGCAAAGCCAGGATGCGATCACCGGCCCAAACATCGATTTAATAGACGGGGGAAAAAAACAGACCTGAGCGTACAATGCCCTGAATCAGGAGGACAAAGGATGGGGTCGTGCTACACTACGCAATTCTGTCCGGGAAATGCCGATACAAGGCGCGCGCTCTGCCACCTGAGCAGTCAGCCGGACATGGCTAAATTATGGCAAGGTCGCCGAGAAGGCGTGGCAGCAGGCGGCTCACACTGTCGGACGCTTGCGGAAGAACTTTCCCAAGATCGCGGACACAGCGGTTTCACGTAAGGATCGGGGTGATGTGACCTCAATAGCGCGATACAGGTGGTCGAATTAGGGGGACCAGGTCCTGGCCTCAACAATAGAGACAAGATGAAGAAGAACATACGAAGGCGAGGAGTGGCCTTCGAATAATAGAGAGGAGGGATAGAGACAGGGTCCGTCATCTTCGTGGGGCCGGAAAAACCCAAGGGGAAAGATTGAATCAAGACTGGTCGGCGAGAAGAGTTCACGCCCGAAAGAGAGGAGAAAAAGATGGCAGTTCTGGGAGGAAAGGGTATTTGGGCACTTGGGGAAGAGGGAAACTGGGGGAAAAAATTGTGGATACAACGACGGACGTCAAGTAACCAGTGCCGCGAGAAAAAGGATACCTAACTCAAAAAAGCGATTTTCCACAGAAAAAGAACTGTGGAGCTGGGAGACTTAAAAAAGGGGCGGCGCAAACTGGGCACTTTCTGATCGGGACAAAAGAGGAACAACGAAAGGGGGGGTTCTCCAGCGACCTTCACAGTCAGTAACAGCGCCGACCCATCGACGCTCAAAAGAGTTAAGGAGATAAAGGGGACGGCACCCGCTTTCACAAAGGAGGCACGGTCCGCGGCGTCAAAAAGAAAAGGAAAAAAAAAGAAAAAGTAGAAACCGACGCGCGAATCGACGAATGCGCGAATTTCGGACAGCCGCAGTGACCGGCATCGCCGGGAGGGCAAGGAGGCGGAAGACAGGATCATGCCCTGGGAGTGGGAAACGGGCCATCCTCCTTTTGGTGGGAAGATGGATGAAGGGGACGACGAGCCAGACTGGTAAAGTTGGGGAAGAGACATCGCACCGAAACTAAATGGAAGAAACTACTCGAAGGGAACGAGCGAGCCGAATACACAAACTTGGGAAATAAAACCACGTAAAACTCCGTTTAGAAAAAGGACGAGAGCGCAAAAGCTACTCAGCCAATACGAGGGCTACGCAATGAGAAAACGGACGGCCCACCGTACATCGTCTAAAGTGTTTGTGGGGTCCGCCTCGCAATCAAAGGGAGACAGGGATCGGAGACCGATAAGGAAAAATGTATTGAAAAGAGAGGGACAGTGTCCGAGCCGTCAAGACCAGAAGCTGCGAGGGCGGTGCCGAATTGCCTCTGAGGAAATACACTTATGAACGTCTTGGGGGTTGGGGAGGTTGGAATGTGCCGTGCTAGAGAGACGGTCCGCTCCATGAAGACGAGAGGTAAATGCGGCGACTAGGCAGCGAAGCGAGTTGGACCTTATCTCTGCCACCGTCGCCATCGTCAAACCACAACGTCGAGAACGCCGAGACAAGATCACAGCCAAAGCGCGGGACAACCTGGGAATGATTCGTAGGGTAGCCGACGGCAAGCGCAGAAAGCTTGGGACTCCCCGCACTGATGAGCGGAAGGCGCGATTTAGGAAGATGTTCGGGGGAAAAAGGAAAAGAAAAGAGCAACGCGAAGCTAAGCGTGTATGGCCTGGCCAACCCCGTGCAACGCAAAGGACAGCGCCACGCCCTACATCAAGAGTAGAATCCGGCGATCTGATCCAGGTTTTGGGGAAGGTGGACGCGGAGAGTAACGGAAATGGAGCTAGTGTTTGAAAGACATGCGAAAAGAAGAAGACCGATCCAAAAGCCTATCTGCTTGCGACAACAGTTGGAGAGCTCGGTGAGAAGAACACTGCCACATAACGGAAAAGTAATAGGATCGAAGGGGAACATTTTGGAATTGATACCACAAAACGGCTAAGTGATCAAATAGGTCTGCGGAACAAGAAAAGAGAGCGGGTCTATGCTGCTCTGTCAGAGAGTAGTTGAACAACAATGTGGCAAGGAAGACTATCGGCAAAGTGCAGACTTGGGGGCTGGCTCCATCACCGGAAACGTCGATGAAACCCCTGCGCGGTGACGGCATTTCGTAAAAAAAAAAATGCGCTGAACTCCAAGGTCAAACGACCGTGAGAAAAAGTACGCCCAGCTGGGTTCAAAGACTAAATGCCGTATTAGAAGGCCAGGAGACTAGAAGACCTTTCGTTCCGGGGGTCCGCCTGTTGGGGGGAGCTTCAATAACCGAAAAAAAAAATTTCTTTGAAGGCCGGTAAAAAAGCGCTGAAGAAGATGGGGGCAGGCCTGAGACAAAGGGGCGCAGAAACAAAAAGGGTCGTCGCGTCCTGTCTTTGAGGAATATGTCCGAAGGGGATTTAAACTGAAGAGGAAATCGACTTGCTGGTGCGCTCGCCCGCTTCACAAAAAAATTGTTCGCCTGGCAACTGAGAACGCGTCGTATACCCGGCGCTAGATGGCACGAATCGACAACTGGGCAGCGGGGATCGATATAAGCCACTCTACGCAGGAGGCAAGTGAAGGAAAGGAAAAAAAAGAGGACTTCTCAACGCGTTCCGACCGCCCTGCACGTAAAAAGAGAGCTCAAGGCTGGGGGTGAGGAGAAGCGAGCGGATCGTGACTCCGAGCTAAGGGTGAAGTTCCGTTCCCCGACCTATCGATGGAACCATTTTTGGGCGTGAGAACGCAGCGGTGAACGGAGGGGGCGAAGCCGAGGCCGACCCGTGGGGCGGGAGGGGTTCGAAAAGGACAGTGGAAAAAAGGGAGCGAGGACTCCCGCGTCCGTCAAAAAGTCATCGAAAAAAGATGGCGGAGGAATAGCGCAAAGCGCAAGGAATCACCTCACTAGGACCCCAGCATTCTCAACTGGAAGGACGTGGGAACAGAGATGGAGCCAGAAACTGCCCAGAGCATGCGAAAAGTAAATGGCTTTAAGCGCAAAAAGGCGACCAGACAACTCCTAGAAAAGAGTGGAAGGAGGGGCAGACGATGAAAAAGAAACTCCCGACGTCAGAGAACGGAACCCGCAAAAGGCAAGGGGGCCATGCCGATAGGTAGAGTGGCCATCTATGCTATAGACGAGTGAAATGGAAAAATCAAGAAGAACCTCTAGTTGTCGTCCAAAACACGGCTGATAGGGGTGCCTGCAGCATAGAAGCCTTAGTAAGGAGGCCTCGCAGAATACAGCAAAAATCACGAATCAGGGCTCTAAAACTCCCGGAAAACCAGGGGGAAAGAAGACTTTCTCACAAAAAGAGGGAAGCGGCGAAACAAGGGGCGACTCGAAGGTGGGATGGAAAAACGCAATGGCAGCGCGGGGAAGGGAACCTGCGAGTTGAATCTGCACTCCTCAAGTCGGGAAAAGTGTGAAAAAGAGGGGGAAGCTTTAGCGACAAGCTAGAAACGAAAAACACAAGAGTTTGAATGAAGACGAGAAATTCCCTCGAGAGTGAAGCCACGATGACGTAACAATACCTCGTCGCGGGGCGCTCAGCAAAAAAGGGCGGAAGAGCGACAAAGGAGTCCTCTGGCATACCTTCTCGGAAGCGAAATAGGAGGGGCAAAACACCAGAGGTAATGAAAAAAACGGAAAGCAGTTAAAGGTAAACAACAGGTTATCGACAGTGGATCTGCAACACAACTGAAGAAAAAAAAAAAGAAGGGAGGAGAAAACTTCCAGAAAACACTAACGATCCACCGCATCAGAGGCGCAAGAAAACGAAAAAGAGGGGGGACCCGGGAGGAGGATGGGTCTAAATCCAAAAAATAGAGGTAGAACGCAAAGAAACATCACAGGTCCAGAGGATCGCTGCCCGGGAGCGGGATGCCGGGGGCCATGTCATCTGCTCGGCAAGAGGAGCCTTTGCGCGAATATACCCTGTCCATGAAGAGGGGCAAAAAAAGAAAAAGGTGGCGTAACTGCTGGGAGGGACGGATCAGAAAGGTGTGTGGCCAAAGGTCCTCCGCAGAAACGAAAGGTGCATGGCGCGAGGGGGGTATCGCATCAAGTTCCCCCGCTAAGAGCGCGAAAGCCTAGTAAGCCTTGTCGAAAGAATAGTGGATGCAAAGGGGGCGGAAGGACCGAGGGTAATTGAACCTCGAGGGACCTTTGTAAAACGCAACGAGTCGCGCCAAGAGAAATCGGCCAGAAAAGATGAAACGTAGGCGCAGGAGAGTGCGTTTTCAAAGGCAATACACGGGAAAAAGGGCCCCGAGCAGCAGGTGCATCACAGTCCAAGAAGGGGAAAAAGAGACGAAAAGACCTTCCAGGTCAAGATCAAAAAGTGTGAAAGGGGAGTGGGAGGAAACAGAGGAGTGGGGGAGGCAGGTGGGGAACATTGTACACAGCCTGCTAGAAGACGGAACAAAAGGGGGAGAGTTCCTCGAAAGGGGGAGACAAAGACTACACGTTCTGGGGGAGGAGAAGCCATAGAGAAAGTGAAACGAAGAGATTACGAAGCAGCCATCGATGATTGGGGGTGACTAGAAATTGCCAAGACCGGCTTAAAGGGCGGTGGTCCCGGAAAGCTAAACGGGGGTCAGGAAGAAAGCAAGTAAAAGAATAGTACGGATAGTCTGGAGATTCCGAGCTGCGCAAAAAACCTTGAGAAAAAACTCGACTCTACATCACTGACGCAAGGTATCACCAGGAAAAATAGGAGAGAAAGGGTGCAAGGTGCGCTCGTTTGAGATGCTCTGCCCTTAAGCGGGGGCGGGAACCCCCTCCATTACGAAGTGACAAGAGGGGGGGCAGGGAGAAGACCACAAGGGCATCGTCCGCGAAGTAGCCACCTTTCCGTTAAAAAGAAACCGCCACGTGTCAGAGGGAAAGCACCTTCACCAATATGGAAAGGTCTGCGTAGCCGAAAAATCGAAAAATCAGATCAGGATGAAACAAGAGCCAAGAAAAAAACCAAAGAGATCGGAGACAATCCGCGAAAATATATCCGGAAAGCAGCATGACTCTTCGGGTGGAAGCAGTTGAAAAGCTCTGGAGACGCAACAGTCTGACGGTCTTGATTAACAGAGGCCTCAGTAGCAAAATATAACTGACCACCGGGGAAATTAAGCTATGCGCAAAACGCGCGTCATATTTGTGTAAAATGATCCGAGCGGGATTCGCAAAGGAGAGGACAAGGCCGTCTGGCAGCATAGAGCGACGCCAACGCCCGCAAGGAAGAAAGCTTGTAAGCTCAACCATCGAAAATAACAATACGAGTAAAAGGGGGGGGGGAAAACGAACGCACGAAGTTCGAAAAAATTGTCGAGAAGGCCTAGACCATATGAAAGTTTGGGGGGGAAGGGGCTCTCTCGGGGATTGAAAAGCCACCCCGGGGAACGGAAGCGGGTACGAGGAGCAGACTGCCTGATACAGCATGGATGGCGCAACCCCAACGCGTCGTGGAAAGGGTAAAAATTTAAAAAGCCCAAGGTTGGACCCAGTGAGAAGAGTGAAAAGGGGGTGACGCAAAACCTCCCCGAAACAAAAAAGCAGTCCTTTTCTCCTAAAAGACTAGGAAAAAAGATGGGGCGGAGACCAAGCCGATTCCATGCCCAGTTTGTTCACAAAGAACCGCATGGTGCGTCCCCGAGGGATAGAAAAACAGAATGACCCACGGGGCCGAGTTGTCGCGTCACGTTGTGGGCCAATAAGGAGGGGATCGTTTGCCAATGCACAAAAAAAGGTGCACTACCTGAAAGAAAGGAAAAAGACTTTGAGGGGGAGGGTGAAGTTGCGGCGCAATCCGACGAGGAGAAGAATGGGGCAGGAAAGAAGTTGGGGAAAAAAAAGAAGGGGGAGTGTGAGCATTGATCTTCAGGAAAACGTGAAGAAACTGCGCCGGCCCCCAAGGCGGAAAAGGCACCTCCAGTAACAATGGAAATGACCCTCTCGAGACGGAGACTATCTCTAGCCAGAGGTTGGACTGGACTGGCCGCCGGTGGAGGTGGAAAAGGGGGTGGAAAGTCCGTCAGTGAAGGCGGAGGGCTCTCCACAGGCTCAGGGGACAAGCACAAGAGGAGTGAACGAAGACAACCGAGCAGCACGACGGGGACAATTCTCTAAAGCATGAGGAAAAGGAGGAAAATCCGCCTGAGGAAGGGGGTTTACCGAGAATAAAAGCTAACGAGGGAGGGGACCTGAGGAAACGGCGCTCTAGGGGGGAGATTGAAGGAAGATAACTTTGAAAAAAAAAAAGTAGTTAAAGCGCGCAGAACGAGGAAAGCGGAAAAACCCTCAACGCTTCTCTAAGTGGAAAAAATCGCAGTAAAAAACAGCAACCAACCCAATGAAAAAAGCAGGTAAACAGGTAATTGTCCGATTCCAAGAAAAGCTCAGAAAAAAAGTTAATCCATGCTCGAAAAAAAAATATGAATACTTACATGGCTAAGTTTAAAAAAAAATAAGGAAGGGGCGGACACCCTCCCTCACTGGGACCGGAGATCCTTAAAAAAGACACCTCTACCCCAACGACTTCATAGGCGATGGAACAAGGGGCCGGTCACGTAGTAGAAACGACGCAAGCAAACCTCGAGGCTGAAACCCCCAAGAAGAAGAGTAGAAAGTCGAGAAAAAGGGGCGTCGCGGCGGGGGAAAAAAAGATGATGGGATTTCCTCAACACGAAAAGGAAGGGGGGAGACGGAAAGGGGAGTTCTCCTGAAGGACCTGCTGAGCAAATATCCGCGCAAATACGGAAGGGGCCACCGGGCCGAAGGCCCGTCCCCGGAAATCCACGTAAGGGCAGCCAAAATTAATAAGGGAGGGAAAACCAGAGATCTCTCAAATTCTAGGCCCCGACCTAGGAAAAATAGCAGACGTCACCGGAGGAATTGGAGAAAGGAGCGTGAAGTCGGATTCGGAGGGGCAGCCGTCGTCGCGCATAAGGGGAGTGGTAGGGAGGTGCAGACAGGCTAAGCCTCACCACTTAATCAGCAAGCGGTGAATAAGTAAAAGCGAGAGCAGTCAAGTGAATGCAAAAAGAGTTTTGAGCCTGAGGCCGGAGGGGGGAGTGTGATGTACAGGTGTGTCAAAAAAAGTCGGAGACTTTCAAGCAGGTCGGAAAAGGTGGAACCCATTGAGCGCGACGGGGATTGAGACGACATAAAAACGCCAAGCGTCGTTTTCCGAGTGCAAAACCTCGCTGATGCCGGGAGAATGGGCTCATGTGGACTCGTCCCGAAGAACAAAAAAGCAGAGCGTCAGTATGCACACCGAAAAAAAAAGAGGCCCTAAAAAAGTGGAACTGCTTCAATTCAGCGGCGGCGGGACTATGGCGCGAACAAAGCGGATGATCATCGTCCAATGTGTCGACCGAAACCGAAGAAGGACCCAAACAGCAGAGGGGCCCCTCGAAATGAAATCGGGAGCAAATCCAGCCCCTGGTCGTACTAGTAGGATGGGAGTAAGGAATGGGGACATGGGAAAGTAAACCGTGAGAAAATATCATCGGAACTTGGCCAACTAGCCACCCTTTGACGGGAAGCAGGGGGCCGGACAATATGGGTCGGGGACCAGGAACAGAAAAGAGCCTCGACAGGTCGCCTGAAAGCAACGAAATCGCGGCCGCAAATTAGCCGTGTCCGAGATCAAGATGGAGGTCAGCCCGAAGAGAAATCAGATTGCTCGCGAAACCGAAAGTGGGGAAGAAGGTAAAACAAAACATAAGAAACAAAACTCAAATGCCACTCCGGATAAGCGCTTTCTGCCACTCAGAAGTGGCGATCGCCAAAGGTCGAGAGGAAAGCGCCGCTCTGAGGGGCGAGGGCAGAAAGCAGCTATGAAAAAGGTGCCAAACCCAGGACGGAAAAAAAAGAAAAGCGCACTTAGGGATCGATGGAAAACAGAAACATGGTTGAAAAACAGTAAGTAAAAGAAAGTTCTTGCGGGGTCACTGCGCTCAGAAAAAAAAAAACTAGGATGAGGAAGACTACACCACTCACCGGGAGGGAGGGGAAATTTCTTTACTAAGATGATCGTAGGACAAAGGAAAAATGAGGAGTGAAAACCCGGCAAGGTTGCAAAAGAGTCATGCACTTCTCTCAAAGGATGACACATAGAGGGGAAACGCCTATGAACTTGGGAAAGCGAAGGTCCTTGCGGCCGAAAAGCCCGAGGTCGAGCGAAAGAAGGTGGGGGGCGGCTATTCTAAAAAAACGGGGGGGGGTCTCACGTGATACGATGTAAGACGGCAACGAAAGTCGGGATGGAAAGGGATAATATGGTCAGGTCCTCTTGATTGCGCAAGGCAGAGAACCACCTTTGATAGCTGGAGGGGCACAAAAAGAGGGAAAGGAATGAGCCCTGGGTGCACGGAAAAGGAAGGCGCAATGTGCTGAGGGCAGGGGGGAGAACAAAAATGAAGCGATATCTATACAAAGGTTGGAGGCGTTAAATTCAAAAAAAGAAATACGACAGATCGCCTCCGACACAGCCGCCGCGGAGTTGAAGAAAGAGAAAAGTAGAGGATGCTTAACAAGCCGGTCGATTCCATTCGGTCGGAAATGCGAACAAGAAAGGATAAAGAAAAGGATTCGCAGATCACCAGAAGTGACAGCGACCGACGAAGCATGGGAACAAAGAAGGGATCGAGGCAGGTTCTATTGAGGGCATCGACGAGGTGTGGAACAGGAGAGGCAACAAGAAGGACACAAAACCACCTCAGAGGGGACACAAAGATTTACAACAAAAAAATGTGGCATGTCTATACGAGGAGCCAAGTCAGAAAGGAAATGGCAAAGCGACTGGAAGCTAACCGGGGTAGGGTACCCGTTCAAGTCCAAAAAGGCACTCTCCTACCCAAGAAGCAAAAGAGTTTCGCGAAGCGGAGGAACTAAGTGAAATCGACGCCCTCTCGATGGCAAACAAAAATATAAGTCGAACGGGCTATCAAAACATGACACCCAAATCGATAGAGAGGAGGGACAACGAAAGCAGAAGATCGGACGGAATGCGATATTTCTACGAAAGTGATCCGGAAAAGAGGGGGCGGGCCGACGGTGGATATCTCATTCGTGGCCAAGGGGAGGGAACCCCCCAACGCTGGGTTGAAAATAAGGGAGGGCGGGACGACAAAAACCAGCCTGAAGAATGAGGGCAGAGAGAAAAAAGGAAAGGCTTCTCGCAAATGAATCACTTCCATGGAAAAAGAAGAAACTTCCGAGCAGGAAAAAAAAGGCGTTTGTAATCGAAAAACAGAAGAAAGCCTATCGGCGAGAAGAAAAAAGGACTCTCCATCAGGGGATTGGGATCGGGAAGGAGCGGACAGGAAAGAGCAAACCGGCGCGCCTTCTGGAAGGGTGGTAGCGGTCAAGAGATCAGGGTCAGTACCGACAAGACAAGGGGTGAACCCGGAGATAAATTGTCAGACCGTCAGGCGAGCAGGTCCAAAGGGCTTGCGGCTTCTAAGAGGCGCAAAATTTGCTCTCAGGGGTTTGACCTTCGGCCTGAAACGGTCGGGGGTGTTTTGAAACATTAGGATTCCAGGGCCGGGGACACGCTCACGCGAGTAAAGGGTCGATTTTCTGCGGAGTTCAAGGCGACGCTGAGGTGACAGGTAGCTCAAATGGAGAACTTCGCCCTAGTCCCAACAAGTGAAGAGCGTCTCGAAGAGTCAAAGAAATAGGACGCTTGGTTATCTCTGAAAAGTGCAAATTCGGGTGTAATTACACGACGCAGAAGTAAGAGGGAAGGAGAACAAAAGGAGCGCTACGGGACGAGTGGGGAGCCGCGGAGATTGACTAAATTCAAAGTAAAGTGATGCGAAAAAAAAAACAATGAGAGAGCAACCCCCGTTAAACAGAACGAAGCGCCGCCACGACCAAGGAAGAAATACTGGAGAGAGAGAGCAAGGGGTTTGGGGATGGAGTTAGGAGCCGCAAAGGGCGAAAGTTGGAAAACGTTTTCAAGGAATCAAAAAAAAATATTCTAGATCAAACAGGTTTTGGGGGAAAAAGGGGCGTGCAAGGATTCAGCGCCTATCCCAGGCAAAAGAAACGGGAAATGTTTTGATCCCAGGTTGCCATGGGGGGAATGGCACAGCCCCAAAAAACCTCTGAAAGCAGGAGGCGCGAAAAAAAAAAACGCGGGATCGCTCTCAAGGCATCGGGGATGAGCGTAACGAGCCCAGGCATCGTCTTGAGACAGAGCCTAACAAAAAAGGCGATAACGGAGTGAAAACTGAGGTTAACGTGGCTGTTGGGCAGTAAAAAAAGGGGGACAAACACCTGGGCAGGTTCAAACCTGGCAAGGCAACGGAAAGGGCCCAAGCAAGCGTACTGGCACGAAAAGGTCAAGGCGACCTAGAAAAGGCTTCAAAAAAAAAAGGGGGCTGAGGTTCCCCCCTTGCTGAAAGGAACGAAGTACACAACGGCCGGACAGACAGTGGAATGATTCAACAAGGGGCTCCATGTCCCAACCAAGGGGAAGAGGACGGTGGCGCTTACAAAGGAGGGAGAGCGACGAAAGGGATGGTGGGCGAGAAATGAAAGGCAATGTGGAGCCAAATACGCTTGCCCGGCCTTCATCGACGGAATAAGGGACAGAATCATCGATATTGAGTAGCGGGACTCAGAAGCACTTCTCCCCCAAAAAACGGGGAGACGATACCATCTACTAAACTAAAAGGGTGACAATAAGTATAAAGACGAGGAAAACTCAGAGAGTTTCCGGCGAACAGGCTAGTTCCTAACCTCAGAAGAAAAGAGCATACGTTAATCTTTATAGCTTGATGGGAAAGAAATCTAGTGGTTAATTACGTGTGAAAACAGGAAGATTTGTTAAAGCCATATGAAAGAAAATCAACTGACACAGAATGGCCGAAGGTCAAATACGGAACCCCGTGGCGGAAGAGGGCTTTCCCGTACCATGGGCAAAAAGAGAAAGTCAGGAAAGTCCAGCTTAATTAGACGCATAACAGCGTGAAACGGGAAGATATCGACCAGCGAAGGGCCGTGCACCTCCAGCTGGAAAAACCCTCATTTCATGGGATGCTTAAATACTGCCGCGCTTGGAAAGGGAGAGGAGGGCCAGGTCTTATGCCGGCAAGGACCTGGACGGTGAGGAGCCCGAGACGAAGCGCTCTTCACTCTACAAAGACCAAAATTGGGAAATGCCCTAGT
>Ga0179593_1449222_pt1 | contig 22897 bp, 28 predicted proteins | sample CZODoug2_1_08_16_FD_185931 | JGI IMG/M metagenome (GOLD analysis project Ga0179593, IMG submission 185931) | Vadose zone soil fungal communities from Angelo Coast Range Reserve, California, USA - CZODoug2_1_08_16fungal (PacBio error correction) | ecosystem: Environmental > Terrestrial > Soil >...
GGGGGGTTTTAGACGACTTCTAAAGAAGGAAAAGTGTGAATCCTCAACGGAAGGATGTGCGCAACCGAATGGAGGGGCCACTGAAGAGTGGGGGTTTGCGGCGAGCAGGAAGACTATGCTTCCAAGGGGGCGACCTCTCAGTGATGAAACGGAGGATCTCGAATAAGGTTTGAGTCGCCGGGAGTAACTAGAGTTGCGGACATGCCAACGCGGGGAGATATAAACTCGACGGGCCCGTTGAAAACCGACGAGTATGAGGGGATGGGGGGAAGAGTTTTGCTTGCACTAGCAGGCAGATTGGCAGGTGGGCAGTAAAGCGCGCGCACTCTATGAAAATGCACTCTGGTACGTGAAAAAGAACGGAGGCATGTCGAGACTACCAAGTAGATGTCAAGGGAACAAGGCTAGCAAAGAATCAGAACGGGAAGCGTGATACGGTTCGCACGCGAAAAGGAAGCCGAGCCTCGGCTACTTGGAACTGAGAGGAAAAGAAACGAAGGTGATGGCGCTTACTGAAAAAAAAGGGGGGATAATGGGAAAGGGCCAGCTGGCCACAAAGAGGGTAGTGCTCGGGAGGAATGCTCCTTTCCCAGCCTACCAGCAAAGCCCGCTCCATTGTGGCTGGCGCGGAGCTGCGAGAAGCAACCGTTGGGGCGCGACAACCACCACACCAAAATCATGATAGCCAAACCAGAAAAGAAGGGAGGAATGAAGGAAAGTCAGAACAACCCCACAAAAAACGGTATGGTTAGAGGAAGACGGTGTCGTATTGGTATGCTGCGGGGGGGGAAAAGACATTCTGGGGGGGGGAGAGCGGAAGACGGCTAACGCCACTAAAAAAGAAAAACATATATTGGGGGGATCCCACGGCGGGAGCGGGCCCAATTTCCGCGGCTCAGAAGAGGTCAAGAAATGCGGAAACGTAGAGAGGAGCCGAAGCTCAACCAGGCGTTCGTGTTCCCTTAAGCAGAAGAGGGATGGATATAGCAAAATCTATCTATAAAGAAAAACTCAAAAAAACACGGAGGGACAAGAAAGAAGAAAGAAGGAATTATGGGACCAGCGGATAGAGCGGCGGTCAACACGGCAAGACGGGGAGGGAGGACCTTAGCGCATCTCCGCAAGGCCGACAGACGATATAAGAACACTGCGGAGTGGAGCCTCATAAGTGAGAAGGAAGCGTAGGCCCTTGGATCCGCTAATGTTTTAAGACGTCTGGCCCATGGACCCCTCGCTACAGCAAGAAGCAGAACCTCAGCAAGACTTCTCGATGTACGTCAAACCCTCCGAACCCTACTCCGGGGAAAGCCTGGTGGGGGGGTTTACGGAGGGGGCCGGGGGAAGGCTAAATACCTATTTCGATGGGGACTGCTCGGAGGGGGGGAAATGCTCGCAAAAAGTTTGGACGGAAAAAAGCCGCCGCTCCCTCCAAACGGAGGGACGGGGGATGCTGCTGTGGACTGGCGAACAGCGAGCATGAGCACACGCAAAAACCCCGTTTTGTGGCAAGCAAGAAACATTCTCTTCGTTGCCTGTAGAGGATCAAACAATGTGAAGGCTGCTTGCCCGATCAATGTCCCAATCAGCGAGCAAGGCTGGCCCCATCGACTCCGATTTCGAAAACGGTATAAAAACGAAAGAGAGTATCTAGCGCGCGAGTCGATGTCACGATTGAAACCGCGACACTCCTTTATTGGGAACCAGAATGCCCAGGAGGTTGTGGGGGGACTTACGGGAACGGAGTCCTTACTGAATAGGAGTGCAGCCGCATTTGACCAAACACTTCCCCCTGACATACGTGAAAGATGCTGGAGTACATCTAAAAGCACATCAGTTCCCCTCAGTAGCGGCAAAAATAGATTAACAAGAAGGCAAAGAACTCCGGTAATTCAACTTTGTCACGGGAAGTTTAGCGCCAGAGCTGGTCAAAGCAGAGAAACGGGCCGCTCGCTTACCCCGAAATTAATAACAAGTTATCAAAGGAAGCGTGTCAGCGGAAGCAGAACAACTGCTAGAAGGCAGAAAACACGAGGAAAAAAAGGGCTGAAAAAACGAGAACGCCCTTCGGGGGTCGACAACAAATCCAGTGTTCGGGGTACAAGAAGGGGGAGAATAGCCGTCTCCAGACAAAGGAAAAGAAGGCACGTGACCCGATTCGCAATGGAAACAGGGCAGTGCCGGGAGCCGTGAAACCAGGATATTGCCGGGATTGGGTGTCAGGCGAAGGAAGCAAAAAAATTGGAAAGGCCGGAGCGTCTTAAAGGAAGACTTCTACTCAAGAGGATGCGGCGTGGGAAAGTAGAGTTAAAAGAGGACCAGTGCTGCCGAGGGAGACAAAAGAAAAGACTAAGCAAGAAGAAGGAGGGCGTCAAAGGAGTGGGGAAAAAGTGACCCAGCTGTATCCACAAGGGATAGAAGGCCGACATGACAAAAAAAAAGTTTTTAAACAAAAGAGGAGATCTCGTGAATAGGGACGCCAGGACCGCCCCCACCAAGAAAACCGGGGTGACGTTTTACTAGTAACCGGTTAGTAGGAGATCCACGGGGATGCGAGGCTAAGAGTCTGTGTGGCCTGGTCGGAAGGCTCGGGGGACCCGTAATAGAAATGGAGTCTCGCGAAGGGAACCAGAGGAGGAGACGACATGAGTTTTGTTCTGGCAGCATATAGAAACCAGTCCGTCGAGGAAAATTTAACAGAAAGAAAGCGGCACGCTCGTTGTGGGCGGTGAGACCTCAGATTAATAGAGCGAGGGAGTCGGGCCCCGGGGACGAAGTGGGACGAAAAGCACGTCAAAAGCAATGACTATCAACACCTGTAGACAACAAAAGTGGGGAGAAGGATTTGAAACCCCTCGGTAACGTGCTGGGGATCGGGCCGGAAACAAGGTTTAGGTAAACGAAGGAAAAATTAATTCGAAAACACGACAGAAGACGGGGGGCTTAGCAATATGCTGGACGTTAGTAATTCAAATCGGGAAGAGAAAAGCTGCCCGAACAGGCGACTGTCCATCCACTATGCGAAGGCGGGGGACCCGAAGTACTTCGGCGCGACGTGCAACAAGGCAACATACGTCGCGGCTCGACTGGTGAGCGAACCTTCCGATGAAGGATAAAGCGTTTCAGCAACCGGGTTCGGGGGGTCAGGAGAGATAGAAATGTGAGGTTCCAAACAGGGAAAAAAAGAAAGGGGGTTGAGCTGCTCGATGGGATGCAAGTTCAAGGGGGATAACAAAACGGGTCCAGCAGTTGAACATTCTGTGTGTGGATCTTCGTAGAAGATTCAACGCAGGGTAAACAATGGCCAAGTGGGGAACGAGAGCAAAACTCCCATACTACGCTGGGGGTGAAAGTGCACTAAGAGGCCCGTACACGTGAAGCGCCAGAGACATGGGAACACAAACAAAGGGAAATTAACGGCGTAAACTGGGGGGGTAACGTACGGCATTAGAATGGGTCTTGCGACTCGGATGCGGAGACGCGACGATAGAAAAGAATACGTATCTGGCCAAAAAATGAAAAAGGGGAGGAGGGTTTCTGCACACCAGAGGGACGAGCCCTTTTCCAGGGGTTGGCTGGGAAAAAGTACGAAAAAAACGAGAGGGACGGGTTTACTGGGTAAGATAAGCGGCGTCCGTGGGGAGATCTCGGCGGTACAGGGGACAGCTTGTGAGGATGCCTAGAACAGGAATCCCGATTATGGGCTCTCTTTTCTGGGATTGGAAATTTATTGCAGTGACCGAGCGCCGGTGGTCAGTGTTTCCTCGGGGACATCACATGCGCTACTGTAAAAGCTTACTATCTGAACTGGCAACAAGACGAGAACAGTTGGAAAGGCTCAAAAAGTCGAGTGAGAACGCGACAGCGAAAAGGAGGTATCTGAATCTGGAAGAAGTGTCTCGAATCAATACGGATGGGGATTTACGCTATACGAGAGGGGAACTTGCTGGGGACCAGCATAAAAGTGGCAGCAGGAAAAAGAAAGGGTGAGGCTGGCAAAGGGTAGGGGTTGGAGCTTCTCCTGGCACAAAACAGAGCAGCGCAATCAGGGGCTGCCGGAAGAACAAAAATTTGAAACTTAACCCTAAGAGCAAGAAAAAACTCTAAGATCTGAGAAAAAACGCAATAACGCAGATAAAAAATTCAGGCGGACAGGAAGCTCGAGAAATGGCGTTGGGCGCAATCATGAGCGGAAAGGCTACGGGAAAAGCTCCCAGACGATACATGATGGATCCGATAAGCTTAGGCAAAAAAAGCCGGGACGGCATTCGAGAAACTCCTTTTGTCGTATCGTCAAGGAGGCGGAGAACGCAGGGAAGCAATGCGTTCCTCACCAGAGAGGAACACAAAAGGAGAGGAGCGCCAGGACAAAGGAGTAGGAGGAAAGGGGGAAAAATAACTCTATTTGGGGGTCCTCGTAAAGAAGGCTTTGACGCCGAAGGGAGACGACGCAATCTCCGGACTGAAGAAACGAGCGAGAAGACAAGCACGGGAGAGAATATGACCAAATCCCAAGAGAATGGCAGTCGTCGGCTCAGTAGGTATACTATAGAGAAGGAATTTCGAATCGCCAGGGAGTTATAGGAGTGAGGGCTCAACCGAAACGGTGGCCTTGGTGGTTTTGTGGTCGCGGCGAACGCTGGGTGTGGGCCGGGGCTCAAGGTGAGGGGTATCCGGGTGGGGGGTGCTGATCTCATCTCCGACCAGCCAGGGGAGGCGGCCGCTTTTGGAAGAAAGTACAGACATACCTGGGGTGCAAAAAAAAAAAACAGGCGTGGGGGAGCGAAAAAATACACAGGCGCCCGAGTCCATTTTGCAACAAGTCAGAAGGAGCAGAAAGCAACCATCTCAAGTTCAAAAAAGGTGACAAGGGAGATGAGAGAATCGCGCTGAGGCGGATGGGGGGCAATCCTCGACAGCAAAAGGGGAACCAGCAATTAACGGGAAGTGGTGAGGCGAAATCTAGCAACAGAAGAGACACGTTCGCGGATAGTTGCCGCGGGAAACTGACAGGGAATACTTGACAAACTTAGGAAGACCAAGACGCGGGGGACAAAAGCCCTCAAGACATACCTCTCCGTCAAAGGCGAGCGGCAAAGAGGGAATGCAGCAGCCAAAGAGGACATACGTAGAAACGGCGCGCGTCGCACAATGATAGACAAACTGTCAACAAGGTCCGGAATAATAGGCAAAGAAATGACTCGCTCGCCTGGCTACAGAAACAAACGCGCCAGGGTTGGGATACACCACACTAAAAAAAGAGACAGTGAATTGCCAGAAAGATCGGGAGTCAAAAAAAAAAAGTTCGTGAAAAAGTAATGCAAAAATGGTCGAACCAGGGAACCAGCGTGCAAGAGAATGTGTATATGCGATGCACAGCCCAGGAGAAGGTGTCGTGAAGCCAGAACCTCTTCGTGAAAAAGGAGATTCTGCGTGCTGGGAGCTCATGCCACACGTGAATCACTTGGGCCGCGCGGAAAGCGTAAGCAGTCGGAAGAAAAAGCAAAAAGAAGGTTGATGAGGGAAAAATTTTATCCAAAAGGGAGTCAAGCACAAGAGGCAACCGAAGTGGGAGTGGGCAACCCGTCAATATCGAAAGATTCAAACAACCACAGAGACCAAGATTGCTCAGAGTAAAAGGAGGGAGCGTCGCTTGAGAACAATAGTGGCCGGGGTCAAGGGCGGCGACCTCAAGGAGGTCGGAGGGCCTAACCGCGGGAAAGGGAAGGGGGGGACTTCATTGTGCTGTTCAGCTGGGAGCGGTTTAGGGAACCCAGCATCAAAAAAAAAGCTGCTACAGCGCTTAAGGGGGGTAGTAGGACGAAGGAAGAAAAAGCAAATTCTCGACGTTACGAAAGCAAAGGACAGGGACGAATCACTTCAATAGTGGGAAAAAGCTCTCAAAAACAAACCGGGTAGGAGGGAAGGCGGTTTCCCGCCGCGGGGGATATCGCTGTGACGCAGAAAAGGAAGAGTAGGAAGGGGGTTTTGAAAGAAGAACCAAACGAAACTCTTAGGCCGAATGTGGTCTGAGGTAGGGGGAACTCAGTTCGGGTGATATTAAAGTAACAGCACAACAGATAAGTGAGAGAGACCTGCATCTGTGACGGATAGAAGGAATTACAAGGCAACGTAGCAGAAACTTTCTTACAGACACAAATTACCAAGGGGATTTCAGGCTGCTCAAACGTTTGAGGGGGAAACGAGGAGAGGAAGCTGGGGGTGCAAAAAGAAAATAGGGGGTGATCTTGCTCGGAGGGTGGGAAAGGGGGAACATGTTGACCAAAATGAGTGAGGGGCGAGTAGAAACAATTACGCGAGTGAGCGCGGAACAATTGAAAAAGGGATGGGAAACGCGAAGAGCGGCCAGCACTCCCTGGGGGAGGGAAAGAGTAGCCTGCCACGAGCGGAAAAAAGGGGGGAAAGAGCCTCGAATCGGAAACAAACAATCCGAGGCGAGAAAGAGGCAATAAAACGTTGGAAGGGGAGCCTGAGAAAGTTTTAAAGTGGTGTTGAACTCGCGGAGAGAACCTCACGCTGAAAATAAAAAAGTAGGAGGGGGGGGTAGAAAAAGAGGGGGCGGTAAACCTTTGAACCGGTTGTTGGAAGAAGAAGGAGGACGCAAGGACAAGCTGAAGTGAGAAGAAGTATAGGGGGGCGGGGACGAGGGAGGGGACAGTAGTACATCCGGGGCCATGACCCCGTGAAACGAGAAGTAAAATCTTGCGAGTTGAGTCGGAGAGGGGGATGGAGCACTGGCTGAGAGAGGGGGCAATCAAATTGGAAAGGGATGGGACAGTTGCAGGTAGAAGGAGGGAAAACTATGCGATCCTCTCTTGAAGGGAAAAGGGCGAAAACCGAACTGTACCCGGGGACCAGAAACAATGGTCCTCTTTATCCAAAAGAAGAGAGCCGCGCGATCAAAGACGAGGAGACTTCAGAGCGGGAGGGGACGCCGGCCAACGCTGTAAAGGGGGGGGGGGAAAAGGGCCTAAAAAAGCAAAACGAATGGCGTAGTCGCTCTAAGAAGAGAGTAGGACAAAAAATTGAGGAGGGGGGGGAATGCTGGAGGCCGAGGAAAAGACAAACGCCAGAGAAAAGCGGGGGGGCCTGGGGGGCGCGCCGAAACACCTGGGGACAAAACTCCAAATCCTTCAAAGAGGTCGATCCTTCCGCACGCTAAAAAAAAAGGGGGATGAAAGAGGGGAAAGATCGTTACAGAAAAGACGATATTGAGTATTTTCTCGAATCGGGACTCTTCTACGGAAAGAAGGGACAAAAGCCAGCTACATTGGACTTTCTAGAAGTAGGCCCTCGCATTGGCTCCTTCAGACTCCAAGATGTTTATCTTCCAGGATGCGAGAGGAGGAAGCATGAGAAAGGAAGAGTGAAGAAGAGGGTGGGAGGGGGGGGGGGATGGGGGTGTGGGAGTGGGGGTGGGTGTGGTGGGAAGGGGGGGGGCAGGGGGGGGGGGGGAGTGGATGGGGGGGGGAGTGGGGGAGGAGAGGGGGGGGAAGGGAGGGGGGGGGGGGGGGGGGGGGTGGGAGTGGAGGGGGGGGGGGAATAGGATGGGTGGAGGGCGGGTGATGGGGGGAGGGGGGGGGAGGGAGTAAGTGGGGTGGGAGGGGGGGAGAGAAATAAGGGGGCGGGGGAGTAAGGAGGTTAGAGGGGGCGGGGATAGGGGGGGGGGAAGGGGGGGGTGAAGCAGAGTGGGGAAGGTCAGGTGGGAGGAGGAGGGGGGGGGGGGATGCGTAGGAAGAGTGGAAAGGGAAGTAGAGTGGGGGAGGTGGTGGAGATTGGCGGGGAGGAGGGGTGGGGGAGAGGGAGGGGGGAGGGGTGGGGGGAGGGGGTGGGGTGGAAAGGGAGGGGGAGGGGAGGGGGGGGGGCGGGGGGCGGGCGGGAGATGGGAAAGGGGGAAGGAGGGGGAGGGTAAACGGGGAGGTGGGGTGAGAAGGGAGGAGGGCAAGAGAGGGGGAGGGTGGGGGCAAGGGAAGGGGGCTGAGTGGGGGTGAGGGGGAGGGGGCGAAGGGGGGAGGGGGGGAGGGGGAGGCGGGGCGGAGAGGGGGAAGGGGGGGGGTGAGGAGGGGGGCGAGGGAGGGGGGGGGGGGGGGGGGAGAATCGGGGGGAGAGAGGAGAAGGGTGGGGGCAAGGGGGGGAAGGGGGGGTATGTGGGTGGGATGAAAGAGACCGAAGGGTGGGGGGGGAGGGGGGGGGGGGGTGAGCGGGGGGGGGGGGGGAGAAGGAGGGGGAATAGGGGGGGGGGGGGGGGGGGGAGTAAGAGGGGGAGTGGGGGGGTTGAGGTGAGTGGGTAGGGAGGGGGGGGGGGGGAGGGGGGAGGCGGGGGGAAGAAGGAGGGGGGGGTTGGAGGGGGAGGTTGGGGAGGAAGATGGCGGGAAAAGAGAGGGGCGGGAGGTAGGGTTGGGAGGGGGGGGGGGGAGGGGGGGGGACGGTGGGGGGGGGGGTGAGTGGGAGGGGAGGAGATGGAGGGGGTAGGGAGGGTAACCGGTCTTCGGTTGTTCACCCCCGGGGACCGCCCGTCTTGGAGGAATAGATGCGTTCAGCACAAAAAAAAACTGAAGAGAAAACGCATTGTGTACACTGAGAAAAAAAAGGGGGAGGGCTTCAACACTTCAGATAAAGAGCGCGTCCGGAAGGAGAGATCTCACAAACTGCGGAGGGAAGATCGGCGGTTTCGCCTGTCCAAACCCGGTGAATGGCTGGCCAGAGTGGCAGAGGCGGTTGGGACTTCGAGCGAGAAGACTTTAAATCACCCAGAAGTCAACTAAATCGCGCGGGGGGACTTAGAAAAGACCAGACCGTGCCGAATGTTTGGGGGAGAGATTCCGGTGCAAGGGGGACCCTCTTTTTCGAGGGAAAGTATGGGGGGGTAATTGAAAATCGATGCGAAGCAAAGCCAGCCACCGGAGGGAGCTTAGTTGCGCTTGCTGTGCAAAAAGGAAGGAGGATCTCAAGCCCAGAGAAATAAAAAGTTTGGGGAAAAAAAGTAGCTTTGAGAGACATCACAACACATCGTATTCGCTTTACAATACCCGGGGAAAAAGGGGGGATGAAAAAAAACTTCCAAGATAGGCGAGGTTACGTCAACAAAAAAACGTAGAGCATCTCCCTGGGGGTGCCTTGGAAAAGGAGAACAGCTAATTTTGGGACGAGACAGGAAAGCCCCGGTAGTGGACTGGAAGGAGGGGAGCAATTCAATCAATTGATGCAAAAACAGTGGCATAGTGACCGGACAAACCTGAAATACTGTCAAAGGGCTGGAGAAAAATACGAAAGGGGGTCCCAAAGGAGCTAAAAAAACGCAAAGATAAAGAGGCGGATCACGGAATATCAAGATGGAGGGGAAAAAGGACCAAAGACAGGGAAACATGGAACCGGCGCGCGTCGCCCAAATTACTAGACGCAACGGAAAAATAGAAAACACAAGAAAGCTTAAGGTTCAGACCAGGAGGGGACAGAGAAACACAAAAAAAAGGTCTAGAACCCAGTCGAACCAAACCACTCTTCCAGTGTGTAGGTTACCACGAAAATCCGCTGATGAAAAAGGGGACGAGCCCAAACTGCACCGGGAAGTAGAGCGCAAGAAAAAAAAAACATTTGCCGGTCTCCCGTTAACTCGAGCTGCAGGGAAAGAGTTGGTGTGCGAGGCGAGAAGTAAAATGGACGAAAAAACGGTGAAGCATCCCGTACTACAATTTAAAACAGTGTGGGCCTTCTCGGCTCCTTCCCCAATAGGGAAAACTTGCCAGCGCGGATCCCGAGGTCGAAAAAGAAAAGACCCAAAAGTTCAACCAGAAAGCTGGAAGCCACAATGGAAGAAAATCACCTCGCGCGCTCCAAACCGGGATTTTCTTTTAAAGAGAGGATCGAGAAGAAAAAGTTCCCCACGCCAACGAATAGAAAAAAAGCGTTGGCCTCGGCTGAAAAAAAAAAGGTCGAGACCAGAGGAGGGGGACGCTGAATTTCGGGGGAATTTTCGGAGGCCGCGCGCAAAGAAAAACGAGGGCAGGCCGGCTATCTGACCTGGCCGCATAGGCGATTAAAGAAGATGGTGCGGGATAGGCCCCGAGCGCGATGGCGAAGATATAGAAAAAACATGCAAAGGGAAAGGAAGAAAGGTGTTGGTCGGGGAGTGCCGGAAAAACATAGCAAGGGCGCTCTACAAAAGAAGCTATGGCAAGATGAAACATAGTCAGAGGGGGAAAAGACGCTCAAAAAAGGAGGAAGAGGAAAAGAGATTTGAACCAAAAAGGCCGGAGAAACAATGATAATGTGAGTCAAGCGATCACACTCTTAATCCGGATTGCGAAAAAGGAACCAACTGAGGCACGCTGGAGAAATTGGGAAAGAGTCTGAAGTCTGCCGCGGCCATAAACGAAAAACAAGAAACGCACCAAAGAGACCATGCTAGCTCTATGCGGACACGGGAAGAAGAAAAGGGACTGGCAAAGGAATTGCCAAGGCAACCAATGCCGAAAAAAGAAGACTGGGGCGCCTCTACAGTAGGACTCTGACCAAAGATTTTAGAGCTCGTTTCGGGTTGGCTTTTAACGTCTAAAGGAAGGGGGGGAAAAAACGGGGGGACTTCCAGCAGGAAAAGTGGGGATACAATTGTGACAGCAAGTACCAAGGAGGGGGAAGTCACTGAGGGGAGAGAAAGGGATTACTCGAGGGGGGAAGTTGACGGCAAGGTTAGATAGAAAGGCGACTGCGCCCACGCAGAAAGGGATTTAACGGAAAGGGAGCGTCCTAAAGTCCTTACACAATCGAATGTGAGAGGGACTCGAAAACACAAAAAAAACGAAGGACCGGCCTCCAAATCGCAAAGGGGGCATTGCCCTCAGCAAAGACGTTTAAATGACGCGCGAATATAAATATCTCGGGGAAAAGCCGAAAACTGAGGTGTTGGCGTCCACAAAGGCGGGGGGGGGAAGAAATGTGGGGAAGGTTTGTGAAAAAGGGGAGGGAGACTTGTTCCGGAAAATAAGCTCGGTCTTAAAGTTGGTACTCGAATGGGGTCATCGTCCAGGGGTCCTGAATAACTGGCGGGGAATGCCCTTTAGCGGTGATATAATTCTCGAAAAGATTTGAATGAGTAGTTCGAGGTAGTGGGGGGGACCCCAGGAGTGTAGCACTTTCCCAAAGGGGGGGGTCAATGGGGGAAGGGGAAGTGAAAGAAAAAGGAAACTGCTATTCGGGATTCCCGATTAACGAGAGAAAAGAAAGGCAAGGGAAGGGGCGCCTAAGGAGATGGAAAAGCGTGAAAAAAAAAGGAGACTCCGAAATGAGGGAGGAAATTGGTAAACCAGAAAGTTCAGCGGACAGCGGATGACTCAAAGAGAATTTGCAATTAAAAGACGGCCAGGAATAAGGATTGGTCGGAATCGAAAGAGGAATAGAATTCGAAAAACAAAATGGTCGGGGGATGGATGCTTCTCAGTTCCGCCGCTTCAAAACAGAAACCCTCCCGCTCAGGGGGGCTCCGAGGGAAGGAAAAAACCTTTTTCCAAAGCAAAAAAAACCATGCCAAAAATTGGAGGACGAAGGATATAAGAAAAAAGGCTGGGAAAAAAACGGTTGGGGGAGGGGGAGAAAGGCCAAAAAAAAAAGGAGGGGGGGATCTCCACATTGAGGCAAAATCGCGACGAAACGCAGGGACACAACGAGCCATCTACAAATTGGGTAGGCCAACGGAAAGTTAAGTGGCCCGAGGCATGCCTGTTCAAACATGTGGACGGATCCGCGTACTGCGGAGGGGGGCGTTCCACAGAAGAAAATCTGCTTTGGGAACGGAAACGCAGGGAACGCGCTTAGAACAGAAAAAAAAAAAAAAAAAAGAAAAAAAAAAACAAAAAACAATAGAAAAAGCTATCTACAAAGAAGGAGGCAGGGGGATAAGTACTCTTACCGCGCTCAACGAGGCGGCGTCATGAACACGCACGACGGGGATGCAAGAAAGGCGAAGCGCATCTCTCCTTCGCAAAGGAAGAGAGAAACTTCGAGAAGCACAGGAAAAGGAAAGGGCCTAAGACGGTAGAAGGATATATCTGAGCGGAGGGGACGCGTCGGGACGTAAAAGCAAAGGAAAATGGGGGAAGCAAAAAACCTAAATAAAGAAGCGGAAGGGGCCAAAACCTCTACATCCAGGTTAAAAGTGGGGGGAAAGAGCCGGGCCAGCCAGAGACCTAGCTATTTTGGCCTGCTCTGAGGGTGGTCAGGCGCAAAAGTTGGAGGGAGAGAAGGGGCCACTCCGCGAAAAAGCCCAAGGAGGGGGGAGCGCCCGATGCGCTGAAGCGCGGAATTCATAGAAAACCAACGCCGAAAACCCCTTTTGTGCCAGGCCTTAAAAGGAGATCTGGGACTGTAGGCGAAAAAAAGGAGTAGTGCTAAAACTTGCCCTACAGGGGAAAGTCCAAAGGGAAGGCAAGGCTATTCACCCATCAGAGAATAGTCGCGAAAAAAGAGAAAAAAACGTCACGAATCCGTAGATCTATGCGCGATGTGAAGGGGGAACGCGCCGCATCATCAGTGTATAGAAAAAGGCCTTATGTTGCTCCGGAAAATTAGAGGATGCCGCAGAGGAAAAGGGGACAGGGACAAGGCGCAGAGGGGGAAAGTGCCACGCTTAAAGAAAAAGGAGGGAAGGGGAAAGCGACCATTGAAAAAAAAACAAAGTCCCCGGAAAAACAAACAGACTTTAAAAAAAAAAAAGAACTAGACGCGGTAATACCCGCGGGAACACGGGAGGGGGGAAGAGCACGGAAAAGAGAAGGACTCCGCAGTTAGAAAAGGACAAGAGCCTACAACTGTAAGAAAAACTCCCGCTGAAAGGACCTGAAGTGACTTCAAAAAACGGGAGAAAAGGATAAGGCGTAGGGTGGACACCACTATTCAGTTTGAAGGGTTAAAAGCCCGTCCCGGACGGTGGTTCAGCAAAAAGCTGGGAAGAGGGCGTTGCCCAGAACATGGGGCAGGGGAGAATTAACAAGACGAAGGGGGGAACGGAAGGATGTTGGAAAAGGGGGGGAAAGCCATGTCGGGGTCAGGAAAGGGTCTAAGACGAAGTGAACGACAAGGAGTATGCGGGTCAGGTTTCGCACAACCCACGGTGAAAAGAGCGCCACGGGAAGGAACGTGTCTAGAGACAAAGATAGTGTAGAAGAAGATCACAAAAGGGGGGGGAAAAAAACCTGCTGGACCAAGTTTAGAAAAAAAAAGAATATCATAGAAAAAAACACAGTAGGTCGGGAACAAGGGAGATGAGATTGACAAAACCCCCAAAAAGAACCTGAAAGAGGTTGCTCGGCATGGTTCTAAGCGTAAGCCATGGCGATGAGGGCCGCGAAAAGGGAGTGGGTAGGCAACCCGGCGACGCCTCAAGAGCTGAACCTCTAAAACAAGGGAGGCCGCAGATAAGAAGAAGGGGCGGGGTAGCTGAAACTGGCTCGAGGAAACCTGACAACATCTGGCTCCTTTCAAGGGAGGAAAAGAGGACGTTGGTGTGATGCGAGAATAGAGGAAAAAAAAGCCCGGGGGAAGAACGGAAAAGGCCGAATTTGGAGACACACGTCACGATGGGCAAGAGAGTAAAAAAAAAGGGAGTGGATAGTTGCCCATAGGGTAGTCCGTAGATTCGGCCATAGCGATGTCGCAGCTAGCCTCCGAAGTAAAAGGAAGATTTAACAGAAAGGAACAAAAATGCAGGGGCTAAAGGAGACATGTACTCTAAAAAGGGGGCCATCAAGAGAGTCCCGAAACCAGGCTCCTGCTCATCCCGAAAAAAAGGGAGATACCTACGAAAATCTTGAAGGTGCTGCGCTAAGACAACTTTGCCGGACAAGCAAAGGGGAGATCGCTTACAAGAGCTGAAAAATCTGAAAAACAAAAGCTGAATGCGGTCTTTTCGTGGCGCACCAAGAGGGTAGTGGAACAAAACGAAGTTTTAAGAAACGAGGAAGGCATTTGGCAGAGGAAAATCGCAAGGAGTGTGGGGCCTAGGCTCGAAACCGATAATGACGCGCTGAAGGGAAGGGACAGGGGGAAAAAGGAAAAGACCCGAACGCGACAAAAGGAATACTACCACGCCGAAGAGGCAAAAAAGCCCGAAAGTCAAAAAGTTTAAGTGAAGACGAAAAAAAAAGACTCCAATCCGGAAAGAAGGGGGCCAATAGAACAAAAAAGAAGGGATTTAAGTGAGGACTGTCAACATCCGTTCCTGGGAGACCTGACTGACTAAGGAAAAAGGAAAGGGATAAGAAAATCAAGCCAAAGGGAAGGTGGGGGGGCGCCACCAAAGGGGTAGAAAGGGGGGGAAGGGTGGGGGGAAGCAGAAGGGGCAAATAGCGAAAAAGCACGCTGGGAATGGGCGAGAGAAGTAATTTGGGCAAAATCTCTCGTCAAACAGGGAGGAGGACTAGTTACAGAAACGGAAAGGAGGGGGGGATATACCCCGACCCTTGAAAAGGAGATCAAATTTCGAGAGGGTGGGCCAGGAAAAAAAACTCCGTGTCCACGGAAAAAGAGAAAGTGGCGTATAGGTAAACAAGATGCGAGCAACTATGGCGGAATGCTCCGATTTTCCTGAAGCGAAAAAAAAGGGAACGGTCTGAGGCCTGGTAGCCACTAAGAACGCAAAAGAGCCGACATCCGATCCGACTGATAGGGGAATCACGGAAAGTCGGGGTCGAAATCGGAGAGGGGAATGGGAGTCACTACTGATGGGGGAAAAAGGGACTCCGGGCACAGCAGAAACATGGCGGAGAAGTACATAAATTTGCGGCTTGGCAAAAAAAAAAAAAAAAAAAAAAAAAAAAAAAAAACAAAAAAAAAAAAAAAAAAAAAAAAACAAAAAAAAAAAAGAAAAAAAAAAACAAAACAAACAAAAAAAAAAAAAAAAAAAACAAAAAAAAAAAAAAACCACCCAAAAGAAAAAAGAAAACAACACAAAAGAAACCCCACCCCACACAGGAAAACAACCAACACACCCCAAACACAAAAACACACACCACCACAAAAAAAAAAACAAAAAAGAGAAAACAACAACAACAAACAAAAAACACAAAAAAAAGCCCACCAAAAAAAAAAAAAGAAGCCGAACCACACACAAAAACAAAAAAAAACAACCAAACCCCCCCCATAAAAACCCCACAAACCCCAACCCAAAAAAAAAAACAACACCAAACACAAAAACCCTGCACCCACAACCCACAACCCACCAAAAAACCCACCCAACACACAAAAAAAACATCAGCAATACATAACAAACAAAAACCCACAAAAAAAAAACGGACACCAAAAAAAACACTCAAAAAAGAAAAAAACAACCCAAAAAAAAAAAAAACAAAAAAAGAAACCCCGTAATGCTCGTGTGGGATGAATAGCTCCTTTTAGCCGCTCAATCCTCATACCGGAGAAGCTCTACAGAAGTCGCGCGGGAGGGAGGTTCGCTCCAAAAAAAGGGGGGAGAACCCTGAAACAAGAAGGCTATGCCAAAACTCAATAGGGTCGAAGAAAAAGAACAACAACACGGCTCACGGTGGCACTAGGGGGACATAGCCTCGAGGAAAAGGAGAGTGAGTGTTTCTAGGCCACAGAGGGAGGAGAGGCTCGGAGAAAGCCACGCCTCACATACCGAGAAAATATGGGAAAAAGAAAATATAACTATGCAGAAGCGCAAGTAAGCCTTAAAAAACTCGTTCAGGGGAAGGGTCATCATTCGGAGAAAAGGGGGACTCTGCAGAGGAACCTCCCGGCTGACGCCTGAAAAAAAAGGACGGAGGGGAAAACACCCATAAAGTCGATCGACAACAAAGAAGAGGGAAGAAAAAGAAAAAAGAGGAGAAGGATTTGTTTACGAACAACGAGCGAGGTCGGTCGAGCACGACGGGTCGCAAGAGGGAAAGAACAACCCGTCCCTCAGGAGCATACGGAGACAGACCACGCGCGGGGAAAAAAGAGACCGCAGGTCTTCCTACCCGTGGTAACAGAGGGGAGGGAGGACGTTGGAACGCGTGGGCAAACGTAGCAAAAAAAAAAATTGGAAGCAAAAACTCCCCTGTTCAGGGCACTAAAAGCCGTATACTGTTCCATACCGGAGAGGAACCACCGTTGCACCGGGGGGGGGGGAAAGGGGATTCCAAGCCAACAGTCGAGGGGGTTTTAAGAATTTAGGCGCGCAAAGTTTTCTGAGAAAGTGACGCCCAAAAAAAGGAGGAAAGCCGGAAAATCTGCTTCTTTGCACAGGGAGGAAAAAGGAGGAAAACCGAAAGAGAAAAAATACCCCCTTTGGTTCTCAAAACTAAGGGAGGGGAGTGGACCTGTAAGAGAGCCGCCACCTCTTTAAGGGTCCCCTCAGGGTTAAAAAGTGTGATGGAGCAGGCTATTCAACGCGGAGAAAAAGGGGAGAAAGAAAGGGAGAAAAAAAAAGCTCCCTCGAAAAAGAAAAAAATGCGATTCAAGGGGGGGGGGCCGAGGCGGAAAATCTCCTTTGGTTAGAGACCAGGACCTAACCGGGTAGGTTGTTCAGCCTGAAAGACCGAGAGATTGTCCATAAAAAGCGAAGAGGAACCCTGCAAATACAATCTGCCAAGGAGGAGGGAAGGGAAAGGAAACGGGGTCAAAAAAGACCCGCTCCAAGCCTACTAAGCAAAGAAAGGCAGGGAGAAACGGGTCAGATGACAGCGTCACGAAAAGCCAGAACGAGGACAGGAACTAACGGCGACGGACCGCCTAGGGAGAAAAAATTACGAAAGGAACCAGCAACTTTCGACACGAAAGAGCTTAGTAGAAGAATCCCCTGCTAGAAGCTCACAAGGGGCAAAAAGGGCTCGCCCAAAAAAAGGGGGGGTTGAAAAAAAACCTCAGGGGGTGAGGGGGGGGTCCGGAAAAGGACGGAGGTGATGTCGCTCAGTCAGTAAAAAAAAGTTTGCGGGGAGAGTTCTCAAAAATAAAGGACCGGACCTTAAATGAGGAGGGGAAGGAAGGGGGGGGGCGGGGGGAAAAGAACGATTAAGCATTTGACGGGAAGCAGTCGTCTGAAGCTCCAAATCCGTTATACAATTTGTATGACGGGGGGAAGATTCGGAGCAGCTCGGACAAAAAAATACAAAGTGTCCAAGGAATACAGGCCGATTTCAGCAAGAGACAAAGCAATCAAATTTCAAAACGGAGGGACAAAAGTTATCACATTTGATGCCCAAAAAAAAAGAAAAAAACCCAAAATCCCATCGAAGCAGACCAAACCCAAGGGTCGGGGGAAAAAAGGAAATAATCCTAAGACCAACACGAAAAAAGGGGCCGCGTGACGGTTTCGCGGCTGTTAAAAAGGGGGGAACGGAACAAGGCGATTGGCCGAGTCGGTTGGGTTAGGCAATAAAGCACTCAAACGGGGACCCCTAGAGCTGCAAGGAGAGAGAAACCGCATAGCCTAGAGACCTGGCCGAGAGGCAGGATAGATGGAATAAAGTCCAAGAAGAGGAAAAAAAAGTTCTACATCACGTCTGAGGGGGTGTTCGGGGGATGAAAATCAGGCTATACCGAGGAAAAGCAAAGAGTGGCATGAAGGTTAAAGTGACGTCAGAGGGGGGAAAGCTCAAGCAAAAAACCAACAAAGGAGAGCGGAAAAGATGATAGGTCCCGATGAAGGGAGTCTCAGAGCTGCCATAGCAGAGTTTCGAAAGAAAGAAAGAAGGGATGTCGACTCAAAGAAAAAAAGCATGACATAAAGTGGGGGGCGGCGGTGAATTAATGAAAGAGAAAGAGGGACTCGAAACAACGCACCAGGAAAGTCGTAACTAAAAACTGGTGGAGGAGAGAGCTCGCGCTCAGGGGCGCAGGCAGTACCAGAAAAGAAGATTCGCGGGCCGAAAAGAAAAATAACTTACCCCGCTGAAAAGACAAAGGAGGGACAGGCGGGACTCGGTTGGGGGGGCGGTTGGGGAAAATCGGGAAAGCGATGAAGGCTGGGAAAAAAAACAAGAATTGTGTGTGAAGGAGGGAGAGCTTGTAAAGGAGCAAGTGTGGATAAAAGGCTTTACGACAGGTTGACCACAAACTGGGGGGAGGGGGGGGAGAGACTCTCTCGAAATCGAATGAAAGAGGAGGACAGTGACGCAGGGGAGAGAGAAAGAAAAAGAAAAACTACCTATTTAAGGGGGGAGCGGCAAGAAAAAAGGCCAAATTCAGGAAAAAGGAGAAGGCTCTGAAAACACAACTCTCCCTCATGCCACTCGGAAGGGTTAAGATACACTGCGGGGGGGGGGGGGAAGGGACGAGAGGGAAAGCGTTTTCCTGGGGGGGGGGGGGGAGACTAAATCACCGGGGGGGAAAGGGAGGATCGATTTGGCACAATCCTCAAGGAGGAATGGGTGAGACAAAGAAGGGCGGGAAATCCCTTTCAAAGGGGTTTGAGCGCAGGGAAGATGCTTCCGCTGACAAAGAGAGTGGAGAGAGGGAGGATCGGGGGAGTAAGTTGGGGGGAACTATATAGAGGTAGAAGTTATGTCTGAAAGAGGAGGGGCTTCACATGCCGGAACGCGTTGGGTAACGGAGGAGACGCCTCAGATTTAAGGAGAGTCTTTCTCTAATGGGGGAAGGGGGGAAGACCGACGTCGGCTCGGTCCCTAGAGGGGGCAATTTAGAAGGGGAGGGAAGATGCTCGAGCCGAAAAGGTACTAAGAGAGGAAACCTAAGGTTTCAAGGTTGAAAGTCGAACAACGACATGGCGTGGGGGGCCTTCTACGAAAAAAGAAAAAAAGGATATGTAGCGTGACCAAGGCGACATGAATGCGAGGAGACTGAGGAAGAAAAGGAGGGATACGTGGGTCGGCTAACTCGTGATAGGGGAGTAGGAACGGAGAAGATCTTGGGAAAAAACTTGACTCTGAAAAAAATAACTACTGTGGAGGGGCCGCTCAGCGGATGAGATTGAAAAAAGATTACACAAAAGGTTAGGAAATTGAAAAGGAGGAGAGGGTAAGCACCGCGCAAGCAAAAAACGATCCCAGGGCTGGCTAGATGACTAGCTCCGCAAAATTGACGAAACACTTACACCTCATGAGCAGAAACTCGAAAAGGAGGGAGAAGGGGGAATCAACGAGAACCCCACGGATCACTGTAGGATGGAGGGAAAGGGAAGCCTCGAGGACTATTGGAGGGGGGGGCTGGAGGAAACATGCTGCGGGGAGACTGGCGAAGGGGAAACAAGACTGACCGGACCAGCGAAAGAGTGTTGATCAAAAGGAGAAGTATTCCGAGATGAAGGGCCAGGACTCAAGAAGTCAGTAAACATCTTGCGACGGGGAGGGGGAGATGGCTAAAGGTAATCCGACCCCGTCGTGCTTTTGTCAATGAAAGAAGAAAGTCTGGACGTGTAACCAAAGCTGAGAACTCAAAAACAACAAAAAAAAAAGAGAGAAAGAGATCGATGGGTGTAAATAATTGGGCTGCGGTACCAGGGAAAACAAAAAAGTGTCAGGTCCCTGCGAATCGCCTCTCCAAAGAAAAAGAAATTCTCGAAAACAACTGGGGCGAAATACAGGGGAAACGGCACGGACACGGGTAGTCCAGATCTGGGTCGGGAGGTCGGGGAATGACGAAGCGAGCGGCCGCAGAATGTGGCTGAGCCCTCAGTAGAGGTCTCGACGGTAAACTGAAGCAGAGGAAAAAGTGAAAATGCAGCCAGGGGAGCCAAGAAGGGGGGCAAAAATCCGAAAATCTATTTTGGGGGGGGGAGGAAGGGGTGTGGAGCAGAAAAATGTTTGGCAAGACAGAAGAAAAGAAACAAACAAGGGGGAGGAGGCAGAAGAGGGGGGGCCGGGAGGGAAAAGCAGATCACGAAAAAAGCGCAAAGAAAAGGGGGGGTTTGTGTCCAAGGAAGAAATTCGAGGGCTTGCCTGTATAATCGACCAGAGGAGGGAGGGGGGGGGACAAGAATCCAGTGTACCAAAGATCTCCCCTCTATCCCATAGGGAAATTGGAGAAAAGTTAAGACTCTCCTCATATGCCTCTCGGATCGATGCAAGTAAAGCGCAGAACCAACTGTGGTAGTTGAAAAGAAAAAGAGGGGGGAGAGGAAGGAAAAATCGGGATTCATGAAAGGACCAGGGGGGGCGGAGAGGTGACAAACCCTTACAATACTCCCATGGAGGAAGAAAAAAAAAAGGACGGGTGAAAAAACTCATAAAAATCCAAATACAATAATAGCAAAGAGCGGAATCTGTAATACCCAAGCTGGGGGCAAGGAATAAACGAAAGAGGTTCAGACTACGGCCTAAGCCGAGTCGGGGGGGAGCACCAGCTAGCGATAAGAACGAAAAAAAAGAAAAGAAAGTCAAAGAGGGACATTACGGACTGCTAAACACCCGTGCTGCAAAAAGAGAAACACCCGGGCGGAACCAAGAAAGCCAGTAGGGGAGGGGTTGGCACACACAGCAGAAATCAGGAGGGGAGAAGATTCAAAAGAGAAAAAGGGAAAATGATGCCGACAAACAATGGAACCAATCGGCATGGAACTTTAACAAGGAGGTGACCTGAAGGATGGGGGGTTTATTTGAGGGGAGGCAAATTCCAGAGGGTCCGGGGCGGCTTAAGCCTCCCTCTTCTTAATACAAAGGGGTAAATGCGGAGGCGGGCGCGGCTCCTCTTGCACCACTTGCGAACTTTGTCCACGAAAAAAGAAGGCGAATCGGTCGGAATCAGAAGAGCGCGGTTTTGGGGGACAAAAAGAGGGGGAACAGGAGGTCCACAATGACCTCCGAGAGGAGATCAAACAAAAATGTCCGGGGGCGGGGAAACAAAAAGGAGGGATCGCGAAAGAAGGGACCCAAAAAACAAACCGGGAAGAAGAAGGGGGAATTTGGATAGGCAGGTTCAAAAAGGTGTCAGACGTCGATTTCGAGCTGAGAGGATTAAGGTAGGAAAGTCCCGGAGCGAAAACGCCCAAAAAGAAAAGAGATGCACTGCTAAGAAACCGCGTCAGAACTGATTGCTACGAAGGTTCGGGCGGAGGAGAGATCTGCAAACGGCAAAAAAGGAAAATCAGAAAAAAGTTCGGCACCAATGGTGTTGACAGGGAGAAATCCGGCTTAAAAGCGATGTCTGCTATTCTAAAAGCGAGAGGGGCCAGAATATTTCGCAAAGTCAGAGGGGAAAATCAGAGAAATCAACAAACCGAGAGGAGAAAAAAAAAGAGATTGGTCCAAGTAAGTCTGTAGGGGAAAAGTAAGGACCAGAAGAGGAGTTCGTCCAGCGAGCCTATTCGATGAACGGAGTGCTCCCTCACCGAAAAATCAGGACGGGAAAAGAAAAAGGTCCGCAGCGGAAATCGAAGCCCGAGAGAGAAAGCCCAACATAACAAACAAAGCGAAAAGAGGGAAAACGAGAGTAAAGGGCGGAGGAAGGATGGCAGATTTGAAGCATGACTGTCCTCAAGGCAAAACAACTCATGAGGGAGGGAAATCACTTAGCAAAAACCTTCTTAACCCTGAAAAAAGGAAAAGGGGTGACGATCAGTGTTTTCGTGAACACTGAACACAGTTGAAAAAAAAAAACGGAAAATGTGTTTGCTCTCGAGGAAGGCTGCATTTGAGAAAAGCTTGGTCCAAGGAAACAACCTGAGGAGGGACTCAGGATAAGAAAGAGAGCGAAGTACCGCGACGGAAAAGGGGAGGGGAGAAGGAAGAGGAAAAAACGCGCATACTACCTATACGTAATAGTGGCGCTCAAACGAAGAAAGGAACGAAATATGATCGCAATCTCGAAAAAGATTAAGGAAAAGGAAAGGGGGAAACAGCAAGGCGCATGCACGAAAGGGACACAGCCCCTGTTTTCCTTGGACGACGCTAATATCTCATCCGAAGGGAAAGGGTCGAGGAAAAAATCCTCACAAGGTGGTGGGGAAAAAAAGAGGGGAGGCGAGGAACTTTTGTGAGGGGGAGGGTGGTAAAGATCTCGTGCTGCCGAGGACACGCAAAAAATTGGATGCCAGTTTGCGGATCCGGAGAGGAAGGGGGTCACAAACCGAATGGTCGGGGCCTGGAGTAACAGTCCTCCGAGGGGATATGATCTCAAGCCTCTGAAGGCTGAAAGGGGGGGGAAATTGTCTACAAGAAGGTCACGTGAATCGGAAGGATTTGGGGAAAAAGAGTGAGTTGGCAATCACTATGCTCGAGCACCGGGAAAAGAGAATGGCTTATTCCCTCTATTGTCCGGAAGTCGAAAAACCGCGGCAGGGGGGGCCGACGAGAAATACAAGAAGATTAAAGTAAACAAAGGCACAGAGTCCTACTAAAGGGAAAAAGAGGGACGGGGAGACGTTTTAGCGAACTAGAGGGAAATATCCGGTCACTCTCATTGGGAAACTTGATGACCAACAAAAGGAGAGGGGGGCGGTAGAAGAAACAGAAAAAAATTATAAGTTGAAGAATGCAAAAAGGGGGGGTAGCGCGTGTGGAGGAAGGCTTCGAGGTTCCGCCGTGCTGCACATAGCAGCCCGACAAGAGAAAGAAGGGGGGGGCTGGACGGGCGCTGCGCTCCGAAAAAAATGGGGGGGGGGAAGGAACTTACCCTCAAAAGCAAACAGGTCGGACCGGACAAAATCTCTACAACAAACCCACTCTGACAAAGGGAGGGAAAGGGGTGGACCCTCGAGAAGGGGGGTAGGGGTGAGGGCATACCCATTCTTAGAAGATGGCTAAGGCAAACTGGCAAAACTACCAAAAGCAGATTATTTTGATCACCACGGGCACCCTTTGCCCGCTAAGATGCCGCCGTCGCTCATAACAGAGGAGGAATCAAGAGGAGGGAAGGGGGAGGGGGAGTTCTATCTAAGGGGACAAGCGGCGGGCTTGGGAGATGTGCGGAAGTGGAACACAATAAGAGGAAA
>Ga0179593_1295708_pt1 | contig 22887 bp, 26 predicted proteins | sample CZODoug2_1_08_16_FD_185931 | JGI IMG/M metagenome (GOLD analysis project Ga0179593, IMG submission 185931) | Vadose zone soil fungal communities from Angelo Coast Range Reserve, California, USA - CZODoug2_1_08_16fungal (PacBio error correction) | ecosystem: Environmental > Terrestrial > Soil >...
CACTCATGGCTCTAAAAACAAAAAAAAAACAAAAAAAAAAAAACCTAAAACAAAAAGAAAAAAAAGAAACAAAGCACAAAAGAACTACTGAGTCAAAAAGTAACTACAACAAAAACACGTACGAAAAGGGCAAAATCACAAAACACACACCGAAACCACATCACAATCTAAAATCCAGGTCAGAAAAACTTGCGCGATCCAAAAATAAGAAAGTAGAAACAAAAAATACTTCCAAAAAAAACAACAACAACCAACAACAGCCAAATTTAACACCCACCAGCACATAACAAACACACAACTTACTCAACACCATTGCAATCCACCCCAAAAAAAAAAAAAAATAAAATGCTCCCAGCGACTTCCCCCGGGAGGGGGAACGCCACGAGCCTACTTCATTGAAAAAAATCTTTAATGCGGAACTATCTGCTGCCGCAAATCTTTAAATGGAAAAAAACAAGAGTCGCAAAGATGACGTGGGGAAGATCAAAGGGTTCTCAAAACAACTGAAACTAGGAACTTATCAACACCCGACGGCCCGAGGTTTACGGCCGCCAAAGGCGGGGAGCAGAAGCTCGCTAATGGGGTACGATAACCTGTATGTAATTCAATACCTCAAGGACTGTCATGGGCAGGCCTAAAACAACAGCAGTAAGGGAATAGGGCTGTGTATCACAGTCAGGGAAAACAGGCGACGTGCCGGATTTGCAAAAAAACTCGGAGAGGTGAGATGAATAAAGCCATCAATTGAATCCGGGCGCCAAGTCGACGGTCTACATCAGAAGAAAAACAACCTTTGAATGCAAGAAAGGCGCAACATCCTCGAAAGGACGAACGGGGTATTTTGTGAGATCCGAAGTCCGCGGGACAACCAAGAACAGAGCCGGGGCAGAGCTCATCACGCGAAGAAACACGGGGGGTCAAGTTCACACAGGAACGTAGTGGATAGCTGCGAAGTGGCGTCTAAAGATTGAGGTATGCAGTGGGGGGACAGAAAATGTCCCGTAAAAGAGGTTAAAATTCTATGAGCAGGGGCGGCGGGGAACGGAAAAGACAAGAATCGTCAGAGTGTTTGGGGATGGGAACGTCGGGGAAAAATTGGGAGACCAGGCGCAGATCGACGAGCACGACTTGAGGGAAAAATCAGCAAGGGAGACGCGAGGGCCAGAAGAAGAGAAAAGTTCAAAATTCGCGAAAACAGCCATAAATCTTAAAGACCGCCAAGGAAAAAAAAACATCCGAAAGCGGGTGGGACGCCGTGGGGAGGCTCCGACAAACCAAAAAAGGGCCAAACAAGGTTTGCGCAAACATGGGGCGCAAATAAACGGACGTAAAAAAAAAAAAGGAATATAGCGGGCGCGCTGGGGAAAACTGACAAGCTCGGTAACAAAAAAACTATGGAACACCTCCCCACAGACCGCAGGGGCAGTTGGGAGAGATGGGAGGGGCGGCCTATTCTCCGAAGCGCAGGGGGGAGAAGTAGGGGTTTAATAATTGCCTGTGTTCACATTTGGAACGTTGCACAAGAATTTTGGTAGCACGCTTGGTCCCGTCTAAAGGAGCGTACCGGACGTACTGTAAGCAAAAAAAAAGAGCCGAAACAACAAAAAAAAAAAAAACAGAAGAAAATCCTACAACCCCCCCTAGGAGGGAGGGGAAAAGAGTACGACTTATATGGCAAAAACTGGAGCTTCATTATGGGAGGGCGGAATCCGTGGAGGGGGGGGAGAAAAGTAGGGCAAGCCCGTAGCTCTCTGGCTACCATGACTTAAAAAAGAAAACGTGTGTTTCCCTGTGTAGGTGAGAGGATCCAGCCAGAGATTTTTCAAAAAGCTCTCGAGGAGCCCCTCAAGTCCACGCAAAAGGCCAATTTCCTGCGGTTGTAAAGGGCGCAGGGTCGGGCGGGAGGTAGGACGAGAGGTGGGGAACTGGCCGGAACAAAAGCTCCAAAAAAGCGAATGTGAAGGGTTGCCAGGGGGCTACAACCTTTGGGACCCATTGGGGGGATGGAGAAAAAGAATTGCGGCCATACAACTATTTCCAAAGGGGGGTGAGGGCGCTACAGAGGGGAAGGGGCATTGGTTATTCACGCCATTCAACGGGGTGGAAGCTAAGACTGAGAGTATACCTGCATTGAAAGGCCAGAAGGGGGGGGGAAAAAGTCGAGCGTGATATGGGGGGTCGGTTAGAAAATCGCTTTTGCGAGAAAGTCCGACTTGAATAGGGAAGGGTACAGGACGCGAACAACAAACTCATATAAACTGTTAAGGAGCGTGGGAACATTAAGAATAAACAAAACGCTCACAGATTTAATGTAGCCAAAAACGGCGCCTCAGGACCATCGGACATAACAGGTGAAAGGGGGATGGTGGCCCTGCTTAGAGAGCCCATAAGGTGTCGTTGGTGGTGGCAGGACCGGAGCCTCTTCAAGATCACTCTCGAAAACACTTTCAAACATGCGTGTTCGGAAAGCGGGGAAGTTTGCTCCGGCCATTTAAACGGCGAGCAGACGAGGCAGTAAGACTGGTGAGATCTCGGAAAAAAGTGGGAGGGTGGCAGGCGGGGGGGGCAGCGGAAAGTAACCGGACGACCGTGGCACGACAATCATTCCTTCAAAATGTTGCATGCTCGTTGGAAATCAAATAATCTTTCAAGACGCGAAGGGAATTTCGTGGGGAAGGTACTGCATTAAAAAGGGGGAGCAAAAGGAGCGAGAACTAATAACAAATCCTATTCCTCGAGATCGAGAGGTTCTGATCCGAGTGTGTAGTGCCAGAGGGGTTCAAAAACTGTCTTGAGATCAGTCTGGGAAACAGTCTCGAAGGGCTGAAAAGTTGGAGTTGCACTTAGATTCGAAGCGTCCGTGCATTGTCCTAAAGTTTCTGCGGAGAGGATGTTCCGCATGAACCTGCATCCTCATTAAACCGAGGTTTGTATCTGCCACAGGGCGGCATTAGAGGTTCGAGCAACTAACGTCACAGTTAGGGAATAACTCTACACAACCAAAAAAAGAGGGAAAAGAAGATAAGGGTTGGGAAGGGGGGACGAGGGGGGGGGGGGGGGGGGGTGGGGGGGCGCCTTACAAGATGGTGAGGCCGAAATGTTCACCAGTCCTGTTAAAGCGAGGAGAACTGGGATACTCAGAGACTCGATTGAAATCTGAAGGACGGCATCTCGATGCTTCAATGAGCATAAACTGTGGCACTATGCTGTAAGGGCTAAACGGAGGCAGCGCCAGAAAGAAAATTGCACTTGGCAACGAGCCGGGAGCCACCGAAGAAAATACCATTTGCGCCACAATCAGCTTGATGAAAAGACGAGCGGAAAAAAAAAAGGTGGATTGGGTGGGGAATCGAAAGGGAGAAGATTAATTACTCCTGCCTCAGGTGCACTACAGAAGAAAGACGGAGGCGTAACGCGCAGGAGGGGGGGTGCACGACGTATAAGTACTCAAACAAGAGTGTAGGAACGGTGATTGAGACTTGCCGCGGGTACCCGAAAAAGTCAGGGCTCAGTACTTGGGTAAGTAAAGCCGTGATAGAGGGGGAGCCTCAAAGTACAACGCAGAAGATCCGGGGGAGCTCTAATATATACCATAGGTTGAATCCAGGCCGAACGAGATGGAAACTGTGTTTTTTAAATATCCCAAAAATGGACTGACCGTGAGCAACCACGGAGGTATGGTCCATGCAGCAAGCGGAAGAATTTTGGTATTGAAGGATGGGAGGCGGGCGTTTGTTTCGACCCGAATATCTATTGATGTAGGAAGGTTTATTCGGGACGTAAGACGGGCAGGGTGGCCGGGCGGCGCAAGGCGTCACGGGAAGTTAGAAGACCGCATACAAGCACCAAAGAGTTGGGTTCGGAGGGGAAAAAATAATTGTAGAGAAAAATGTATTTGAGTGAGATCGGAATTAAATTCGAGTGAAATTCAAACACAACGGTAAGAGCATTAGGAGAAGTTCACACGAACTAAAAGGGACAAAATACCATAGAACGTAAATGCCCCAGAATATCGAAGCCGGACTCATCAACGGGAAAGAGGGGGCGGAGTTTGAGGGGCCGGACCATCCGACAGCGAAAACACTAAGTTGGAAAAAAGGCGCGAAGTACAAACACCAAGCGGCGCCCTGTTAGCGGGCGGCTGAGAAGGACTACAAAGACATTAAGGGACCTACTCCAAACGCGCGAAGGAAAACCCACAGACCGTGCAAGGGGCGTGAATTGGCTTCTATGAGAAACAAGCCGTAACGTCCTTTCTTTGAAGGAACCGCGGTCCAAAAGTTAAAATGGTGTGCATTGTCACACTAAGTAGGGGGATCACTGGCAGCGTGTCAGATAAAAAACAACAAAAGAGGCGGTCCTTATGAGCAGCTAGACAGACAAGGACCATAATAACCATAAGACTCTCAGCAACAAAAAGGAGTTTCATGAAGAGATCTTAATGGAAGGGGAGAGATGGAGGGGTCTGGCATGCATCCGAGTGGAGGGGATGGTTATGCTAAAGAAGGGGCAGCCCTAGGCTAAAAACCTTCCTGGACGGGCCCAGTTGCTTGGGGGGGACCTGCGTGAAAGAAGAGGAGGTAAGCACAGCGACTTCGTCGAGGCTAGGCGCGAATAGCCGACCCGAACGAGCAGAAATTGGACACCTTTGCAAGGGATCTGGAAAGGCAGAGCGGACTGTATACCGCTGTCTTTGGAGGAAGGGATGACCGCGCAAAAAATGACAAGCTGGCGGCAAGGTAAAATGTGGGGAACGGAAAATATGGGAAAAAAGGGTATTGTTGCCCTTGTACGGGGCTGCAAGGCAAATCGAACCAGATACGGGGAGGGATTGCCGGCGTCATTCCGGGCGGAACGTAGTGACTTAAATGGCGGAATTGTCGCGACAAATAATGGTACCTCGTGACCGCTATCCTCGATACCAGAAAAATACCTGAGTTCGAAAAGGGGGAGGAGGAGCGATCAAGGTCGTGAGGCCTACGTTACGTCACCAGCGGAATGCTCGGGAACACACGGGATATAAACGCCGGATACCCTCGAAATGGAAGGAAAGTGGTATAAGGATCGATGCAGAGGAGACAGCGCAGGAGGTGACAAAAAGAGCAACTATTTCAGAAATAGACGCTGGGAACGAAGTCCAAGTACGCACGAGGGATTGAAATGGATCTTTGAAGGTTCCGGGGAGGCGGCTGAATAGAGACCAAGAAAAAAGTGAGGGAAGGGGGTGGCGGACGGATCTGGAGACTCTCAGCACAACACATTTGAAACGCGGGAGAGCGAAGGGAGGACAGCTTGGGCACTGTTAAAAAATGAAATGCAAAAGAAATTGCAGGAGCTTTCCGCTCGTCGGGAGAAATCAAAAGTCGAGCAGGGGGTAAGCTCGAAAACCGATTCCGAGGGAAACGACCTAAAAGGGGAAGAAGCTCGGAGTATTTGGCCTCCGCGGTCAGCGGACGCATGCTGTCTTTATTGGGGAAAGGTAATAAGAGGAGGCCGCAAGAGGGGAGTATTGAGTAATAACAGAGCGCGATCAGGATTCGGGAGGAAACGCGAGGGGAGGCACGGGGCCACCGACGGACTAAAGGGGGCGACCTTGAAAAGCAAGGGGAGTACCTGGCGACGTAATCAAGTTTTATAGTAAAATCAACTTCAGCATCGATGCCAGAAGTGCGGGAAACGGCAGGGGATGAATGAAAGAGAAGAATAGGACGGAGAAAATGGAACAACAGGAAGACGGCAAAGCGGGGAAAGCGTAATGGGAAGTAGCAAACGCGTAATTCTCAGATACAACAAAACTAAAGAAGAGATCATCCCGGTAACGTGCTCGAAATGATAATGACACGTACATAGGATTGATATGGGCTCTCCACCGTATGAGCTTATGCGGCAATAGATGCTCCGAACTTGGAAGTTGGGAAACATAAGAAGGAGGGAAGCTAGACGAGGGGGGGAGAGGGACTTCAAGCGGGACTAAGCTTAAAGTAGATGCGCCCATCGCCAGACGCAAGGGGGGATTAACGGCACAATCCTGGCTCCCCTAATGCGCAATGGGCTCCGCCCCGTATTAATAATCCAGGAAGAGATATGACTCCCAAACATAAGGAGAGTCTACGGACTGAGGATTTAATCCCGCGGATACTACGAAAAAAAGAGTAGCAAGTCTGCGGAGAAGCAAAATCAGGGATCCTGAGAGCGGGCAAAATTAGAACAGTCGAGAAGGGCCGCAGGCCGAGCCATGGGCAAAAAGAAGAGCAAAGGGAGGAGCTTTGTCTCTATACTTACGGAAGAGATGGGGGAAAAATGTGGGGGGGATTAGAGATCCTAAGACCTCCCCGCAAAATAAGAAAACTCGAGCTGGTGCCGGTCTCACGAAAAAGGACTCCACTAGGAGAGTCAGTTTTCGTTGCGTGGGAGGCGGGGTTTGGGATACCAACGAAATCATGAATAACGTTAGAACAGGGGTGGCTTGACAGAAGGGATAGCAGGCCATTATACGGATAGTAGTATCAGGGACTAAGGCAGTGCTAAAAGATGGGGCTCAAGGTTAGGGGAGAATAAGGGGGGGGGGCCAAATCTAACATAGGTGTGGGGTGGAAGTAGTGGGAGGTAGGGAAAAGAAGTGGCGGAACACGGAAGACAAAGAAGACGGGTGGGGGATCGTCCAAAAAAATTAGGGGGGGCATTAAAGCAATGGGTCTACACGCGATAGTAAAAAAGGAGCACGTAATGCGACGCCATCCTCACATAAGAAACTAAAAAAAGTAGCCCGTAGAGGAAGCGAAAAAAAGCGGATGCCCTATGGTCCGAAAACCTCAACAATCAAGTTGTCGCCAAAACGGGAAAAGTTGGCGCCAGAGGTCTGCTGGAAGAGCGGGAGAAGGAACTCCAAAAAGCGGTCGACGCCGACGAAAAGGACTCTCCGCCCACAGACAGGCAATGGAGGGGGGAACTATGGGGGGCGGCCGGTCGCCAACAATAAAATCGGACTGGAGAAGAGCTTGCCACGCGTCCAAAAGCAAATGGGGCTGGACATACGTAAGGGTAACTTGCACCGCGAAGCCAGTACTTTGAGCAGAAGACTACAAGAGGAAAAGGAAAGGGGAAATGAAAAAGAAAATCTAGGAAGGAAAGAAATGAGAGCTTAGTATGCCTGGCTCACTGGAGATGGTCGTAGAGAGCATCAGAGGTTGCTGCGGATCGGAGAAGGTTGAGTCTCGTCTGAGTGACAAAAAATGTCTTGGGTGAAAAAGTCTGATTAACGTGAGAGGGAAACCTCGGACGGGGTCGAAAGAGGACGCGCGAAGTGCGGCCGCCAACCTAACAAGAGCGAAAAAAAAGGCCAACCAGGTTTTGCGAAAAAGAGTTCTGGAGTGAAGATTCTTGAAATGAGCAGAGTCTGGCCACAGCAAGACGAGGGCGCCAGGTAAAGGGGTCTTTGCGGGAAGGGGGGGGCGCCACTGGGAAAAAGGTGGCCCCTTTAGGCGGTGGAAGCCATAAATAAAATCCAAAATTTGTTGAAGGCACGGAGTCATTCTGCGAATTGACGTTATATTGGGTTGATAGGGGGGAGCGCAAGGAAGGGGTGCGCACCCGACGGGTCGGGGAAGGAAATAGCTTTAAAGCCGAATAATTTGACTTTTCGAAAGATTGTTCGAGAGACAGCCACTACTGTGAAAACCGTAGGAAGGAGAGGTAAAACGGAAAACCGGGGAACAAACGGAACAGGGAAAGGCCGCGAGGGGTAAGGGGACAGTCTCAATGGAAACAACAAGAAGAAGTAAAAAACGTCTGGCAGGGAATCACCAAAACGCCCCCGCAACACGTGATTGTATCTGGGGTGGGGGGTCAGGGTGCGGCGGGGGACAACGCGTAGCCACAAGAGGGGTGCGTGGGGGGTGGCTCGCGGAGAGTCTGATGTCGTCTAACAATATCAACGAGGAGGGTGCTTCCTGGGCTATGTGCGCCATGTAAACTGAGGGGATGAGGGAGTTGGCACGTGCTTGTGGAAGGAGCATGAATCATTATGAGAGATCGACTCAAGACCCGAGTCAGTAGGTTGAAAAAGCCTGGGACTCAAAGAAAATGGCGCTGGAAGGAAAACCTAAGCTTGAGCTGCGGTCTTTTTTGGAGGTAGGCTGCAAAGGCGATTAGGGTCATAGAGGGCGGGATCAATAGCGCGCCGGGGAGCTCGTGTCTGGGATCAAAGGGGGAGGGGGAAACGCACCGGGGGGAAAATAGGTATCGGTTCGGGGAGGAAAAGCTCAAGAGGAGTCTTGGAACGGACCTTGGTAGAGGACACGGAGAAAACTAAGGAGGGATTAGTGTCCAAGCTTGCCAATGTGACTGCTCGTGAAAATCAAGTTCATAAATCCATCGGAGAGTCTGGGGGGGGTAAGACCCGCGTGTTAAATCTTACACCGAGGGGGGGAAGGGGCATCTGAGAACAACCAAACGTGTAAGAGTAAGGGAAGGGAGGAGGGGGAAGGAAAGAGAGGATAAAGAACGGGACTCGCCGTTTGCCGACGGGAAAAAGAGAGACCGGGGAAGAGGGGGAGAGGAGCCGGCAGGAATCCAATACAAAGAGACCTTAATTAAAGCAACTACACGGGGGGGGCAATTTGCACACCGGGAGGGAAGACTGACGTGGTACGAAGTGAAACGGCTAGAAATCGCACATGGATACCGGTTGAAGGTAAAAGTCTCCCAACGCCGCCTTAATTTCCTGAAACAAACGACCTCTGGAGAAAGAGATCAGGGGGCTCGAATGGGGGATTGAAAAGGATCGCAGAACTAAAAAATAGAAGGCCAAAGAAAGCAGCGTTCGTACAGAGTGCATGAGGGAAAGGACATACAGCCAGGGGGGGAAATTGATAATGGGGGTGGCGTTTAACAAGAGGGGACTGAGGCCTGAAAAACTTATCAAGTAAGAAAAAAAAAACAAAAAAAAGAATTGGGAAAAGGTTCGAAAAACTACATGCCGAAGGGCCGTTGTACAATGTCTACGACAGGAGGACAGCGTGCTCAAAAGTACCGCGATGAAAATGGGGGGGGGGATTCAGAAGAGATAGACGCTCTCCAACCCTCAAACCGGGGGTAGATCGAAGCAGCGGAATATCCATGGACAAAAGTAGTTGGAGGGAGGAGGTTGGTGCTAAACTGAAATCGTGGGGAGTGGAATTTGTTAATAGACTGCTACGAGGGACCGTATTTCCTAGCGAGTGGGGGGAGACCGCGTCGCGACCTGCATAGAATATGGTCAAACAAGAGGGGTGTAGCGGATTTAAGTGCGAAAAAGATCGAAGGGCAAAAGGCTGAAAGTCAAGCAAGGTAAAGAGTCAGCGGGAGGACTTCACAATTAACTAAAGAGAAGAAGCAATAGAAATGCCGCTAAAATGAATAAAACGATCAAAACGGGTTGAGGGGGGGAAGGCAGGCAAGCGAAAGACGAAAATGGGCAACAAATCAGGTGGGGGAGGAAAATGGAGGAAAAAAAAATACTGGAGCCAGCAAGTCGGCCTGTGGGCGCTCAATTAACATACGTCGACTCCACTATTCAAAACGAAAAAACAAGACTAGGGGACAGGAAAAGTTTGGCTATTGGAGGGGGGGAGGGGGGCCAATTCGCACGCGAGACGGGATAAAAAAGCGGGGGAAAAAATCCTTTCACCGGGGGCAAAGCACATGGCTTCAAAAAGTAATTTAACAGTTAAACCGCGAACGGAAGAGGGTGCATTACGGGTGATAAGCACGAGGATGCAGCCGAAACATAGGATAGAGCAAAAAAGATCCCCAAAAAAAAAATGATGGCCGAGGTAGATTTCTGGCGCTGGGAAGGACGGGGGGGAAAAATCCGAGGAGGGGGCGTCAAGTAAGGCCGAATCCGTTCAGACAGAACAAAGTGGGCAGACAAAAATTAATGATGGTGCGCACAAAAGGTCTTTGGTTAAGGATCCAGGACCTCGGGGTCACGAGGGGAAGCGGGAGGAAATGTCCGCCCCTTCAACGTCATCTCTCAAAAAAGGGACCATTCCGGTCCGGGGGGGAGCATGCGCAGGAGTGTCAAATGAGAGACCCGCTTAGTTGGGAGGAGGCGCAAGAGGAGCAAAGGCCGACCAGCCAGGGACGTGGGCGCCAGGTGAAATGAAGTTTAAAAGGGGGAAATGAGGATCAACGATGAAACCATGACAATTTCATATGGGGAGGATGTCCTCTTCATTCTGGAGAATTGTACTGGGGAGGGGAGGGGATTGGCGCAAACGGCAAGGGGGGGGGGAAACGGCTCACGAACTACTCTACTTACCTGGAGAGCAAAATGAAAGAATTCTTTGGAGGCTCGAAAATTAGTTTCTCGAAAGCGGGAAATCTTAACACCTGGGTAGGAATGTAACTGCGCGGAGACACCACTCAAACGCGGAAAAGATATGTAAGAATGCTCGATTAGAACAGAGAAGACAAGTGAAAAATAAAATCAACTATGAAGAGCGAAAAAACAAGCCGCGGAAGAATCGAAAAAGAAAAGGAAGGGCATCGCGGGGGGAAGGTTTCCGGCTGCTGCGCAGCACAGCCTGGTGCGTGGGGGGGGGGGAGCAGTGGCCGAAATTAGTAGAGACGGAATAAAAGCACAAAACAAACCTAGATTCAAAACCTTTAAAAGGACACGGACTGGCGTCATGGCTCATGCCAGGAGACGGGGCTCGGGAGAGGAGAGTCACTGAAGGGGGAGAATCATAGATGGAGACAAGCTAGGGGAGGGGGAAAAACGCCGCAACGCGAGAATTCTAGGGGGGGAAGGCTGTGAACCAGCCTGCGATAAAGTCGACATGCGTCTTTGGGAAAAAGGGAGAGAATGAACAGACAATTCGTGAGGGAGGGAAAAAAATCAAAAGAAGGGACGGCGAGACTCAAATCCATTGAAACATGAGGGGGCTATACGTTCGGTAGAAACAAAAGAGGAGGGAGCGGCTCAAGAGGGGGGGGGGCGGCTGGGGGGAGGGGAGCCGGATACTTCAAGGCAAAGGGTAAATGAGGGAGACGAATCCGTTGTTAGATCAGGAAAAAGAGGGGAAGATAGGAGGTAGGGACATCGTGCAAATGGGGGAACCGGTGTCGCACATCGATTGGGGCCGGAATTAAACTCGCTTAGATGGGAGGGGAGGGATACTACCCGACAAAAGTAGGACTTGAAAAAAGAGTCATTGGGAACAAAATCTACAGTGTATTAAAGCATCGAGTACAACACACAAGGGGAGGAGAGGGGGGGAGAGATCATAAGGGACGCTGTGCGAACCGGGATAGCAGTCATCTGGAAAACAGGCTTTGATCAGAAAAGAAGAAAGAATTCACTTAATAGCCTGCGCGGGGGCAAAGCAGCTGGAAGCTGAAGTGGACATTAAAGGATTCCGGCGCAAAGCACGTCGGAAGAGGCAACCCAAAAAAAATGACCCCAGTACTCGGAAAACGAAGAGGGATAAACAAGCGATAATCGAGAGCGCTAAATGGGATGTGAGGCGACGGGATCACGAAGAAACTCTAGGAACGGCCAATAAAAAGAGAAAACTCGGGAGGGGATGAAAGGGGAAAAGACAGGGGCCCCTGGAGGGAAATTGTGTACGACGACGTTCTTGCTAGAAGAGGAGAGGGCGTTAATTATCAAAGACATAGGGGTACGAGCGGAGTTACTCAGCAAAAACGCGTTGACCTTGAGGGGAGCACAGGACTCAAAAACGGCACTCTAAAGGACAGCTCAGGGAAGGGGAAAAGGTGGGGTGCTACAAAGTAGAAGATCCGCAAAAAAAACCACGGGGACGTATCGGGGTTGTCGTACTCACAGACCCGGAAGACAAGAAGAAGGGCACGTCGGAGGGATGGGGGAGGGGGTTGGGAACCTCAAGATGAAGAGTTGTAAATTCGGTTGGTCGGACGTGACGCCAAGTGGACGCGTTAAACAGTGCGTAGGGGGAAGGGAGGAGGGTATCAACCAGAGCACGGGGGGGGTGTGTGGGGAAGTGGCTCTGGGACTCAGCAGAAAAGAAGTTCGAGAAAATGGGAAGGATTTTCAGGAGAGAAAAGGAACTTTAGAGAAACAGCTAAGAAAAACTGAAGCTTGTCACACCGGTCACGAATGCTAAAATCAGCCTCAAGACGTACGCTCGAAAGAAAAGGAACGCAGGAAAAGGTCATCAACGAAAAATGCGCCTGGAAGGAGAAAAAAGCCGAAGGGGAAGTTTTGCGAATGGAGAAAACTCTGCCCAGCGTACGGAATTGGTGTCGCGGCTGGACGAAGGGCCTAACAAAGGAAGAAGGGGGAAAGACAACGACTTGGCAAAGGAAACACACCTAACGAAGGGGCCTGTCGTGGGCTTAAAGGACGCCGCCCGAGCGTAAGAAGAGAGGGGGATGGGGGGGAAAGGCGAGTTTCAATACCGCGGGCAAAAACCCAGGGAGGGCACAAAAAGAGGAATTTAGGACTCACGAGACCTTATTCCCTAGACGCAAGAGGATGCAGCAAGGCAGCAAGCCCATAAAATCTCAAGAAAACCAAAACGAAGAGGGAGAGAAGAGGGAAGTAGCGGGGAGCGGATCTGAGATGTTCGGGGAGGAAGAAGCTAGCCTCAAAAAAAAAAAAAAAAAAAAAAAATGTAGAAACATAAGGCTGGAGGCAGGGGGTCACCAAAACAACTGTTAGCGGCTGTTGACCGTTAGAGGATACACAACGATTGCTCGGGCCGGCGAGATATGAGACGAACCTTCCCTCTCGGATCAATGCCCCTTGAGTACTGGTGGGGACGCCGGGGCCGGCCAAGAGGAGGGGATGGAGATGACTTGAAGTCAGACCGATAGGGTAAAACGGACCAAGCTGATGGCGCGCAGTACGGTGGGCGCCAGTGGGGGAGCAAACAGAGGGGGGGTGGAAAGTTTCGACGGAGCCAGAATTCTAAAAAGAAAAAGGTCTTGAGGGCTCTTAAGGAATTGTGAGTGGGACTGGGGGGTGCAATTGTCTGACGTGGGGAAAAAAACAAACGATCCTGCGCGCGTCTAACTTAGAAAAAGGGGCTGCAAGGGATGCTGAAGGGGCGGGGATCATCAGGTTCTCTTAAATACCAGATACTTCAAAACACTCTGTGAAAGATATGTCCTGAGGGAGGAACGAGTAAGACAAACCACTCAAAGATCCGAAAGGGATATGCACAAGGGTTTCTACGAACAAATATAAAGATCAACATTGAAAAGGGGGTACCAAAAACGCCGGGAGGGAAAAGAAAATCACAAGGGAAAAAGGGAGAGTATGAGGTGAGAAGATAAGCAAAGAGCCCTGGTGTCTTGCAGAGAGGGGCACCGGAGCGACGGGATGCTCGACACTCAACCTAGAAACATGTTCAAGCGTTAAAGGAGGAGGCAACCGAGAAATTGCAACGCCCCACAGTCAAAAGAGGGCCTGCAGCGATGGGGGGGACTCATAAATGGCGCTGAGGTGGGGCGCGATGGGAAAAAAAGAGGGTCAGAGGGGAACTATGGAAATGACTGGGTCACGTCAGCAAGTCCTAGGGGATGGAGGGTAAACATCAATCGTTCAAGGCGATCGAGGGGCGGCTGTTCTGATCTGATGAAGGAAAAAAATGCCGGCCTGTAGTTAGAGAAGAATATAGAATACTCCAATCCCCAGGCATCCGCGATAGAGAGAGGGGAGATGGAAATATGCGGGGGGACGGCAAAAGAGGCGTCAGCGGGAGCCGTCTCGAAAAGACGGAGGACGGTCGACGGAGCAAGGGTTGTATGAAAAGTGCATCTGTCACACGCGCTTTAAGGGAAAGTGCCAGCGATCCTTGGGAAGAATTAACCAAAGCGCTCGCTGGAGATAACAGCCACGCGTGGAAGACGTAAAGCGCCAATTGATCATTTTACAAGAGAAGAAAAAGGGGGGCCTCGAATAGAGGAGGCCGAAGAACGGGACAGGAGGGGGCTCAGAAAAATAGCAAACTGCCGCTCAGCAGGGTGGAGATTACACGAGTCAGGGGTGTAGACAGACGAAAGAAATGATAAAGAGGAAAGACTCGCAAAAGTAAAGCAAAGGGCAATGAAGGAGCCAGTGCGTAGACTGCTTGCAGATTCTAGGAATCAACAAGCTGAAACGTCGCCAGAAAATACACGTCAGGGAACAAGGGGAGCGGGGGGCGATTCTAAACCAAACCGCCCGAAGTGACGTGCGCAAATGCAATGGATACAGACCCATATATGCGCAAGAAAATTTTGTTGGGGTCGGGTCAAGACAAAGAAGGAACGCCAAGAGACCCCAATGGGCTGAAGAGGACCGAGGTGATGGGAAAAAACTTAAAAGGGATTATTGGTCAGAAATAAAGGGAGTCAAACTCGGGGTATCGGGGATCACTCATCATGGAAAGTCACGCGCAAAGTCAACGTTGCAAAAATCGGCCGCAGCCCGAGAAGGTGGACCAAATGGGAAAGGGGAAAAAGGCACAGGAAAAAAGCTCTTTCGACGAAAGGGAGACACGAAAGGGTTGGTTGGGTGGATTAGAGAAAGATTAAAACCGACCAAATCACACAAATGGGGCGGCTAGAGAGAGAAAACCCGACACGATACGATCAAGCTGGAACGTGCTTAGGGGAAATGCGAGTTGGGTGGCTACCGGGGTTATGGGTTAGAGTGATTCAAACGTGGAGGGTCCGTAAATAAGCATTATACATGAGAGTGGCGGAGAGGGGGGAGGGGGGCTCAAGAGTTGAACGGGACTCCCTGGACGCAAAGTGGTTATTTACAGGAAGAGGGATTGAATAGAAACATGTAAGGAAGGAAAAATTGGGAGGGAGCGAATTCACCGGGGGGGCAGACGAAGAAAGGGGGGGTAGACAAGAACGAGACCTTGGAAAAAAAGTTAACTATCAGAATAGAACTTCAGTCCTAAATAAAATGAAAAGCGGAAAATAAAAAGAAATCCGGTGCGCCTGAGAGAAGGAGCCTGAAACGGGGATAACGAAAAGGGGGGAGCCACAAAAAAAAAAACGACCCTGGAGAAAAAGCCTCCATTGTAAAGGGGAAAAGAGGCTACTGACCATAAAGGCGCCCAACACAGACCGCAAGGTGGGAAGGTGGGCGAAAGGGAAGGGCAGGCCTATGCGAAAAACGGAGGAGAAAAAAGACGAGCAAGGATAAGCTCTGAAAATAAAAAACAAAAATGTAGAAAAAGAAAAGTGTAGAGGGGGGAAGCCGCGAGAGCGGCCTTACGGAAACAAACGAGGATGAAGCCGCGGCAAAGAAGAAAGAAAAAAACTATAGAGGGATAGAAAACAACATTGGAGGGGTATGAGAGGGAGGGTGTGGGTGGGGATGAATGATGGGGACACTGTTTGGCGATGAGAGGGTACAGAGGGAGAGAATCACACGCAGGAAATGAAAGAGGGGGCGTGGGACGGGACGAATGGATATGACGAAGAACAATGAGGTCAGGAAGAGGCGGAGGGGGACCGAAAGTGGGGGGAAGGAGAGGGTATAGGCAGCAAGTGGATTTTGGGAGGGACGGAGTGGGGGGGATGGAAGGTGAGACTGGATGGACGGGAGTAGGGGTGGGAAGAAGAAAAGCAAATGGGGGGGGGGGTGGCGGGGGAATGTGAGTCTGGGAGGAGGATGGGACAGCGAGGGCGCGGGGCGGGGGAAAGGGGGGGCGAGGGAACGCACGCTTCGAATGGGAGTGTCGGGAGGGTTCGGAGGGTGATTGAGGATGGGAGGGAGGCGATGATGGCGGCGCTGCAGAAAGCGGGGGCGGAGCTGGGGCGAGGGAGGAATATTGAGGGGGTGGTGGTAGGGCGAGGTTGGGTAGGGTGGATATACTTGAGGAGGTGGGGTGAGGGTGTGGAGTGTGAAGGGGAAGGAGGGGGAGGACCTTTACTAACTTCTGAGTTCAAAGATACCGCGGGATGGGGAGAAGATTGATGGGCCCTCACAGGTGACCAAAAACATGGCAAAAAGGTCGCGGCTACCAGGACCTTCTGGGAAAGGCAGGCACCTAAGTTTTTAAAAGGGGAAGAGAAGTACCAGAACGAGGTTCAACCCGAAGGCGGGCTAAGTCGCCCAATCCCTCTCGCAAAGCCCCTTGCAGGGGGGCAGGTGGGCGCGACTTCCCGCGGGGGAGAGGAGGGGTAGGGAGAGTAGGGGGAGTGTGAGAAAGAAACGACAACAACATTAAGCCGATTCAGCGAAAGGGTACGTGGGGGGAGAATGGGTTGTGGGGATCCACCAGGAGGGTGCGGGGTGACCTTTTCTCTGCACACAGACCAGGTCTAGGTGTCTTGTGCTCTTCATGAGGGCGGAGTGTAAGGTGCTTCTATTGGAGAGCATAAGTCAAGGAGAAGTGGGAGCTCTGGAGGTTGAAACATACCATTAAGCGACGGTCCTCAGTGGGGAGATAGGAGTCCAATGAGGGAGTAAGAAGGTCAAAACCTCCTCTGAAGACAACAAGAGGGGATAGGTTCAAGGGGGCCGCGAAAAAACCGAGCAAACTCTGCGAACCTGCGAGGGGGGCGAAAGGACTATTTACTGAAGGACAATCGTGGAAAAGATAAAAGATCAATATTTCAGGGGGTAGCCAAAAAGCAAAGGGAAAAAGAGAAAGAAAAAAGGGGAAAGGGGGGATCAGGGAAGAAGGGGAGCTCGCTATAAAGAAAGGGCGGTGGGTGCGCGGGACCTCTACGGGGGGGAAGAGATTCCTCAAGAAAAACACAACATTTTCAGGCCGAGCGTTCTTCCTGGAAACGCAGGGTCGCAATGGAAAAACCAGATTCCGGAAACGAGGGGCTGCTGAGAAATGAAGGCTTTTGCGCTAAAAGATCAATGAGAAAGGATCAGCTACATATTCAACGGGGAAAAAGTGAAGGGGCCCTTACGGAGGAATCCGCAGGTGCAGGGGAGCGGGGGAAATCAAGAACGGGGACGTCAGGCGAGGGACTAGGTGAAACTAGCGGCCTGCAGAAGATGGTCTCATACTGGCGCTAGAACCTCAAAAGCAATTCCGCGTCGAAGATCAATCTAGGGTGAAGTCCATTAAGGTGGCTTGGCTAGGTCAAGTGCGGCGCCAAAAGCGCTTCAGCACGGGGGCTTGACGCGAAGACAGTGGTAGAACCCGTCAGAGTCGTCGTGAGAGTGCATTTGTTCATTTACATCGATTGTGCAGCATCACAAAAAACGTGGAGGGAGGGGAAATCCTCGGGTAGAGTAAAATTGGGAGAATTATTTCACGAACATTTTCGAGCACACAGCGGGGGGGATAAGAGATCATCAAAACAAACTTTTATGATGAAAAAAGAGAGAGATCATGAAAAAAAAATTTGACGGTCTGGGTTCAGAGGAAAATTATAAGAAGTCAAAAGATTCAAGATTGGGGAGAAGCAAAAACAAGGGGGGGGGAATATTCGCCAATCGATGCTCTCACACGGGGAAAAGTATGGGGTCAAATCCGGGGAAGTCGAAGGAGGACCGGGGGGCGTTCGAGTAAGAAGACAAGTTCTTACAGCCCTGACGAACTCCCGAACTTCCCGAGGGGAAAGTTTCCGAAAAAAAAAGAAGGATGGATCAAAAAAACGGGGAGGGAGTTCGCCTAAAAGGGATGATCAAAGCGCAGGCCTCATATCAGTGCCTCCAAGAAAGAAGAAGCGTAAAGAAAAGACCGGAGGATGATGGACAAAAGACATAAAAAGGGAGGTGAGAGGAATTGCAGGAAGTTTAATCGGAGAGCGTGACACAAGGGGGAAGCAAATGCGACAGTGCAATCGAACGTACCAAGTAAGGGGCAGGGGAAAAGTAGCAACATGCCAGAAGGGGGGGATAGTCCAAATCTATTGGAAATGTGTGTGAGTACAAAATCAAACTATCATCGGAGTCGAACCAAAACGCAAACAAGGAGTGGGACGCAAAAATGAATCAAAAAGGGGAAGTAATTGAAGAAGGGGTTCGGAGGGCGGGGGCACCGATGGGAGGCGGTTGCGGGGACCCTTAATCGGGAGAGTTTTATTCTTGGGAGAATCAAAGTGAGGCGGGTCCTGTAAAAAAAACAGAGGAGGGTAACAAGAAGGGTCCGCTATTGGGGCAGTCGCCAGACCTACTCACTATTTGGGGGGGGGAGTAGCGGCTTTCGAGAAAGAAGGGTGAGGGGGATATCAACTTAAGGTGAACGCTGAGGAAAATTAAAAACGGGGGCTGGGGAGAAGTGGGGACGCGCAGGAGAGAGTTTCAGACGGAAAAAAGACATCAAAATAGACTACCCGGCCAGAAAATGAGCAGTGAAGAATCAAAGAAACTGGAAGGAACGAGAAAGGGCGGACCGGACAAGAAAAAGGTCACATGCATTTGGCAGAAAAAATGTCGCAAAAAGACGGTCTCAAGAGTAGCCTTCTCGAGGGTAAAGCCTCCAAAGACACAGAGGTCCATACAGAAGACTGACAGCCCTCCAAAGGAGAAGGGGCAGTTGGGAGGAGGGAAGGGGAGAAAAGCCGCACGTCGAAAACTAGGCCACTCTTTCACCGCGGTCCACAAGGAAAATTTGTCCGTGCACATGAAATTAAGGTAGCACTTTAAGCAGCGAAAAGGAGGAGGAGGGAAAGGGAAAGAAAAGCACGAGGGATGCAAAAAAGACCATCAGGATCAAGAAAAAGTAGAAAAAAAAAACAACGAAGAGAAACGCAAGAGTTAGGCGTGGAGCAACGATGGTCGGAGGGCAGGGAAATCGAGGGATAAAGGGGCGCTCCTTTCGCGGCAAAGTGAGAAAAAAGGAGGAGGTGCAACGGGAAAAACCAAAGCAGTTTGGACGCAGGTGACAGGAGGATCCAAGACACTACGTTTGGCGACGGCTCGGCGGCGGGGGAGCCGAAAGAACGCTAGGGGCTAAGGCACCTTGACGGGACTGTGGGGGGGAGGGGAGAAAACAACGAGGGGGTCGAACGGGAGGGGCCTGAACCGACGCACAAACTAAAAAAAAAAACGAGGGGGCGGCCAGGTAGGGGGGAGACAGTGGGGGGAAATCCTGGGGAAAGGGGTTCCAAGGGGTAAGGCTGTCGTAAAGAGAAACAAGCTAAAAAAAGATTTAAGCTCCGCAGGTGGATCTATGGCGGGGGAAGAAAGCATGGAAAAAGGGAACGTGGGGGAAACAGCTCGGGGAAGGGAGCAAGAGAGGGGCTGGGAAGGGCAAATAGGAAGTGATGGGCAGGAAGTCAAATAATTTCTTGGGGATAAAAACGAAAATTCTTTCCAACGAGAAAGACTCTAAGGTCACACACAAAGGCGGAAGGGAGGGAAGGCAGGTCGCGACGAGGTAAAAGCAAAAATCAGACATCGGAAGCCTCACTTTACGACAGTCTAAATAACATATAATAAAAGTCAACGGAGTTCAGGGGGCCAAACACTCCTGATACAAAGAGGGGGGGGACAATAGGCCCCAAAAAGGGGAAGACTGACGTGAGGGTAAGGGGGGTCTACCCCAAAGTGCGTGTGGGCGCGGCCGGATTCCTTCCGAACTAATAAACCAACGAATTGTCCGCGGTGCGTTCGTCACTTGAGAAAAAGGGAGAAGGTGCTCAGAAGGGGACTGCGGCGAAGGACGTAATTTGCCTCTCAGAAAAATTGAGGAATGGGGAGAAAGCAGCAAAACCGGAGGGACCGAAAACTCAAGGGGAAGTAAGAAAGATCAAGGGGCATTCTTTGCTAACCCGGGCCGCGGGAAAAAGGGCGTCTGTCTTGGGAGGAAAGAATGCGACCCGGAGATTGATCAGACGGGCCGAGAAAGAAAAGAAAGGCGGAATAGCGTTCGAAAGGGGGATGCGAAGTCACCCGGCGGAGGGGGAGGGCGCCGGCATGAAAATAAACGGTAGTATGTAGAAGTAAAAGGGGGTAGGACGAAAGCTTGTCAGAAATCAAAATTGCCCAAAAACAGGTTCTGACCGCACAGCGATGGGGACCTCATTACGGCGACATCATAAGGCCGACTGATGAAAGGGGGGGGATACTGAAGTAGGGGGAATATGAACTGGCATAACAAGGTGAGACATTTCTATAAAGCATTCCGTTATGATCGATAGAAAAACAAAACACGGGGGAGGGAAGTAGAAAGAGATAACACGGTAAGAGGGGGAGCAAAAAGAAAAATTGAGAGACAAAAGTAGTTAAAAAAGGTCAGCCAAAGAATACTAGTGCAAGGACAAGCTTATGCGAAAGGAAAATATGGCTGCCCGATGTGAAGGGGGGGAAGAAGGGAGAAAGCGACTTGGGATGCTTCTACGACTTTCTTACGAACGGAAACCATCCCTACTCCATATTGTGACCGTGCCGACACCGCCTCTGGTAGAAGAACGGAGAGACTAGGGGAGGATGATGTGGGGGAGGATCAAACCTATGAGAAGAAGATCACTCCAGGAAAAAGAACAAAGGTCCGCGGCTCAGGCTTATTTAAAAACATGCCCCGGGGGGAAGTGTGCGAAATTGACTGCGTTAACCCTCTGACGGGAGATCAGATAAAGAGGTTATAGAAAAGTCGACGGATCCCGACAAAAAACCGTTGACCGAAGAGACAAATGCGCCGCGTAAAAAGACTACAGAACAAAGGGGGAATGTGTTTGATGAAGGGTCCGAAAAGAAGGGAAGAGAAAACAAACCGAGCTGGAACTAGGCGCAACACTCAATTGTAAAACTGTGCGATTGGAAAAAAGTGTCTGCTGGCTGTTGTTTGGCTACACGAGTCGTGATAGGGGATGAGGGGGTTCACGTGGAGGACGTATCGAGAAAGGAGGAAGTAGTCAGCGGGAGGGGGGGGGTCCTAAACAGCGTATCCAGCAGACCTATCGGGAAAAGAGGTGGGGGTAAGTAAAGGGCTGGAGGAGAAAGGATTGTCCGAAGGGAAAAAGAAAAAAATTGTGGTGAGAATTCACGGCGAATAAAAAACGTGAGAAAGCGCCGTTCGAATTTTCACCACGTTCAGAATGCAGCAGGGAAAAGAAAGAACAGAGAAATAAATTCGCAAAGGAGAGGAAAGAAGAAAAAAAAAGAGGGGGGAATGGCGCCACAGTCGACGGGGGGACAAGGAGTCACCGGGGCAAACGGGACGCACCAGCGTCAGCCTTTGGAGATCGGAGGAATGCCTCCAAAGACAGCGGGCGACTAGGCAACAGAAAATCTGCTGTCAAGGCCCCGAAGTGAAAGAAAGGCTGCAAGGTTAGTTGTAGGCGGAAGGAAGAACGGCCGATCAGGGCAATAGGGATGGCCCTGATCAGATCCCCACTAACCGAGGTGGAAAAAGAATGGGGGGGGGGAAGTTCTCTAAGTAATGGTGCCTTGGTCGGAAGCAAAGGAGGGACGGCCTTAAGCAAAACGAAAAAAAAACAGACCATCAAAATATGGGAAAAAGAAGGCACAACGAGGCGAAAAAAAAAGGGAAAAGGGAAGAGGGTAGATTGCTGGGAGGAGAAAAGAGGGGGGGACGGACTTCAGGAAAGGGCTGATCGTAAGAAGAAGAAGGGGCGAGAAGGGTAACCCTCACACTGCACCATTGAAAAACTTTTGAGAGGTAAACAATATTATCCATCCCGAATCTGGGAGACCGCAGGCGGCGAGGGTCGACACCGAACTCTCCAAAAGGGGTCTAAATAACCGTTGTACACGGAGGGGGGCGGGGGGAGGGGCAGGAAGGAGTGCTGTGGAGAGGCGAAGCTTCTTGAGTAATTCACACCAACCCCCGTCGCGCAAGTAAGAAAAAGAAAAAGGAAGGTTGGCTGGAGGGGGGCGAAACAAACCGGGGGGGGGGAAAGGACCTGTCCGGCCAAAACAACAACCAAGAAGGCGCCATCCTTCGTTGAGTACCCGCATTCTTGCGGAATTGTAAATTCTATGGACGGAGCCAATATTGAGGTAACGTTGGTGAAAAAGAGAGGAAGGAGAGCAGGTTGAAGGGGAAGGACACAGGGGTCTAGCGAGAATTAATGTCTTGGACACCGGTAACATGATTTCTCGTGTCTGGACCGCAGAAGAAATTATCGAACTAGGGTGGGAAGGGGGGGATGCCGCGCGAACGCATAGACCCCCACTTGGCAAACGAACGGTATGTAAGAGAAGTCGGGAATGGCTTTACGGAAAGGAGAACTTGGAACAAGGGGAACGTGAGGCCAAAAAAAACAGACCATCAGAATCACTTTAAAGGGGGTAGCGAGTGAAGATGGAAAACAGGAGGCGGAGCCGATAATCCAAGCTCGGGGGGGGGGAGGGGGGGGGTGGGCGAAGAAGATGAGTAGTTCATAAAAAAAAAAAACATGGGGCCCTAGCCCTTTATATCAAGTCTGGCGTGTGCTCTCAAGGCAAAAAAGTGAGTCGCTTAGGGAGTTGAAAGTGAGAGGGCATAATCACCGCTAACATGAGCTGGATCAGCCACTAGCCGAGAGCAAAACGATGAAAACGCTTCGTGGACAGCAAAAGAAGGGCCAAAGGGGAAAAAAAGGGGAGAAGCAGCCTGGTCCTCTGAAGCGGGGCGTCAGGGGGGAATTGTGGGGGGGTGAGGCATCGAATAAGAGGGGGGTATAGGAGGAAAGACAATCACAAAAATTGTCGCTAGTATCTCGGGTTCGGTGATCCAGAGGAGGTGGAGAGGACGGTTCACATACGAATCGGCCTGGGGGGAGAAGGTGAGGGAAGAGAAAAAAGTTAGTCAACGTGACCGGAAGCGTGGAACGATCGCCACTTCATACTTAAGATGGCAGGGCATTTGGTCCCCAGGTGACGCAGAAGGGCAGATAGGGCAACCTAAAGGGGGGGGAATAAGCAGAAAGGGATAGGGCTGGGGGAAGGAACTCGTGTGATCTTCCAATGGAGTACTCAAGGGTTCTGGCAAAGACGTCCCGTAG
>Ga0179593_1505016_pt1 | contig 22881 bp, 21 predicted proteins | sample CZODoug2_1_08_16_FD_185931 | JGI IMG/M metagenome (GOLD analysis project Ga0179593, IMG submission 185931) | Vadose zone soil fungal communities from Angelo Coast Range Reserve, California, USA - CZODoug2_1_08_16fungal (PacBio error correction) | ecosystem: Environmental > Terrestrial > Soil >...
CCGGCGCGGGCGGTTCGGGACTTGTGTAGACGGAGCCTCAGCGATTGGTTTGGTTGGTTAAAAAAAATAAAAATGGTGAAGGCGACGTCCGGAACGCAGCCTATCGGCTCATAAACGAAGAGGAAGAGGACGGGGAGGGGTCTCGGAGTTAGGGGGTTTAGAAGGGCTATGGCACTGCCAAGAATTTCAGTTGATGTTTAAAGGGGATGGGGAGATGAAGGGCGTTGCTGCGGGTGCAACCGTTCATACGAGCCTTTCGGGAGGGGTAAATATCGATCAGTGTCGATACGAATGATTAACGGACCAGGGTGGGAAGAATGAGATGGGCAGGGTCGCCGGGGCCCAAAAAAGTGCCAATCTCTGGCCTTAATTCCTTGCGTCCTGAAAACGGAAGAAAATAGGAGGAGGGAAGGGAGGAAATGTGTCGTTCAGGGGGGGAGGGGGTGGCCGTGTCCTTTCCCTGTTCTCTCTAATTCATGCTACTTCTTCAAGTTGTCCGCCTCCACGCCGAACAAGAGAAACTGTGGTGAGAGGGGCAAGGAAGGGGACAGGGAAAAAACACCGTCTGGAAAGCTCAATGCGCCAAAATTTGGCGCACCGGAAGCGTAGAAGCTCTGTTCGGGCCAACTTCGCCGCCAAGGATTCAAGGGAACGTCCAAAAGCAGTGGCAGACCTAGCGTATTCCGAACAAATGTTCGTGCGGCCTCTGTATAATGAAGTTTTCATATATAGGGTATTGGCGGTCAAACCTGAGCAGACGAGGGACTGAAAGAGGGCGAACTGAGAAGACCAAAAAGTTTCAGTTTTCATTCCGCCTAAAACCAAAGCTGAACTTTCCTGTCTTTCATCCGGGGTCAAAATTGGCTCCACTATGGCCAAACGGCGCTTTGCATCCTGATGGCAGTCTCGGAACGTAAAATCAATTAGGGGCTTTGACGCGGTGAACCTCAGTAGAAATGCTGGCCAGGGATGGCGCGCTGGCCACACGCAGAGTCTCACTAGTTCAAATCAAATGGGTCCTGCTGTTAGATCTCCGTTGTCCATAGGGGGAGGGGGGGACGTCCCTTCCTGGAGAGAAAGATGTGATAGGTACGGAAGAAAAGGAGGCCTGATGGTGTCAACTCTTCAGCCGCAGGGCTCAAACCTACGACGGGTTTTGAAGGTCCCAAGGGAATCCCATCCTCGCTCAGGGCGCTGGTGAAAAGCACGAGGGGGGAAAAATAAGAAGCTGTTGAGGCAAAAAGGAGAAAGGCCAAGATCAGAGCTCGGCCCTGGGGGGGGGAGAGATCTCTCTACACAGCTCATCAAATCTCAAACTCTCCGGGGAGCAGGACGTTACTGAAACGTCCTCCTGGGGATGGAAATTGATGATCAATCGACAGAGTGCGAGGAAGGGAAAGGTCTATTCCGAGTGGGATGTTTTGAGTTGTGAAATAAGATGCGGACTCCCGATAAATATGGATAACCGCAGGTCATGCTCAGAACAGGAGCTCTCGGTTCTCAAGAGAGGGGAAAGGAGCATCTTCGGAGCGCAGGAGGGGAAGAGAGCCGATCACGCTCGAGGGGACATGGCGCCAGGGGACGCGTGACTCAAAACAACTGAGTAGGTACAAGAGAGAGAACGCTCGTACCGAACTCAACGGAGAATCTTCTTCATCGCTTCTAAGATGCGCCGCTCGAGATTGAGCACAGAGAAAGGGAAGGAGAGACTGCCTGCTAGACGAGAGAAGAGTCGGCGAGAAGCGTCATCCGGTCGGGGTGCGAACTCCATCCTGCACTAAGAAGGACGCTAGCGAATCGGCGAAGGTGAGAGGAATCGCCGCCCAGGCGGCCATTTCAGTCGGGGAAAAAAGGCCTGCAGGAAGCCGAGCGCTTGGAGAGCTTAAATGTTGCCCCCAGAGCAGATCGCTCCTCAGGGCCGAGATCTTGCGCGGGAAGGGCGCAGGTGGAAGAGCTGAGTCAGGGGGGAGCTTCTGGGAAAAACCAAGAAAGGAGTATTCGCTCGGCTGGACCACCACATGCTTCTGAAAGTCTGAAACCTTTAGATCGAATCGTTTGGACGACTGAGCAGACATTGGCCAGGGACAGAGATCACCTCTTCGAAAGAACCATAACAAGACGGACCAGTGGAAGAGAATGTGCGCCGCTCGAAAGCTCGCCATCAGTGAGGTACTCGTCCCTGCGGGGTAACAGCATCCGGGAACAAACGGGGGGTTAAAATCCGATCAAACGGGAAGGAAGACGGGTCATTCGAAATCAGTGCGGCCGATAGTGAGGCCGAAGGTGGGCCGGGACCAGGCGAGAAGACACGTCAGTTGGTTTATAGGAAAGAAAAGAAAACTGAAACGTTCGACTGACAGACACTGACTAAGCATCGTCCGCTCAGTTTTAAGAACAGTTGAACCAAGTGATTATGAACCATCCAGGCTACAGAGGTTGAAGCAGAAAGCAACAGGGGTGGCCATAAAGGCGTGAGGCCACGTTCTAAGGTCTTCATGAAGGAAGTTGATGGGACTGAAGCCCTCGCCGAAAAAAGAAAAAAAAAAAAGTGGCATCTTCCTTTAGGCCACGGGGTTGGGAAAAAATAATAGACGGAAAAATAAATTCTGTGGGTTAAAAGGTCCTCTCACCTCTTGACCAGTGCAGTATGGAGCCGTGGAATTACCGACGACGACTAATGAATGGCGAAGACGGAATACAAATGCAACACACAGAACATGAACGAAGACCAATGCGGGAAAACGCCGGCTTCGTCGATGGAAAAAGACGAAGTCTCATATACAGAACGAGATTTCCAGCAGGTCAAAAGCTAGCCCATAGTCAGAGTTCAGTGGCGTAATCGGAAAACATAAGCCCAAAAGCTCACTCTAAACACGGAACCGATACGGACGCTCACAGAAACCTAGGAAAAGGAGGACCGGCCATGGAGAAGAAAAAGACGACAGACGAAATCGAGCAGCCCGGAGAGGCCGATAATGTTCGCTCTGCCGTCTTTTTACCAAAAAAGAGCCGGAAGAATTGCAGAGAGAACACCTTCCAGAAAAGCAGAGTGCAAAAGAAGGGAAGGAACAGCGAATTCGCGCATATTTTAAATCGACTGGGCAGCAAAAACCGAAGGAAAAAGGGGGGGGGGGATGGAGGGAAAACGCGATAGGAGTAAATCCCCAGATCAACCGGGGGAAAAGCCTGGTTTTCTTCTTGAGGGATCCTCTACTAAGAGAGAGAAGGAGAAGAAAAGCAAACAGGTAAAGAATGAAGAGAAATGTGTATTATGTGGGAAAGGGAAAGGCACCCGTGGAGTCAAAAAAACTAGAGCCTCTGTGTCAGGAAGTAACTTAGGGCAAGAGGTCAAGGCGAATGGCTCTTCGAAAGAATAACCTAAAAGAGAGATCCATCGATCAGGAGGATGACGTGACAATAATAGGGAAAAGACATCCTCAGGGAGAAAGAGCAAGAGAGAACCAAATGTGGAGAGGGGAAGTATCTCCTCTGAAAGCGACGAAGTTTGTGTGGACTTCTAGTCTATAAAATTGTTGGAGGAGAACGGGGATCCTCTGCCTCGTTCGAGGAATTCCTCTAAGTAGTGAACAGGGTATATGGGGAATAAGAATACGATGAGGAGTAAGTCCGAGTCCGAGAGTGGTAATCAATGCGCAGTTTGTGGGGGTGGGAGAAATACTCCAATAGACAAAAGCTGAATCCCACATCTTCCTTGTAGACGAGAAAAAACAAAAGTTGTGAGGGGTAAAAAAATAGGATACTGGTAAAAAGTTTTATCATCCTTGTTGGGTATTCTGAATTGAGAAAATGGAAAAATACTGGGGTTTCTTTACTTCAACGAAGTCATCCTATTATCTCTCCTAGGAGGAGGCTAAAATAAATCAAAGATTCTCAGGATTAGGGGGGAAAATATAAAGGATGATGCGGGAAGGCCACGTTCAACTAAGCAGAAACTTTATAGAGGGCCAGTACCCGAAGCTTGAAGGGAAGGGAAAAAAAAGTGCAAGGACCATGATATATCTCACCTGAGGCTATGAGGACTACAGGGATTGACGAGGGGGGAAAAGGGACGGCGCTCCCGGGGAACGTTAGGAGTAAGTGGCATATAAAGACGTATATGACGGAGGAATGTGTGCTGTGGCGCCATTTTCCACCGAAGAGAAAATCGTGAAGGAGTTCTGATGATCTACGTATTAATGAGGAGAGTTCGGAAGAAGGAAAGGAGGGGGGGAGAAACGCCGACGTACATCCACGTTGCGAAAATTTACGTCAAAAGAAAAAATTTAAGTGACTTAGTTTATTGTAAGGTAAAAAGCGCAAGAGGAACCCTCGCCCGCCTTTTATCTTACACTAGTGGCTGCGGGAGAGACTAATGGGGGGAAATACTAAACTATGGTAGGGGATAGAGGAGAGGTTGGGGGGGAGGGGGGGACACATCATCCAAGTTTGACAGGAAAAGGTAAAACGGGTCGATGCCTAAACAAAGAGAACTGTAGAAAGCTTTTCTTGGGTCATTAAATTATGCTCGGCGGTGAGTACAGGGGGAGAGGGAGAGGAATGAGAGAGAGGGTGGTTTGGGTCCAGAAATTTGAGGCTACCGTCCTGAACAAAAGTCGTCTCAACCTTGCTATAAAAAAAAGGTCGGTCCTGGAGGGTTTTCGTTTGTCATGAAAATGGATAGAAGATGGAAGGGTGAATGGTATATTATGACAGAATATGTGACAGGGAAAAACCAACGGCGACTCGGTCAGGGTGGGCCCTTTGCGAATAAAGCAAAAGGAAGGAAATTCTTTACTATGCGACGAAGGTCTTTTAATTCCGGGGACCCGGAATTCTCTAAGAAAAAGTGAGGACTGGAAAGAGAAAAGAAAAAGCGGCGCCGACATCCTCTTGCGTTCTCGGGGAGAGCTGGGGTGAAAAGGGAAACCCACTCCGTGGCTCTAAAATCATTAGCTACGGGGGTTCGTCAGAAGGAGGGGGGAAAGAACTCCCGCCCTACTGAAACTACAGGGGTCGAGCAAGATTTAATACGGTTTGGGGGGGCACGCCTTCTTGAGTTTGAGGAGGAGGAAAAATAACGATGGAAGAAGAAAAGTAATAAACACTTCGCTACTTTAGGCGCCTAAAATCGCTTCAATGAATCGCAAAACACTCCGAGGGGGGTCCAAACAAATTCGCCTTCAAAAGGGTAGGAAGGGAATCGGGCAGAGAGGGGGGAAAAGGCGGACAGAGCAGAAGAGGGACTGAGAGGGCGATCGATGAGCCGCGACTTCATTTTCGGTCCGCTAAAAAAGGGCCCGCCGTTCACCGGGGGAAAAGTAGGAGGGAACAAAAGATGGACCAACTGCAGCGTTTGCCAATAAAAATCACTTCGAACCAGGAGGGAGAAATGCGGTTCCCGGATGTAAAAGGACAGACGAGTAAGGGGGGGAGGGCAAAGTAAAAAAGAGCATTGCTACCGAAGACGCACAAAATTTGCTTCTGGAAGAGCTAACGGCTACGCCTGCCTATCTCCGAGTGAATATCGGAAGAAATGTCAGGACATGAGAGGACAGGAGGGAAAAAAGAGGGAGCCACAAGGTTTTCCTAAATCGCACCCGATGAGTCCTCCAGTAAGAGCTGCGCTAGTGTTTAAAGGGGGAACGACCCCACCATAAGATTGTTAGTCAGAAGCCAAAAAAGAGAGATAGCCGGTGCTCACAATCAATACAAAAAGCGCCTCACGTCTTAGAAAAGGCCGACATGAGCCGCCTGGCGGCGACGTGGTAGTCAATGCTCACCGGAGTAGAGAGGGGGAAGGTGCCTGAGTAAGGAAGGGAGTGTCGACGGTCACCCGTACTAATAACTCGCCGAGATGTAAGCCGCTAAAAAAAATATAAAAAAGAGAGTGCTCAACGGCGAGAGTCGTCGCATCTTAGTCCGGCTGGCCGGGGGAAGAAATCCGATCAAGATAGAGATTTCTTTCGGGGTCGGAGTAGCTATATCAACACATTGAAAATAGAGATACTGAAGCACTCGGCACGTCCCTACCTCCAGCCCTCGAGTCGCCGAGCGCTCGTGACACCGAGAGCGAAAAGGAGAAAGAAAACGGGTTATCGGATGCAGAGAGATAGGAGGGACTGCTTCATCCGGGAGTTCGGAATAGCCATGCTTTAAAGAAAAATGTCCGGCTAAAGAGTAGATGGCGCTGTCAAAGGGCGGTTCATGACGTCCTGCGCGGACGCGAACGTTAAATAAGAAAACACAGATCGCCCAGGAAGAAATAGTGGAAATCAAAGGGGAAGGGGAGAGTAAGACACATCTTCTGGGGGGGGTTGGCAATACCAGCGAACTGTATTAAACGTAAAGGCCACGCGAGAGGAACCTGTGGGGTCAAAAGGCTCGAAACGTTAAAACCGAATAAGAAAAGAAGTGCCCAAAAGGCACAGAGGGAGAGCGGCAGCAAAGAGCAACGTCTGACGACCCCTAAGACTACTGGGAGAAGAGGTCGCCATGCCCACGCGCCCGCAAAGGGGCCCAGGGACTAAACTGACGTTTCCTCAGAGAAAAGCAGTATTAGAAAAGAGCGGGGTAAAGGTAAAGCCAAAGTAATCTACTGCAGTGTCGGTGGCCTAGGTGGACGCCCATCCTAAGTTGGAAAACCCGTGACAGGAGGAGGAAATACAAGGAATCGTTGGGGGGGTTAGGCTGAAGAAAAGCCTAAAAACAATCCCTCAGCTCAGTCCATACGTCGGCCTCAGGGTTACAAGCCATGAACATTATGAACCGAAAGGATCCATAGGGTCAACAATTACGCAAGAACTTCGAGAAAAAAAAAAACTTGTGCGCTCTTCATTGGGAAAGCGATGGGGAAAGATGTGCTGCTCAGAAAAGGTAGCAAAAGCCAATTTACATCTGCAAGTACCACGATGTGATTGGGAGAGCAACGCAGGGGGATTGTGTCTGGGTTACAAGAGTGAACCGCTAACTTATGGAAGTCTAAATGGGAGGGGAAGGACAAGGGGATGGTAGAGCAATAGGGCGGAGAAAAAGGAAGACCAAAAGCAAAATTCTTAGAGAAATCTCAAAGAAGGATCGAAAAGGGTGATCATGTCATGACAAACGATGCAGGGTTGGCCAAAGGCACCTAAGATCATTGAAAGGAAAAGAGGAAAGTTATCGTTATCGAACATGGGGGACTCAAAAATACCAGCGAGGGCCGATCAAAAAAAGCATAATTAAAGATATCCAGGTAAATTAACCTCATAACAGAGACAATGCCCTCCTCAAAGAAAGATAAAAGTCAGCAGCGAAGTTCCGTACGCTATTAAGGGGAACCGCGAGCCGTGCATAGACGCACAGCAAGAAAAAAAGACCGAAAGAGGTCCAAAGGGACGACAGAATAGACTCAGTACCAATTAGAGATCGAAATTAAAAAAAGAGAACACCGACTGTTACATTGGATGAGAGACACAAAAAGAGAAGAAGGTAAATCTGTTCCAAACTTTTTTGCGAAAAAAACGCCAACCGGAAGTGGTCCAAAACCCCAATAAAAAAAAAGGGGTAAAATAGAAATAAGGGAATATGAAGGCGACTTAAAGCCCAAGGCTGCAGAACACGTCCATGAGAGGGGGTGCAACCCCAAATGGGCGTCCAAAAAAAAATCATACCTCAAGGGAATCAGATCTTAAATTCACATGAAGAAAAAAATCGGAAGCCAAAGAAGAGCAGGGAGGAGAGGACTTCCAAAAGAAAAGGATGAAAATCAAGGTCTTTCTACAGCTCCACCACTTCTCTATCCAGGAAAGCTTCTAGCGAATGGGAAAATTGGGGAGGGGCGAGAGCAAGTGGGTGAAATGAAGACTCGTCCGTCAACTTTCAACAATTAATAAATAAAGGGAAAGCATATGAATGGGGGGGAACGTAATAAAGAAAACGCCATGGAAGTGGGGGAGGTGAAGAACAGAAGCATGGCATCTACTGGGTTAAAACACCAACAGGGATGAAAAAACACAAAGTCGAAGTTTGGACCATATATAAGTTAGGATTAGGGGAAACTATCGGGGGAGAAGGGTTGTGGGAAAATGCCGCCTGGGTGGTCTATGTCGGGGGCGACGTTATGGGGAGTGACGAGTTCATGTACTGTCCTCTTGATCAGCTGACAGAGAAATCATTTTCATTAGATGGAGGTCAGGGGGTCAAGGTAGAACGGATGGCATGAGGGTCCGGCAAACCGGATGAAAACTCATCAAAAAAGGTGAATCGATCAGTCCCACTGGAAAGGTCTCTAGACCGGATGGCAAAGCTGAGCTGGTAGTATAAAGAATGATGTGTGGTAGTTTTAGACGAGGGAATTCAAATTACTTGTCTGGGGAATGAGGGGGGCTCGCGAGGAGTCGGGATTCACTCTAGCAGCGAGAATCTGGCGAGGGAATGCACTGGCCGGGGCCGTTGCGCCCATTTTGGAGCGGCACGAAGACAGGCCTTTTGGGGATTTTGACTGGCATTGGTCTGTGGAAGGGACCATGCGAGAAACCTACAAGTCCACTTAGGGGGGAAGAGGAGAGGGAACTTCGCGGCGGGGGGCAGTTCGAGGAGACGCAGCAGAACGAAAGATCTGGGATTTAAGGTATAGGAGATAGGGTGAGGGAAGGGTCCGACAGTCCCATAGGAGGCGTCAGTAAAGTAAGAGTAGGGAAACCGGGCAAATATTCTGCGCGAATTCTCGTCGGCACGGATACATAGGCTTGTGATTGATAGTCATTGTTGGGGGTAAACTGTAATTATACTGGAAAGAAGCATCGCGAGAAAAAGGGAGCTAACGACAGCGACGTATTGTTTTTGTCGTAAGTGGCGGGTAGAGTACGGGTGGAGTATGGAGGTTGGATAGGGGGAACAGTGAGCGAAAGGCTGGCGGGGGGCGCGATCATGGGAGAAAGGAATGATGTTAACCTTCCTATGGTTAATAAGAGGATGTTTCGGGGCACCTGGAAATTCGGGCGGAAGAAAGGATACCAGGTGGGAGGAAGGGAAAGACGACCAGGAGAGTCATTCAAGTCGGGGCTGTGAAAAGTGGCGGGGGAAAAGAATGGGGGGGGGGAAGATCAATCTGACTAAGCGGTGATTCAGAAAGGGGAGAGACCACAAACAAGACGGAACGGTCAAGAGGGAGTACCGGAACAAAAGAGTAAGGGGGGGGCGGGGCGAGAGGAAAAACAGCTTGGTGAACGGAACTTCGGGGGGGATGTTAGGAGAGACGGCGGACATCAAATCGCTGAACAGGCCAAGAACGTTGAATAGTCTAAGTATTCGCTTCGGCAACAAATTTGGGAGAAGGGGACAACATCTTGAAGGGAGAGGTGAACGAGCTCGGCCAAGGTCAAACAGGAACTATTCAGAAGAAATTGGGGGAGCCGCGCAAAAGGGGATGGGGAGACACACGGGAAAGGGGGATTCGCCATGGGGGGGTCAAAAAGGGGAGAAACTAGAGGAAATCACGACAGATGGGTCGGCCGTAGGACTCTGATAGAGGGGGAGAAATCAATGTATTCAGAGACGATTAAGAGGAGGGGGGACAAAGTGCTGGGCGCAGAGGGAAGACGAACGGGGCTGAAGCCTGTGTTTCTAAAGTAAAAGGGGGTAGCAGGGGGGGGAGGAAAATTCCTTCCTCAAAGGGGAGATCTGAAGGATGAGGGCAGGGAGGAGAAAAAAAAAAAAAAAAAAGCTTCGAAAGAAAGGGGTCGCGCGACCTACGTGTTGGAGAGGACCGAGGATGCAGACAGTTTTGAAATGCACGAAGGGATTCTGAAAAAGAAAAAAGGAAAAGAGACAAGAAAAGCTGCGGGAAATGGAGGGTGCGAAAAATCTTGTCGCGAGGGGTAGTGAATAGGAACGAATCCGAGAGGGAAGTTTATCCAGGACTGTACGAGAGACAGAAAAGCGGAATTCAAGGGGAAGAAGGGGGGAGGAACTGTAGGGTCAGACTATGAAAGGAGAACGCGGCTCAGGGGACTGTAATCCTAAACGCTTCAGAGCTCTACCGAAGGGAGAGAGGGATCATATACTCTCTTCGTCTCTGCGAGGGGAAGAGAGCTCACTAGAGGGAGGGGCTGAAAGAAGTTCTGGACTTGAGAGAGAAACAACAACAAATTAGGATGATACTCGCCGAACTCGACCGCCAGAAAAAATGAAGAGGATTTCTAGAAAATATCTCCAGTCTGAGCTTGGAAAAAAGAAGAGCCGCCAAAGAGACGTCAGAAGGAGGTTAGAGTTCGCCGTGAGTCTCAGTTGTGAACTGTTGCCAAACAGAAAAAAACATTAACGGGACTCAGGGGTGCGAATAGATAGAAAAAGGGAGCAAAAGGATGACTTTAGGCGAAAGAAGAATACCTCGAAATGGCGAGGAGAAGGTTGTATTAGGATCCTAAAAGGGAAGAAGAAAGGAGGTGGACTTGGAGAAGTGGGGTAGATTCTGGTTGGAGGAGCAAAGGACCCAAGAAAAACCGGAGGGGGTCCTTATATTTTATCCACCAAAAAAAAAGGAGGGTGGGAGAGGGCATGAAAAGGGGGAAGAGAAGAGCTTTTTTGCTGCATCGGCCGAATGCAAAAAACCAAGAAGAGGACCTCGGGCAGCAAGTTAACTGTAAGAGCCACAGAAGCAAAAAAGGGGGGGGGAGGGGGGGAAGATATTGTGCTCCTCAAAGGTCGGCTCACGCCCAGGGAAAGTACTCTGCACCAAGGGTCCCATCTGGAACCTTTTAGAGTAATAGGGCAGGAGGGAGGAAAGGGGGGGAGTCAAAGGGAGGGGACAAGATTGATCTGTGTTTCCCGGAAGACTAACATCACGAGGGGGGGTTGAGGAGGACTAACAGGGAAAATGTGGAGCTTTAGTGCAACAGAAGCCCTAGGGGAAATTTAGAAAGGATCATAGATAGAAAATAAAGGGGGAAAAGCAAAAAGAAAAAGGTGGTTTGCAAACGCAAGGGGATCTAATCTCAAGGGAATGGCCTGAGGGGGAGGAAATTAAATAAGGGAAGGAAAGAAGGGAGGTTCAAAAGGGAGTGTTATCAGAGAAACGGTTGGAAGGGGTTGTGAAGCCGTTCAAAATATTTTGGACGGGTGGGGGGCATACAGGGACTGGAGGGGGGAGGAAAGAGAAAGGAGGATCAAAAGGAAAAAAAATGGACCCGAGAAAAGAACAGGAAAGCAATACCCCCTTTGTGGGGGGGCAACCATTATTTCAGAAGAATCGAGGGGCAGGATAGGAATATGAGAGAGAATTTGGGCCAGGGGACCAAAGGTCCGAAAAAAAAAGAATCTGAATCATGGAAAGGGGGGGTTTCATCGTTATGTAACAAAATGCAAACAGGGGAAAGAGGCTCGATCACGGGAGTGATCTCAAAAGAAAGAAAAACAGGAAAACAGGAAATGGTTGAAGCCATTCAAATAAAAAAAATACGACTCTGGTAGATAGCTTCGGATCTTTCCTGTACATCGCATTAGGACCAGATAAGTGAGCAAGAAAAAGGACCGAAAAGCAAGAGGAAAGGAAGGTAATAAACTACAGTCATAGTACCGACAGCGACCCCAAAACGATCGGAAGTGTAGTTAAAAATGCAAAAGAAAGAAAGCTTTGAGAAGAAAAAAGACGCACGTTTCAAGGGCCTACAAAACCTCATCATTCCGAGTCATTATGTAGAAAATAAAGTTCGATAGGGAGAAGGGAAAAAGGAAAACAAAGAAGGGACAGGAAAAAATAGAATTTCAGGGCAGTCCCAAATGGCGCACTTTACATGTAAACCTGCCGCGTATCAGAGGAGGAGACCTAGAAAAATTAAGAAAGGTACCAGATCGAGCAGGAGAGTAGTCACCCATAAGATCCAGAGTTTGGGGGGATTAATAATGACGAATAGGGGAATGGCCTTTGGGGACTCGCAATGGTGTATGAGTAGGCGTGGAGCACATCAAGCCCGGGAAGGAAGGGGAAAAATTCAAGAGTGAGTAATATTATGGTCCGAGGAAGTATCGAGATAGGGTCACCGCGGTCCCCGGGAGGAGTAATCTAACTCCATAAACCAGGAGAAAGAAAGAGTAAGTTTTAAAGAGAAGAGCAAAAAAACAAACCTATTATTAAAGAGATATATCTTTTACCGCCTATGGAAAAGTGAAATTTTCAGGGGAGAAAACAGTTTCAGGATGAACTGCAAGAGCAGGAGGAGCGAACCTAGGATGAGAAAGAGAAGGGTTAAAAACTTGGTTGACATCTTGACTGGGGCTTAACCGCACACTCACTTCGAGAGACAAGGAAAAAGGACGGGAAAGGTCCAGGCGCCCTATTAATTATCTAAATCAGTATATTCCGCAGTATGCGGTTCACGTCCGTCAGCATAATCCAACCGGCTGAAAAAGAAATCTAATAGATTTTAATGAATAATTTAAGAGGAGGGGAGGGTCTACGGGAAAGGGAGTGGGCTCTCAGGGGGGGACTGCAAAATGCTCTTGATCATTCTGGGTTTCCTTTACACATATGCGACAAGAGAGTTGAAAGGAAAAGGACTGGGGCATGAGGGGGGAAGGGGGACTTAGATCAGGGGGAAGGCGTATATCGCACAAACCTGGCAAATGGAGGGGGGGGGTATCTTGAAAGGAGGATAGTGGGAGGAAAGATCATAAAAGGGGGGACAAAGTCGCTATCTATAAGGCTAGAACTGAAGGCGGGCGACGTTACTAGCGGCAATAGGAGGGGGAGGGGAACTGGTTTCTAAGAGAGGAGAGAGGAGTGGTGGCAATTTCTACTTCCTTAACTTCTTCAATTATCGGCATGCTTCAATTGGTAGGTTCTATGCAAATGTCTGTATTGAGGGGGGGGAAGAGGGGGGGTCCGATTTGCTCGGGTTCAACACGATGCGTGGTTTTGACGATAGGCCGGAAGGAAGGAACCATGTCAAGTATGGGGAGAAGGATGAAATTGAGGGGGAATTTGGCACTGGCCATCGGACTTCATTCGAAAGGAGAAACCAATGACGAAGGAAAAAAAAAAGAAAGAAACAAGAGACGTGCGTTGATATTGAGTTTCGTAACGGCTGGAAAAGGAATACGGGGAGGGGGAAAAGGGGTAAAGAAAAGAATACTACCACGAATGGGAACTTTTAGGCGAGGGATTGACAAACTACAAGCCCGTCTTGTAAGTCTAACCAAGCGGGGACGAACCGGAAGAGAAGGGAGAGCCTGGGGAGAGCTGAAACACTCCAAGCCAAGGCAAAACCAAAGTATGAGTTTCGTGCAGAAAAAGAGGGGCAGGATCGGGGGGGGAATAGAGAGGGGGGTTAGATCAAACCTGAGCAAGATGGACAGCCAGATGGAGACATTTCCTTGCTAAACAAAGTTGTAAGGTAGCCAGACAAAGGGAAACCTTTGAAAATGGGGAAATGCCCTATTGCCGACATTGGCCGTACAAGTTCTGGAGAGCGGGGGTCCTTGAAACCGGGTAAATGCAAAGGCGAAGGGCGCGAAAAACAACTCGTCAAACTGCGGAGGGGGAAGAATGGGGGAGGAGAAGGAGACGGACGGACCCTAGAGTGGCGTCCTCGTTCAAACGCGTAGGAAAAGGGACCCTCAAGAGGAGGGGGGGGGAAAGGGAAAAGCTTAGCACCGAATAAGAAAAGGGCTCATCTTGGGGAAGTGTTAAAATTTTCAGACGAAAACCATTTTATCAACCTGCCAAGAGGAAAGATCGATGAAAAATGGAGGAGGGCGGATGGCTCCGACAAGTAACAAGCAAGGAAGAGGTCACCGAGAGGGAGGACAACCTAGGGGCGGCGATGTCGATAGCAAGTTAGGAATTAAAAGAGTGAACTTTCTGCACTACCAGATCAAAAAAACTAAGCCGAAAAGCTATAACCTGTCAACTCAGGGTCTGGGGGGCTCACACGCGAATGGAGTTCGAGGCGAAAGATGGCAAAATCCGATAAGAGAGGGAGTCTGGAGTAAAGCTACTCGAACTGAGGGAGACGAACTCTCGCACCGGGCTTCCTTATGGAAACCGCGCCACTCGCGCGAGGGGAAAAAGAAAGAGCACAGGGCCGAAGCAAAAAAATGGAAAACGGGGAAAGACGCAAAGGTTCCCTCAGACGATTCCCTGTTCAGCCACGCCACTCTTAGCGAAAAAAACGATTTAATAAGAAAGAAAAAAAACCAGGGTCCCATTCTAGGTCAAACGCCTTCGGTGCTAGGACGCGCGTATCTGGGGGATTATCGCAGAGCGCAGGCCGAATATGGATCTGGATTAATTAGAGGATGGGTAAGGCACAATTCAGCGTATCAAATATCTGGAAACAATCGGGGCGTAAGGGGAGAGAAAAATTTTTCAAGGCGACGAAGAGGGGACGGCTTATTTTGCTTGCACACTTAAAGGTAGCCGGAGATAAGTCTTCAAAGGCATGGAAGGAGAGTCTCAAAGAAGAAAAACCCTTTGCCAAATGTATTCGTGCATGGGCTTATCGTCGGGAAATCGGGCCAACAAAGACAGCATTGGCAGTCCTAGGGTGGCCAACTAAGGGGCCGGACCTAGAAACAGGTTCTGTAAAACTCTCAAAACATGAAGCGCTGTAAGGGGAGCCATGGGATAAAATCGATAACCTAGAACCGGCGGGAACGCAACATGTTGCAGCGCGTCTATTTAGCAACCCGGGTCTTCAGGGGACTTTGGAGAGCGCTCACCGAACAGGAGAAGGACCAGGGAGCTTCAATTTGGTTGATAAACTCACAGGCGGTTGTTCCGTTTCAGGAAAAATCATGGCCATGGTATGGTAAGGGCGTTATGCACGGGTCCCCATGGAAGAACATTAGCTAAGGATGTGTAGAACGAGGAGAGCAAAGAAAAAAGGAATCTCCCGACATCCCTGGGGGTGACGGCCTCCAAGAATTAACATGATGTTAGAAATTGCCAGGGGGGAAAAAAATCCACTACAGAAGTATGACAACTGAATTCCTTACTGTCGGGGGAGCTCCTCACCCCTCAGACGCGACCCGTCAGCAAATCGGAAGAGGAAGCCAGTCGAACCTAAAACATTATCACATCAAACTACAACACTGGAAAAAACAGGTGCAAAAAATTCCACGTTAGGAAGGACTAACAAAAGAGAAAGAAGGGTGCAGATCCAGACAAAAGGAAGGAACCGCAGTTCCTGCCAGCCTATGAACCCTTTCACCTGAAAGCAATCGACGAGGCATCAAAAAATTGGATAAGGCAGGAAGAAACAATACGCCGAATGAATCTTCAAAATCGCAACGTGTCGTCTTGCTTGCGAGTCCACTAAAAAGCCCCGAATGGAAGATAAAAGGATGGGAAGGGGGGAGAGTTCGACAATGGAAAAACAATAAGAACGACTGCATCCACAATTTTGGAAATTTCGACAGGGGAGGAAAAAAGCGTTTCTAGGCCTAGCCGAAAGTAGCTCTAACTATCATGCATTCCTACGCCGATACGGAAGCAAACGCAGGATTTGTAACCCGAATCCTGGCTACGCTAAGGCCCAGGGTTTGTTAGGGGAGATAGGGAATTCATCGGTAGCGGGGTGGGGGACCATCAAAATGGTTGGAGGAGACTAAGGTCGTTTATTAAAGGCCCATTGGTAAAATGATGCAAGAGGGGATGTGCTCCTAATGAGCTGAGAGAGGGGAGGACCTTTTCCTAAGACTGTCATGTCATAGGTGAATAATGAAAAAAAGGAGACCACACGCGAGCATCGGCCGTGAAAGGAACTCAACAAAAAAAAAAGGAGGAGTAAGATATATAAGTCCTATGCCGTCCTCCCTTCTTTGCGGGAGGCGACCAGCAGATAAGGACGAAGTTTCAGCCCGCGGCGGGGCAAATCTCGAGCCTAAATCGGACTGAGTTATACCTTCATATACCAGTCCTACTTCAGGTCCTAAAGTACTAAGTGGAGAGGAAGTAAATCGAAACATAAAGAAAGAGGAAGTCATATAGATGGGGGCGGGCATGCTATGGCCCCGAGGGGATCATCAAGGTGCGCACGATGGCTTCGAGATCACTTATAGGGAAACGGAGGTTAAAAACATGCGAAGTAAGGTCAGCCAATTTGGAGCAAAGGGCACGTAACGGGGTCGTTTTCCCGATTTGTTTGTTGCACCTTAGAGAAGACCCTCAAAAAGGGGAAGCTTCGACTTTTGAACTGTCGGGGCTGATCCTTGTACAAAGGGGCATTGAGAGTATCGGAGCAATAGGGCAAAAAGGTTATCTTTAGGGGTTCCGGGGAGACGTTGAGCAGTTCATCCGGCGACAGTCGGATCGTCGAAAAAAAGGGGGAAAAGTAAATATTCGCCTAGGCTTGGGAACAAAAACCACGGTGAGTACTTGAAAAAGCGGAAATTCAAATTTTGGGGAAAAGGAAAAGTGACGACGTCAGGGAAATAAAGGCGCATAACGGAGCGAGCGGGCGGGAGATATTGCTGGTGGGCGATGGGGACTCGAAAAGATTTCAAATGGTATGGATGCGCCTGCCCGATCAAATTGTGGGGGAGGGAAAGATCAAGGAAATCAAGCCAGAGGAAAGAAAGGCCATGAGACGGTACTTCTAGCGTGGGGCAAAACCAGATCTTGCGAACCATGACCCTTAAAAGAAGAAATAGCCTAAGCGAAAAGCATTCAAGGAAGGAGGGGAAGGGTTGCGGGAAGAGGCCGTTTGGGGGGGTCAAGCTTAATGCCTAACATCACTTACTGGGTCTAAAGAAGTTCGCAGAAACGACGACACGACTGTAACGGGGCAATCGAGAAGATGAAACCAACCTCCATGCTGGCTGTGGGCGAAAAGCACTCGTGGGACGCGGCACAAGGGGAACGTTTGCGCAAGTCAAATCCACAGCACGGAAGCGCCCAAGGCGCGGAAGATACTAGCCCGAAGTACCAACCCGGGGGAAAATGAATGACAAAGGTCTGATATCTAGTTTATCCTGGGTCAAACGAACTTACATGGCGAAGGCCACATTTTCAGGGAAAAAAAGGGGGAACATAAACAATGAAGTGGGGGGGTAAAAAAAAGCCCATCGGAAACAAAAGCCTGGATGAGAGCCCGAACTTTGAAGCCTTTTTCCCCTGACGGAAATTGGAAAGGGAGGCGTCCCGAGGAACATGAAGTCACATGATTTAAGTAGACGGAATGAATTCGGAGAAAAAGATAACGGAAAGACTTTAAAAGGGGGAGTCATCCGCGGAGAGGAGGCGACGGACGGACGATATAGGAGAGAAAGTCAAGGTAGGCGGCAAACAGGAAGGTTCCGACCATACCGGGTCCGAATACCTGAAAAAAAGAGTGGCTGGGGGGAACGACTGCCAACAGAAGCTTTTCTGGTAAACAACCGGCGAAGAACAGGAGTTATGTGGGCTCTCGAAGGACCAGTCGCATACCAAACAAAGGCACATGACCGCCTGGGAGGAAGGGTCGCGCATGAAAAGGAAGCGAGAATATTAAAGGTCACTTGGGGTCACCGGGGACCTACAATTGACTCCGAGAGCTATCCCCTCAGAGGGAAAATCAAAAGAAAACGGCGGGATCAACGAGACCGAAGCTTCGCCAGAAGCGAGCTGGATAAGACAACGATCACTCACTCGGAAGCTTAGACTCCCCGGATCGCATAACCCCAACTTGTTAGTCGGCAGTATGTACAGCGGAGTGTACTAAAGACGATCCATAGACTATAATGGGGGAAGTTAGACCGGTCTTTTTCAGAGATCTGCTCACAAGGGAGATTAATAATACCGGGATAAAAAAAAGGTGATCGATCGTCGGGGGGAAAACGCATAAAAGATGAGCATACGCCGAAAAAGTTTATCAACTCTAATCTAGAGACTATAGTAAGGCTTCCTCAGCTTCAAAAAGGAAAAAAAAAAATTCTTTTAATCCCATCAGTGCCACTAGACGAAGAGGCGAACATACAGGAAAAAAAAAAGTACCGGACGTTAAAAAACGATTCCTGCTCGAGATTTGTAAAAAAGGGAAGTCGAAGAGGCTAAAAGGGCCGAGGACGCCGTTCGCTGGTGAACAAATTCTCTAAATTTCCGCGTGCAAAAAAAAAAATACAAACGAGGGGATGGGGGTTCCTCTAGAAAGGGGAAGTGGTCCACCACAGAAGAGTGAGAGAGGAAAAGGGGGGGGGGGGACGAAAGCAGGAGGAACCATAAGTTAGCAATGAAAAAATACAACGATAGCCCCAAAAAAGGAATCTTGACGACCCGCCGAAATAAGGACGATCTGGGTGCCTCTTTGCTCGCCCCACCATCACTCGAAAAACCTGAAAGGAAAGTCCCTTCGGGAAGGAGGAATAAAAACCATAGATAGAAAGCTTCATTGGAAAATTGGGCTACCGATCTTCCCAACGTTTATACCACACGGAAGAGGGGGTTGGAGGCGGGAAACTTGTGGAGAGGTCGAAAAACTAACCGGCCTAAAATCTGAAATAGTTGGGAGAAAACAAAGGATAAATGAGAACATTCTACAGAGGTTGAAGCGCACTAAAAGGGGTTTGGAATCAAAAACAGCGGTCTAATCGCAATGACTTGGGGAAGCTCTGCATTGACAAGAAAAGTGGCACGACGGAAAACTTCTCGCCCTTACGAATGAAAAAATTTAAAGGTGTTCGTCAACCTCAAATAATTGGTCCGTACGAGGTGAACCTCGCAGGGGAAAAAGTTCAGTAGTGGTACGGGCGGCTGAATAACGGGATTTCATGAAGGAGCAAACTTAAAAAAAAGAATCCAAGAAAAAATGGAGCGTCGCCCCTGGGGAACGGAGAGGGGTTCACGTATCTAACCTAACGAGAAGGAGAAATACAGCAAAGGGGGATGGCCATAGGAAGATTCGCAGAGGGAAGAAAACTGAATCGAGAGGCCACGCTAATCACGTGAAGCAAGGGACGACGAAAAAAAGAAAGAGAAACCAAAACCTCACCATAAATGTTGAGACAAAGACGAAAGCGAAAAAAAAGCCAATAGTAAGCCTATAATTGGGTCCCTTCAGGTATTGACCACAACAAGAAGAAGTGCAAGGGAAAGGAACATTCAACCAGAGTTCTCGAACTGAAACACCTAAGGTATCCTGGAAGGGGAACAAAGGAGAGGGAAATAGGTCAGGCCAAAAACAACTGTCAAACAGGGGGGAATCTCATCCGGGAAGCTTAAATCCATAACCTCTAAGTCTTGCGGTGCGTACCTCAAAGCGCACGCCGTCTGCAGCGCACAGATTGATATACAAGTGAAATTGTCTAAAAAATTCAAAAAAACTGGGCAAGTCACAAGCAGTCCCTTAATTTCTCACTCTTCCATCCATTCAGCGGCAACTCTCGCTTAAGAAGAGACCCATTCCACGCAAAGGAGATGAGCCTCGATCACACGGAGAAGTCCTTCCACTGAGACAAAAAAATGGGGGGACTTACTAAGACCAGCTCACTGGTTGGACATGCCTGATCAGCGGGACAGGCAAACGGTGGGGGGACTGGCGCGAGCCAATGGTTTGGATAGTCGGACGGCCCGGGGGAAAAAATTCTAATGAACAAGGTATAGGGGGGGGGAAATGAATATTTAGGGGGGGGAAGAGTGAAATACGCGTAAAAACGGCGTCATGGCATCAGGGTCGCAAGACTCAAGAAAAAAGCCTTACGCTTGCATGACCATATGGAAAGAGAACAAAAAACAACAAAAAGGAAAGGAAGAGATCTGGTACCCCGAGTGCGCAAAACAGGGGTGCGCTGCTACAGAATGAATTACCGTTAATTCAAACCAAGAATAGTCGGGGAAGAAAGGAAAAGAGGAGCCAAAGGGGGAGTTACGCAGCGGCATTTTTAAATAAAGGCCTTCCCGCCCGTAGGGTCTCAATCAAAAAAAATGGGCAAGTCCATAAGGCAAAGGGAAATCTGAGCGGCGGCAGAACAAAAAACTGGGGCAGTAGGCGTTTTCAAAAGCAGGAAAGAAAAAAAAATCAGGATGCTGCGGCTTCGATAATCAGCGTAGGATCCGGCAAAGCGGGTACTAGAATTAAAGTGGAATGCAAGTGAGTGTAGGAAGTTGGGGGGAAGGGCAGGACTAAAGGGGGAAAATTAAAGAGAAGCCCTTCAAATCTACAAAAACTTCTTGGGGTCACTCTCGCGGTGGATGGTATCGAAACAGGAAGAAAACGGGATGCGGTGGGATATGGGGGGGGGCAATCGAAAGTTTTGCAGTTCCGAGAAGACCCGGTGAAAAACGGTGCGCTCGTAGGAGGTCAGCCTGAAGGTAAGGGAACAGGACGACTTGAGGGAAAGAGAAACACCTGCTCGGTGTGTCTCGGCCAATTGGGTGGGGAAAAGAAGGGGAGCAAAGGAACGCCACCTGACTTATCTATCGGGCCTATCAAAAAAGTGTTGTCCGGCTTTGGCGATGAACTGAAAGGGGGTGGGTGAGGGGGGGGGGAGAAAAAAAAAAGTGCGCTGTCCCCGTGGCTCGACTCTGGTGTGGAATACATGGAGATCCCCTAGACAAGAAAAAAGGGGGGGGGGAATAGGGTCAAAAATGAGCTGAGGTCTTTGGAACGCCTCTAGGAGGGGCAGGAAGGGAAAAAGACAAGGAGAAACGACAAGCGAAGAGAATCCACGTGCGTGATTCGATAGGATTAGCTCTATGACTTATATGGAAATGGTTTCAGGAAGGATGGGAAGGAGAGGTAGGTCGAAGAAACGCCGACCAAGGAAAGCAGGTCAAATTCCCCTTGCCACAGCCTTGTGAACTACCAAGAAAAGAGGGGGGAAAAGGAGCACTTCTCCCTTGTCTCAAAATCTGAATCGAAAAAATTTAATCCCCAATACGTGCCTAAAAAAGAAAAGGAGAATAGATGGAAAAAACATGTTGCTTCATGGCTCAACAAGGAATGGGATTCCTGTGGGGGGGGGGGGGGCCTGGCGTTCAAAAGGGGAAAGAATGACCTATAATAGCTTAACTCCACATTTAAGTTTCTTCCGAATAAAAAAACTCTTACGTGGAGGGGAGAAAACGGAAGGGGTCACCGGAAGGATGGAGGGGCGCCCATATGGCCCCCTGCAGCGCCGATTGGCCTCAGTATGGAATAAGCCATTCGTCAGCGTAACTGCGAGTACAGGAAAACTTTCGAGGGGAGGGAGACCAGGGGTCTATGAGTCGAAAAAGGAACCAAGCCATTGGGCGGCTGGCGAAGTCGCATACGCCTTCCGGAAAGGTGTATAAAGCAGAGCAAGAGTGGCGGAAAACGATTCCCGGAAAAGTAAGACACCTAAAGGGGGGCAATTAAGAGATCAGGGAAGAGGGTCGCTGGTAATGGCACACTCCCAGAAGAAGTTTTGGTTTGGTGTTTTGGGGGGCGGGGAACTGTTCTTCACAAGAAAAAGAAGAGAGAAAAGCGATCTGGCGCCTCCCAAGAGCCCAAGCCTCACAAAGAAGGGATGGAATTAAAAGGGGAAGAAAGGGGAGTGAAAAAGTGACGACTCAAAACCGCCGATTCGGAAGGAACGTCCGGCGAAACAGAACAACGTCGGACCAGGGGGCGAACATAACCGTTCTCTACGGGGCGAAACTATCGGAAAAAAGGATAAAAAAAAGGAGGGGGGGAAAAAAAATCACTCGCGAGGAGCTAAGTGTCAAAATAGATCTAAACAAAAACAACAAAAACTTAGATATAAATATAAGAATATAAACCTGGAACTTACTCCTAGGCTTCGACTCCGAAAAGCAGCGAATGGGAAACAGCGAAGAAAGGAGGAAACGATAGCGGACACCTCAGCGCCGCCCTGTCTCTTCCTCGACAAGCGATAACGGGCATCTTCTGAATCCGCCCTCTCTGTGCAAGAGAGGGGGGATTGCGACACGGTCGCAAGGAAAGCCGTTTCATCGAACTTAAAACTTTACGACAATTGAGGAAGGATTACGGGAGAGCCACCCCAACAATCTTCTCTTTTCAATTGAAAGGGGTAGAAACAGCTTTGAAGATGGTTGGCAAAGGACCTTTCCCAGCACCACGAGCGGAGGTGTACGCGGCCAGTGATCCCCCACATCGGGGTGCGAGTCGAAAACCTTTCCAGGGAATGGGAAAAACCCTTAAGAGAGGGAACGGGCCATAAAAGGAAAATTAGGAAGTCGGCGGGCCGTAGCCTGCACAAATCTACCCGCAAATGCTTAAAAGGGGAAAATCAATCGGCGTCGCCATGCAGAAAAAAAACCCCCTTGGCCAGACAGGATGCTGGGTTCAGCGGACCGGGAGCCTTTTACTGTACAGGAAGTCTTCAGGGAGGAAAGAGGGCGCCCTACTAGCCCCCGGTTGAAGGCGGAGAGAAGACAACGTTTTGGGTCTTAATAAATGGCTCTCGCAAAAACAGAGGAAAAGATCCGAGGAAATAGGGGGAAAAATAAACCATGATAGACCGACTCTTCTACATCTGCAGCAACGTTTTTTGAAAAAAAAGTCTATCTCACGGGGACGACTCTACTTCAATGGGGAAATTAGGATAAAAAAGGTCTCAATCAAAAGAGCGAAGTTGAAAGCTTCAAGGGTGCTGGGATCTTGTCGAGGGACTTTGCGAAGAGCAAGCTTGGGGGAAGGATCCCAAGCTAACCTCGACCAGAATGGCAGAGTTGTCGGATGGACTAAAATACCTCGGAGAAAAAAGTCAGTGGAAAAGGGGGGGAAGAGAAGACACTGAGAAAAAAAAAAGCCCGAGACCCAGAATGCATCCTGGAATGGCATACCGCTTTAGTGGTAGGGATCAAGGGGCAAACTCTTGAAACAGGGGAAAAAAAAAAAGAGGAGAAAAAGAAAGGCATGTCCTCCGGCGGAATCTAGATCGCTCCAACCTCCGGAAAAGGACGCCATAAAAGGTTAACACGAA
>Ga0179593_1276772_pt1 | contig 22880 bp, 15 predicted proteins | sample CZODoug2_1_08_16_FD_185931 | JGI IMG/M metagenome (GOLD analysis project Ga0179593, IMG submission 185931) | Vadose zone soil fungal communities from Angelo Coast Range Reserve, California, USA - CZODoug2_1_08_16fungal (PacBio error correction) | ecosystem: Environmental > Terrestrial > Soil >...
GGGAAGGGGGAGAAATTGACAGAAGAGGAAAAAAGGGGGCAGGGGGAGCAGCGTATGGGAACTGGGAATGGACTCCGGAAGCAAAAGCTTGATCGAAAAAGGGAGAACAGTTCTATTTTCTTATGACTCATGAACAGCTGGTAATGAGTTAAGAGGCCACCCGGAACCAGCATGGTCGGAACTCCCAAACTCTGCCGGACGCGCAGGAGAAAAAAAGAAGCGATCTTGCCGAATTGACGTAGCGTAAAAACCGTAACAATCGGAAAGACGCAGGGAAGGATTGAGAAAGAAAAAGGAGAGCGAGGCCGCGTCCGATCAGTTTGATACGACCCGTGCGAAGGTGCGGGTTAGGTTCCAACCATCACGAAGACAAGGAGGTCGTCACAAAGTCGAGGCTACTCGCGGTGATGGTATGAATTACCTGTCAACAAGGATGGGAGGGGGAAATGTGTGCATTGGTTCACAACGATGAAAGAGAGAATGCATAGGGACCTGACACTAGTTGAGACGGACGCAGTAAACAGAAAGTGAGGCTCCTCCTCTGGGAATGGAAGCCACAGGAAAAAAGTTCGTTCCCAGGGGGCTACCACTAACGTAGAGGGACAGAGGCGATTTCTTGGAGCGAGCCCGTTGTCGGCGACAAAAGAAGGAGAGCAGGTATTGAAAAAAAGGGGTCAAGGAAGTGAAAGCAGCAAGTGTAGTTCAGGGCTGCCGTGCCGCAGTGGGGATATGAACGTCTCATCATTCGCAGGGGAAGAAGTGGGTATAGGCGCCTCTACCTCGGCTCCATGGGAACGGCGGAGGAATTCGAGTGAGTTAGAGTATATGGGGGGGAAACGACAGAGCTTTGTCCTCGCGTGCGTCCCTGCGTGAGTGTCGAACCATCGGGGGGAAAAAAACATCCTAGCAAAAACAATAACTAGTCATCGTAGCGCGGAGAGTCTCCCCAAAAAAAAGGGAGGTCTTGCCCATAAAGCCTGCGGCGATCATCATATATGGAAGCAAAAGAGGGGCGGGTCTGCTAGGTGGGCAGAGCCTTGCTCGGGAGTTCCAGAGAAAAAAACGACCGACCGTCCCAAACGAATCTCTGGAGAAAAAACAAACGACGGTCAGAACGTTGTTTCCGACCGAGGCTTGTGTCGAAAGAAGGGGAAAAAGAGCGCAAATCATCTTCGGGAAGCCACAGCGGCAGGTTGGCAGGGGAAGGAATTCAAAAAAGAAGCGTCAGGCGTGGTCAGCCGGGCTAAAGGCTCGACGGGAATTGTTCAAACTCATACCCGTTGGACGCTACGGGGTCCCCTGGAGAAAACCCGGGCTTACACCCTGCAGGTTCAAGGGATCAGTCTCCTCACAAATTCTCCCAACAGTAAGTAAACGTTGGCAGAAGGGGACGTTTTCGGACTTAAAGGACCTGAAACTCAGTTTGATCAGATTTCAGGACCACGCACGGGATGTCAGACGGATGTCCGTGGGACAAAAGGTCACAGTTACTTCTTCAAGGTAAATGCGTGACCAGGTCGGAAGGGCAACATCGTTAGGAAAGGGAAGGTAGAATGGAACTTATCCAGGTAAACCAAGGTTTCGTCAATCCATCAGTCGTGAATAGACTAGCTTAGACCTTCTGGCGGAAATGGGTGCGAAAGAGGACCGTTCCAACACGCTCTGTACGGACTGGTTCTTGATGGGGGAGCAAAAAGACGCTAATTTCTGTGAGTCATTGGGGCTGATCGGAGGGACCAAGGGATTGGGGAAAAGCTATGGTGTACGAAAATACCCTAATTAGTCCGTCGCCGGAGGTTTTCAAGGACATTTTCATGGGACTCGTGGTGGACGTAACTCAGCAAGGGCAGGTCCAGGTGGATTACTCTCTGTGACTGTGACGAGGTAAAGAGAGCTCGTCTTGTCTTCCAAATCCTGGAAGCGATGGCCTAGTGGCTCTCTGGTCCGAAGTTCAAAGAGAACTCCCGACATCAGTCGGGCGGTCGTCGCATGCGGACAAGGAGATAGAGTGCGTAGTTCCACATTCGGGTAGGCGCTGCTAAAGGGGATAACTTTCTCGCAGAGAGCCAGGAAAACTTACTGGTTAAAACAGAGTAGTGAAAAGGCTACGGGCTAAAACGAGAATTCGAGGGGAGTCATTGCTTGCAATCCACACCACGCTCCCAGAAGTTGCTTCAGAAAAGTCGGAGACTTCGTCGCTTAATCATGATTTCGCCATGGGGTACAGGAGGGACGTCGTCCCGGGGGAGTGGTCAGGTGTCATGTCGACTCATAACAGGAGAATGGTCTATATGAAAACGTCCCATACTTCGTGGGACATAGATTAATTTAAAAAAGACAGAGGGGGGAAATGGTTCCATGGTCAAAAGGTGGGCGAGAACTTGCCTCTGCAAGAGTCACCAAAAACTCGATCTCGACTTCTAACCCTGATCACCAAAGCCAGAATTTTCGTCTTGGCAGACTTGGAAGTGGTGCGCGTGGGAAGGAAGGGAGGACAAGTAACTATTAAAAGGGAAAGGGGGAAAATAAGAAAACAACGGAGTAGGAGGAAAGGAAGGAAGGCTTCCTCTTCTTGTTAGAGAGCGGAACTGGACTCGACCGAGCGGTTAGAACCGCCGCCGTTCAGACATCTGGCGGGATTGTAAGACCGAGGGAACACAGTTCGTTTCTATCAGAAGGGACGGCCTCACCGATTATTTAACTATCCGATCGCCTCAAGCCCACATCAGCCCGTGGGAAAGAGGGAAAACGGTCTTTGAGGGGAAGACAATTCCCAAGATTCTGTCCCTCATTCCAGTATGAGTTTTTCCTTATGGTGACATAGGGAAGTCACAACCAACTGACCACTCTCAACGGCCTACATAGAAGGAGAGGCAATCAGTTGAGTCCTCTAGGACGACGGCCGAACAGACTACTTTTCTCCGGTCCAAAGCGAGGAAAATTTGAACGACGAAAGGGGACGAACTTCGGATCCAAAACCCCGTACAAGAAAGGGTTAAGGGAGAGTGGGATGGCAACAAGTAAACCGGGGAGAAGGTTAAAGGAAGGAGCAACCAAACTCGTCTACTTACGCCCTCCGGGAAACTAATCTAGAAAGTCCCTGCAGACAGTTGGACAAAGAAGGACTTTCTTGAGGGGGAGTCGCCTGACAGGAGAGGGCCTCGTCGAAAAAGATACTCGTCCGCATTATCGGGGAATTGGGAGACCTTTGGAGTTCACATTCAAAAATGAAGGAAGCCACCAGGGAAAGGGGGGGGGGAATCCTGGAAAAAAGATTTACGTCACCCCAACCGAGAGAGAGCCTTAAAAAGCAAAAGATACGAAAGAGTCGAACGGTCAGGCGGGAGGAAAGTCAGTACACCATTCGGGATGCCACTCCAGGATTTAATAAAAAGAGAAGCTACCACCGAAAAGTTTAGCGAGTTGGTCGATGGCGAAGGGAAAAACCGGCGTACCGGGGTGGGTTAATGGAACTGGCGGGAGGCGCAGCGTCCAGCACCGGCCCAGAGTGTAGACGAGAGAACGGACGAGTAACGGGGAGGGGAGTGGGGAGTGGGGGGGGGAGCGTCCTGTATAAGTTCCGGGCACAGAACCAGGGGGGCGCTGCGAGGAAACGCTACTGCCCTTGACGCAGGGGGACTGAGGCCGGGGTTCCGCATCGGACTAACCTTCGATGTGGGGGTGAAAAGCTTAGCAACTATACAAGGATTCCTTTCAGATGGAACTCGGGCCATCTATTGTCGGCAAAGGACTTTAAGAAGGAATAACAGTGGGATCTGTTATGATAATGTATTGTTTTCATTTTACTTGGGGAAAGTGTAGGGGGACAGGTGTCATAAAGGTAGGAATATCATTCTGTCTTTTAACAAAGATTCTAGATATCTTCTGAGGGGGGGAACATCCTACTCCCCGTATGCTCAGATTTTGGAAGTCTCGCAATGCCAGATTTGTTGCAGATGGGGAATGATCTGGGGTTCGGAAGAGGGGGTCATATGTGGGGGATTGCAACTCGGGACATAGATCTTCTAGACGAATGGAAGAAGTGGAAGAGGGGGCAACCTCGAATCCTATGTGGGGGTCGAGGTTGACCCCGGGTGTTGTTTTTGGGGGGCTTTGGGGGCGTGTGACGGTGCGGTACGGGACTAAAATCGCCACGATAATTATCGTACATCTTAATCTAAGGGCACAAATCGGTCTGAAACGGATTTTGTTAGAGGATATCAGTGTGGAGCCTTGTCAGGTAAATAAGTGTGGAAGAAAAAGGAGTCTACTGATTACTTTAGGGGTCATTTTCTTAGAGGACCGCTAAAGGGGGGGGGCTGGGGTAGGAAGGAGGCGGTCAACCGCGAGAATTTTACTCGAACCGCGTAAGCTGACTAGGGTTCCAAAGAACGGAAACCGAAAATTTTAAGGAAGAAAATTGAATTGCGCCGCCGCGGAGAAGGAGATACCGACTAAACAAGGACGGGGGGAGGAAGGGAATATCGAAGCCTGGAAAAGGAGCAGAAGGGCTTCAGAGAGAGTGGGACCATTGCGTCATCCACGCTCGGGGGCTGCCCAGCGCCAATTGGCAAGAAGCAAAGGATGACTATGGGACGAGCTGAAGATGGCGACGAAGGCAAACTAACTGCAAGGACCGGGGTTTCGTCCGTCGTGAGACCGAGAACTAGGAAGTAGGGGGGGGATCGAAGAGGACAGTGCGATTGGGCAAAGGGAATTAGCGGAGCGGGGCAGAGGAGGTGGAGAGAAAAGTGCACAAGGGGGGGACTCAAAAGGACCTCTGAGGGGAGCGGGGGCCAGGTAATGATTAGACCAATCAAGAAAGGACCGACTGTAGGGAAGGGAAAAGTGACAGACGCCAAGGAAAGTGAAGGGTTGTTATCAAAGCAAGGAGCAAAGGGAGGAGAAAAAAATATAGCCGCCGATTTGCAAGGGACACGAATTGTCCCTCAAGAGTATCAACCAGATCTCCCGATCTGTGCAAAAAGGGGTCAGCCGGAAAGTAAATTCGCATTCGCTCGAGAGGGAGAAGAAGGGCGAGGGATGGAAGGAGAGAAATTGCCCGTTGCCGCCCCGCCGACAAAAGGGGAGCTCAAAGGAAACTAAGAGACCAGAGGGGGTAACCTTTTAACAACGGGTAGGCGACAAATTGCTTCGGGAGAAAAAAACAGGGCAATACGCGACGCTGGTCACGAGAGGATGGAGTGGTCAGGATCCCGGAAATCTGATCACAGCAAGGAGGTAAAAGGGAGGGGACTGTTGGATGACGTGGGAAATCCCGACTCCGACGGTGGGGAGAGTCGAGGAGTGACAACTGGCGATGTAAGCTAGCTCGGAGAGAAACCCCCAAAAAAACAGGTGGGGGTTTTGTGGGGGGGGTTTTTGGGTTGAGAAACTTTTTTGGGGGGTGGGTGTTGTGGGGGTTTTTTGGGGGGGGGTTTTTTGTTTTTGTGGGTGGGGGGGGGTTTTTTTTTTTGGGTTTTTTTTTTTTGTTGGTTTTTTTTGTTTTTTATTGTTGGTTTGGGCTTTTTTAGGTTTGGTGGGGGGGTTAGGTGGGTTTTGGTTTGGGGTGAGGTTTTGTTGGGGGGGTTTTTGGTGGTGTTGTTGTTTGTTTTTTTTTGGTTTTAGGGTGGTTTGTTTTAGTTGTTTGTTTTTGTCTTTTGGTTTTTTTTGGGGGGGGTTTTGTTCGTTTTTTTTTTTTTTTATGATGGGGGGTTGGTGTTTTTTTTTTTTTGTGGTTTTTATTAGTTTTATTGTTGGGGGTGTTTTTTTTTTGGGGGGGGGGGGTGGCCTCGTTGTGGTTTTTTTTTTTTTATTGGACGGGCCCCCGCCCCCCCCCATACCCCACCCCCCACGGACCGAACCCCCCCGTAGGCCCCCCGGACCAACCCACACCCACCCCCCACAGGGGCCACCTCAGGCCCCCAAGGGCGGAACGGACATATACCCCCACACCCCCCCCAAAGCGACCCAAGAAACCCACCCCCCCCCCACAAAACCACCCCACCCCGGCCCCCCCCTCCCCCCCCCCCCCCCCGTGCCCCCACGCCGACCACCCCCCCACACCCCAAAAAATAAAACCCCCCAGAGCTTAAACTCCCCCCCCCCCGACCAAACCACCCCCCCCCAGCCCCCCCCCACACTCAAGAGCACCGAAACCCCCCCTCGCCCACCCAGCCACCACCCAAAACAATCACCCCCCCCGCCCCGACCCCCCCCCCAAAAACCCCGACCAGCAACCCCACAACAAACCCACCATCCCCCCCCGGTTTGTTTTTTGGTTTTTTTTTTATTGTTGGGGTTGTGTTTGGTTTCAAGAAAAGAGAAAAAAAACCCCCCCAACCGCGCCCCCCCCGCACAAAGAAAACCCCCCACCCGCCACCCATTAGATAAAACAAAAAATGTTGTGTTTTTTTTTTTTTTTGGGTTTTTTTTGTTTGTTTTTTGGTTGGTTTTTGTTTGGTGTGGGGGGTTTTTTTTTTTTTGTTTGTTTTTTTTTTTGTTGGTTTTTTGTGTTTTTGTTGTTTTTTTTTTTTTTTGGGTTTTTTTTTTTTTTTTTTTGGGGTTTGGTTTTTGTTTTTTTTTTTTTTTTTTTTTTTGTTTTGTAGTAGGTTTTGTTGTGGGTAGTGTTTTGAGGTGGTGTTATGTGTGTGTGTTTGTTTGGGGTGGTTTGGTGTGGGTTTTTTTTTTGGTGTATGGGGTTTTGTTGTGAGGGTGGGTTGTTTTTGGTGTGGGGGGGGGTTTTTTAGGGGAAGCACCGCCCCCTATCCCCCCCCGCCTGCCGCGCCCCCGGCCGGTGAATGGGCCCCTGGGGCCTCCCCATCCCCCGCCCCACCCCAAATACGGACCACCCCCCAAGGGACACCCACGGGACCGATGGTCGGGCTAGTTCCTGGGAACAGAGTGGGGGAAACTGAGTCGTTGAGGAAAGTGATGAGGGAGCTGAGGAACCACTACATCTTCGAAAAGCACCGGGAGCCGCGGCGTCTGCGTTGACGGAATATCTTAAGTCTGGGGTCGAAACTTGGGGGGAAACAGGCTCAACTTGCAGTATAGTTAGAAACCGGGGAGCCGGGAGTTGATAGAAAAAAAAAGTCAGAAGAACGTCGCGGGGCCGCAACGGCCCAAGAGAAGGAATTTCCTCGCGGGGTTTCTGGTGGGCTGAAAATGAAAAGTGGAGCAAAGAGTAAAAATGTCAAGGGAAACAACAATGTGACTCGGAGAGGAGGCTAAGGACTTGTCCACTAACTTTGCGTCATCCGTCAAGAGGGAAAGCTTGAGCCGCGACGTGAAGCAAGAAAATGTGTTCACAATCCGTCGACCACAGTAACTCGCACCATCGTATCTCGCGGGTACAAGTTGGATCAGAGTCTGTCGAGAGAAACGTACGGAAAAATTCTGGAAGATACTCGGTGTAGCGCCTTTTTCAGGATAGGGGAGGGTCGACTGGCACGGAGCATGCAAGAGGGGGTAGCGTTCTGATCAAGTCTACATCTGCTTCTCAATTGTTAGAGGGGGAGGATGGAAATAACCTTTTGAGGGAGAGAATGTGACGTACCTAGGAAGTTTGCTTCCGCGGGGGGGTCTCCTCGGCTTGGCTAACTCAAAGCGTCCAGGGCCCATGATCGGGCAACGTCTACCAAGGCTTTACTACTTAGCATAAAAGGGAGAGGTACCCTTCTTTAGGTTAAAGAGGGAACCTTCTCAATCATCCCGCCCTGGACCGCCGAAGACGGGAGAGGTGCGAGAATGGGGGGAGGCCTAAAAGTGCGGTCGGTGAAGGTGAGATCCGTGGGGGTACGTAAAGGAGTACAGGCCCAGAGGAGGGAAAAAAATAGTTAACCCCCAGCGTCAGAGCGAATGGGTCGACTGCAAGAGGGTGCTGGAAAGCGGGGGACCAGATAGAAGACTCTCAGCATCTCGAAGAGAAACCGTATAAAAATTCAAAGTTGGGGGGCTCCTAAGCCGCATGGCGGGCGTTTAGGGTCTTGTACATGAAAAAGGGTGAGGAGTAAAGAACTGAATTTCAAAAAGAGACCCGTCTCGAGGTGGCAATCCCTTACCTTCTACACAGAATTAGAGCCGGGTAGGGAAGTCTAAGAAAAAATCCGTCTAAACCCCGCAGAAGGGTCGGAAAATTGGAGCCATCGATGGACTCGGGATTTTGGGGGGACGAACACGGGGGAGGGACAGATAGGGTGAAAAAAAGACAAGTCCAGTTTTCGATGGAAGGGGGAAACCGAGCGGCGGAAGGGGAAAGTCTTTCACCAAAGCCAGTACAGAAGGGTAAAAGGGACTCGGGGGGCAGCTTAGGAGGGAATTGAATATCCCTTAGCTCACAAAATGTGACTTCCTCGACAACTAGTCGGGATGGCCTACTATCAGAGGGGGGTCGTAACAGAGGGGGTGGGTAAAAACAAAAAATAAAGGCAGCGGCCTCGAATTTGAAAAAGCGCCGCGCGAGACGAAGTTGATGATCCGCTACGATCTCGAAAGGGGTTGCGGGTGGAGAGTGAAGATAGTCAAAGGAACTCAAAGTGTATAGCTCTGGTGGGGGACTCGAAGATACCCGCCAGGGGCGTCGCGCTCTTCTCAACTAGGGGGGGTGACTGTGAAAGGCATTCATTCCTAAGGCGACTCGGGGGGCTAGGGGGGAGCAAGGAGAATCGGCTTTTTTATTACTCTGAGGGGTGATGTGGCGAAGTCGATCATCCGTCTGTAACTGGCGTCGTTCTTAGAAACGGACTTGGGGTCAGGGAGTAAAACTGGGGGCGCTTAAGAAAACATCCATAAAGGAAGGATAGGGTCGTCCAAAAAAACACAAAAAGACGGGCGCAGGGCAGCGCGGCATCTCGTGCGTGAAGGGAAAGGCTTGGAGTCTTCTTGCTTACCTAGAATTGAGGTGGGGGGCTCGAGCAGAAGACGAAGGAGAAGGGGGATACATCTATAGGAGTAAGGAAGTCAGGGAGGTTCGTTGAGGGATCTAATTCGTGGTTCGGGGGGTGAAGGGCAATCATTATACCGGGGGGGAGACAAATAGAGGTCTTCTTTATACATTCTCGGCACTTACTGGTATTTCTCGCAGGAAAAATACTCTTTTCGGGTAAAAAATTGGTCATGTAAGTCGAACAGGAAAAAAAAAGAGGCAGCAAATTTTTTTGAAAAGAAGGTGGGGGGGGAAACAAAAAAAAGAAAGAAGGTCTGCCAGACTAGGTGGGGGAAGGGGACAACAGAAAAAAACCGTGGAGGAAGGGGGGCTCGTCTGGAAATTGGGGGTACGGCGAGAAACTGTACTGAGGCTCTTCGTCAAACAAAAAAAAAGAAGAGTGGGGTGCGCCGGCACGGAGGCCTTCGTGACCACGGCTATCCCCTCAAGGGTCAACAGGGTTCATCTGGGGGGTGGGCTGATTTGCATCGAAGACCAAGAAGAGAAGTAGGTCGACTCACCACCACAACTTATGTGGGAAAGAAGATATCGAAAAGCGTTGTAGAGTCAAAGGAGGTCAATCCTGAACCCAAGAGGATCTTAATATAATTCGGGGCGTGAAAAAGGAAAGGAAAAAACATCTTTTTAAGAAAGAGGGAGTCACGCTGCAATGTGCCGCCGCGAGCAGAAGAAATCTAAACTGCAAAAATCGCACAGTGAAAGAAGAGTAGAGCTTAATCAGTTGATTCGGAAAGAAAGGGAAGCGTCTTAGTCAAGTTGAGGGTCCTATATTTGTTATTCTCAGGTTTTACAGGATTAAACGAAAACAAACCACTCAAAGGGCAAGAGCAAAGGTCGCAATCCAGGAACTCGCCAGAGCTGGAAAGAAAAAGACGGTCTAGTAGCTGTCCCCGCTTTGAAGGGCGCTAAGTAACAACAGCGAAAGGAGGGGCGGGGGAACCCAGAAGAACCGACGTGAACATATACTGGAGGAAACGTGGTAGCCGGGAGTAAGGAGTTCAGAGGAACGATGCTTGATCTGTGAAAAAGCCTACTAAAAAAAACGGGATAACGAGATTACGAGACTTGAAAGGAGACATTTGGGGACGGGGTGTCGGGGACAACGGCGGGCTTGAAGAGGGAAATAGCTAAACTGAGCCGAAGGAAAGGGGGAAGAAAGCCCGATGATTCGCCGGAGGGAAACGAAAAAAAGGGCAAACCCCTGGTCGGCAGAATAGAATGGCGAACTGATCTTTACTTCCAACCACCGATATGAAAGGGACGACCATGCCGGACCCCAGTGAGGCTGCGAAACGTCTAAAAACGCCAGAAGGCTAGGAGACCAACCTATCAAAGAGAAGACAATGGTCTTGTGACCGAGGAGAAGGGCCATCCCAACAACTATATGTGTACGTACGGACTTCCAGAATCACGAAAACGGGGACTGACAGCTATTGGATGGAACGTGTCGGATGAACTGCATGGTCTGCCAGAAATGTCAAGGAACCACAGATCTTTGCGGAAGAAAGGTCTTCGGGCAGCCTATAACGAGAGGTGGTAGGAAACGGGTGTGGGGATCAGGCAATGGGACATAAAGGAATAGAGCTCTTAGGAAAGAGGGGGGGATCGGCGGGTACCTTTTAAAGGAACTGTCCACGCCTACTGCGGTGGGGGGGGGACCCAATGAAGGGGATCTGGGGATGCACATATGGAAACAGGGCCGCGGCAGCCTGTAGAGAAAATGGGTCCATAGGGGGAGGGAACAGTTTAGAGGAACGGTGAAGTTCGAGAAAGTAGACTAGTCAAGAGGGAAAAGGGAAGCCTGCCGTTGGTAGTGTAACGGGGCATGGGAACCCGTATCAAACATGCAGGAAGGGTTTCAAGAACCGTCAGAAAGCGAGAATAGGAAAGACAGAACACAAGAAAAGGGAACTGGCTCTCAGTTGGGTCAAATTGCGGGAGGGGCTGTCCTCTGAAGTCACTGCGGTGGATGAGATGTGATCAGTTAGGAAAAATCGTCATCGTCAATGTCAGTCATCCAATCGGAAAAACGGGTCTAAAAGGGGGGGGGTTGGTGCGCTACTGTTCTTGGATGATGTCGGAGTGTGAGGTACAACTGTTCTACAGAGGCCGAACGAAAGGCGCATGCTCGACACCTTCGGATCGACAGACACTTAGTGAAGAGGGGTCCATTGTCGGGATGATCGCGCAGTGGGCGCTCTGTAACAGCCGAAAGGGCAGTCGCAAGAGCGCGCTACTGAGGGGATGTGCAAGGACGTTGGTCGCAGACAAGGAGCGGGTCGGTTGAAAAGCTGAGTTAAACGACAGGGAGCCCGAGCGAGGAGTAGAGTTGGTAACTCAGGAAAGCGAGAAGGAATAAAAGGTCCGTGGACTGAACAATTGACACGCGTCGGAGAAGACCGGGGAAAGCTACTACATCAGCATGCTCGCGAAGTTTGTCACAGGGGTCAGCCTTGGGACTACAAGGGGGACATCTGAAGTCTGACAGCCACGATAAGAAGAGCGATTCGCAACAAGAAAAACGTTCTGCCGGCACGCGTAAATTTGGAGCTCTAGGAACTGACGTGGGAGAAAGGATGGCAGCTACCTTAAAGAACGTGGGCTTCCAGTCGAGGACGCGAGGATGGAACGAACTTAACGTGGGTGGGGGGTGAATAATGACGCTCAAGCGAGGGAGTTAAAGGGGTTTACATACGCCAAGTGTTCTCATAAAATCGACGGGAACCGAGGGTTCAGAACTTGTGGGGAACTACTCTCTGGCCGGTTGTGGGAATGAGAAACACCACAGAGAGGTAAACTGTAGGGGGAAGTTGAAATAGAAGCCGCCGCGCAGTGGGTTGGCGAGGCACCAACAAGACTTCTCCAAAGTTATCGACAGCTGTTCAAAGAGGAAAGATTCATCATCTCCCGAGAAAGGGGAGAACGAGAGGGGCCCGTTACTTAAAGTTCGGGGATAGAAAAAGGGAGGGTAGAGTCCCGATCTGAAGGGCGGGCATATTTCGAGCTCTAGGAGGACTTGGAACGCCCTCCTACACTCACGATGGAAAAGTGTAAGTTAGTAAATAGGGAGACCCACGAACACCTGTTCAAAGGTCGACGAAAAGAAACTTTCAGCTCGGGGGGCGGAAATCGCCCAGGGTGCGCGACAAAGTCTATTATTTCGTGGGGGGGGGAAGCAACGTTCCAACCAAAAAAACAGCGGGAATATAGGTAAAAGTTGACGTAGCCACGAAATCCTCGAATTTTGGCGTAGCGAGTGGCAACGTGGGAAGCCTAGAGACAGGGGGGGGGGGGGGAGCTCTGTCTTCGAATGGCGAACAGGTGCGATAGGGAAGTATTTCCCTGGGAACGCTGTGGGACAACTGAGTGGTTGGGGCGGGAGGAAAGAGTGACATCCTTCTTAACGAAAGCGACCTCTTCTCGCCGAACGACTTCGCAGATGAGGCTTAGGCGTAGGGGAGACCGATGAGGGATGGGGGGGGGAGCTGCAGTGAAAAGCCGGAAATGAATGTTTTTTATACCTCCCGGGAGGAAACGGTGCGGGGGGGGGGTCTGCAACACGTGCCGCGGGCCGAGGAGAAAAAAAACGAACAGTCTGCAGCCTCGCTTGCTGTGGGTCATCAGGAGAAGAAGGAAAGTGAAAAGTAAGAAAAGTTGTGAAAGGGGGGTCCAGGTGTTCCTGGGGGGGGGGGGGGGCGTCAGGCGCGCCCAGGGAGGTTGGTGGCTCTAATTTGCAGGAAAGGAAGAGAGATGTGAAACTACTTTGATCATCTGACTCGAAAGAGGCCGGAAACCTTAAGTTGAAAGGGGGGGCACATGCGTCGATAGGAGAACACATCGATGCTGCTAGGGCCTGTGAGAAAGTGGGGGAGGTGGAGAATAGGAAGGTCAAAGAGAAGTTTTTACGAAGGAGGGGGGGTTCCAGAGTGGTTCAGGGGACCGGGTCCCAAGAGGTAGCTCGAACTGGAGAAAATGAAGGTATCTCTGCGTGAGGGGGAGAGAAGAAAGCGGAAAATTGTTCAAGGGGGGAGAATTCAATTTAGGTCGGAGAGTGGGGGGGGCCACGGACGGGGAAGAAGAGAGAGGGAAATCCTGCTTTTTGGGAATGTCTTTCATTCGAACGGCTTGACCCCCATCGACTAACAAGGGGAAAAATGGAACCAACTAGTCAATACAGATCGCCATCTATTCGACACAGGGAGGTGGAGTTTCCCGCTATCAGAAGGGCTTCTGATCCTCAAAAGGTACTCAGGGAAGTGGGTCGTTTGGAAGATCATGGGCGGAAAGCTTCTAGTAGGGGGCGACAGCTTACTTCAATATCAGCGCCACGGGAGCAAAAAAAGCGTGGGACACCCCCAGGGCTGGCCTGAACATCTGGTATAAGAATGTCTCTTGAAAACGGATCACTCCTTACCACTCTGCAGCAGCATATCAAAACCAACCGGCCAGAAGGGAGCAGTTTGTTAGCACGAAGAAAAGGATTAGGGAGGTCGGGGGGTCACGCTATTTAGGAGAGAAGTATCTGTAAAAAGGGGTCGGACGTTCACATCGTACTTCCTTGAAAGCATGGTGGGTCCATGCCCTCCCTGTAAGACAACAACCGGGCTTGAAAAGGGAGGGATAGGTCGCAGAACCCTTCGAAAAGATGATTCTGGGGTTTCGTCGATGGAAGGAAGGGAGCGTAAAGACCGGCATTCCTGGGGTAAAAGATAGTTGCTCAGATGGTGATCACCCAGCGAGACACGGAAGGTGTCAGGATTTGAATTGTGGAAAAAGCAGAAGACTAACAGTAAAGACGGGCCCATTCTCACGGAGCCCACTTAGCAGTTTGAGGGGGGGTTCTGTGCCTTTAAATGGAGACCGGATCTCGCACAATTTTAGGACATAGACGTACTCGTCACGTGATGGCCTGTCCTATCTCGGGCGAAAAGAGAGGGGTGGGAACTGAGGGCCCCCGCAAGGAAACTTTAAACACAAAGCGCTTTGGTTCGGGGATTGGGCGCCTATCTACAGAAAGGAGCATTTTGTTCCCCCCCCACGCGGTGGGGGCTGGGGGACGTGTGGACTTATCGGAAGGGGGAGATAAATAAAGACAAGGGCGGGATATAAATCTATGGTGGTACCGAACGAATACCAGCTTCTGTTTCCCAGAAGGAGGGATGGGTTCGTGGTCAAAGAATGGCAGTCTCAAAAAGGGGGTGGAGAGAAAGGAAAGGCCGGTTTTCTGAAGGGGGGGGGAGCGCGTGTATGTGCGGGAAATGGGAGGGGGAGAGGCTTTGGGCTTCCAATCAAGGAAGGAGGTCAAAAGGAGTTCCTCAGGGCGGTAAAACGACCTCCAGTCTTAAGTTAGGGGGAGCGTCCGGCAGGCAGACAGCATGCAGTATTTCCAAGAGGGGTAGAGGCGCTTACCTAGGGGATGGATCGCAAAAGACGAGGCGTGGGCCATCCGCCCATCACGGGACTTCTCTTTCTTTGGGAAGACTAAGGAAGATGTTCGAGTCGGCGTGCAAGGAAAGTGACCTTGAGAAAAAGTACCGGTTCCGGTCGGTGAGGGGCACGCGGAACAACTGATGGGAGATCACACGATAGAGGGTAAACTTCCATTGGAAAAAGGTGGGGGCCTGACGTACTAAGAGAGGCAAGAAAAATAGGACGACGGTCAAAGAGGGCGGCAGACGAAACAGCCGGGTAACTTCAGCTGCTCAAAAAAGGGTCTTTCCATTTGAAGTGGGGAACTGGGAGAGGGGAGTGCCGAGAGCTCGTCGGCAGGGAGCCGAGAAGTAAACTTCGTTATCTTATAGAAATGGAACGGAAAAAGTAGTCAGCCTCGGGGGAGGGGGGGGGCGGGGTTCCTCCTCTCTGATAGGACAAGAGAGAACTATCTCGAGCACGACTTATTATAGATAAGAGATCGACTGTTAATCGTTCTATCAGAATCAGTCAAGCGAACCCGAGGTCTTATACCCTCCTCCTTTCACCTGGAGGGGGCGTGACACGGGATACATATGTGGCAGATTCTAGGAAACTAAATCTGAGTGAAGACCTGAAAAGTCTAAAGTGTGACTAGGGAGCAAACCGGCGCCAATCAGCTTAATCCCCAGGGGGGAAGGTTCGGGACGCCCAAGGTGTGTAACGTGGGCGTCATTTTTCAAGGAATGGGGGGGGACGGAGCAGGTTGGAGGAACAGCCCAATGACAATCAACGGAGGGAAACTCGAGTGCAATGGCTCCATTCGGCCAGCGCAAATCGCAAGGATCACGACGTGGTAAAAAGACAAGGTGGGGGGGGGCGCTGAGGGACGTGCAGGGACAATCGCTTTCGGGGAGGAGAAGAAGAAAGACCCTCGCCGTTAAGAAATCGGATGGCCCACTTCACAGTCTCAACTAGACCCCCGGCCGTCAGCTGGAAACCAGACGGAACTAAGAAGGTCCTCGAAAAGCAATGAATGGGGACGAGACGCCTAGCCGATTCGGGCGTACAGAAAGGACCTCCTAAGTCTGGAGGAAAAACCGATAGTCAAGCCTAAGAAGCAACAATGCGGAAGGCCTGGGAGCACATCACCCATTCGAGTAGAACAATGGAGGCCGGGGTCGCCTGCGATCTGGTAGTCCAAAAATATAGAACAATATGAACTTAAGCCTCGAAAGAGGGAAGCGCGCGAGAAAAAGATTAGAGGCTTCGAGTACAACCAAGCTCTGATACGCCTGGCGTTAAGGGCCAAGATATCATTAAAACTCTCCATCCAAGTAGACTTTGGGAGGAGAGTCGTTGACACAAGTAACAGCAGGATGACTTTCTATTAGAGAAGCCGCATTCCATCCGCCAGGACACAAAAAGAAGGGACGAGATCGTAGCCGCTTCAAGAAGTTACGGGGGAAAACGAAACCCGTCAGGAGGAGTGAGGCAACAAAGCAGAGAATCTAGAAGGTCGGCAGACCGAAATTGTCACTCCAGGTAGGCGATGGCAAGGACGTGCGTTGTTTTTCAAAAGGCAGAGGACAAGGGACCGTGGATGGGGCACAAAAGACTATAAACGATCGGACCAGACAACAAGTCCTCCCGCATAAGGGCGAGTCATCGTGTCAATACACCTGATTTGCAGGGTCGAAAGAGAGGTGTGCCCTGAAGGAGAGTGGAGCCGCGGTTTTACAGGGGTTCCAGGAGAACCGCGAAAAATCGAAACGTCATACCCCTGAATCTAATTTTGAGACTAAGACCTCGGGAGGAAAGCGACCACCTCCGTAGATCGCGCAAATCCAAACACAAAACCAACTGCGATTCTGCAAGCTGCCAACTGCTGCGAGAGGTGTACGGCCTGGTTCGACCACCCACCGGAAATGGACTAAGAAAGATGTCCAAGTCCAGCATCGCGCCGCGGTCTGGGAATCCGCGGGTTTGGTCGAGGCTACGTTTAGGGGCCTGTCGATCGTTGAAGGAACCGAGAAAATAAACTCGAAAGGTCAGAATCTCGAACCACCTATCGACACCTGAAAAAAAAGAAGTCGGAAGGTCAAGGCGGGATGATCATGTGAAGTTTGAGAATAAAAGAACTCAGAGGAAGAAATCGCCTCGGGGAGCTACTGATGTGAAGAGAGTTCTGCAAGATGGGAAGTCGTTCTTGTCGGGGGAAAAAAAATGGGGAACCCGACCTCCATGACAACAGGGGGCGAACTCGCATTCCGGGCCTAAAGGGGAGAATCAAAAGACGAGCTGAGGCCCGTTGAACCAATTGCCAGCGGCTAGTAGCAGCAAAAAAGCAGAGAATAAAAAAAAGAAAGAATGGCCAGGGCGCGCGATCCGGGAACAAAAACCGACAACTCTGACTCATAGCTAGACAAAAGACGTGGGCGAAACGGCTACGAGGACGACTTCTCGCCACGAAAGGGGCCGCAAACCGGGGACTAGAGGCTGAGACTTCGTGGCTGTTCCAGACCTGAAAAGAAAGGTCAAAATTGAGGGCCGATCGAAAGTAGAAAACTCTCCTAAAAAAATGAGGAAGAATGGCTGGCTCCATGGTTAAGTAATGTGAACAAATCCATTTCTGAGTAGGTCAAAGGCGAGGGTGTTCCGGAAAGGGTTGACCTTACCTCTTGAATGTGCAGGTATAAAAAACCTAAAGGGCCAACTACTGGTCGACGAGCCGTCCCTCTGGAGAGGAGGGAAAAAGTTGCATGGAAAAGCTGCACGGGTAGGGGAAACTTGGGGTCAATCGTAGGCAGAGGAGAAATCACAAAATTACGGAATCTTTTCCCAAGCGGAAAGGGTCAGGAGGCCAGATCATCGGAGTAGAGAATCTTGCGGCGAGCAGATTGTAAAAACTGGATAGCCATAACTCTTTACCGGTGCACAGCCCGCCTACAAGAGAATGCACAATAGGGAGAAATAAAACCATCAGCCTTTCATCCGCGGGTCGAAGAGTCTGAGGGGGGGCTTTGGGCAAGTGCAATAGAAAAAAAAACTTCAAAAGGGAAGGTGGAGATCCCTCCATCTATAGAAACAAAAAAGGAAGGGAAACTAAGGGATGGGGTTGGATCGAAAAAAGACCTCCTCGACGTGGGGAAGTTGAAGTGTGCGTTTAAGCTAATCACTTTTACGAAAGGATAATGTAAATTTCGATGTGGGAAGTCTCCTATGGGAAGAACCTTAAAAGAGGGGTCGGTTCGGGAGCGGCTGGAAAAACAGGCTGCGGAACTCAAAAAATCTGAAAGACAGACTGGACGAGGGGAGGAGCTTTTTCCTATGGGAGTACGTCTGGCCCAAGCGTAGAACGTGGGGGATCCTGTTAGGAACTGCTCCTCGGGAAAGGAAGACGGATAAGGTTTGGAAAAACGACCCTAGGAATGCCAACACGGGTAAACAGGGAGGACGGGCGGGAGTCCACTTCAAAGGAGATCCAGTCCGGATATCGTTGGTGCTTGGGGTGCAATAAACCTGTCATTGGGACAAGTATATTAATACCAAGTTGTTCATTCCACGGTGGACTCGATTAGGGCCGGGCTTGGAAAAACGAGCACTGTGTTGGAGGCGGATCAAAAAGGGTAGCGGCGAAGACGCGTGGACCTAAAACAAAACCGTCGGTTTCGTTTCACATCCGTCTACCACTACGTATGAAAACGAAGCCAGGATGCGCCGGGTTGCGAGTTGCTTTGCGAGACATCGTGCGGTCCTCTATCCGGGTTGTGACGACGGCTGGAGGAGGGGCAAGGTAGTTCGGAGGAGTCAGGTCCCATTATCTCTTCTAGGCGAAGGCGACTGCGGGAGAGCAGGGAGGACGTGCGGGAGCGTCAAGGTTGTCAACGTAGAGGAATTAAAAAATGATGATCGGAGTTGACTTACGAAGAGGGATAGATTAGTCGCTCAAGCTGTGAGGTGCGTGGCTTGGTAGAACAAAGCAAGTGAAAGCGCCCCCCCTCGGCAGCTCGAACAAAACTTGCACAAAAAAAAGTCATAGTTATAGGCCAGCGATGGGACTAAGAGTAGAGTTAGAAGGGACATGCTAGGCGAATCAAGGCAGCCCTCCCAGGGGTCTCCAAAGGTGTGCGATTGGAGAGGGGTTTAGATCAGATCCGAAAATCGGGAGGACAGATGTAAAGGCACCTATACGAAAAAAGGCCCAGAAAGGAGAGAAAAAAAAAAACCATGACCGGCATATTAAAACAAAAGAATTGGGGGAAAGGGAAGAGGTAGGGGTGGTAACGACACTCTAAAAGAAAACTGAGCAGCTCGAAAAAATGATGAAGGCATTTTGGGAGCCAAGAAAGGAGGAGCAGATGCGGTCGGCGGGGGGGATCCGAAGGTCTAAGAGAATCTGAAAGGGTCTCTGGTTCAAAAAAAAATGGGAGAGTTCTCATGCCAAGGCTAAAAAGGGAAAAATGAGTAAGTACCCACTAATCTAGTAACCATCCGACCGGTCAGGGAGGTAAGGGGACGCCATACGTATGGAGCAGAGGGGTGCCTGACACGGCCGGCCACATTTTTCTGGAAAGCAAAAAAGAGAGAGGGCCGTGTTTCGGGGTAAGGGACAGAGCTGAGGTCACCGGGGCCTGGGACCATTAAGTCCTAATAAAAAAACACATTCCAGTCGGCGTTCTGGGGCTTTAAAACGATCTCCACGACGGTTGGGTCGTCCTCAGCCAATCACTACTCAAAGGAAGAGAGTCGGCAAAAGTAAGGAGCGTGTGTCCGTCAAAATTCCGGCTAAGACTCTAACGTTTCAATCGGCAGGGGACGAGCAGTGGGTGAGAAAGCGTCTGGACACGCGATCACCGGGGGGGGGGTCCCTGATCGTCAGGTAAGTGAAAATCCCTTTCTTTATGGCCGAAGAGGGGTCGCTAATACAGGAGTCGTCGCGCCGGATGGGGGGCTTTTCCCGGAATGGTCTGTTCTCCTTAAAGGAAGACTGGTGATCTAGGACAATGCTTGGAGGGGGGGGAACGGTTTTATAATTCGTCTTTTGGGGATGTAGACACAGGTCGAGCCGGGCGCCCCGGTAACCGCGTATGGGGGTTCGAGAGTCCACCAAAAGAGGAAAACATGTGGACTCCCGACATCCAGTCAGGGGCGGCCACCGGAAAAGAGAGGGAAAAGGATCGTGCGTATTTCGTCTGGGGGTAGGCGGGGGCGGGGGACCAGTAAGGTAAGGGAATCGCCAGAAGAAACGACGGGGGCCGGGCCAAAACTGGGACTTCTAAATGGGGAATAGCGCGAAGTCGGGGGTACCTGCGTCCGTTCAATTCCGAAAAAAAGAACTGACCCGAGTCGGCTTTTAAAAATTCGAGGGATAAATCATTAGAAAAAGGTCCAAAACTGTCGGCGGTTGAGTTTAGTTTTAAAGGTAGAGGGTAACTCTAAATTATTTTTATGACAGAAACTTGGCCTAAGAACGCTGTCAGACTTGTTTCCGAGACCAGTCGGAAATGCTCGGTTTCGGGGAATTTTCTACTTGGTGGGCTGTCTATAACTTTAAGAGTTCAAAAACGAAAGCGGCAGAAGGGTCGAACGCCTGACTAACCTGCTCAAAGGGGAAGGGAGCCAAGAAATTTGACGAAGTCACACGGTGTCGGTGCGCGGTAATAACTTGGCTTCGAAAACAGAGGAAAAGGGTACTCTAAAAAGATTGAAAATAGGAACGCCTCGTCTGGGTAGAGAACGAAGGTCTCAACGGGAAAAAAACCCGACCGGGAACGCCGTCCGCCTGCCCCTTGCTGTAGGGGAAAGTTTAAAGTCCGGGTGTAGAGCGCTCTACTTCGCGGATAGTTGACTGTTGGGTCGGGGGGGGGGCCAGCTCTGGAAAGGGCCTCAAAACCGAGACGAACGGACAAAATGGAAGGATACACCCGTCGGGAGTCGAGCAAAGATTCTTCCTGAAGTAGGACCTTTTCTTGAATATGCAATGCAAATGTCAAGTAGAAAATGACCACAGACACTGGATAAAACTAAAGTCTTGGAAAGGTCATTTGCGTCCGCGCAATACCTCCGACCTACGTCACCGTACTTGCAGGAGGTCTGCATGGACCTTTCAAAGACGACATCGAATTATGATCCGCCAGCGAGCATTCATTATCAGAGTTAGGGAGGGGGAGAGCACGTAAAAGTACGTTTTCTATAGAGCCACTACACTGAACTTCCGCTACGACCTACTACCACTGTAATAAGCACGAGACTGCCCTTCCCAGTTTTTGAAGAGATAAGAACCGTACTGGATGGGCGTAAGAGCCGTTAAAGGGGCGACATCTAAACACGAGTAGGATCCGGACCTAGGGACAGGGCCAAAGAAAACTGACTGTAAGGCACAGAAAAGGAATTCATCCACCTGCTCAGGGGAGGCGCCTGCAACGAAAGCAACCGAGAAAGAAGGAACTTCCCAATAATTAAGGGAACAAATCGGAGTCGAAGGCAGTATTCGGTAGAGTACACATCCCGAGGGCTTCGCCCTTACATACGATCAGGCCACAGAAAAACGGGGGGAAAACGATCTTCGGGCTCATCCTCCACCGGTACATCGAGTGGGTCAAGGAGGGGGATGCTCCGGATTTCAAATCCGACTAAATAAAGACTTCGAGACGTCGCGAACGAGTGACTTTATGGAACGAAGAAAAAATTTTGTTAGCCTGGAAATAGTTTTCAGGCAAGAACTCTAGAAAAATACGTTGGACTATTGACGAAAGAACAACCCGTAATGGGAAGCCTGCCTTTGGGGCCAGCAGGACAAGGACAAATGAACCTTGTCGCGGGTGGTTCACAGAGACGGAAGCGATGATCCGTTCCCTCAGGTAGTACGAGGGAACTACCAGAGAAGACCATCTTGGGGCGCACTCAGGGAGGAAGAAAGATTAGGGGTAAAATATGGGAGGAGAGACTGGTGTTTGAGCCTGTTAATCCGGGTGTGCCGGGTTGAGAGGGGCAGACAAACATATCTGGAAAAATTCAAGAAATTCAGACCACCCTCTAGGGGACTGACTGGAAAGGACTGACCCCCTGGACGGTCCTTCTCATCAAGGGGGGGCTAAAAGACAAACTGATTGGAAGGAAGGGGCTGAGGGGTCCTAATCTCTTGTCAGAATTGGGGTTAGACTCGGTCTGGACTGGGGGGAAAGAATAAGTCCATCTCGATGGCGGGTAGGCGATGTTGACGAGAGATTAGGGAAAGAGGGTCCGTACGAGACTAGGGTGTCGTCACAAGGGAGGAAAAATCGCCTGCGAGAGAGGTCCAAAGTCCACCACCTGAGGGAACAGGGCTCAAGTGAGTAGGTTCCATGGGATGTGAAAATCTATTCCGCGGGGGGGGAAAGGGGGGTCCCTACCGGTACAATAAAGCTGGCCTTGAGGAAGTTAAACCGTGGTCAGGTCCTTTCGTGATCATAGGTCGTGAAAGCTCAAAGATCCTTGGTGGGAAGAAAAAAATCAGAGCAATCTCGAAGGAAGGTTGAACACATCCTATCATCAAGGAGTCCCATTGGGAAGCCTTCACCCGTGACCATGTAGAACGCCGTCAGCTCACCTAAACGCAGACTAAGAACTGGAATCTGGGGCGAAAACTGGGCAAAGCCAGGAAAGGACTAATACCTAGCAACCGGGAGGGGGTGGGAGGGGGGGTGAGGAGAGGGGGGTGGAGGGGGGTTGCGTGAGGGAGGATAGGGGGTGGGGAGAAGGAGGGGGGAGGGGGGAGGGGGGTGGTGGGGAGGGGAGCCAGGGGTGAGGGAGAATAGTGGTAGGGGTCTTAAGTAGGGGGGGCACCTACGTTCGTCATCCACGCAACTAAGTGAAAAGAAGCAACGGGGCAAACGTTCTCAACTGGACCCAGCTAGGTCCTAACGGGCTTGTTAGGAAGGGGTCCAAACTTAAAAGTGTGTATCGAAGATTCTCTCTCCTATAACGGCTGGCATTTAAAACATGGGAAAAGTAAAGTGCGCAAAAAGTGCGTAAAACGACCCCTCATAGGGTGGCCACCTCTGGGTACTCCATTAAAAAAATTTTGGGTCCAAATTCCGCATTAAAAATATTGCAACTTTCAGAAGGAGAGTAAGGAGGAACCAATCCACCGGTTAAGCAAGAACCCTGCCTTTGGGGCGGGACCGCGGGGGAATTGGATAGAAACCCGCAAAGGCGCTCCGTCTAACAAACGGGAAGCGGAAGCGTTCAAGAGGGTAATCAAGCAGATCCCTCCAGCCGTTCTCACGATATGGTAAATACGTAAGAGACGACGCTCGTAGAGGAATCGGAAACGTTCGTCTATCCTAGGTCAAAGAAGTTCCGCAGCCTGAAGGACACTTGGTCAACTGAAAGAAAAGACGAAGTGCACAAAATACTGGTCAAGGGAGGCCTGTCGAGAGAAAAAATAGACCGGGAGCACACTTCACTGAATATCCTTTAAAATTCGCCATCTCCAGGGAAAGGAAGCCAGAGGTCTCGGTCGTGGGGAAGATACAACTAC
>Ga0179593_1604739_pt1 | contig 22880 bp, 30 predicted proteins | sample CZODoug2_1_08_16_FD_185931 | JGI IMG/M metagenome (GOLD analysis project Ga0179593, IMG submission 185931) | Vadose zone soil fungal communities from Angelo Coast Range Reserve, California, USA - CZODoug2_1_08_16fungal (PacBio error correction) | ecosystem: Environmental > Terrestrial > Soil >...
AAAGTTCGATCGAAGGAAAAACGAGGGTTGAAGAGGAAAGAAAAAAGACCTTCCCCTTCAAAGAGAGGCCTGAGAGGATAAAAAAACGCCGGAAAACCTCGCTCGTCCGGACCGGGAAAAAAAGTAGGACTCCTCGAAAAGAAAGGGGAAAAGACCTCTCACCCTTCCTCCAATATAAGGGGATGCTTGCAGCACCACAAAGGGAAGGCCGGGCTCAACGAAGACAAGAGATCGAAGGAATCAAGTATCTGACGTTCGAAAACGTTTCCAGAGTTGCTTCTGAGGAAGATATATGAAAGAAGGGCAAGCTTAGGTCTCTCATTTCTCAAAAAAAAAAAGAAAAAAAACGGAAACTAAATTAAGCGTCCAACACGGGGGAAGACCTTCACTTCAATAAGAGTGAGGTCTTCTAGGAGAGAGAAAATTCCTATACACCCTTTTCCCAGAATGGACAGGGGGTAGGGAAACAGAAAAAGGACTTATCGGTGCGAGCGCTGCAGGGCGGTCACCAAGAAAGGAAAACCTCGCCAGGATAAAGACGAGGAGGTGGAGGAAAACCAGGGGGGGGGAATCACCTTGCTTGGAAAAGAGCGATATTAGAGGGGGTCTATCGAGGGTCTTCACAAAAGGATGGAAGGCAAGGGGGGAAGAAGCTGAAAGAGCCCTGGGTTGCCTAGACGAGACCATAGAGAAGACCCCACTTCCCTTTCCAGGGGAGGAAAAGGCCATTAAAGATGAAAAGGAAAAATGGGGGGACTGTCCAGAGAAGGGGAAGCGTAGTATACTATTCTGGGAGAAAAAGGGAAGGCTGTTGAAAGGGGAACATAAGTCCGCATTGTTTGAGGAGGAGGGTGACAGAAGGAAAGAGGAAATAAATTGCATCACCACGTGTGCCCCCGTCGAAAAGAGCGAGATTTCCCCCGGAGGGAGAAAGGAAAGACTGAATAGTGGAGAGAGCAATCCATCTCAGCGAGAACCTCTAACGGCTTAGCGGGAATAGGAAGAGAGATCCGAAGCCGAAGAACAGGCGCGAACAACGGGAATAGGCGGAAAAAAAGACCTCCTCGCCAATGCCAAAAAAAGGGGTGCGCAAAAGGGATTCCAACCCCTGCGCCGCGAGGGAAGGGTCAGAAAGACTCCGGCAAGGGAAGACTCCAGGACCACAGCCTACAAGTATAGGGCAGGAGGAAATCCTCAGGAAAAAAAACCGCAGCCAAGGGAAGTATATCAGCCACAAGGTCCTTCGAAGTTCCTTATAATGAAAGGGAAAAAAGATGCGACAAAAATGCGCTGCTTCCGCACAAAAAAACGAAGCCGCCGAGATCGCGAGAGCAGGCCAACCGTGGGAAATGGCCAACGGGGAATCGAAGGATTCTACAAAAAGGACTGTCAAAACCGCGGCAGGACGCAGCCTTATGAAAAAAAAGCATGGGTCAAAAAAAGGTCAACCCGGCGGGACGTGATGCTCTAGGAAAAGGGAAAAAAGCGGTCTCCGCCGAAAAGGTAGGCCAGGGGGATTTCTAAGCCACTATGAAAGCTTCGTCCTAAAGGAGGAAGTCTATAAGTGGAACTCTCTCCGCGTGCGTGTCCCGGGGGAAAAACAGAAGGAGCTAAGGGGGAGGGAAGTCGACGGAGGGCCTTACTTGCATCCAAAGGAATTTCCCATAAGAGACGACAATTTCACCTCTCAAAAGAAAAAGTCCTAATAAAGGGGAAAGTGAGATAGGGCTCGACTCTAAAAAAAAAAAAATGTCCAGAACTTCTTGGAAAAGAAGCGGTCTACTAAAAGCGGTTCTGCTGGGAACGAAAAGCGGAGGAGAGCGAGACTTAAAAGCGATTACGTCTGAGACGGTGAAGGGAGAGGATCGAAAAGAAACGTACTTCGACAGCCGGTACTAAAGAAAAGAAATGGAAAAGAGAACCTTCGGAAGAGGTCAATTCCACTCCTACCAAAGAAAAGGGCGTGAGATTACAAGGGAAAAAGGACTATTACGAACATGCCAAAAGGAGGGGAAGCGCCACGGGGGGAATACCCATAGCTCGCGAGCTAAACGGAAAAAAAGAAATACGCCTTTGGGTGTCATGGCGGAATCTGGGCGTATCGAGGGTCGCTTCAGGTGGGGGAGAGGAGTCTGGTTGGCGAAACGCCATGGCGCCGTCACGACAAAAAGGGAAGCTGCCCCAGTGGGGGGAGACCAAATTGGGGGGGCGACATCAGGGAAATCCAAGGAAGACGGGCAGGATGTCTGCGAAGAGGGGGTAGGGGCTAAGAAACGTATTTCTAAAATTGACTTCCTAGGAGGGAATAGGCGTAAGCGTGTTGCATCGGAAAGAAAGCCAAGCGCAAATCGACGAGGGGAGGCCGTATGCTGCCTCCTTCAGAAAAAACCGGTGTTTGTTAACCCCCAAAAGCTCCAATGCATTCTGCTCAAGGAAAAACTCGCAGGCGCTTTCTCACAGAGGGAAGGAAAAGGGTATGCTCAAGCCGAATGTAAAGAAGCTTCCTCCTTACTTTAAAGAATCATACCGCAGAAAAAAGGGGAGCACGGTTTTCTTCAGCTTCGGGGGGAGACTCTCTTCTCTCTGAAAGAAAAGTCCTAGGCGCTGTCGCTAGCGGAAGGAGAGATTCTTCTCTCACTGAGGGGGAAGAGAAGGGAAGTCCTCTACGAGGGGGAACACCACATTACCCATAAGAGGAAGATGAAGAGCGGCCGGACACTTTGAAGGAATGAGACGCCTTCCCTATCAGTTGACAAAGGGGGAGAAGATTTCTAAGACGGGGAAGATCCTCTGCAGTGAGACGCTCGAGAGGAATAGGAAAGGTCATGCAAAGGACAAGTCGGAAAGGGATGAAGAAGGGTAAGCGACAATGTCATGTACAGCCAGAAGGTTTGAGGGGAGTATTAGAAGAAGAGTCGTACATTCTCGGGGGGGGGGCGGGGACGTTAGAAAGAAGAAATCTCGGCTGTCAACCCAAAAACCCCCAAAACTGGAGATAAAGAAGACGGATCGAATCTCATGTCTAGAGGAAAAAGGGGTCTAATTAGTTCTAGAGGGGGGAGAGAGGATAGAGAGCCGATAAAAAAGAAGAGTATCTCGGTCTTGTCCTCACCAAAAAAAAAAAGGGAAAGGGGGAAAGGAGAGATAGCGGAAGTTGTCCCAACCATCGCTGCGGAGAAAGGCGTTCTATCATCTATAACAAGAGGAGAAGAGACTACCTCAGTCAAATGCCGATTAATATCTCATGAATAGGGACAGATAGAGGGACATGGAGGAGAAGCACTCATGGAGCCCGGAAAAGAGTAGACGCGCCTATCATCATCACAAAAGAGGGCCTGGAGGGGAAAGTAACTTCCCTGATACAAGGAAGCGAATCCAGCCGAAAGGGAAGAAAGGCCGCCTGCCTGTTCGTGTAGGGGAAGGGAAGTGTCGTAAAAAAGGTGACGACAGATAACAAACAGGATCCAAGCTGGGACCAGAGCCCGCGAGCAAACAGGCGTCTCGAGCGTCAATTCCAACGGGACGCAAAGCTGAAAAAGAGCTTATGCGGTCCGGTGAAAGATACCTAGTCGCGGACGAGAACTAATCCGGCGAAAGGGAAGATTCTCGCTGTAGCCAAGAGCGACCAACGGGCAAGGCGCGAGAATCGCCACGCGGCTAGAGAGAAGGTCTCGCAGAAAAAGAAGCTGGAAGCACGGGGGAAAAAAGAGAGCATAAGGAGGCCAGAAAAAAGGTTTCCGAGAGGGAGACGAGGGGAAAAGCGTCGAGTAATCCTAAAGAAGCCTCCTTCGCGATGCCCAATCTCTGAATGGAGAACTTCCGCAGCTGCAGAGCGGAGCAGGAGGAAAAAAGGAGAAGGCGCCTATACTGCTACTGGGAGGAGAAGGGGTGCCTTTCAACCCTATCAAAGAAAGGGGGCCCAGACAACTCATAGAGTAAAGAGGTTTCGGGAAGGGGGAAAAAAGACATAGTTCCCCGCGGGAAAGAAGAAGGAAAAAACCATTTTTAGCATCCTCTTTCAAAACCCCCCCCTGGGGATGAAACAATGTGACCGAGAAAAAAGGAAAGCCCCTTCTCCACCTTCACTAGAGGACGACGAACCTCTTCCGCCAGGGGAGGGGGGAGGAAGTTCGTGAGAGAGGATCGCGAAAAAGGAATTTCTTTTTGTCTGCCGGGGGAAATCTCGTAATGGCGAGCGTAATAGGTCAGGGGCCGCGCGAAAGGAAAAGGGAGGGGAAAAAAATTTTCTGCACGGGGAAGAAGAAAAAATGCCCGAAGCAGGGGAGGCACTTCCTGTCGGATAGGGATGGGGGATGTCGAGAAATTCAACTCCTCCTATCGATCGCGCCCAAACAGAAAAAAACGTCCTCCGCCGTCATCGGGGGGAAGGAGGGGGGAAAGAGGAGTCAACGGGAGAGAAATTGGGGAGGGAGCTTCCCGCCCGCGACAAAGGACGCACTATTAATGGGGGGGACACTCCGGGAGGGGAGAAGCGTTGCATGGAAGTCCTGGAGAAGTAAAAGGTAACGTTGTAGGAAAGGGGAACTTTCGAAAGAAGGGGGAAAGGTACTCCTTGGGAGGGGAAGGTCACTTAAGTCGCGGAGAGGAGAACACCGAAGCGTCGTTTAGGGAAAAAAAAACGCTCTGCTTCTGCGAAAAAAAAGGGGGAAAAAGTCCTACTGGGAGGATGTGCAGTCGGGAAACGGCTGTTGGAAGCAGGTCTCGTCGCGAGGCATTGTAAAGGGGAAAAAGCAACGGCGGCGACCGGGCACCGGAGGGGAGAGATAAGAGAACGGCGACCGGAAGAAGGGATCTATTCTTGAAAATGCAGATTCTTCGATACTCGGCGGATAGGAGCCGAGGTCTCGGTCAGACGTTCGAAAGGAAAGGGGGCAACTTTTGTGGGGGTTTAAGGCACTGTTTTTGAAAAAGGGAGGTTCCGGAGAATGAAAGAGGCTAAGGGAAAAGGGCTTTTTGTGTCGAGGGGGGAAACAAAGAAGGAGTGATATCAGGACCGTCTTGCGCGGACCGTACGTGAGAAAGGTCGTCTTCCATAGAGGAGAGGACGTGTCGAAGAAAAGGGGGGGGCGTTCCTTCGGAGAGGAAAAGCTGTAAAAGAAGGTCCAAGTGGGCCGGACGTCGCGGGAAAAGTGCGGGGCGCGGGGGGGAAAGAGTCATTCGAGGAACAGTTCGGGAGGGCGAGAGGCGGGAAGGTACACGAGAGGGCCGAAAGAGCTCTATGGCGGAGAAAAGGTGCGTCCTCGTACTAGGGGAAATCTTCCAGCTCAGAAGGGAAAGGATCTCTTATTCAAGAGAGAAAAGCTTCGCAGAGAAAGAGGGGGGAAAAGGTCCCTTCATAGATCGCTCTGGAGAAGGTTCCTGGGGAAAGAAGTCGGAATCAGCGGCTAATAGGAAGAAAAAGCTTACTTATGGGTAACCTCGGGTAGAAGGGGAGAGTGGTTTTTTGACGAAAATCGAGTTCCTGGGCGGGGAAAGGAAGGGAAGGGGCCCACCAATGAAAAGAAAATCTTACATATTTACAAAGGGGGCCGGCAAATCGGCCAAAAGGGCAGTGGCCGTTTTCGGAAGAACTCGAGGGTGAGGGAAGCACAAAGGAACCCTCACCGGGAAAGGTACGGGGAAAGTGGACGTCCAGCAATATCCGGTGCAAAAAGGAGAAAAAAAGTCTGAATAATAGGGAGGGAAAGAGCATCCCAAGGCCGAAGGGGGGATCACCAAAAGAGTCTGACCAGGAAAAAGAAGAACGTCTTCGTAAAAAGATCACGTTCCTCAGGACTTGTTGTTCCGGGAAATGTGGGTCTTGACGTAAAGTTGCCTAAACGGGGAGGAAGTTCATATTTATAGAGCCGCCAGATTCAAAGAGGCCGGTCCTCCCGCCTGCGAAAGCAACCTTGTGGAGGAAGAAAGGGGGGCCTTGTTCTACGAGGAGGAGAAATGCAACAGGGCCTCATGGACCTCGCGAAGAAAAAAGACGCCACCCCGGGGGGGGGACGGCATAGGACAAGAGGAAGCGTTCAGCCTCCTTGAGAAAAAGGAAGGGTTCGAGAGAGGAGGGGGGAAGTAGCAGCGGCGAAAAAAGGGGAGTTGTTGGTTCTCCAGAGGGTGCGGATTGGGGGAAAAAAGGGGCCGAATCCATCAGGAAGAGGAAGAGAGACTTGGAAAAAGAACGGTCGCTGAGCGGCGGTTGGGTAAAAGAATGAAGAGTCGCTCAAAATCGAGTTCGCTGTGCAGGGAAAGGACATTGGGAAAATCCAACCCGGTAGGGTGGAAGGGGAAAAAACGCCCTGTCCCGAAAAGGGATCCTCTCAACAAGAGAAGGAAAGAATATATATAAAGAGGGGAAAAACTTCGGCGATCAGAAAAACTAACCGTCACCAGGACCCTGAAAAGGGAGAAAAACCCAAAAAATCCTCCCAAAGACAACGAATAAAACCCGCCTCGGAAGAGGGGGGAACTTCTTCCTCGAAGGGAATGGGATCTCGCCGAACCGAGGAGGAAATCGACTACCTCCTGAGAAAAAGAGAGGAGCCGCGTCATCAAAAAGAGATCGTAGGAATAAAGAGCTACTCTGCGTTCGCGCAGGGAAGGGACCGAAAGGGGAAAAAACTCGCATCAATCGCCGAAAGGACGAGGAAAGGGCTCTCTGATGAGGAAGAAAAGAAAACTACCCCTACTCACCTCGGCAAGGGAAGCAAGGATAGGAAAAAAAAGAGGGAGTTGCCATGAGAGTCGGGGAGATACATCTGACAAGGCCTATAAAGGAGGCCTTTTACCGGGGAAGAACTGAACAGGAGATCTGCCGAAAGAGATGAATGGGAGGGAGTAAAAAGACCGGCAGAATGCGGCTTTTAGGGTGCTGGTGCAGGGAGAAAAAAAGTCCGCAAAAAAAAAGGGATAACAGGGGTTAGGAACAGAAAAAAGGGAGATCTTGTTGTAGCTCGGGAGGGGGAACAACGGCTATATGAAAAAAAGGAAATGAGGAACAATCAGGGCCGGAAGGACCATTCCCTGGGGAAGGTTCGAAAGAAAGCTATTGCTGTGAAGAAAAAGAAAAGGCCCCGTTGAGAACAGGGTTTTTGCCGGAAAAGGAAGAGGGGGGTCGATTATTTTGTGGAAGAGGAATTTGCGGGGAAAAAAAAAAAAAAAACGCGAAGTCATACTATTCAGGAAGGGGAAGGGATTAACGAGGGGGGTAAAAAAACGCCAGTGGGTGATCGTGGGGAGCGCTTGATCTCCCGTGCAAAGGGGGGGGGAAAGGGGGTACAAGGGAAAAAAAACCGCGCGCTCGAAAAGGGACTTCGAGGGGGACGCCATTAGGAAGAAAAAAAAATCCGAAAGGAGGGAAGGGGTAATATGCCGGGAAAAAAATCAGGCCGCCCAGCGCGCAAACGAAGGGGCCCGCTCGGAAAAACTGAAGGCCTTCTCCGAAGAGACCCTCCCTAACCGGAGAAAAGTCAGAGAACAAACAAAAACGCCTCAACGGAGACCGCCTGACTTCCCTCTAAAAGAAGATCACGGGGTGTGAAGCAAGTTTCCATCGGAATCTAGGACGGGACCTCCGAAGGGGGGGGAAACACCGTGGCGGGATCTGCGCTACCCTCGAAATTTCAGGCGCGGAAAGAAAGAAGGTCATGATAATTCCGCTCCTGGAGTTGGAGAAGAAGGCCAAGAGGCATGGAGAGGAGAGACATCGCTCCGACTCCGGAGAGGACTCGGGAAAGAGAGTCCAACGGCGTGAGAAACAAGAACACAACAACAGTAGAGCCGACAAGAAGAAGGGCAGAAAGAAAAACACGGGAGGAAACAAAAAAAAAAAAAACCCGAGGAAAAGTCGCCTCTCTTCCACTTCTAGGAGAGGGAACCGTAAGCAGGAACAGGATGCTAAGATAAGACGCGCCGTATTCAAGCAAAAGATCTCCAACCTCTATCGTAAAAGAAAAGGGGACCGTGATTCGCTCTTCTCCGACAAGTAAGAAGGTGTAAGGAGAGAATTCCGCGGGAAAAAAAAAACTCACCTCCTTCGCGCAGGAGAAAGGAGTCTTAGGCTGAGAAGGCAAAGAAATCTTAAGCTCATAGGAGACACGTCCGGCCGGAGGAGGAGACTTCAGCAGGGAGGAAGAACTACTCAGCCATGCGTACATTTCAGAAAAAGAGGAGGTACAGTGGAAAAGAGTCAGAAAAACCGTCCGCATCGAGAAAGAAAAAGGGGGAGAGTACTCCTAATTCAACTCGAAAAAAAAAGGAGGTCTGCACCCAGAAAAAAAGCCGCGGTCGCTTGGGGAAGGAGAAACGCCAAGCAGGTGGGGGAGGAAGAAGAAAGTCATCAAAAATCAGCCCGCGACGACGGAGGGGGAAGGGGAGCTCGAGATCTCAAAAAAAGGAAAAAGCCGTTGGTGTGGAAAAATTTTTGTAAGCAAGGGAAAGGCGTAATATGCTGACAGAAATTCTGAAAGAAAAGAAGGTCCAATTTCCACAAAAAGGGGGACATCAAAGGCAGGGGGAAAGGGAAACGCTAGTGGGAAAATTACTATGAAAAAAAAAGAAAAATAGGTAGCTGCAGCGCGAGGAAAAAAAAGAAAATCTTGTAGCAGAAGAGAGAGGGGAAAGCGACTCACGAAAGACTACTCAGGGAGGGGGGATTAAAACGCTCCAGAGGAAAAGGATTTCTCTTCAGGTGGAAAAGGATGAGGGTTAAAGGGGTCTCCTTCCAAGACGAACTACGAGAAAAGGTGTGGACGGACTGATCCTCGGCAAGGAAAAAAAAAAGGCACGTCTTTTCTACCTTCCAAAAGGGAGGGAAAAACTACCTGACGGGAAGAGGGCTTGGCTACTGAGAAAAGAGGGGTTGAAAAAGGAAAAGCCCTTCCTCGGAGAGAAAAAAAAACACCCCCGGGAGAGAGACGGATAAAGAAGGGAGAGGGATCTCCAATTGCAAATGCTGGCAGGAGGGGGGGGAAAGAGAGCATTAGCTCTTCGAAAAAAGATTCTCGACGATCCGAAATGGAAGAGAAAGAGTCCGCAAGGAAGGAATACCGCCGCCTGTCGCGACGGGGAGGAAGATCGCACGGGGAAAGACGAAAACGAGCAGCCGCGTGTCGATTATAAAGCGCTGATCGTACTTCTCATAGGAAGGGAGTTCTTCCGAAGGGGGGGAAGGGGGCACGACTTCCGCTACGAGGGAAAGGAAAAAAACCTCATAAAGACAGTCGGGGATCGGTTCACGTTGGGGGGGGGAGGAGACTCCTCACTAAAGGGGAGAGAGAGTCTTTGTCAGAAGAGTACTGACTTGTTGTCAAGGGGAAGACTCGTAAAAAAAAAGGTTAAGAAAGGCAAGCAGAAGAGATAGCTCTTTCTTTATCGAAAGGTTGATCTCTTCCGAAAGGTCAGCCTAGAGACGGGCTGATGGAAGGAGTAGAATGAAAGGCGAGCTGACGGCGGGACGACGGGGGAAAGGGATCCGTCCTTTCCTCTAAAAGAAGGAGGGAAGATTCATGCGAGAGGGAGAAAAGAAGCCACTGGTGTCGAAGGAGGTCGAAGAATAGCGAGACGCGAAAGGGAAAAAAAAAGGGATTGACCAGGCATATCTCGGGAAGGGGGAAGAAAAAAAAAAACAACTTAGGTAGGAGGAAAAGAGAGTAGAAAAAGAGGGGAGGGCCGAGGAAAAGAGAAGGCTTCGCGAGCAGCGATTAAAGCTCTCACCCGAAAAAAGGGAAGAAGAAGATGTACGAGAAAAAAAAAGGAAAGAAAGGAAAAAGATGCCGATCGCGGACAGGCCAGATGGGAGAACCTGGCCCGCCGGGAAGAGAGTTTCCCGATCAGAAAAAAACGATCAGTCTGTACATGAAAGGGAAGGAAAAAGGGGACTCCGCGGAAGAAAAAAATACACCAAAGGGACGGGAAGGGGCGGACAGGGAGACGGGGGCGAAGGAGTCTTCAAGAACTCTCGGCTGCTCGAACACAGAACTCCATCGGCGGGACAAAAAAAAAGGGGAGCTGCAGAGCTGCGGGCAATTCCCAAAAAACCTTCCTCTGAAAGAGGAAGCTGGAGAAAGGTTTATGGCAATCACCTCGTAGAGGGAGGAAGAAAGTTCCCATGTGAGGAGATCAGACCGCCAGGAAAGGCCCTCGCCTCCAAGGGAAGAGAGCCACGCGAGGGGTCGGCGTCGCTCAAAACAGAAAGTTTCGAAACCGCGAAGGCGATGATGAGGAGGGCGGAAGTAAGCCTGATCTATGAGAGAGTTCTAGGAAGAAAAAAAGGGATCGTTTAAAGGGGAATGCGCGAGGAAAGAGAGAAAAGAGGGGGGTAGAACTTCCGCATAGAAGAGGGGAGAGCTTCGCAGAGTAAAAAACTCGTCGATGAGAAGGGGAGGAAAAGCTGCGGGGATGTACAGTGCACCCAGAAGGGCCTCCTCAGTAGCAAAAAAAAAAGAGCACGTCAGGTAGAGGGGGTTTCGGAAGGGGGAAGGAAAAGACAGGGCTTCGCCGAAAAAAATTCGAACGAGAAGGAGGAAAAGAGGACCGTGGAAACACCAGGGGGAAAAGCTTCCATCTTCTTAGGAAAAGGGGGACCGGAAAAGAAGAGGACTCCCTGCTCAAAAGAGGCGATCTAGAAGAGGGAGAGGCTGCAAAACCACGGCGTAGTCAGGGAAGACTGTTCTAGGGGGAAAAAAAGAGGAACCAAAGGGAAAAGGTTTTTGCGCCGTGGCGGAAGAGGAGGGGAGGGCCTGGGGTCGGAAAGAACGGGCAGGCTCAATCTTCACTCTCGGAAGGAAAGGAGTGGAATTGGGGGGAAAGAAAAAAAGAGAATGTCCTCTCTTCACGAATAGGAAAAGGGAAGTCCGTAAACGAAGAAACCCACTTCAAGGGGGAGAAGGAAGACATCTCGGGAGAAAGTAATCGAGTCGCCTCACTCTGGCGGGAGAAAGAAAAGGCGACGCGGCGGAAAAGGGGGGGGTTAACCCGAATGGACATTCCGGTGAAGAAGGAAAGGGGAAAAGTCTTCATCGCAGAAGGTTAAAGGAGAGAGGGGGGAACTTGTCGACGAGGGGGAGGGGGGGAGGGAATGTCTGAGGGAAAGGGTAACGCTGAAGGCGAGCATCTCGCCTTCCGGGAGAAGAGCAGAGCGGCTTGCTCGAAAAATTGAACTCAAAAAAAATGGCGGACGCCGCCGAAGAAGTGAGCGGGGGGATGCGCAATTGTCAGGAGAAAGAAAAGGGGGAGAAATCCTGAAGAAGAAGGGGGACATCCTGAGAAAAAAGAAAGAATTTAACTATCAGGGATATAATGGCGCTAACTTCTCCTAACGGATAAAAAGGAAATTCTCAAAAGAGTCCGGCAGGGAGAAAAAGTGTGTCATATGTTTTCAGAAGAAGGGAAGGAACGTTATCACGATATCGTCAGGAAGGGTATGATGGGTCTCTTAATCCTCTAGCAGGGGGGGGAGGGGAGACCATCCTTCTGTCGACGAAGAAAGGGAAGGCGTCTAGACGGAAAGTTTAAAGATTCGTCAGGGACTGCGGGCTGCTGAGGAGGGAAGGAAGGGGAAAAGGCTTCTGGAAAAAAGAAAGGCTCTTGCAAAAGAAACTTGTCTTCCTGTCGCCAAAGAAAAGAAGAGAGGGACTTCGGGAGAGAACGGGCGGCGCGCGGGGAATTCTGCGGAGCAACAAAGGGGAGGGTCGGAAAGAGCTCTGAGTTCTTCTCCGAAAGGGGAAGAATGTGAAGAGAGGAAAAGTCGGTCGCGGGGTCGTCCTCTTACGGGAGCGATAGTACCATCGACATGCCTTTAGGTGGAGAGGGAGGTAGGAGTCGATTGAACTCTTAAAAGAAGAATCAGCTCCGACCGAGAATAGTAGAGATTGCGGAGGGAGGGAATGTTGACTGGTAAAAGGATAGATCATCTGGTAAGGGAAAAATACAATTCTGGAAAAAAGTTAAGAAGAGGGAGGGGTGGTTTGGACCAGAAGAGAACGGGCAGGGCGGGGGGAAAAGCGAGACAAAACAATTCTCGACCCGGCAGGGAAAAAAGGAGGAAATTCGGCCCGGAACTTGGCAGGGAGACCTTCCAGCCAGAGGGGAGGGGGGAGTAACCGGCACCACCCGTGCTTGGGAAAGAGGGTCGATTGAAAGGAAGGTACAACTAAGGGCAGACATCGATCGGAGTCAAAAAAAAAGATCGATCTTTTGGAAAAAGAGGCCGCAAGGGGAGGAGAAAATAACCTCTTCGAAAAAAAAAGGTCGTGAAGGAACGCACTCACGGAAGGGGAGAGACCTTCTTCCTATGTCGTGTTGATAGGCGGGAAAGGGGGAAAAAAAGATGTTCGTATATTCTTTCAGAAAGAAAAGGGACCTACCGCAATAAAAAAAAAGGGTCCCCATGCCGCGCCAAGGATGCGTGACGAAAAAAGTGGTACTATTGACGTGGAAGGTGGGACGGAGAAGAAAAAGCGCACCTGCGCGCCCTCGAAAAGTGAAAAAACTCGGGGGGGGAAAAGCCTCCAAAGACTGGCATAGGGCACAGCTGGAAAGGAGGGGGAAGACTGAGGAAAGCCAACGAATCGATCTCGGAGGTCCACCCTCTGCGCATCAAGGGGAAAAAAAAGGGAGGTCAGGTCGGGGAGGGAAGGGAGAGGAGTTCTGCGATATCAAGAAGAAAGGAACCGACCGGGAGGCTGGGCCGAAAGCTGCCTGGTTGGAAGATAAGGGAAAGGGGGATTAAGAAAAAGGGGAATAATGGGGATTTCGCGGGGGAGAGGCTCATTGGTTAGGAACCTGAGGGGGGGGAAAAATGATGAGCGGGGAACTTCCATGAAGAAGGAATCTCAACACCCTAACTGAGGGGAGAAGACATCTGAAGGGAAGGATTGTCTATCAGCCCGGGAAAAATTGACAAACTTAAAAGGAGCTTAAAAACCACTTCACCGAGAAAGGCTCTAAGAAAAAAAGAATTCACAAGGAAGAAGGGGGGAAACCACAAAAATCCAGCGTCAAGCGTACCTTCCATATGGGAAAAACCTCCTCTCAAGGGGAGCTAGGCCTACCGAAAAATCCTCCCAATATCTCCCGAACGGAAGAAAATCTCTGAGAGAGAGAAGTCTAAGCAGAAAGAAGGCGGCGGTAGGCAAGTTCGCTCCACAGCTTTTGAAGGAAAAGAAAAGGGGTGGGAGGGCTTCTCGAAAAGATAGGAGAGTTCAGCGTATAAAGGGGCGCGAAGGGAAAAAGCTCTAAAGTCAAGAACAAACGGCACCTACCACGAGGAAAAAAGTTTTCTTCTCAGGAGAGGGGGGAAGGTGCGGGAGGGAGAGGAGAAGGAAGGCCTATACTACCCGGTCTGCAAGGGGAAAGACCTAAAGAAAAACTATCATGCAAGCCTTATCTGCGAGCTGAAAAAGAGTGGAGGAAATACAGGGAAAAAAGAAAATATCCCTCTGCTTCTGAAGGGGGGGGATGGTGAGGAAAAAAAGAACCGGACATGAAAGGTGAGGTGCGCGGAAAAAAAAAGGACATCGACGTTTCGACCGAGGGAGGAAAGGGCTAGATGAGGAAGAAAAAGGAAGTCCGTTGAGTGTGCCCAGGCAAAAAAAAGAGAACATCGAGGGGGGGGGAGAGGAAAAAAAAAAAGCCCCATGGGTTGCCGGCCCAGGCCATTAAATATGGAAAAGAGGGGGGGCATGTCCTCTCCGTGTCTTTCACAAAGAAGGAGGGGCCAAAAAAAAGGGAGGGGAGGAAAGTGTTTACCCCTAAGTCCAGGGGGTCGTTATGGTGCTGACTAGAAGGAGGGAGAAAGGAACGTAAAGATCCGGACTGGAAAGGAAAAAAAAAAGAAAAAACGCGAAGGAGGAAGAAGGGAAAAAAGCTCTAAAACGTGCCCGTCGGGCGCGGAGAGGAAAACATCTTGCCTCCTCCAATCCTAGATAAAAAGAAAAGGCTCTGGAAGAGGCCGTGGGGCGGGGACCGCCAGAAACCCTCGACGAAGAGAAAAACTTCTTCTTCCCCTAAAAGGAGAAGACTAACTCCGCGAAAATAAAGAAATCCCTAACCGGGTGATAAAGGAAGGACTTCAAGAGAAAAGCGGCGCGAGGTTGCTCCCTCCGAAAAAATGAAGGGACCTCCACTGGGAAAAGAACCCTTCTCGTGGAATAACTCAAGAGGACTAACCGGTGCGACGGCTACAAAAAAAAGGGGGGTCCTTCCGAGGGGGAGGAAGGATCTACGCGAAAGGGGAAGGAATCCTCGCCTCAATATGGAGAAAAAAAAAAGGCATTCGCGGATGTAAAGAATAGAGGTAAATAAAGACGATCTACTGAAAAAAGGGGACCTCTTCTCAGTCCCACCTAAAAAAAAACTAAAACGGGAGATATCCTTAATTAAGAGGGGGACTAGCATGGAAAGAGCGAATCCGGAAGAGACTCTACTCCTTCTATCTCAAAGAGGATCGTCAACCAGGAGAGGGGCGCCTTGAAATGGAGGGAGAGCGCAACCGGCGCGGTAAAAAGGTCAAGCCCTTACAATGCCGAGAAGAAAAAAGCTAAAAGAGCATTCTTCTGGAGGAAGAGAGGAGTCTATAAGTGTAAAAGCAGCTCGAGGGGGGATACCCTACCTAAGTCTCTACTTTGGAGTGGGGAGGGAGGTCATCGAATGAAAAGGGAAAAGGAATCCATGCGTAAAAAAAAGGTCGCAATTAAAAAAGAGAAAAATGAATCAAGATGATGAATTTAAGATACGGAGAAGAAAGACTTGCTGTCCTCACCCATCACGAGGAAATAAGGGAGAGGAAGCGCCCTCCAGCTTGGAAAAGGATGGAAATGAAAAATCAGCCAGGGAGAGAGCTATACTACGGAAGTGGGCGCGCAAGAGAGTGACTTACTTCTACAGAAAAGGAGAAAATCGGAAGGAAAAGCGACAGTAGGGGGGGGGGGGAATTCGGCAAAAGAGAGGAATGGGGTTCCACGCAGGGGAAAGGCATCAACGAAAGAAGGCGCGCTAAAAATATTACGACCAGGCAGAAGAGAGCTGAAAAGAAGTCTCAAAAATAACCATCGTGCGAAGAAAATCTAACCGTCTTAGAGAATACGAAGGGGGGGAGAAGCGGCCGGAGAAGAGCATGGGGCTTTCAGGTTGAGCAGGGAAAGGTTTCTCGGGGAGGAAACAAGACGAAGAAAAAAAAAGCTGCTGCTCAGGGAAAGGACATCGGAGAAAGAAGAGGAAGAAGAGGGACGGCCTCCTGGCGAGGGGACGTCGGAAGAAGAGAAGGGAAAACTTCCCGAAAACGCCAGTAGAAAGAGAAAAGTAAAAAGAGGAGGGGCTGCTACTGCACGGAGCAAGGTACCCTTCAAAGAACGTAATTCTCGGGAAAAGGACGAAGGTTCATCTGCTCCGGAGGGCAGCTGCGAAGTCTCCCAAGGAAGGGAGGCAGCGCAGGGGGGGGCATCGAGAGAGACGGACTCTTTATTCTCAACGGGTCCGGGGACAGAAGAGGAAAATAGGACTCCTTTACTGAACAGACAAAGAAAAAAAAAACTACCGTTCGGAGGTGTTCTTCAGATCAAAAGACGCCTAGTCGCTCTGCAGAAAAAGGAGAGGAGTGGCTGGGAGCAAAAGGAGAAAAGCGGAGATCCTGAAAGAAGGAACTGGGAGAGAAGAAAAAGAAATTGATCCAGGAAGGACCGCATCACGCGCGCGCGAAGGGGAAGAGATTGGAATTTCCGCTCGAGACTCCGAAAAAGAGAACGCGGGAGGGGAGAGTGAAAGCGACTGGTGTCGCTAAAGGACGCTCGAAGACTTCTGAGGAAAAGTCGCCAGGAAAGAAAACAGCTCGGCTTTAAAAGGAAAGAGGGCGTGCGAGGAGGGGAAGAGGGGAATGTACATCCTGAGAAGAGGGGAGTGATGATACCTCGTCCGGTACAATGGGAAGAAAGGAAAGAAAGGACGTTCCTATCATCCATTAAAGGGGGAAAGATCGGCACTAGGGAAAAGAAGAGGGATCTTCATCGGCATCGGCCTGGAAAAAGAAGAAGGGTACTGAAGAGAGACCTGCCCAGAAAAAGGAGAAAAAGGGGCACTAATCTCGTTCTTTTCCTCACGCTGAAAAAGGGAGAGTAAAAGAGAAGAGAGAGGGGAGAGGTAGGGGGACGACATTCGCTGGAAAAGGAGAAGGGGATACAAAAAGACTCTAATCAACCATGCCGGAAATGCAGAGGGAAAAAGGCCTGACTATTCGATCTCGTACGAAATTGATGGGGAAAGGGGGGCCAAGCCGTCATCCTCGCGAAAAAAGGATCATCAGCACAACAACACGCAGAAGAAGACATTAACCTTTTCGCGAGGGGGAGAAGTGGCGAATGGAAAGAGGACTCATGAGGGGGGGGGGGGAAAGGGAAGTGGCCGACTTTTTCGAAAGAAAGAAAAAAAGAAAGGGAGTGAGCGAAAAAAGGGAAAGAATCGTCGACCAAGCCAAGAGAAAGAAAGAGCGGAGGAGGGAACGAGGAAGCAAGACATCTCGCTCAAAAAAGGGGGGAATGTTGTATGGGCAATATAAGAGGGAAAAGTCTTCGACGAAAAACAAAGGGAAAAAAAAACGAGAAAGGATCTCTACATAAAAAGGGGTAGAGAGAAGGGGGAACGCGGCTAAAAATCGAGAAAAAAAAAAACGTTGCTCGATGGGGAACGCGGTCAGGAGAGGAGATGTGCGGCGGCAAAAAAAGAGGCCGAAGAGGAGAGGCTAGAGGAGAAAGAGTTCCCTGCCTCGAATAAGGGCCCTGCGATAGAAAGCGCTGCAGCATAAAGGGGGAAAAGAAAAAAAAACTGCGGAGGAGAAGCAAGACGATGACCAGCATGAGCCGAGACGGAGACGTCTGTCTGTCTTTGAAAGAAAAAAAAAAAGCAAGAAAAAGGACCACAAACTCAAAAGAAGAAGAGTTAGTCAGTAATTTTTGGGGAAGGGAAAAAGACAGCTTCTTCAAAAAGATCGCCCGGAGGAGAGAGAAGGGTCGGAAACATAAAGAAACAAAAGCTTCATCGTCGGACGTAGAAATGCTCCATTTTTGGCGGGGGGGACCGAGAAAAAAGGAAACTCTCCCTTCTCAAGGGAGGATCACAGAGGAAACGCGCTCGCCAGAAACCAACTGCGGGGGAAGGAAGTGTCGAACAGGGGAGAATCCAAAGAGGGGCTCCTTGGTCTCGCTGGGAAGATGGCTTGGATAGATCTAAACATCGCGCCGGGAAATATGAAAGCCGGCGGCGTTGACTGTTGGGGAAAGGCGATGGGAAAGGCCTTCGAAGGAAGGAAGTACCAGGAAAGGCAGAAAACGACCGATCTCGCGCGAAAAGAAGCACCCGGAAAGAAGTCCATCGCAGGGGGAGAAAGGATATGAATTCCTCGAGCGGAAGAGGGGCGGGAAAAGCTGGGGGAAAAAGCAACGGGAAGAACCGGGAGGAAGGGGAGGGGCGGTTCCCAAGATTTGAAAGGAAGGAAGTTTCTAGTCGAGGCGGAAAGGAAAGAAAAAGAGAGCGTTACGGGAATGAGAACGTTGAAACTTGGAGAAGGGAAGAAAAGGGCCATTTCCAAGAGGAAGGGGCACGGGGGAAGGGAAAGGCGACGATCCGCCGAGTCTGGAGGTGCAAGGAAAGCGGCTGCTGCTCGTTTGTACCACTGAGAAAGGGGAAAGACTTGAAGCAGGAAGCCGGCCGCACTGACGGCGTTGAGCGGAAAAAAAAGCCCTCTTCCTTGAAGAGAAAACGGGAGACCTCTCCAAAAGAAAGAGCGTCCATAAAGGCATAACGCTCCGAAGAAGGATCGATTTCTTGATAAAAAAAGTGGTCTATGGAGAACTAGCGGTCCGGGCGGCGGGGGAAGAGTTTTTCCAGAAAAAGGGTCCGGTAAGAAAGGAACATCCCGAAGAAGGGGGTCATCGGTGGGGGGGGCTGCGCCCGGTGGGAAGGAAGAAGGCGAGATCTCGGCGAGAAGTCGCAAGAGAAGAAGGGCTGCGGGGAGACAGACTAGGCGCTGATTGAGAACGTCAGGCGAGGGGAAGGGAAGAAAGTTCGCGGGGTCCGAAACATGACTGCAGGCGGGAAGTCAGCTTCTTCCCTCGGAGGGACGGACTGTCTGAAGCCGATGGACATTTCCCAAAACCTTTCGGAGAAAAGGGAGACGGACAAGGGGGAAAAGGCGCCACGAGGAGCGAGGTGTAAAAGGCAGTCGGGAGGAACTTTCTTAATTGGGCATTTTTCGGAGAAGCCGCCAAAGGTGTCACGCGGGGAACATCTCATAAAGGGGGGGGGGGGGTGCGGGAAAGAGGTGTCCTCTTAACTCGACTTAGAAACTCCCTCAGAAAAAAAGTCCGTTTTATCTCGTCGAGGGAGAGGGGAATAACTCTTCTCATAGAAGGAATCTGATCATTTGCCGCTAAAATAAATCTTGAAGGTCCCCTTGGGGGAGTAAGAGTTCAATTGGAAAGCTTGTTAAGAGGTAAAAGAAGACAACAATGCTGAAGGAAGGAGACAACTCTTTAGAAATTTGGAAAGAAAAAACTCGGTTACCTGGCTGGTGGAAAGAGGGCCCACCAATTCCTCTACCCAGGGGGAGTTTCATGGGGGGACAGCAACCGGAAGTCTTGCATTGGGGGTCAAGACTTTCCCCGGTGTTAGATTATAAAACCAAACCATCGTGTACCTCAAGAAGATCTATTTGGAAGGGAAAGGTGGCCTTCCAGAAGAGAGAAGGGGGTGGACGATAATAGATTTCGAAAAAGAAAAGATCTTGGGTCAGTCTCCACAAGGGGAAGAAAAGTTTTCTGGGGGGGGGGGGAAGCACCACACATCTTCTAACCTCCAAAGAGTTCGGGAGGTAAATGGGTACAAGGAAAGTCTTCCGCGAGATCCTTCTTCCTATGGGAGGGGGAAAAAAGGAATCTTTCCCATTCCATGTCAGTGAAGGGGGGACATATTCGAAAGGCCTACTCACGAAAAGGAACCTCTGTGAAGGGAGAAAAGTGCGCCTCCACCTTTTGGGAGACAGGAAGGGGTAGTTGCCAGTTTTTCGTCGGAGAAAGCGCCCTGCGCTCCCGGAGGAATCTTTAAAGATCTTCTCTTGGAGATTATCATCAAGGACACCAAGGTTATATTGAAAAATCTTGGGAGAGAACTCTTAAAAAGTCTAAAAAACGCCTCCTTCTATAAGAGTAAGGGGTATTCGAAGGAAAAGAAAGTTTGTGGTGCGAAAAAAGGCTTTCTTCTTGGGTGGCTAGGGGGGAATCCATCAAGGAGGGTCGCTTGAAATCAAAAAGCACATCATCCTGTAAGAAAGGACTTAGGGGGGTGCCATCAGTTTGCCGGGAGTTTTTAGGTCGAGCCAATGTATAGTTCTCGAGGCGGCATTTTCCTCCAAGGAGGAAAAAGGTTTCGGCCGCGTTCTGGGGGGCAGGGGCTTGATCGGGGAAAAACGGGCGCTGGAAAAGTATCTCTCTCAAGGGAGGATGAGGAAAAAAAGAAGGAAATCGGAAGGCCATGCGTAAGAAAAGGACAAAAGGACGGTGCACGTCACAAGGGGGCCCCTGCACGCGGAAGGGCGCGAAAATCCAAATGGCACCTCGAGGAAAAACCAAGGGAAATCGACCGTGACTATAGGGGAAAAGCCGCGCCCGAAAAGTGGAAGAGAGAGACCTCGAACAAAAATACCGGGAAGAGGAGCAACCACAACTCAGCCTGCTTCCGAAAGGGAAGAGAGGGCGTGATTCTCAATTGTAAAGTGAGCTCCAAAAAAAAAGGTGGCCAGGGCCGAACGGGAAGGCTCGCATCAAAAGGAAAGGGGAGATCCTTTTCGTGCGGTCGAAAAAAAACGCTGAGAGAGAGACCACGGCACCTAAAACCTCTTCCAACACTGTGAAGAGGGCGACAAGGGGAAGCGGAATGAAGTAGAGGTGACGGGATAAACTGACCGGCAGAGGCTATACTACCAAAAAAAAGGTACCGGTAAAAGGGAAAGACAGACAACTGACCTCGGAAAGGGAGAGGTAGCGCAAGTTGAGTTCGGTACAGACAAAAAAAGGCCCGTCTGCTTCTTGTTGAAGGCTGGTTGAGAAACAGAGACACCTTCGGCATCACCGAAGACCATCTAGAGAAAAGGACGGGGTTCTACTCCGAGAAAGGGAAAACGGATATCTTCTGGACGCGGGAAAGAAGCCTTGCCGGGGATGAGAAGGGGGGGGGGCCGGCTACGAGACCATCGAAAGAAAGATTCCCTTTCCTGGGAAGAGTTGACGGCAAACATGCATTACATATGTCCGCCGGTAGGTTGTGGCTTTTCCATTCGCAGAAAAAAAAAAAGCGAAGGTCTGGTCAAAACCGGAAAGGGACTGAGTTGGGGTACAAGTCTCATTGTTTGGTTAGTTTCTAAAGAAAAAGAGCGCCCGATCGCTGACTGAACCTTAACCCTTCTAGAAGAAGAAAAGAGAAAGCTATTAAGCTTGGGGGGTATTAGAGGTAGCATCTTCCGAAGGGAAAAAAGGCCTCTAAGAGAATAGATGAAACCCGCGAACTGCGGAGAGAAAAAAATACCTCCATTTCACTTCCAAAAAGAAGCCCAGCGCGCCCTCGAGGAAAAAAAAAATGCGTGAAAAAACATAGTGGCGGCGGAAAATTCCTCCTCTCAAAGAAAAAGAACCTGGGGAAAAACTCCTTCCAAGAAAAAGCTCGCAGCGCACAGGGAAAAAGCCGTTCCCGCGACTGAGGAAAAAAAGGGTCGGAAGAAGAGTGGCCATCTTAATTCTGAGAACGGCCTCCAGAAGGCCTACGCGAAAATGTCATAGGGGACCAAGGGAAAAGAACTTTTCCTGAAAGCTCAGCATGTAATCCGAAAGAAATGGCGCCGCCTAAAAACGGAATGAATTCTTCCGCTACAAAGAAAAGGCTCAGAAAGATCCGGCCGAGCCGCGGCGAAAAAGGTCCTCGCGAAAAAAGTGAAGGGACTCGCCGGAATTCAAAAGGGGCCGAGAAGGGAAGGGACGCCGATCCGGAAGAAAGAATAATCCTCTGAAGGAGGAATCTCAAGAAGAGGAGTCAACCCGGTCGCCGGAGTCGAACTTCTCGCAGAGTTCTCCTCCGGGAAAAGGGATAAAAAGAGGGCGGCGCGATCGCACAAAAAGAAAAAATAGCCAGGAAAAGCCAACGCAGCCGTCAGTAAAAAGGAAAAGGGGTACAACGCTCATAAAAATTCCAGAAAGAGGAAAAACAAATGCTCAGAATCGTAGAAAGGAAACGCTGGTGCCCTTACTGGAGAAGTTCCCCTTTGGAAAAGAAAAGAGTCGACAAAGGTAAAGGCAAAAGGCGAACACCAAAGAAAGAGAAGGACTTTCAAAGAGAGTGAGAGACAACGCTAAGGTAAAGAAAAAAGGGGCGCCCCCATCAGCTGACACAGGAGGGAGAAGGGCCGCGCCCGCCAATCGGGAGAAAATTCCATCCAGAGGAACATCCCTCGAGGGAAAGAGGTGCTGATTGTTCTCTCTGGGGGGGGGGGGATGAAGGAAAAGAAAGGTCACGTAAAGGGAGGGGAAGAAGCGACGAGATTAGGATCTAGGTCAATTCCACGACCGGAAAAGAAGACTTCTTGAATAATTCCCGTCGCAAAAGAAAGTATTACGAAACAAGAGCCATCTAGCTTGCATCGCTCCAAAGGAAAAAGAAAAAGGAGCGCTCGAGAGGGGGGGAAGCAAAAAACTACGCCGTTGTTTTCTGGGAGGAAAAAAAAGTGACTCTATCGCCTTTCCGCGGGGGGGGAAGAGGTCGTAGGGGGAGAAAACAAATTAAGAAAAAAAAGATCGAAGACCTGAAAAGGCTCCAACTTGTGTGGAAACAAAAAAGCCGGCGAATCTCGGAGCTGACAGGAAGGTCGAGGTCGGCTGAAGCAAGCAGAGGGGGCTAAGTCAAAAACCCTAGTTCGAAAGGCCCGAGATTTTCTGTGAGAATGGAAAAGGGGGCACTCAAAGAAACGGAAAAGAAGAGACACTCGACGAGGGTGGGGCAATCAAAAAGAAAAAAGGGAGGATTCTGAAGGTGTAACAAGGGGGGAAAGAAAAAAAGCTTGAAAGCGCGCAGTCGCTGCAGTCAAAACAAAAGAGGACGACGTATCCGATTTCTTTCTAAAAACAAAAGGGAGACGCCAAGAAGAAAAAGGAGGCTGCACGGTGTTCTTCAAGCGAGGAAAAAGAAATATGCGAAGAAGACAAGCCTTAGAGGGGACTCGAAAGGGCGGTCTGGTCGGGGGAAAAAGGCTCTGCGAAGAGGGAAGCTGAAGGATGGGGAAAAAGGAACGGACGGCGACGAGGTTGAGAAAAAAAGCATCCCGCGCGAGCCTGCCGAGGCGAAAACCGGTTCACGGGGGAGGAAAGCCGAGACTTCCGCCGGAAAAAAGTCTAGGGAAAAAGGGCGACGACTGTGTCGAGAAAAGAAAATCGATAATAGTCGAAAAAGTCGGCCCGGCAGGCGGAAGGGGGAAAGAAAGGGAGCTCGTCTGATCTCCAATAAAAGAAAGAGAAGGACGAGCCAAGGTCATGGAAGGAATGAAGTGGGAAGGATGATCAGCGAGAGGCCACGAGGGAACGTCCTGGCCAGGACGGGAAAGAATCTCTGTCCTTTCCGAGAAAAAAAAGAGTCTAGAGGAAGAAGAATGGTGGGGAAAGTCGATCTTCTCAGCTTGGAGAGAAAAAGAAGATCCTCCTGCAGCGAAAGAAACATAAGGAGTCTTGTCCTCACGCTATAGAGAGAAAAAGAGGGAAAGGAATATATCTATACGTGAGAAGATGGGGGGGAAAGAGACGAAAATCAGGAGGAGGAGGATCGGCTTCGCGAGCAGCGAGTACAAAAAG
>Ga0179593_1349035_pt1 | contig 22879 bp, 21 predicted proteins | sample CZODoug2_1_08_16_FD_185931 | JGI IMG/M metagenome (GOLD analysis project Ga0179593, IMG submission 185931) | Vadose zone soil fungal communities from Angelo Coast Range Reserve, California, USA - CZODoug2_1_08_16fungal (PacBio error correction) | ecosystem: Environmental > Terrestrial > Soil >...
CGGGGAGTCTCTGGAAGTTCGGCATATTAATGCCAACTCTTGCCAGTTTCTGATTGAAGGCCTCTGATAGGAGGAAGGGGGTCGCCGATGCCTGGAGAGGGGGTTGTCCGACACTCCCATAAGTACTAAAAAGGACGATGCTGGGAGTTCGTTCGGGAAGGGAGGGAGGGTAGGCAGGCCCGGATCTGTCGGAGAAGGGAATGGGGTCAAAATTGTACCTTCTTGGGTTGTTGTACCTCTCGGAAAGGCTTAACCTCTAGGCTTGATAAAAAAAGAGGTAGATCATGGAAGCTCTCGGAAAAGCCTACGGTTCGGGGGTACGCGGGGGGAAACTCCTTCGGATTACAGGTTAATTGTCAATTTGGGGTTGGTTGTTGAGAAAGAATGAGCTCCGGGTTCCCCACAGGAGATGCACTAAAGGAAAGAAAGATGGGCAGACGAAGCTAGAGAAAAGGGTTACTGGTAACGGGGAAACATTCCAAAAGTGGGGGGGTGGGGAAAGTGATATCCAGGTGAAAGTCATTTCTAACACTGGCCTAAATAAAAGTGTTAAAGCCCCAACTTCACCTCAGGAGGGACTCGGTTGATATTCCTGTAAGGTCCACATTTTGGTTCAAGAACTGGGGAGTGAGGCCACAGGGTCGGAATAACCACCCAGACCAGGGGAGGTAATATCCAAATTCCTTGGAGATACTCAAAGAAAAAAAACGGGAAAATACTAAAACTATGAAGGGAAAAACCACACAAGTAAGACCTGGTCAAGGGGTGGCTTGATACATCTGCCCTGAATGGGAAAGGTTCTGAAGTATAAAAGAGACCTTCCCGCACGCTACTCAGTCAAACAGAGGTGTGGTAAATAATAAAGCATAACGTGGCAGAAGGAAGGGGGAGTTCTTCCAATCAACCGAAGAGTATCCAAATTCATTAAACTTCAGATTCACCAGGTAATGTATCTAACGGCGAAGGCTCCCGCAAATCTGAGAAAAATATCGTTACTTGATCAACTGGGGGGAAATCGCGACTTCGGCTTTCCAAGAGCAAAAAGGAGCCTACCTGAAAAACTGAAAAAGAAAAGAAGCGGACAAAGAAAAACAAGTCAAAGACTTACCTTAAAGTCAAGGGAAAACGGAAATCCTTGAGGAGAAGAAGTCCGAAAATCCGAAAAACGTGGAGGGGCAACCGAACTACCAGCCTTGAAAAAACGATCGCAGACTCGGCCCAGGTTTCTGCGCAGAGGGGCTTAAAGCAAAGGCGCCCTAAGGAAAGGTGGAAAGAGTCGAAAGAGAGGTGACGCATTCTCTAAACGCCTGTTCATTCAAAAAGTAATCCTAAGGACCAGAAGGGGCCTAAATGATACTACTCAGAAAGATAGATCAAGTGAAACGTGAAATCGTACTACACGGCACAGAAGGAAACATAAGAGGAAAGCGAAGTAACAGGTTACCGGATAAAAAACACTACCTCCCCGTTTTTATGTTGGGCTCAAGGACAGAGGGTGTTACCATTAGAATCCAAGAAAAGCGTGACTGCAGTGACGAAAAGGTCAAGTTGAGAAAAGAACTTCCAATAGACGATAGAAAAGCGGTAATAAGGTCAATTCCCCTACGACAAAGATGAAGGGGAGACCGGATCAGGGAAGTGTCCGATTCTATCATATCCTGCCTCAACCGCAGATGGGGAAAAAAATTAGTCAGGCATCCCCCTCCTCAGAGGGTGGGGAAAAAAAAAAAAGCGCAGTAGAGAAAAGAAAAATAACCCAAGGTGTTCGATTTCGGAATGGACGAATCTCGCGAAATGAGATTACCTCTCTCCTTTCAAGATTCCCGATAGGGAAGAAGAAAAAGTGGAGATCGACCGATCGGTGCAAAGAAAGAAAAAAAAGGCCGGAACGCAGGGAGCGAAATAAGACTACTTCCGCTGCTGATAATTTCACTTATCATAGAAACACCACGGAGTAAGGAGGGTAAGAAATATAATTCCTTTACGTCGAAGTTTCCGCGTAGGTCAGCAGGGAAATCTGCCCGTGGGGGACTCGGTTTTTCCTTCCAGCTTATATTGTTTTCGATCATGTAGATCAGAAGGTCAATAGTAAGAAAGAGGGATTGCCATTGAGAGGTAGGGAGAAGGGAGAAGGAAAAGTGAGAAGGAAATTGACGGTCATTTAAAAACCAGGGGGTGGATAGGCAATCGTTGTCTTAGAAACTCCTCGGACACCGGTACGGAAGGGGGACTGCTTGATAACGGGTGGGGGTTGGGGGGGGAACAACCCCCCTCGAGGGAACGGAGTCAACGCTCCCGATAAAAGAGACAAAAAAAATCTGGGTCAGACTGGCGGAAGTCTAACGGAAACTTAGATTCCGAGTGGTCGATACTTGGGGGAGGTCTGGAGATCAGAACGAACGTTTTAACAAATACGTAGGGCATGGATTCAAGACTCTCAATTCAAACGGGGTAGGAAAGGGGCGTCCAACAAAACTTTGGGTAAGGGAGGGACTGGGGCGGTGGTGGGGGGTGAGCTCAGTTTTTCCCGTGGGGGGTGAAAGTTGACTTAAGGATGAGGTTGTCAGGCCGGGGACGTCAGAAAAGTCGGGTCATGGGAATTCGATGAGCAGATAAGGGGACAGGGGCCGTAGGATACGAGCCCCTTTTTTACGAGAAAGGGCAGTCCCTGAAAGAAAGAAGGACGAAACGCAGGTTGCCTGAGGGGTCTCCCTGACGCGGTGAACACCTCTATCTAAACGGGGAAAGAGGGGATTTACTAAACGGGGAGGGACAATTCTATGCGGGGTGATTGAACGGAAAGGCCGAGGGAAAGGGAAAGAGGGAAAGGGGAGGGAGAAGAAAAGAAAAAAAGGGGGAGAGAGAGGGGGCTGATAAAAAGGGTGGTCAATTTTTTCTAGGGCGGGTCTGTCTTCTCTAAGAAGGAAGGGTAAAGGAGGCTCTCTTCAGGGAAGACGACAGTGCCTGACCGGGGGTGAGGGTCAGAGAGACTGGGTGGTTCGGTCGGATCGGTTGGGAAATTTGAGACGGCGGAGAACGAAGTCAGTGGTTGAATTGAGGAGTTGCTTTCCTTGCGTTGAGTGCCTCTCCTTTATACTTCAATCGCAGAAAGTACCTAGGACTCGTAAGGTCATGGCCGGGAAAAAATCCGGGGTGAAAGGAGAAGGGGGACACGGGGAAATCTAGGAGGTTATATCTCTTCCACTCATAAGGAGTAGGTCTTTCTTTCTTGATAGAGGAGAGTTGTACTCGAGGACGAAGCCTGGTAACCAGTAGAGAGAGAGAACCGCCACAAGAATAAGAGAAGGAGGTGAGATTATTATGTCTTTTGTGGGAACGGGGGGGGGGAGATAAAAGGGTGCGGGAGGGATTTAAAAAGAAAAAGGGGGGGGTGGCTCTTGACCAACCTGGTTTTATAACTCCATCTGGGGCCGTCAATAAAGGGGGAACCCCTGACCGTGGCGGAAGGAAAAAAGAAAAGATACCAACACGCGGTAAGTGGCGAGCCCCTTGGGTGATGAAAACTGCACGTAGTTTCCCTCGCATTTTTTGAGATCTCTCAAACCCGGGGGGGGTGGCTAGGGCTGGCAAGGGGGAATCGGGACGCTCTACCTAAGACCAGTCGTCGGTCTCGTGTCTAAGGATTCAGGCTAAAAATAACGGTTGAGGAAACCGGGGAAGCTGAAGATTCATGGGACAAACAACACCATTTGAAAAGACGGAAAAGCCGGAGGGGAAAACCTTAAAAAAAAAAGAGAGAAAGCCTCTCTACATATCTAAAGAGTTTAGATCAGACGGCCGCTGGAGGGCGGGGCGAAAAGGGGAAAAAAAACGCTACAAACAGAAAAAGGAGGGTGAAAAACTTGCCGTAGGACCTCGGCCTAAGAAAAGACCTCCCTACGGGGCCAACCCCCCAACGTCAGTCGGCTGGTCAATCGGGCGTTTCAGAAAAGAAAAAAATTCGTCTCCAAGAGAATCCTTAGACGGAATCGTAGGATCTATAAGGGCCTCTACGTTAAAGAACCGGGGTCCGTGCCTGACCATGACGGCAAAAAGGTGGGCTGCACCGCTACGAGTAAAGAAAAAATCTCTTAAAACGAACAACAGTATTGATTAAAGAGATATATTCGCGGCCTCTCTGTTCACACGGGCCAGCACGAGGGGTGGCGGGCCGTAACGAAAAAGTAAGTGAGAGTATGAGGCCTACTATTCGACGGGGGGGAGCGGAGCTGGGAGAAGGAAGGGTGGTTCAGGCTAAACTGTAACAAAACTACTGTTAGGGGTGGCGTGCGGTCGGAAGGAGAGGGGGTGCAGGAGGGCCCGGAAGGACTGCGTGAGAAGGAAAAGCGAGGTGTTAAAACTTGTGGGGGCAACGGGACAGGGGGGGAAACTATGGAGGATGGAGCCCCGGAAATAAATTGCGGGGGAACCCGCCGTAGGAACGGATCCTCAGAAAAATCTTAGGGTCTGGTGTGTTCCTTCTACTTCGTTCCGGCAAGGGTGTTTGGGGGGGGGTTTTCGAAGGAAGGACTGAAAAAGGGGGGTTGGACCAACCAGGGTCTTCCGAGAAAATCTCGCGAACAGGAATAAAAGGGGAAGATGTAAGGTCCTTTTTCCAACAAAGAACCAACGGGGCAACGGGTAATGCAAAAACAGGGGTGACTAAGAGGGGGGAAAAAAAAAGGTAGGACGGCGTTACATGAAACGTGTAGACGGGTAAAACGGTCACCCGTTTTTCAAGCGGAGTGAAGGGGACGGTCAATTTCACCCCTGTCTATGGGGAAAAAAAAGAGGGAAAGAAAAACTCAAAGAACCGCTTAATAACCAACCCAGGAAGTTTCAATACTCAAATCTACAGAAAAAAAATCAACACGGACGAAGAAGGGATAGGAAACAACGGTAAAACGAGAAGAGACCGTGGCGGTCTGCGCTACATACTGATGCGGGCTCGTCACGTCCTAAACGAGGGCTCGAGAAACCGGAAAAATAAACGAAAAGACGCCGGAACATATGTCGTGAACGCGAGGGGGGATGCACACGCGGGGACTACCGAGGCGAAGTTCGCCAACAAAGGAACCCGGGAACGAAAAAACGGACCTTCGAGACAAAAGGGGGTCTGGAGAAAGGAAAAAAGGAAAAACTGTGACCGCCAAGCAAACCTTAAACCTAATACACTTATCATAACGGAAGCGCAGCTAGAATGCAAACCGGGAGCAGTAAGAAAAGAAAAAGTACGGACGCTCCACACCCAACGGAGTTGGAAGGGGAAGCTACTGGGATCGAAGCAACGGTAAAGAAAGCCAGCAATCAGGGGAGGCCTCCTCACGCAACCATTCAGGTCAACCGACCTACATGCCATAAGGGGTGCCGTCCTAAATAAGGGTCTTAGAGTTTGGCAAATCAACGAATTTAGACTAAAAAGAAGAGAAAAATGGGGGTGAAAAGGGAGGAGATCTCTTCGGGTAATCCACGTGAGAGGAAAAACTTCTTCGAGCAAAAAGACTCCTCCTTCCCTTGGAACATGATAGGAGGAGGGATCGTACGTAACTGCCCCGTACGGAAGGAAAGAAGGAAAGAGACAAATCACCTTCCTGTAAAACACGTGTACAACCAAGCACCCAAAAATCCGAAATAGAAACCGGGGGGTGGTTTTGAGGCACCCGGAGTACCTGGGGAAAGGGGAAAGCTAATCTCTTTATTCCGGGGAACGACTACTTAAAAGGTCCTGGGGTTGAGAGAGAAACAATACAAAGGCAAGAAAAAGGAGAACACAAAAGGCTCCAGTGAAGTTCAGAGAAAAACCCGAAAGCTGACGCTCCTTATCGGCAGGTCTCTGATCGGTAGACGGGGGGGCAAAGCCCCTAGCGGTCTCGAAAAATCCTCCCCCGCCAAAGGCGGTGAAGGGAAAGAGGTACTGCAAAATCGCCCTAACCTGTTCAGGGAAACTACATGAAAAGAAGGGAGGGGGACAAGAGACACTCCTACTTCTCGCCCGAAAGTGAACATCACTTACGATCGTGCACAGGTTAAAAGGGGAGGAGTAACTGGAAACAAGATCAACGCTATAAAAGGGGAGGGGGGGAAACGCAAAAAAAGACGCTCAAGAGCCGATGAAAAACGGAAAGTAAGGACAAGAGAGATCTCACCAAAAACGAGTAAAGAGAAAGGAAAAAAAGATTAACTTGAACCTTCTACGGGACCGACTTCGGATTCATCTGAGCCGTAATTCCATCTCAGGGAAAAGGGGGGGGGGAATTTGGAAAATTCGTCAAAGGGAGGGTGTCTGAAGGGAAAGCAAAGGGGGGATCGAAAAGAGGAATAGGGCGTTTTCGTAGAATTGACGGAATCTGCGAAATGATGAGCCCCGAAAAACATGAGGAGGCTTTCAGCTTGGTCTAGCGAACAAAAAAAGGACACAAAGGGCGGCGGGGGCGGGGAGGAATTGAAAAGGTGGCTTTGCAAGGGCGCGGCGAACTCTCTCACCAATAAAAGAAAAGTACAAGAAAAAGGCTTCAAAAGGAGGTACGTGTAATTTGATTCGACCTCAAATACTCTAAAGAGGGTCGAATGTCGTTGGTGGTCCGGGGGTCATGTCCTCAATAAAAAGAAACTGGGTCGAAAAAGCGAAACGCAAGAGAGCAGAGCAGGGTCAAGCGTCAGGTCCTCAGTCGTGCCAACTCCCAACTGGGGCGTCGGGAGGTTGGTGCTAGAAGGGGGTGTGGTGAACAGGGGGGGGGTTGTCAAGAAAAGGCAGGGGGAAGGGCTTCGTCGCTTGGCTCTGAAAAAGTCGTAAGACTTGACGACAGGTGAGGGCTACTGAACGATCTGGGGAAAAAGGCCGGCGGCTCTTGTTACCGCCCCCTTTTGGGAAGAAATTAACTAAAGGGACAAATCTACCGTAAAAGGGGGCGGGGAGGTGTCTCCATTCGGCGCTTGAACTACAGAACCAGAAAAGGTACGAGGGAGAGTCGGGAAGTTGAAGAAAGGAGGAAGGGTGCCACGCGGGGGAGAGGGGACGTGTTCAGACTCTCAGGGGGGGGAAGGGGCACGGGGCTCGAGATTCAGTACGACCTTAGAAAGGGTGTTGAAAGAGGGCGCGAGTAGTAATTGAAAAAAGGTCGGCCGGGAGCGGGGAATCGAGCGCGGGGAACTCAGGGTACAGAAGCAGGGTGGTAGGTTTCAGATTGGGAGGGGGAAAGGAAAAAGAGCGAGGGAAGGAAAAGGAAAGGGGCTCAGAAGGGGGAAGGACCGGACGAAGGTAGTTGCCGGTGAATACCGAGAAAGCTGGGGGAGGACGGAAAGGGAGAGCGGGGTGGAGTAAAAGGGGGGGCGGTCGGGGCGTGGAGGGCCCTTAATCAGGGGAGGCCGTATTTCATAGGCGACAGGAAAAAAAGGGACCGGAAAAAATAGAGGAGACAAAACGAAACAGGATCGGAGGTTTTTGTGGGCGGAGCGTTTTCCAAGGGGGCCCAGTGAGGGTTCGATGAACCCACGGGGGGGGTTGGGAAAAATGGGAAAACGTAGGGGGGGTTAGCAAGCAGGCAGGGGGAACGAAGATCCAGGGGTGAACCCGGATGTGGGGCCTTTTGAAAGTAAGGAAAACCAACTTCATTGACTGGGAACTCCCCCTAAGACCTGCCTTCTTTTTCCTTTGTGCTATTTTTCACGGAAAAAAAAAAAACTGAAGGGAAACTGCCCAGGGAGGGAAAAAACAGGAAAAAAAAGACGTCTTCAACTTACTAGTTCAGGATCTTCTGGTCTGAAAACGCGGGCACCTACCGTATTCTGAAAAAAAAACAACAAACCGGTAAACCCAGTACATGAAGAACGCCGGGAGGAAAAAGTCAAAGAAAAAGAGCTGAGGGGGAAGCGGGGCGGAACATACTAGAGAGTTTAAACTACAAGACCGTAGGAGTGGAGAAAAAAGGGTCCTCTCTTCAAAACCATTTGAAAAGGGGGTTGGAACCACCAATTGGGGCCTGAGCCTTCTAATCATAAAGGCAACAAAAAAGGCAAGCTCAAAGAATCCAAAACAGCCCGGGGGCGGTTGTAGTCCTTAGGGGCTTAAGGGCGGCATTGAACAACCCCAAGTCTTCGCAATAAACCAAAGGGCGCACGGGGTTCTCCGAAACTTTGAGTCCGTACAGAAGTTACGCAACAACCTAGTAAAACTTTACAAAAGCCGGGGAAAAGGGGGGGGGACTTAGACTAAAAACAAAAACTCATAAAAATGGAGAAGATGCTATTCTCGGTTCATACCAAGTTACGTTCAGAAGTGGGAAAGGAGAAGGAGTGCAATGGTCTCTAACGCTGAGAACGGTGAGGGACAGGGTTAACCTGTCTTTCAAGAAGTGGGGGTGCAGGGACAAGAAACTCAACCTAATTACTACAAGCTAAGAAGGGATGGTGGGAAGGCGTCTCAAGTTCTTTCTGGTCTTGTCCAAAAGAGGGGAAACACGAAGATAGTTCAAAACAAACATTAAAAAAGGTTGGGAAACGAGGAACAGGGGACCTCACGGCCAAATTCTCCGGCTACACGTCTCGAGGAATCTTTGAGAGAGCAGAGGGTTCTTGGACTAGGGGGCCCTGGAGGGATTCAGGAAAAGTCCGGGGGGTGTGGGGGGAAAGGAGGTAGGCGAAGGGTCCCCGAAGAAACTGATCTCCCCTATTAAACAAAAACATCCTAACGAAAGAAGACGAAGGATCTGGGGACCGGTTTCCTCCCACGGCAGAAGGGGGAGAGCATAGCGGCGACCCCTGGAAAAAAAGGGGGACAGAGGGGAAAAGCCCAAAAAACGTGGGAATGGCATCCTCCGGCTACGTTGATATTCCTGTCAAAGAACAGAACTGATAGGACGGGGCCCCGTTGGGGCGGAAGAAAACACAAATCCAAAATCAACCCCTTCGTCTTACTCAAAAAAACAACGAGAAAAGAAAAAAGGGGAGATGTCTTGCGAAACACCATCCAATTGAAAATGGGTGAGGTAGGGAATCTAACTTGAAAAGCACATCTGCAGACGAAGCACTACGATACCCAGGCCAACTCCCTGAGGTCACCCTCGGGGTGAGAAGAAGAAGCCGGGCACTCGGTCAGCCGCGTCGAGAAATAAAAAAGAATCCCACCGACGGCCACCCCTTCCAAACTCACCGTTTAATGTCTTGGGAGAACGGAACCTGGCCGCCCCTAATCCTGAACCAACAACTGATCCACTGCTCAAGAAAGGAACGCAGGGGCCAGGAGGGAGACTTAATAAACCGAGTACCCTTAATGGACTTACTCGAAAACACACGGAAACTTCAATTTCGGGACTGGGGGGAAAGGAATCTCGATCCTTGACAGGACTGACCGTCAGAAGCTTCCTAGAAACAAGTTCGTGACACATAATAACTGGCTCATAAACGAAGAAGAAAGATTAACTCCTCGAAAAAGGGGGGACTGGCTAAGGGGGGACAGCTTCCTATTCTACTACAATGAGTAACCTTTAATCAAAGGACTGCGAAAACGGGGGATCTGGAAAACAACCGGGGATGCGACCTAGCCTCCTTCCCAGGTACATAGAGAAAGTAGAGATTCACGCACCTACTGGCAAACTTGAGACTAAAAAAAAAAATCACGCAAGGGAAACCAAACGGGAAAAAAACTTCACCAGTCGAGCAAACAAAGTAAGGAGAACCTGTTTTTATTTGGAAGAAGCGCCAAGGGAAAAAAAGGGAAACGTGGAAATGACACAATCAGAAGGAGAGCTAAGGGGACCACGTCTGGGTCTAAAAGTTCTTTAGCTAACTAAAAAAAGAAACCTGGACAAGCCTGAAAACCCGGGGGGAAGGTCTCCGGAAAAAACCGAACCGAAAGGACGCTACACCTGAAAAAAAAGGGGGACGAGGTGGCTTACGCGCAAATCCGTGACCCTTCGCAACCCTTTCGCCCGCCCAAAAAAACAAAAACGACGCCGGCGGGTGGGAAGTTCACCTCAAAGTCAAGCGCCCGAGAACACGCAGGCAAGACGCGTTCGCGACCTGAGTAAAAAAGCTCGACAGGAAGCAAAACGAAAACGCGCCGCCGCTAGAAAGAGTAAAAAGTGGACAAGTGTCAACAGGATATACCTATAAAAGCTCACTAGGAAAAGGAGGAAAACACTGGATAGGCAAGGGAAGGCCAAGGATCCTCGGAAAAGGACGAGTCAATCAGAGGGGGAACAACAAAGGAGGAGGAGAGGGGGAGTTCCAGGGGTAAAATCAAAAACTTTTTCCGACGTAAAACAAGCGGCTCGGGACTACACCCCGTGCCTCCGTTTAAAGGTCGGGACAGATTGGACTGGGCCGGACAGTAGGGAAGCCCTTGGTATTCGACGAGAGCAGAGGCGTGTCGCGAGGGGTCGTCGATAGCGAACATGTGAGGAAAAAGGGGGAAGACAAAAAAACACCGGAGCGTCAAACTGGGGATGAACTAGGAGAACCGCCTGAGGCGGGTTCTGATAAAAAAACTGGTTCGCCGGCGGCGGTCCAAGTTGAGCAGGGGCTAAACTAGCAAAAGGGAAAGATCAGACGTCAGCGGGGGGCTTACTTTTAATGTTCAACTTCGCGTCGGGTCCGTTATTTCCTGGTCGGGGCGAGGCTCACTGTAAAGACGGAGGGGGAGGAAGTCTAGAACTTTCTCCCGGGTCCAACGAAGTCCCAAAAAGAATCCAACCCAACTTTGAAGGGAGTCTGACGGGGGTGGGGTGTAGTTTGGGCCTTTGGGGGAAGTCCTCTGGCTGCGGAGTGCATTCCTCTTGTGAAGTCGTAATCGGGAAGTCGGGCAGGGGGACTTCGAGTCTCAGTTCAGGAGGGTCCTTTTGTGGTGGGAAATAAAAAAAAGTGGGGCGGAGGCGCTTCGGGCTAAAGCCCCAGGGGAAAAACACGGGTGAGAAGCGAAAAAGAGGGGGAAAGAGTTGACCAATCTGGATCTCAATGCGACGCTGGGAGCACACGGGAGGCAAACCCGCCCCCCGGAGGACGCTTCGGGCTTGATCGTCGGCGGCCGGTAGGGCGGTAAGACGGTTTCGGGAAGGTCGCGCTCAGAAAAGGGGGGTCCGGGGAAAAAGGAGGAAAGGCGATCCTTCAGTACTACCGGGACCGTGACCGGTCGACGGGAGGGGCAGTTCTGCCGCGGTGATAGGGGGAGAGGATCGATATCTTCCAGGTTGGACGGGGATAGGGTGGTTCGTTAACGGAGTGAGTAGGCCAGTAATCCGGGCGGAAAGGGTCTCTGGACCGGGGGGGTCGGAAAGGGGGCACGGTCAAAGCTCCTTCTATTGTCCAGGACTAGGGAAAAGCGGAAAGAAGTTCAGTTGTTGATGTCTCGGACAATAAATGTGGGAAGTGGCGTCTGGAATCGGGAAGGGGGCGGGGGCCTGGTGAGGGGGCTAACCAAGCGAAGAAAAAGTAGAAGGGGAGGAAACGAGTCCCTCCACAAGGAAGAGAAGGAGGGGGTTGTTAACGCATATTCATACGTGGTCTGGACGTTCGGGAGACTTTTCCGTTACGTGTCAGAAAAAATGAAGGGGTTTGGGGGGCTTCCGCCAAGGGAGGGTGGAGGAACCACAAAGGGGGGGGGAAACGGGACAATAAAAGGTGGTTGAAACTCCTTTGGAACCTGAATAAAACCGGATGGGCAAAGGTGACGTCGTCCCCGTGGGAGACACCTGTAACGGGAGTTTGAGCAGGGGGGGGGGAGAGGGAGATGAAAAGGAGTATCGTCTGCACCCTGGGGGGCAGTAAACCGGGAAGAGAAGATACCGGGAAACTGAGATTCTCGTTCACCTTCTGGATCTAAACGGGGGAAGAAGAGACAGATCAGGTCGCCAAAAAACACTTCCCCAGAACAGTAAGACCCTGGCCCACCAGCATCCCCCAAAACCAAGAGTTCGGGAAGAAGGAAGGAGAAAAAAAAACAGGGAGCGGGGGTTAAAAACGCCGGGCGTCGTGCGGGCAAGTTGAGAACAATCCATTGGACGTTTTTACAAACAGATTGAACTTAGCAAGAGGAATCCGGCCGACAAAAAACACAAGCGCCACATTTCGGAGGGAGGGAATAGGCGCGTTAATGCCTTCAACAACCCTATCAGAGGAAACACCAGCTTCTCACCTTCCTAAGAAGTCGGCGCCGGAGGGAAGTGACGGGGGAGGAGCCAAACAAAAACCCCACAAAACACCACACTTGCGCCAATCTTCCTTTCACACGACGGCAGCAAAAACTTGGTCTTAACGGCGAAACCTACGCAGGCGACTCAACAACAAAAAGGAAGGGGGAGGGGAAAATAGATGGAAGAGCCAAGAGTCCGCGGTTAACCACTAAAAGAGTGGGTCAGTCCGGAACTCTCTGGCAAATGGTCGCGAACAGAAGACGGCGGGACGAGTGGGGGGACAGCAGGAGCAGGTCATCCTAAGGGGTTGGACCTGGGGTCCGGAAAACTACGAAAAAACGTACTAAAGGGGCGTGGGGGAGGTCGGGCCAGGGCGGACTGTTAGTCGGGACTGGAGAGGAGAGGGGATAAGGAAGAATGGTTAACACTTTCACCTGGACTTTTGGGGAACCGAGAGGAAGGGAGAAAGCAAAACCTGCGGAATTGGGGGAGGACTAATCATTGTCTGAGGACGTACGAGGAAGGAAGCCTGTTCAGGGGGGGGGGGGTGAAACTCTGGTGCCCAAGGCGGGCTTTCTGGAGCAAAGGGGTGTTGTTTGGGGGAATAGTCGGGAGAGCAAAACGGTGGGCAAAAAAAAAAGAAAAACGGAGTTCAAAGAAGATTTCACGTAAGTAAGAAACAGGGGGTTGCTAGAAGGTCCCTTTGTAAACCTCACCAAAGGTCCTTGGAAGAGAAAGAAAAAGAGAAACTACCCGAACCTACGCGGGGGGGGTTCCGCCCCAACGGGGTGCAGCAGACCGCGTGTAACTGTATGCAGGGAAAAGAAAGGGTTTCAAAACACAATGGGGAACTTCTCCCGTGGACGGAAGAACCACAAAAAAGAAAAGCTAGAGAACACCAATCACGGGGATGAAATCAGATCGCAGTACCCGATCCACGAAGGAAATCATGAGAGCAGAAAAAAAAATCCTGCGGCCTGATACGGGGGGAGGGGGGGGAGGAGGGGTAGCCAAGAGACGGGTACCCTTCGTTCCGTATAAACGGAATAGACCGACCAGAAAACTAAGAAAATCAAAACAATGTGCCGAAAAGAGCAAAGAAGGAAGAGTAAAACTTCGGGGATTTCGACCGCAACTCGAAGGGGAACACCGTCTACGCACCGTTAAGGGGGCTAGCCTGATCACCTTCCCAACATGAACCGAACTCGAGCAGGCTCAACTAAAAAGCCAGGAAGTACTTCGCGCCGATCCCGACAAATCGGAAGAACATTAAACCTTACTGTCCTCGACGCAAACTACACCAAAGGGGGGCAAGGGGAGGGGGAAGGGGGGACGTAAGAGAGGGAAAGAAAAAGTTCACAAAATGACCGCTTCTATCAGAGGACCCGGCCCGAAACCCTTCGTAAGTCCTATAAACTGCGAAAAACGATCCGGGGTCTCAGAACTCAGAGGTGGCTGCTTCTGCGAGAAGGAAAGGGTGGAGAAAGAAAACAACGGTCCGTCGAGCGTACGGCTTCAGGGACAGCCGTGACTTCCCCACCTCGGAGAAAGCGCCGAAGCCCCCGTTCACATGAACGAAGCGAAAAGAGGGAGACAACCCACTTACGAGAAGAAGAGGCCAAGGAACTAACCTGAAAGAAGTTCCAGCGCTGAAACACCAAAAGGATCACAACCACCGGAACACGCCACCGATTGGGGGCAGCGCCCGGAGGGACCGGCGTGGCCGAGACTCAAACTCTCTTACTGAAGTCCCGAATTCGGGGAGAAGGGTACGCCTACCAAAGAAAGAAAAAAGAAGGGGGGGGGTCGAAAATGGGAAAGGGTAGAAGGCAACGACCTTACCCCTGGTCTAAGACGCAAAACTGGAAAGGGTGAGCTGGCAAGCCTAAACGCCATCCTCAGAAAAACACGTTAAAAAACGCAGAAAAAAGCAACCCGAGAGGTGGGAGAGGGAAAGGGAAAAGGACAAACCACTGGAAAAACTATCACCCAGATTAGAGGTCAAGACCGGAATTGAAAGAAAAAACTGTGAGCCCTCGCCTACCGGCGCGAAAAAGAAGTTCCAGAGTGAATCTCGCTTGACCCAATTTTCGATCAAAGACTTAAAACGCTCAGAGGACTAAGTGAGATCAACGGGCCGAAAAAGCAGGGGTCTCAAGTATAAATGCGGGGAAGGGAAGATAAGAGGGAAAGTCCAAAAAGAGCTCTCCAACAAACTTATATGAGGAGTAGTCCTTATTCGACAAGGGGGGGCCTGAGTGGTCAGTCACTTGACGAAAAGACGGGGTTCTCATGTGAAGGAGGAAAGGGGGGGGTGTGTCAGAGGTCTATCGAACGGGGCACTTCAAGGAGCGGTATGAAAGAGGCTGGTCGCGGGCAAAAGGGGGGAACAAGTCTGAACTTGAGGTCTTGAAACAGAAAACAATGGAGGGGGATCGGCAAGGGGCGGAGCGTTAACTCCTCTCTGAGAGGCGGCGGGGTCGGCGAGTTAGGAAGGGAAGGCGGCTTGGGCGTCGCTCCACCCTCTACACTTTGCCGTGATAAAGAGTCGCGGTACGGTCGGTAAGTCAAGAAAAAGGAGAGAGCTTCGGGATGTTTCTTTGCTGGGGAGGTCTCGCTCACTAAGAGACCCAGCGTGCAGGCCGCACAAGTCGTCTTGAGCTGAGAACCGGTACAATAGGGGAAGGACAAGCGAAGAACAACTCCCAACGTCGATTCGGCTGGGTGGGAGACAAAGGGTGTGAAAAGTGTTTAAGGGAAGGATTCAGGAGGGGCAGATTGGGCATACAGTTTCCGTGGTGTCGAGGGGGGGGGGACAAGGAGAAGAATTCAGCAAAGACATGGGAAGGATCTACGAGGAGGAGTCGCCAACAAGTTGGGAAAGCAAAAGGCTTACAAAGAAGAAGCGTTACTAGCTTCGAACCCCCCAAGGGGGGGGAAAAAAAAACGTTGTGCCCGTCTGAAAGAAAGGCAAGCAACTTACTCTTGGAGCACAGCGAAAAAAAGGAACCTATTGAAAAAGGAGTAGGGCTTCTCGTCATTCTCAGAAGTGAGGTGAAACAACGGGGTGAGAATGACGGTCGGCACTCCTAAGGTCCAGATATCATCTATCCCAATACTACCGTAAAGTGGGACTTTTGTAGGGCGGAATATTACGGGCGGGTCATTTCTGTCAGAGGGGTGTTAGGGCGCAAAAATCTCGATAACAGTGGACTTGTCGAAGGCGTTGGGGGGAGGGGGGTCCGGCTTGCGGGTCCCGGAGTTTCTTACCGAAAGCCGGGGCTGAGTCTCAGACAAGAACAGGGGGCTTCTTGAATTGTCAGGGGCACTTGAAACTCCGGAAGGGTTGCCGGGGACGACGACGCATGAGGGGGCGGGGGAAGGTTCTGAGGGTGGGAAGAGCGTTACAGACAACGAGTCCGGCTTCGGGGGGGGGGCAGGTGTCAGTTTATCGTAGGGGGCGGAGGCGAGATCTGCCTGAAACAGAATTAGAAGGGGCGAACGAAGCAACAAATATAAACAAATGGAACAGGAGGTGGGGTGTTCGGAACAGACCTCTTATGTAGAAGTTGAAAGGGACAGGTGCAGGGGCACGGAACGATTCAAGCCCCGAAAGTGGGGCTCTCAGCAAGGGGGGGGGGGGGGTCTGGCCCACCTGGTTCATCCTTCAAGAAGGGGGGGGGGGAAAACACAATGGCCGTTGCAGCGGGAAAATAACCAAACGTAAGCCCCAAAGGGCATTCCGGGGAAAGGAGAACCAAGTGGGGGGAGAACCCTTACTGAAGGACGTAGTGTGAACAGTGTTCGCAAGGTCACACCCACAACTGTTGTGGGGAAAGAACCACCTGGGATATGAAAGTATGAAAAGACCGGAGAGTATACTTCCTTAGGGTCACGTGATTTCTGGGAGAGGGGAAAAGTAAAGTGGGGCGGAAAAAGGGCAGCTACCGGGTTCTCACCAACAAAATGGTGCCCCAGTAAAATCCCAAAAGCATTCCCCCATCACCAAGAAAAGAATGCCGGGCCGTTTCTACATAACGGAATAGCATGTTATCTCACCCACAGGTCTTTTCGCAGAAAACCGGATAACAAAAAACCGGTTCAAATGGGGGGGGGGGAAAAACAAAAACATGGGGAATCCGGGCGACGCTCCTGGAAACTGAAGAACGCCTTTCCTAAATCCGCCAAAAGAGTCGAGAAAGGCTTGAATTCCTGTAAGGGACGGGGTCGGAAGGGGGGGGGCCACCGCGGTGAAGCGAAAGAGGCGCACCCGTACTCGTTAAAGTCAAGTCCCGAAGAACTATAAAGCGTCCTTGAATCTTCAAGGTCAACAAACATAACAAAAAAACGGAGGGAAGATAGAAAGTGACATAGAGGTAGGTGCTGCACACTGCCGGAGAGGTAGAAGCGGGAGGGCAAGTCTAGGGACTTAGACGCCGAATTCGGAAGGGGGGGAGACCGCTGTGCTAGTCCTCGATGGGTTTTGGTGAAGAACAAAGCGCCCCGAAGGGAACTACCACTAGGGGAGGGGAGGGTGAGTTTCTTTCTTTGTCGGAGAAGAAGGGACTGCATAGAAAAATCAGGGTGGGTCAAAATTCCACTTTCTTGGGGGGGGGAACCTCGATGAACTGAAGTCAAAGCAAACTGCGGCCGGTGGGTGATCTACCGAACAAACAGTCCGATCTTCTCGAGGGAGGAAAGAAAAATCCAGGGTCGGGGGGACGACTTGTGGACCAGAAGTCGTTCTTCCTGTTCAGGGGTTGGGGGGGTCGCAGTAGAGGGAAATCTGTTTCCGCCCCAAAGAGAGCCCGAAGGACAAATCTCCTAAACTCCGAAAGGAGGTAGGAGGGAAAGGTTACCCCGCCCCAACTGGTTCTCAAGTTAATAAAGGGTGGACGAAGGCACCCCTGGACACCGGGGACAAAAGGGAATGGGGACCAACGGGACGAAAACCTTCACTTCCTACAGGGGGGGATAAAGGGATAGATAGGCCAGGGGTTTCACACAATGCTGGAAGCAGAAAACCTTTTTGAAATAACCACCCCCTCCTGGCGAGAGAAAATGCAGTCAGGAATCGAAAGGACACACGATCCCGGGAACAGGGGGGAAATACTGAGAGGCGAACGCCCCAAAATGGGAAGGTCGGGGAGTGCGGAAAGTCCCTATGTACCGTCTCTTCCTCCCCGAGAAAAAGAGCCCGTAAAAAGGAAAGACAAGACCGAACTGAAACCCTCAATTTGTTGCTGAGAGATCAACAAAGCCGGAAGGTTCAAAAAAAGGGTCGAGGTCGTACCCAACGCCGGGAAAAGACCCTTCGGCAAAACAAAAACACAAAACAACCACCGATCCAACCACCACAAACAAAAAAAAAAAAAAAAAAGAAACCAAAAAACAGGAAAAAAGAAAAAACACCAAACAAAAAAAAAAAAAAAGAGCCGAAAAAAAAAAAAAAAAAAACACCGGGTAAGTGACTTGAATCCTTCGCCAGTGGCCCAGCCTGGGACAGGATCGCACTGGAACAAAACTTGAGCGGCTTGACCGGCAACGCAGGCGACATTAACGGTACGGATCGTCGACTACCTTTCACGGTTCAGGGGGGTAGGTAAGGAAGAATACAGCGTGGCGCTGGGGGGGGGCTATTAGGACGCCGCAACAAGAACGAAAACTTCGTGCAAAAGACCTACATGCACGAAGAAGCCAGTCGTCCTCCTCGGAATGTGCTGGAAAGAGGTACGAAAGAGCGTACCGAGGGTCCGACGAGCGGCTTTTCCCCTATGAAGAGGAGGTGCGGAGGACGACGTGCTTCAAAAACAAAACACACCGGGGTTAAGGCCGAAGCCGCCGCCGCCAAGGAAAAGATATCCGAGGGAATGATATCGGGGAAAAAGGGAAAAGACAAAGTCAATCTTAGGAAGGAACAGGAATAAACCAACACCACCCAACCAGAACAAACCCCAAAAAACCCAGAAAAAGACCCCCAAACGCACAGCCAAAAACACACCCACCCACACCCACAACACACCCCAAAAAGCAACCCAAAACACTCAACACCCATAAACAAACCCCCCCCCCCCCACCACCAACTATCAAGGGAAAACAGAAGTTACCCCCGAAAAACAAAACTCCTACCTCGAACCACAAATTTTGGAGTGGTGGGGGGGAACTCTCCCGGGAAAGTCCTGTTGCCAGAAAAGCGAAAAAGCTCTTATGAACTGAAAGGAAAGTCAGACAAGGTACCGTAGCTAGAAACTACCACTTCTACTTACTCGAACCGAATTTGGAATGTAATCAGGGCCACTCAGAGACCAGAACATCTCCTTGAGAGGAACGTGTATGATCTAGAGAAAAGGGAAGGAAGTTCCCGATCCTTCCAAAAGGTCTCGAGGGAAATAGGCCCGAGAAACTGGGTGTCTTAGAGGTTCAAAAATCACAATAGGGACCCAGACCCTCATTTTTGGACGAGGTAAAGAATAAAGACAAAGAAAAAGTTAGGGTCAGCAGAGCAGCCTAACTAAAAGATAAGGAATCTATCCGATATAAAGACACCCAAGGGGGAGGGCCTTAACCACCTCACTCTTGACGAGGAAACGGAAAAAGGTGAAATGCGATGGAGCGAACGGATCCGCACTTCCCCAGGAACTTGAATTTCAAGCTCGGAAAAAATAGATAGGGAAAGAAAGGCAAATTAGTACGTAGGCACGGCCTCCGAGCTTCCAGCCTCAGGAAGGACCTATTTCAGGAGGAAAGAGTGAGAGTGGGGGCCGATAAACAGTCGCGCAACTGGGTCACCGTCGGACGAGAGAATAGGCCAAGGGTAGAATAAAGGAGGGATCTTGACGAAAAGCTTCGGAAAGGGGGAGGCGGGACAAACCTGCGTGGGCTTTATGAGGAAAACATCACATCTGGTCAATAAACTCCTAAATCGGGTTCTGGCGGAAGGTGAGGGGAAGGAGTGCAAGGCAGGCGCTCAATCACAAGAGAAGGTCACAAGATCGTCCTCGTTGAGAGGGGTAACTAAGGAGACAGCAGGCTTTTCGGGGGGTAAATTTCTTGTCGTCGCTCGCTCAGGAAGGGTCTACCACATACGTCAGGCACGGCAGGAAAGGAAAGGTCTTGGGAGTCGCTTAGGGGTGGAATTCACTGGGGAGAGCACAAAACTCCCAACGGGTCGGGTCGGCGGTGGTGTTGGCCGGGGGAAGGGTTGGGGTTAACGCGCTGGCGGCTTAAAAGTTTCATGAATGCTATCTTCATCTCCGTCGGGGAGGACGGCGGAGAGCCTCGCTACGATCTTTAAAGTCCGTGTCAAGAACTTGACGGAAGAAGAACACGTGGGGAAACATTTCCAAAGCGGACGAGGGGCATACATGGGAAAATGAAAGGGGGAATGGTAAGTCTAAAGCGTGACCTGATCAAAGGAGTCATCCCGCCCGGAGGAGAGAGGGACGGACTTCAGTCGGAGGGCGGGTTGCAAAACGATTGTCGGGGAAGGTGCGTCGACTCCGAAAGGGAATAGTGAAAAGTCTGAGAGGAGATAATCATTTCTCATTTTACGTGCGGGGGCTGCTGTGCTCTAGTAGGGAGGGGTTTATTCTTGCCGTGATTGGAATCGGTGTCGAAAAAGCGCAGAGAAAGTTCGGTAGCAGGGCAAGAAGTGGGGGGGGTTTCCGCTGGGGCGTTGAAAAAAGCTTAATTCTCCTCCAGACCGAAGGGTGTCGAAGGTAGGGACACAGGGCCGATTCTTTGAAAACGGGGACGACCTCAGATGAGGACGCGGTGAACGGCCGGTGATTCAAAGTGTCACAACCGCGGGCAGTCTGCGGGGTCGGCTGTAACGGAGTCACCGAGTTCGGCTAAAACCGGGATGGCGACGATCAAAAAAAAAGTTAGGGGTGGTTCGAAAAGATATTGAGGGCAACGTGGCCTTTTCGGGTCAAGTTCTGAGTGGGCATCCAGGAGGGGGGGGGAAATTGATGTCCCGGCGGTCAATTCGTACAGAAAAAATAAGGGGCACGTAAACCCATGTGAAAACCCTGGACCGGACAGGGAAACACCGTACCCCAACGGGGGAGTCCTGAAGGTCAGCAACAAGTGTTCTTACCGACTGCCGGGGGGTCAGGGTGTGGCAGCAGGAAAAAAATTCCAACCACTGGCTATTAACGTCGGCCAAAAGGTTGAAAGGAAGGACAAAGACAAACATACCTTAACGGACTTCTCGGGGACGGAGAGGATATAGTGAAGATGAAAATTGGGCGTGTAACCGCAGCGACCGATATCTTGGGACGCCAAAAAAAAGGGGGCCCAGGAAGAAAGCAACGCGGGCAAATCAAACGTCCCAAAAAAAAAGAAAGAAGGAGGGGCGCAGGGAGAAAAAAATACGACTAGCTGTCTCAAACTGGCTCATGTGATGGTGACAATCCGTTCCTACATCAAAAAGGCCAGTGAAAGTTGTTGCCAACAGCGTTGTCCTTAGAAGGACTACAGGACCGCACTACAGGCCACGCAGGGGAAGAAGGAAAAAAGAACCGTCGTCGGCGGTGGTAGAGGACGGGGAGGGTCGGCGGGGGCAAAAAAAAAGTAAGGAGGGAAAGCCCCAAAAAGGGCGCCAAGCAACTCGTCGGAGGGAAGACAGTCCAGATGGGAAACGCCAAGAGTCCTTATGTAACAAGACGGAAAAAGCAGGGGGTCTGCCGCGCAAACAAAAAGATCTCTAAAACAACGAGGGAGGGAAAGAGAGATGCAGCGGAGGCCGCGGGGGGGGGGGCGGGAAGGGAGTGGTGGGGAATCGGGAGGAAGAAACGGAAAATAACGTAGCAGGTAAAATTCCCTTTGTAAGGCGCTTCGGGCGCCAAAGTTGGGTGGGAACTGCGCCAGAGGTCAAGACGGGTGCGGGGGCGGCGTACGGAAAATGGGCTGGTTGAGTTCTGAACCTGAAAATAAGGGGTCAGCTGTGGGTAACCAAGTGTCTGCTTGTTCCGCGTGGGGGGGGGGGGACGGCGGCCGAAAACGGCAAGGAAGTGGAGCTAGAGAACGTCGATAACTGTCCTTCGGAAGAAGGAGAGGTTCAGGGGGGAACGAGGGTGGCCTGAATTCTTCTTAACTGCAAGGGGGGAAGGGTTGTTGGGTGCTAAAGATAGTAAGTATCGTGAAAGGGTCGCGCCAAACTAGAGGCCGAGGAAGAAGCGCGGGGAAAGAACGAGAAGGGGGCGGTAGCTGGAAAATTCCCCAAATAATCCGTTAATATAAAGGGGAAATTTAGCGAGGAGATACGCACAACCCTTGACACCGGCGACGAGGGTCAGGAATTTCCCTAACACAACGGAGGACCTTCACTGAGGACAATGGAACTTTTGGAAGGGGATATGAACGGGAAAAAGTTAAACCAAGGGGGTTTTTCAGAAACGGCTTTGACGGCGGGGCCAAGGGGGGTGAAAAACAATCCGGTTCGGAAGAACCAACCGAAGGGAGAGCTAAACTTACAAGAAATAAAGACTAAAAAAGCAATGAGATCAAACCAAAACCTGCTCCGGGTCCTGGGGACTGGTCTTCGGGTCCGCAACAAAATACGGGGGGGGGACCTTCCGAGAGGAGAATCTGCGACTAGATAACAGGGTCAACCACGCCGAAGGCTGAACCGGCTGGAATAAGATGAAACGCCGAACCGGTTAGCCGCTCTGGGGGGGCCGGGACCCAGGAAATCGAACGGGCGAAATACATGGAAACCTTCGATCGGCACCAGGCTGGGCGAACCCGGCGCAATGACGCCAGGAAAATAAAAAAAAGTGATCGACTGTAACGAATTGCTGGCAACTCGAGTAGAGCCATGCACGATCACCGGCGGCAACCGTAGAGCGCGACAAGAGAAAAAATAGGTTCTCAGGCTGAAGGAAGGCAGAAGGGAGCGCTACCTTTAGGGCCGCCACCCTGCACCGCAAGGAAATGCACCAACTCCCTGCAACTCGAAGAAGGAGAAGCCGAGGGTCTCAGCATACGGAGGAGGGAGCTTTCTAAGGAGTACCGAAGTCGAACATAACGTGGGGGGCCGAAGAGGGGTAGAAGAAGAAAAAGATAGTCGGACGCAAAGTTAAGCTCCCACCGGGGGCAGCTAATCGCGCATACAGCCTTCGAGCGAATGAGATAGAAGCGTCACGCGAAGGAAAGCTGCGCTCAATGAAACGACTCCTAATCATCATCAATGGAAAAATCGCACGGAAAAACAAACCACAAAGTCGGAACCACCCCGCCGACCGCCCAAGTTTGGTAAGAGTCCTTGAATACCGGGCGTGGATCACCGCTCAGCCATAAAAACGAGAGTGACCAGTACAAAGACGTCTTAAACATTGAGGGATCAGAGAAAAAGGGAAAAATAAACCTGGGAATCGACAGCTTTAGAAACGGGTCTCTCCCGCTGAAAGCCATGACGAAAGTGGCGGGGAGCGAAGCTCAAGGAAGCCGACCCATCTCCTCTCAACAGACTCTCATCCGCCTCAAACCCAACCGGGAGGACAATATGAGGGGGGGGCAGCTACTCCAATCGTCCAGAATACCCCTCAGGTGCCGGGAGGTTCAACGACAAGAGCCGACAGAAAGGAGCAATGAGAGTACGCGAAAAAAGACGCACTCCGTTCCGCACTACTTGACCTCATTTCAAACGATAAAAAAAAAAGGAGAGACCAAAGACAAGGACGAAGTCAAAGCCAAGGCTATCTGTGGGACAACTGGGAAGACGCGGAAAAAAAGGAGAATGGCAAAGGAAG
>Ga0179593_1508411_pt1 | contig 22878 bp, 42 predicted proteins | sample CZODoug2_1_08_16_FD_185931 | JGI IMG/M metagenome (GOLD analysis project Ga0179593, IMG submission 185931) | Vadose zone soil fungal communities from Angelo Coast Range Reserve, California, USA - CZODoug2_1_08_16fungal (PacBio error correction) | ecosystem: Environmental > Terrestrial > Soil >...
ACCCGTTCCGGGCTCAAGATGGAACTTGCCCGTGGGAAAAAAAAGCCGCCGGAACGGAAATACGGGCTCTCCCCACTGAGGTATCTACTCCAGATCCACCCAAGAACGGAAGAGGTTGGGGCGGAGGGGTTGCCCTTAGCAGAAAAAGGTTACCCGGAAATGGGTGCCGTAAAAAGGCAGACCAATAAACCACCAGGGGTTGATGGGGACTCTTAAAGGGGGAGACATCGAGGAAGAAAAGGAGAGCGAAATTAGGGAACTCAAAGGAACGTAAAATACATCCAACTCCCCTCCGAGAGTGGCAACTGCAAGGGAACACACGAAAAAGAAAATCAGGAAATCCGTTGTATCAAAAAAACCGTTTAGTGAGGGGGGCATGCCACTCAAAAACTCCGAGAATGCCACAAATCTCAGTAAACCTATTTGGGGAAAAAATGAAAGAACTAAAGACGGACCGGTTCACCGGGAAACACAACATCAAAAAACTGCCTGCAAAACCGACAAAAGCTATTTCAATGGAAGAGCAGAAGCCCGACGGTAAAAATGGGATTAATTGCATGAGGCGATCAACAAAATACAGTCAGAAGCGGGAGGAACAAAGGAAGAAAAACAAAGCAACAACGTGGCAGGAGATTGCGTCCGGGAAGGTACATAAAAAGAGAAGTTCTTCATCTGGAGGATTGGAGGTTGGGGAAGAACGGGGGAAGGTCAAAAGGTGTGGCGCGTGGGAGAAATGAACGTCGAGCCTGAGTGGGAAAAAAGGAAGGGTCCATGGGGGCGGAGGGAAGGGAAGAAACTCCCAAGGAAACGAACTAGGGGGAGCGAGGAGGGACCTTCTAGGGGGGGGGGAGGATGGTGAGGGCCGGGCGCGGGTGAAGAAGGTTGCACGGCGTGATTGACACGCATCCTCAATCACGGGAAAACAAACGTACCTGAAAAGAGGGCCACCTACGAGGACATAAGAATAAGAATGACCTAGAGGAAAAGGTCAGAGGGGGGATGGGAAGGAACGCAAATTTCGAAAGGATGAAAAATAAAGGGGGGGAAAAGTTTTTTCCAAGGGGGGGAAGAGAAGGGGGGGGGGGGGGGAACAAATGGAGAAAGGAAGTTGGTCCAAAAGGGAAAGAGAAAATGCAAATAAAATCAAAAGAAAAAAACCAGTTTCAACCTGTGTTTAGCAACACTAAAATCGAATGAGGAAAAAAAAAACAAGGGAGGGGGGAGGAGGAAAAAACAGACAGAAAAGAAAAGTGTGAGTGTGCTCCCACAATAGGAAAGGTTAAGGGGGGGTCTTCGGTTGTAAAAATTGACGCAAGTTTTGGAAAACTTAGACCGACGGTGGGTCAACAGAGGGTGCACCAAAGCATCCTTGCCAGAAAGGGTAATGGGAAGGCCATCCACACATCCCCGGGACTGTGAACGAAAGAGGATCGTGCGATTTTATTCCAGTAGGTGGAGGTCAGAAGTTGGGGGGTCAGTGGGGCCAGGGAGAGAGGATAAACAGCGAAGCAAAAAGAGGAAACAAAAAGGAAAGAACTAAGAAAAAAAATGAGCCAAAACCACTGCGAAATGGTCATATCGACGGATCATGGACATCGGGGGCACTGATCCATCAATCACGCCAACCGGAACTAAATCAACTCTCGGGGGGAAAAAAGAAAACTTAAAGAAAAAAAGCAAGTTCAACAAGAACGTGACCCTAGGGACTTGCCAAAAAATCAAATAAGCAACGATGGAGAAAAAGCAATAATGTCCAGCCATGACAGAAAAAGCACGAACCCAGTTTTGTCAGGAACGGAAGTGGGGCACGACCGGGTTGAAAAAGAAGCGTTGGGGACAATGTCAAAGGGTCATGCAAGTAATTTCGCGGGACACTTAAGGCACTAATCGATTGTTGGACGGGGAATCGGTTGCAACAGAACCGGATCTGGTGGTCACCGGACCACCAAAGAAAAAATAGAGGGCGAGGGGGGACCAAAAAAGGGTCCGGGCCACAGCTTCAAACCACGACAATTTGTTTCGGTGGGGGGCGAAAGCAGGGCCGTGCAAGAGGGTCCGGGGCTCCATCGCTCGACCAGCGCGACATCCTGGAAACTGCGGCCTAAACCGATGTGCACGCCAGGAAACAAAAGTAAGTTGCAAAAACAACTGCCAAACATGGTGCAGATCACGCCCAATCTGCGGCAAAAAAAGCCGCGGGTCAAAACGTAACAGAGTTGGGCTGCCACCAAAGGGGGCAGGATCTCCCAGAAAGTTCAAGGACAGGGAAAAAAGGCCGCCAAACTGTTTGTGCAATCGAGAAAAAAAATCCGGAAAAGGAAACAGCTGGGGAAAAAGAGGGAGAAAACGGGAGGCGCCAAGGCAAAGGGGGAGGGCCCAGCCGATAAAAACTCTGCAAAAACAAAAGGCCAAAAGTAAAAAAAACTAAAAAAAAACCAACCTCGACAAGCCGGCGCAAGCATCCATGTGTGGGCAGGAAAAAAAAAAATACCAAGAAAACAAAGAAATCAAATCTCTAGAACTAAAAACGGGCAAAACAAAAAACGTCGTGAGAAGAATCGGTGGGACGAGACTGGGACATCAGCAACCCAAAAAAACATGGGGAGACCAGAAAACGTGCAAATCAATCCAAGCTCTTGGGGGGGGTCACCAAAGAAAGAGAACGCGAGTAAAAAAAAATCACAAAAAAAAAATCACTATCCGCCCCAGAGCAAACATTAATCTCATCGCCAAACAGTGCCAAGCAAACCGGGAATCGATTATGCCACCAAACGTGAAAAAAAAAAAACAGGGAGGCAGATTCACGGGCATTTTGGAGAACACCGATTGCGTGGAATGCAATTCGTGTTGCGGGTTTACGGGGACCCGAAATGCGCAAAAGAAAAAAAGCCCCTGACCACGGCGGTTGGTCGGGGGGGCAGCACGGATACAGGGTGCCAGGATGATCCCCCTCAGTGCAACTACAATTGTGGTCAGAGCAAAGAAAGGCAAAATAGGGGACAGACTTCGGGAGGGGGAAGAAAACGGGAGGTGAAGGGCAACGCGCGTGAAAGTGGTAGCATAGAATACTCCGTACACAAAAAAGTGCGAAAAAAAAACAGCCTGCAACGCCAACGGGCGCCGAACCAAAAATCAGCGAGGCCCTCGCGTATTCTCTCAAAGTGCGGTTAGGGGAGGGGCAATGCAAAGTATGGACGGGGGACCGGGAAAGTTCTACGCTTCCCAGGTGTACCCGGAATTGGTGGGTCCTCCGACCATCTCGTGGGACGACCAAAAAACCGAAAAAAACTGCAGAGGCAAACCAAACGGAGAAAGAACCAAATCCGGAGTTCAGCGTCAACGCGTTGGCCATCTGATCACAAGATCCCCTCGGGAATCACTGACTGCATAGTAGCGGAAAGACGTTAGAGAAATGGACTCAAAAATCAGGTGCACCTGGTGCCCCCGCGCTCGCAGACAGCTGACCACAAGGTGGGTTTCCTGGCGGAGAGGGAAGGGGGTGGAAGACAGGGCAAACCGCGGGGGGCTTATTTTACTGAAAACCAACCGACGCCACTCACGACACTTTATCGCCTACTAAAAAATCACCCCACAGCTAGCTACGCCACTTTACCAAAAAAAAAGCATGGGTTGGCGGGGGGCAAAGAAATGAGGGGGGGGTGGCTCGAGAAAAAAAGATTAATCCTCTAGACCAAAAAAAAGCAATTGGCACTGGGGAAAAACCAAAAAAACCCAGCATTCAAGAGGGAAAAAAGGAGCAATGGAACCAGAGGAGAACATCAAGGGGAAAATCCGAAATCTACTAGGCGCCCAGTTTCATACAGGAAATAAAAGAAAAAGGGGAGGTCCAGTCACAAGGTCCGCGTCCTAGCGAAGCAGGAAAAATCCTGAGCAAAAAAAAAAGTGATTAGGAGTCGGGGCAAATAGCTCGAAAGTCCGATACCGGCGCCAGATTCGTCCTCTCCAAGAAGGCGAGCCTTGACAAAGAGGGAAACGCTAAAGGTCCGAAGAGGCTTGAAAAGAATGGTCCACGTTTAATAAGGGAAAAAAGCAGGGGAAGATGGTTCATTCAAGATGCCTTCTGAAAAAAGCGGATGGGGACAGGGGAATGCAAGTGCGTGGGACCACATCGCGTGGGGTCGGGGGGAACGCGCCAGCGCATCTGGTGTTAAAAAAGGGTGAAGGGAAAACCGAAGGAGAAGAGTCCCAGCAAGGAAAAAAAAAAAGTGTGCAACTCAAGGGGAGGGGGGGAGAAAGACTTGGTGTCCAAATGAATGTAAAACCGCGTAGGGGGGGAAACAGGGGGGAGAGGGATGCGTAGGGGATCTTTGGGAAGGAACGTGACAACCAAAACCATACGGACAGGAAAGGAACCCTTCACCAAAAAAAGGGGAAATGTATCAAAAAAGGAAGCTAGGGGACGAGACTGAGGGGGGGGCGGGGAAACCAGGAAACCAGAAACACGGAGAAGGGGAAGAACATTCTGATCGTTAAAGAAAAGGGGAAGAGAAAGTCTTAAGGGGAAAAAAGGAAATGTAAACTTCTGGTAGAAAAAAAAGTCGTCCGCAAGTTTAAAAAAATGGGGCGTCAGAGAAAAAGTCTACGGAAAATAACCAAGGTGGAGCAAAAAACTCCTAGCTAAGTATGCTGTAGGGTGAAAGAAGCACGGGCGGCAAAAACCATTCGTGTTATGGAGTAGGGCAACATACGAGGGAAGCGAAAAACAAAACCGGGGGGCAGAAGAGAATGACATGGAAAGGCCGAAGCAGAGAACAGAAAAACGGCAGAAGGCAAAAGTGGGGACCGTTGGTTCGAATCATGACTTGCAGGGGTCGACGCACGTGAAGGGGGAAAAAGGCCTTAAATGGGCGGAATCGAAAACTTCAGGGGGGAAGAACGGCCTCCCATATGCTCAAAAAGACCCGACTCGGTGTTCGAAAGCCAAAAAGATAGGGAGGGGGGAACTCACTAGGTCGGGGGGAAAATGCCGGGCGCGGGCGACCCACATTTGTCGGCAGTGGGAGGGGAAAAGGGAGGGGGGCCAGATAGCGTTAAAATCACGGGCCGGCAAACCGGGGGCAGGTGCGATGGGAAGCATCGGCAAGGAACAGGAAAAAAAAAAAAAAGGAAAAAAAGGGGGAAGCCGAAAAGCAAAAAAGGGATCGTGGGGGTATCAAAGTCCACCGAAGGGAAAATCAGTGCACCGTAGGAAAGAAGGAAAATTACTAGGGGGGAATCGTCATAAGACTGTTCGCAATGTCTTGTGAGCCCAGAGGTCCCGGAAAGTTAAACTCGATGTGTAAAGAGGTTGGGTAGAGAGGGCGGATGGGAAAGGGGGATCGAAGGGGAGATGAAAACCTTTGGGGGGGGGGGGAACCGCTTGATCATGAGGTGACGCAAACAGAAAACGATAACCTTATCTTGTAAAGGGGGAGGGGAAAAAAAAAGGTTTGGGAGGAGAAAAAAAAACCGACAAAAGTTGTGGGGCCTCAAGGTCAAAGAAAGACAGGATATGGGGGAGAAGGAAAACGTGTAGAGTGTAGCTCGGCGGGGGGGGGGATTTTGGCCCGGGGGGACCTGCAATTGAAGACATATCCCTAATGGGGGGGGGGGGGAAAGGCTGGGGGAGAATGGTGAAGCGAAAGAAGTTGTGGGGGGGAACTAAAAGCGGCATGCAGGGGCTGTTCCTGCCAAGGGGGGGGAAAAAATTGATACCCATGGGAAGGGGGGACCCTAAAATTGAACGGACCGAAAACAAGGGGAAAACCTGTTGAAGCCTCCGAACCCCCCCCCAACAAACATCGTTACGAAACAGAGGAGAAAAGGTGTTGTGAAAAAGGAAGCAAGGGTGGGGGAAAGAATGAAGTTCCAGGAGGAAAGAGGAAAACGAGCCCCGGCCACAATTTTAAAGGTGGGTTGAAAGAGGGACATGTGTCGGGGGGGGGGGGGGGAGGTATGGGGTGGGAGGTGTTTGGCCCCCCCCTCCTCATTGGTTTCCTGTCGTTCTAACAGGTAGACATGTCCGCGGCGAAAGGCCACCGTGTGTTCTCCTTTCGGCGCCCCTTACAGTCGTTCCCACTCGTCGCCTATAGTGTTCGGAGAGAAGGTAGGGTGAGGGAAGTACCCCTACGGAGGACGAGGATCGAGCAATGGCCAGGGGGAAACAACCCGAGGGAGAGCCGGCATGCGCGGATGACAAAGAAGGCCCCAAAGAAGAGCTTAGCCAAGCCACAGGGGGGGGGGCTTGGGTACCCCCTCAGGAACGGGGGGGACCGCGAGACAACCCGGGAAGGGACCCATCGGGGATGGAGGAAGGGAGTAGGGGGGAGAACGGAGGGAAGGAGGGAGAAGACGGGAATCAGGGGTAGTAGAGTGGAAGGGGGGGGGGGGGAAGGGATGAGAGTGCGGTGGGAAACGGAGGGAAGAGGGGGGGGGAGGGAGAAGAATCGAGAAGGGGAGAAAAGGAGAAGGAGAAAGGGGAAAGAAAAAGAGTTAGAGAAGGAATGGGAGGGAAAGAGGGGGGCGTGAGTCGGAGGTGGGTGGGAAAGAAACAGGCAAAGGTAAAGAGGAGGAGGGGAAGGGGGAGGGTGGGTGGAGAGGAAAAGCAGAGGAGGGCGTGGGGGGGAAAGAGAGGGGTAGAGATGGAAGGAAGATTTGAGAGTGTATAGAGGGGAAAGGAATGGCGTAAAATAGGGAGGGAGGGGGGGAAGGAAGGGAGGGGGAGGGGGGAAAAGTGACGGGGGGAACGTGGGGAGGGGGGAGGGGGGGGGGTTGGTGAAGGGGGGGCAAGAGGAGAGAGTGTGAGAGATAGAAGGAGGGGAGAAATGGAGGAAGAGGTATGAGAAAGGGAGGGAAGAAGCGGTAGGGTGGGGGGGGTGGGGAGGGGTCGAGAGAAGGAGGGGGGGGTTAGGCGGCGAGGAATGGGGGGTCAGAGGAATGGAGGGAGAAATGAAGGGAGGAGCGAGTGGTGAAGAGGGAAGAGGAGTGAGGAGGGGGAGGTGAGGGGGAGGTGGTTGGGGGGGGGATAGAGGGTTAAGGTGTAAGGGCCATGATGGGGGGTAGAAGGGGGTAAAAAGTAGAGTAGGTGGGGTGTGAATAGAGAAGGGAAGAGAAAGATGGTGGGGGGGAAGAAGTGGTAGGAGGTGGGCAAATCAAGGGAAGGGGAGAAGGGGGGGAGGGGAATGAATAGTAGAAAGGGAAGGAGAAGGTGGGGGGAGAGGGGGGGGGGGTATAAGGGGGTAAAAAGAGGGCGGGGGAAAGAAAGGGGGGGGGTGGGGGGTTCAAGAAGCGAAAATAAGTCGGGGAAAGGGAAACTGGGCGAAGGGAAGGCGAGAGGGTGGGGGGGAAGGGGGTTGGAGAGGGGTGGGGGAGGGGAGGGGGGGGGAGGGGTGAGGGCGAACGGGGGGACGGTAGTAGAAAAGGAGGAGGGCGAGGGCGGCGGCGAGGGGAGGGGAGGGAGAACGATTGATGGGGGGGAAGGGGGGGGTGGGGGGGAGAAGAAAAAAGTTGAGGAGGAGAGAGGATAGGGAAAAGAACAAAGAAGGTGAGGAGAGAAGCGGGGTATGAGTGCGGCCAAAAGGAGGGGGGGGGAGGGAGGGAGGGGCAAGGGGTGGCGAAGGAGGAAAGAAGTGGGGAGGAGAAAGAGAAGAGGAGAGGGGGAGGAAGATGGGAGGGAAAGGGGAGACGGGAGAAGATGAAACAGGTGTAGGAGGGGGGGGGGGGGGGAGGATGGGAAAATACGGGGGGGGGGAGAGGAAAGGCGGGTGGAGGGGGGGGGAGGGTGGAGGGGATGGTGAGGGCGTGGGGTCGGGAGGAAGGGAGGGGTGGGAGCTTTGAGGGGGGAGGAGGACGGGACGGGGAAAAAGGACTAGCGAAGTGAGAGGAAGGTAAAAGGGTTGGAGAAGAGTAGGGACCAGGAGAAGATGTGAGTAGGGGGGGGGCACTATTCAGAGGGTAAAAAGGGAGGAAAAGAGGACAAGGGGAAGAAAGAAAAGTGGGAGGTAGAAGAGGGATAGTGGGTGATGCGCGGGAGAGGAATGTGGATAGAAGAGGGGGGAGAGATTGAGGGGGGGGAGAGGGTGGGAGGGCAGAGAGAGGGAGGAAGGAGAGCAGAGGAAGGTGGGTTGGGGAGGGGAGGGTAGGGCGAACGCAGGGCATAGAGAGGGTGGGGGGGTAGGTGGTAGAAGGAATAAGGAGGAGAAAGGGGGGGGGGGAAAAAAGAGTAGAGGGGGGAGGGGGGGAGGAAAGGGGGAGAGGATGGCGGGGGGCGGGAGGGAATGAGGGAGGTGAGAATGGGTGGCGGGAGAGGTGGAGAAGAAATGGGATTGGGGGTGTATTTGGGCGGGGTGGTGATAGGAGAGTGGGAAGAGAGGGGGGGATAACGAGTGGGCTAGGGGGGGAGGGGGGGTGGGGAGATGGGCAAGGCGGGGGGGGGGAAGACAGTAGCGTTGGGCGAGATAGCGGGGGTACAGGAGGGGGGTAGGGGAAGGAAAGAGGGGGGCAGGGATGTTGGAGTGGGGAAAGAGGGGATAGCGAGGGGGGGGTGGTGAGTGGGAAGTGCGGGGGTGGAGAAAAAGGAGAAAGGGGTGAAAGGGCGGGGGGGGGACGGGGGGAAGAAGGGGAGTCAAGGGGGAATGGGGGGGAAGAAAGGGGTGGGGGGACGAATGGGGGAAAGGGGTTAGTAGTGGATGGAAGAAGGAGGCTGGGGGTGGGGAACAAAAGAGAGAAGAGTCGGGGGGGGGGGGTGGGGAGCGTCAATAAGGAATCCCCCCTAGAGAGAGGGTAGAGAGCCGTCCTGGTCTTCAAGGTAAGAAGATAAGACAAGAAGCGGGGAAAACGGAAAATGGGGTGGGTTCGATAACATGTACCTGGGAACGGGTCGTCGATGCGTACAGACTGCGCCGGATATGTGGTGAATGGGAGGAGGTCAACAGGAGACGGGGTTGGGGCGAGAGGGATCTAGGGCGATATAAATGAGGATGACATGGAGGGGAAAGGTAGGGGTGAAAGGGAGGGTGATGATGTGTGAGAGGCGGGGGAGTTAGGGCCGTGAGCAGATGACAAAGGAGCGCAAGGTCAATCAGGAGGAGTGCCAATGGGGCGAGATGGGGGGCCGAGGACAGAGGTGGAGGACAAGGGGGGAGGGCGGGGGGCGGGGAAAAGGGGATAGAGGAGAACCGCAAACTGCGGAGCAGAATCTGGGATACCTTGGTCATCAAGATCTACGTTAAGCTAAGTGTATTGGAATTTCTACAATCGACCAACAACCGTTCAAGTGGGGGTGATCTCAAGCGAACACCACGAAAGTCAACACGGGAAAAGGGGGGCAGTAGCGAACCCAAACTTAACTCGGTCTGGCAAGAGATAATGAACCTCCGGTTAGTTGAAGGGTGTGCAGAAGAGGAAGTCAAAAAGGGGTTTTTGTGCACCGTAAAGGGGATAAAGTCCGTCCGCTCGCTGGGGGTATTTGGGAAGTTTGGGATATACAAAGGGAGGGTAGGGAACATGGGAGAACGGAGAGAGAGGGTGACGCCGCCAGAATGGTCAAACCGGGTTGTTGGGCCGGAGAGGGTGGGTACAACCGTAAAAATCCTGAAAGGGATGCGTGAGGCGGGAAAAGGTGAGTGGGAGTATAGAGGGGAAGAGGGGCTGAAGGGGGGATAGGAGGAGGAGGGAAGGGGAAGTGAGAACGTGCGGGGAATGCAAGAAGAAAAGTATGTAGAAATGAGGGAAAAGGGGGTCCAAAAAAAAGCAAGAAGGAAGGCTGGTCAGGTGGTTTCTGTGATTGGACATCGCTGGAGAGGGAAGAGAGTTTGCAATCGCAGTGTTGACAAAACAAGGCCCTCGCACCGCCAACTGTACAAACGTGAAGCAACACACACAAGCAAAGAGCAACGATGATAGGGAAACAGTCACCGCACCGGAGCCCCGGAGTGCCCTCAACATGGAGGGGCCCTCACAGACCCGAAGGGTGGGGGAGCCGAGGGGTGGAACCTTGTATCTAAAATCCAAAAGCCACGCCAGTGAAGAGGACACCAAACGACGAAATACAAAACGGACCTTCCCATTGGGGGGGGGGGGAACAAAGATCTCAAAACACAAAAAGGAAGGAGAAGATAAGAGATGTTTTGAGAACCGCAAAAGGCGTAGTGGGAGTTGGTGTATAACGTTGGGAAAGGGGAATAATGACCGCTCCTTTGGGTCGAGGGACCTGTCAAAGGACCAAAGACGGTACGTTGGGGCAGACGCAATGGGACAAGGACACCCGCGTGAACGTTGACAAGAAAAATGGTCAGTGTGCAGTATGGTGGTTCGGGCAAGAATTGTGAGGCGACGAGGGCAAAAACAGCGACAAGAGGAAACCGAGCACAGCAAGCAAATACCAAAACCCGGGGGCCAGAGAAAGGAGAGGAAGTCTTGGCGACCCATGATCTCAATCAGAAAAAGGACAGGCATGAACTGGGAAAGACTTTAAAAGTTAAAACAACACGGAAAGAACATTGCCGCCTTTCCGGGGACAAACCTAATAAGCCGAGAGCAAAGAGGACTCAATAAAGGGGGGAAAGCACCAACGATTACCAGCGCACTTACACCTTGGGGGATTTGGTGTCGCAGCCCTGGTGGGCGACACTCTCCGAGAACCGAGAGGGTGGAACGAAAGGGAAAGAATATGAAGGACAAGACCAGGCCGGGCAGCCTCTGCTGATCTAGCCGAGGAAAAATCAATGTTCGTCCGCAGCTTCACAAATGCCTGTTGGGGGGTCACCAGGCACGGGAAAAAAGAAAAAAATGCATGATTGGGGGGAGAGGGGTTCTCCACGGTGGGGGCCTAGAAAATTCACGAAGCACGGTTTTGGGGTCGGTGGGAAAGGACAGGGCACTTCGATGAAAGACACGTTGTCTGCTCAGGGGGAATGTGCTACTTGATCACGCCCGCTCCTGTCTTCTTCTCAAGAGAGATATTCTGACGGCAAAAAAGAAAAACAGGGGAAGGTGCAACGCATTGGGCAGCAGACGGGGTCACTATCCTTTACTGGGGGCAAAAGGGTCCTGCTCAACAAGGTCCAGTGTGGCGCCTTGCGAACGTTTCCCAGAATATCAACGGGAGAGGGGAAAACACACCCCCGAGGTAATCAGCAAACGAAAAAATACAAGGTCAATGCCTTGGAAAAAAAAAATCTGGGAGGAGGGCCGCCAGCCGAAGTACAATGCAGGCCGAATTAGCCCAGAAGGTCGCCAAACGGACTCGACAAGCAAAACTTCGAAAAAAAGGTCCAACGGTGAACGGCAAATAAAATGGTTTGTTTTTAAGGCAAAGGAAAATACCCAGAACCAACAGATAAGAGAGGCCTTATGAAACAGAGTCCCGCGGGGCGGCCAGGTCGAGGCGTGCGGTGACTGCAGCAAAGAGGGGTGATTTGGCCGAGCCTGGGCAGTGTCATAAAACAACAAATGGGGCCCAAAGCGGAAAACTCCACCCTTGGGGGGTTTTGGAACCTCCATCTAAGAGGAAGGGGCAACGTCCCGCGCCAAAGGTCCGAAAATCAAAGGACGAAGCCTGGAAAAAAAAAGGGGCGCAAGAGACGGTTGTTTCCTGCCTTCAAGACAGGGAAGAACCCTAAAGAAAGGCGGCCTCCATGAAAAGGACGAAGAAAGACATAGCAGAGGAAAATAAAAGAAGGGGCAGAAGTTGAAATTTTGGAAAAACCCTAGAGGGGCGTTGACCGCGGGTAGTCTTTCTGGGGAAAAAGGTGCACAGGAATGCCTGGGAACAGAAAAAGGAAGGCCTGCGGGGGGGGCCGGGAAATGGCCGGTGGGAAACGATCAGGGCCCACGTCAAGTTATTGTTGCCTCACCTCAAGGGGGTGAGTCATGACAGATAAAGCCACGTCAAGAACCTTCGGGGGGCGGCTTTGCAAAAAGACTTAGCGGGGGGGGGGGAATTTCCGTACGAGCGGGGGGCCGTGTTAAGGAAAATCGACGCCTTCCCCTGGGAAGAAAGGTCCTCAAAGAAAAAGAAAAAGGAAAAACTCGCCGTGCCGGAAAAAACGTTACCCGGCGTGGCGAAGAAAGAGGGAAAGTTCATGATCTGAAATTGATGAATCAAGATCCTTTTCTGACGAGGGGGGGGATGTCCATTATCAGAAAAAGATGAGGAGGAGGTGACTGGTTGACCGCCGGCGGGGGAAAAAGGCAGTACCCGAATTGTACCCCGGCAAGGAAAAGAGAGGGTTAAGAACCGCCTACCCCGGAACTGCGCGCAAATTGGGGCAGAAATCAATGGGCCCCATAGAGCAGAAGTCCAACGAAAGGGGGGTCACTTGGTGCATGAAAGAAAAATTCAGTACAGCGCCGGAACACTTACGACAGCTATTCGACTGGGGGATTTACGTCAAATCGGAAGGGAAAAGAAACTTTGAAGAGGGGTGAGGGGAAGAAGGGGGGGGCCCTACAATCCTCATCTCTGTCCAGGGGGAGGAGGCCCAAGGGCCGTTGGAAAATGGGTTGGGGGGTTCATCATAAGCGACCGCTGGATATGAGCAAGCAACCAAAACTACGCCAATCCAACTAAAGCCAGGGAAAAGATCAAACTACGACGGAACCCAAGAAAACAAGCAAGGCTAGGTCTACGCAAGGGGACCAACAGAAGGGGGGGCAACAAACTTCGGTTTTTAGGGGAACCCATAATGCATGCGGGGGGGGGGTCTAAAGAAGAACAAGCTGCAAGCTCACGGGAGGAAAAAGCAAAAAGGTTTTCAACAAAGAGGAACGCAAGAAGGGAGGGCCAACTCAAGGGGGGACCCCCATAGCCCGGATGACGAGAGTCAAATATACAAAGCAGTCCTAGCGAAAAGGGCTCCCATTTTCGAATGTACGGCGGGGGAAAAGCGAGAAAAAGGAAGGGGCAAGGCGCAAAGGCAGCGACGTCAACGACGGTCATCGAGCCTGTTGAAAAAATCGAGGACTCAAACCCCAAAAAGGAGGAGGAAAAAATATTGTCAGCAAGAAAATCAGGGGTATCCCTCTCAAGAGCGCCAAAAAAAGGACGCCATCTGCCTTCCTCTGGGTCCTTGTACCACGGGAGTCAACAGCAAAATGGTACAACTACCGTTCCGGAGGCGGCCCGATTGACGAACGTATTGTGGGAAAGTCAATCAGGCCAGTGAGACCAAGGGGGCGCCGGAAAAAAACCCTGCTGGTGGTCAGTTTTCTTCTTGTCCTTGGAGGGAGGGGTTCCCATCTTGGGCGGTTTACTTGATACGGAGCCGGGGTTGTGGGTATCTAGCAACACCCCGGCGAGAGTTGTTGCCCTCCCAAAAAAAGGAGTTGAGGGACACGACCGGGCAAAGACGTATCTAATCGGGGGTCCTTGGAACGAAATAGGGAAGGGCCATCTTACTGTCGTAAGGTGCGTTCTGTCCCAGTTCAGAAGTGGGGATCCAAAAAAATCCGATAAACAGCCTGGAAACTTGACGAGAACGTGAAAAGGCCCCTGTCGGAAGGAATTCCGAAACTATTTAGAGACGCGTGACACAAAAGACCTCAAACACTGGGGAGAATGTTATGGGTAGCGGCCTCATCTTAAAAACGGAAAAAGGGTCACGACGGAGGCCGGTCCCGAGGGGCGCGCGGAAAAGAAACAGTAGATCATGAACGTAAGAGAAGGGGACTCTTCGAAGGGAAAGGGAAAGTTATCTAAAGGGGTTGTCAGATGCCCCCAAAACATCTATTGCAAGGGGGGAGTTTGAGAACAGGGAGGGTCTGGAGGCAAAACAAGGACGGGGACTGACGGGGCGTACCACGGACACCGCGCAGGAACAAAAAACACGTAACGAAAGCCGCCGGAGATCAAATCAATTATCGGTCCAGGAACCTTAAACAAAAAAAACAGAAAAGCAGGAGGAGATCAATGACGAGAAGTCAAATTCCAGGGAAGATGAACCTCGACTCTTCCAGGGGGAGGGGGGCACATCCTGCTTTCGGGTTTGGACGCCGTCACGAAGGAGGCGGATTCGACTCCTTTTGGGGGGGACCTTACGGCCGGTCCTGAATGGCCCTGCACAAACCAAAGCCGAGAAGGGGTAAAGCTCCAGGGGTCGTCGCGCGCCCTAGCAGGGCGAAAAAAACTCAAAAAGAGGCCCAGGAAAGGGGGGGAATGGCCTACCTGCACAGCTTCCCGAGGGACCGACACACATTTTTCGGGGGGGCAAGGGGGGGGGCAAAACGGAAAGGGCCCCGCCCATGAGCGGAGTCACCACCGGCCCCACAAGGGGACAAGAGGCAAACCCAGCAAGCACCCTACCAATCTGGCCTCAAATAAAACGGCACCACTTAAAAAAAAAGGAAACTATCACCCGGCAAACCCCAAGTCGAAAGACGTGGGATAGGATCAAAAATGGACCACTGAGGCGCGTGGAAGGTGTCGCTGAAATTGGGAAGTTTATCTGGACATAAAAGAAATACTCAAACTGTTGAGAAAAAAAAGAATGGGGGGAGCCGGAAATCGGTCCGCAAGGAAGGAAAAGCTGAAGGGGAATCTTTGGTGGGGAAAGCTCATGCGAAAGAGGAATTGGTGGAAAGGCTCGGCAAAAGGTCCCCGCTGGTAGAAAACCTGGGGGGGAACTCAAGCTTCGCTGATTGTTGAAAAAAAAAAAAAGCGAAGGGAGATGAAATGTCCGGCAATAAGGGGGGTTGTCGATCCACAAAAGGGAAAAAAACAACTCGACACATATAACGGTGCGGGGGGCCGTCACAGACGGCTTCTATGGGAACCGCACCAGAAAAAGGGACTTTTGAGTAGCCAGAAAAAAAGTCGGGGGAGGTCTGGGGGGAAGGTTGGGGACGGCAACACAGTTGGGAATCAGAAGTGCAACCCTCTGGGCCAAGAGGAACTTTGGGGGGAGAGGGTTGGGAAGGGGGGGGCATACCGTGAAAAAGGGCGAAAAGGAAGTGTCAGTCGATGGAAAAAAGTGACAGGGGATTTGAGAAGAAAACGCGGAAGGGGGCGGGGGAAAAAGAAATACAATACTTGGAAGAACTTCAGGAAAAAGTGAACCCTTGGAAAAAAGGAAGGAGAGAAGAGGCAAAGCAGGTGGAGGGGGGCATTGGTCGGAAGGGGGGCTCCGTCCGGAAACTGGAGATTAGAAAGGAAAGAGGCAGACCAGCCTCTTGGTGGGGGGGGAAAAGAGGGAATTTTTTGGGGAACAGGCTCTGAGGGGGGGAAACGGGAGGGAGAAAAATGGCAAGTTAAACCGTCACCTTTGGGACAGGGGGAAAAGGAATGGAGAAGAGCTCAGGAAAGGAGGAAGGCTAAGAGAATAAAAGGAGAAGGGCCAAAAATCGGACGCTTGCGCCTCAGTGGAAACGGCTCCTGCTGCCCACCGACACAAATTGCGTCGGAAGCCGTGCCCCATCAACCGTAACCACCCACAAAAAAAGAGAAAAAAAGCTCCAGGCTAAGGGGTAGGGTGAAGGGGGGATGGCACGAACCAAAAACCGGCCTGGGTGGGGGGGGAAGAAAAGAAAAAATCTATGGGCGGAGTGCGAAGAAGGCTTCCCCCGAAGATGAAGGGGGGGGAAGGAAGGTCTAACAAAAAGATCCCGTAACGGCGAGGGACCAATTGTAGGAAAAAGTGTGAGAATACAAAAAAAATGCACACGGGGTCAAGGGGGAGAAGGTCCATTCTCGGACATTTCAAAAGAAGAAGACGAGGGATCAGAGAGGGAAGTGAAAGGTTGTGGAAGACAAGAGGCCTTTCAAGGGGGGGGAGAAGTTTGGGAAATAGGGATAGATAATTCCTTCGAAAGGGGAAAGGAAGTGGTCCAAAGTGGGGGTCCTGGGTTGGACGGGAAATTAATCCAATAATGTCGGACCGATTCCGTTCAAGCAGGACTCATTCCTTCAACTGCCCGGAGGGTTTTCTGAAATGATCCGCTGCGAGGGGGAAGAAAGGAATGACGCTGGGTCACAGACAGATACAACTCCCACTGTCCCACAAAAAAAAAAAAAGAAAAGAAAAAATAAAATTGTAGCAAGACTCTCGAGGGGGAAAAAAGGAAAAGGCAAAGGGAGGGGGGGAAGAAGGTTGGAAACAAAGGTCGACCCGACGGAAAGAAAAAAAAAAATTGGGAAGGGGGCCCGTCTTGAGAAGAGGAAGGACCAAAAAGGGAGAAGGTTAAGATAATGAAAGAAAAAGAAAGTCAAAAAGAAAAAGGCCCCCTGGAAAGAAAGAGGGGGGGGTCCGAAAAAAATGATATAGAAAAAACACAACGGGAGAAAGATATAGGGGGGCGAAAAAAAAGGAAGTGAATTTAGGGGTGGACGACGTTTGCGGGAATAAAGAAAACTCAGAAGTGGGGCCATTCAACAAAGAAGGGACAAAAAAGGGGTCAGTATAAAAGAGGAAAAAAGGGAGTGTGCCTTCTAAAAGGAGGGGGGAAAAACTTAAAAGAGGATGAGTGAGATTAGAGTTACATTAGGGGGGTATGGCCCAGGGGAAGGGGGGGGGGGAAGGAGGTCTAGGAAAAGGGCAAAAGAGAAAAGGAAAAATGAACCACAAGCATCGACAAAAAAGATGAAGAAAACGCCAAGAAGGGTAAGAAGATCACGAAAAGGAACATAGTCTACAGAAATAGGAAAGAAGAAAGAACGGCAAATATGAGGAAAATAAGGACAGGAGTATAGGAAGGTTTTATCATTCAAGAGAAAAAAAAAAGGGGGACTCCCTGGATCAAACAAAGAAAGAAAGGCCGTATTGAAGAGAGAATATAGGGCAGACCTGAAAAAAGAAAGGCTGAAAAGAGGAAAAAATGAAAAGGTTTGGAAAAAAGGGGGGGGTGTCGGAGAGGATTCTAACGACCTTTGACCAGAAGGAGTGGGGTAGATCGAAAGGAAGAATGTTGTTCCTTTGGCAAGGAGATAAGAAAGAGAGGGCTAAAGAGAATTGGGGAGGGATGCCAATTAAAAAAGGAGGGTTATAAAAATGGGGTGGAGAAACGGAAGAAACAAAAAAAGGGGGGAAAAAGAGAATAAAAGTTGGGGAGATTGAATCTTTAAGGGAGGGTCTTCAAAGCTGAAAGGGCAAAAGTGTGGGGGTTGGAGTTGGGCAGTTAAGAAAGGGCTCAATGAAGGGTGAGGGGGTTTTCTTAAATTGGCCTGCAGAGTGGTCCACAAAGAGAGTAGCCTGGGAATGACAGGGGGAGAAAGAAAAGAGAAAGAGGGAAAACGAAAAAAAAAAAAAAAGTTTACTTAAAACAGGAAGGGAAGGGGACGAAAGGGTAAGAGTTAGTTTCTTCTAAGGAAACCGCTTCAAAAAGGAAAAAGAGGGGGGGGTGAGGGAAGGGAGAAAGTCCAGAGAGACTGATAAAAGGAAAAGGAAGACGGGGGGGGGGGGGGGGGGGGGGGGGGGGGGGGGGTGGGTGGAAAAGGTGAGTCAACTATGTTTTGGGACCACGAAAGCCTCGAAAATCCAAAGGAAAAAGGGAAAGCCCGGGGATCAAAGAGAAAAAGAGGAGGAGTAGTCGACAAAAAAAGGGAAAAAAAGTACTCGGTTAAAGTGAATCAAAGAAAGGAAAGGGACAAGGGAAAAGGAAAAAGGCCCCAATTACAGTAAAGCGAAAAAAACCACAGACAAGGAGGCAAAAAGTCGGATAAACGTAAGCATGGGAAAAAAATGTGTGGGAAGGCACATAAAAAATAAAGAGAGAATAAGAATAGGAGGAAAGAAGCAAGAGGGGGACAGAAGTGAGAAAGTTGAGGAAGGAAGGAGGGGGGGAAAAAAAAAGGACCCGCAAGTAGAGGGGGGGAGAAAAGGATGGGAGGGGGGGAAAGAAACAACATAGGGGGAAAGAAGGAATACGTCCCCACAGAAAGAAGAGAGGGTTTCAAAAAAAAAGAGAAAGCGAGTTGCAAAAAGGAAATTGTGCTGAGAGAAAGAGAGGAAGGAGAGTGGGGGAAAAAAAAAGTTTGAACATCTACTAGGGGAAATTAAAAGAGTCCGGAAACGGCACATACAAGTGGAAATCTATTATGACCAGTCGACAAAAGGGAATAATCACAAGGCAAGTAGCCGGGAAGTTTGGGGAGAAAACTGCGGGAAGGGGTAGTGATGGATAGGAGTGTAGGGGGTTTCAAGAATGAAAGGCGGGGCCCAAGCCAGCGAGGGCTGTTTAAGGCAGTGAGGTGGCAGGAAAAAGAAGGGGGAGGGGCAAGTATGAGTGGAAGAAGTCAGGTAAAAATTTGGCGGTTAGAAAGGAAAGGTTAAATCTGAAGAAAAGAGGACTGAAATTTCAGGAAAAAGAGGAAGGGGAAAACGAGTGTTTTATTGAGGGAAGAGAAGGGGGGGGAGGGCAAAAAAGAAAAATGGGGAGAAGAGGGTCCACCTTGCCCAGATGGAGGAAGACCAACATGGCAGACGAAGAAAGCCGACTGCTGAACTAATTCCTTATCGAAATAGAGGAGAGGAAAGTAAAAAAAAATAGTAAGAAAGATGAATTCACTCGAGCGGCAAGGGTAGGGGGGTTCTCACATGTGCACTGGAAATTGTCAAGGACTGACGATTTAGTGGGGGTTTCTGACGGAAGATCAAGTGAAAAAAGAATGGGAAGACCGAAAATATCGGGAGAAACGATGACAGCCACTCGGGCTCGCTAGAGGGGAGGAACAAGGGGGGGGGAAGGAATTGCAGCCTTTTGGGAAGAAAATCTATGCAAGCAAGGGTAAAAAATAGGGGGGACTGCCATATCGAAGGAGGGAATACCAAAGAGCTCTACTTGCACAAAAAAAAAGAGAGGGAACGAAAAGGGGAATGTGTAATAGCGGCAATGGAAAAGAAAAATTTGCAAAGGGGAGGTTGAAAAAAAAAATGGGGGGGTTGAACTGATTCGAAAGGTGAAGGGGGGGAAAAGGGAGTTTTGGGAGGGGAGGGTAAGGGGGGGGGAGGGGAAGGGGTTTCATCAAAAGGGAGGGAAAAGAGGGTTTCGGAGGTTAGGAAAAGAGGGAAACCTCTCAAGACAGAACAGTGACAGCAGGTAAGCTGAAAAACTACGAAAAAGAAGCAATAAAAGGGAAAAAGATAGGAGAGGATGAAAAGGACTTTCCAAGACAAGGTCTTTGGGTGAGGAATATTGTTTGAAGAGAAATAGAAAAAAAAAAGACCAAAGGAGGAGGACCCATCAGAGAAGAAAAAAAAAAGAAAAGAAAAAAAGGTTGTCAAGAAAGGAAAAAGGGGGGGGGGGGGGAAAAAGTAAAAAGGGAAGCAGCTCGTCATTCCAAAAGAGGGAAGAGGACAGGAAAAAAATAGAAGAAATAGGGAAAAAGCAAGGGGAGAAAGGGAGAGGGAACTAAAAAGGGGGAAAAAAAGGAAAGATTGGGGGTGAAAAAAGTAACTCGAAAAAAAAAGGAGAAAAGAAGGAAGAGAAGGGACGGAGCTCCTTGCAGAAGACAGAAGTTCCCAATGGAAGAGAAAAAAAAAAAACAGGAAGGGGGGGAAATGAGGAAGGGGAAAAAAAGAAGGCAGGGTCACCGTAGAGAGGGAGAAAAGAGGAATCAGAAGGAGTCAGATGCTTAAAAGGGAGGGAATTTCAAAAAAAAAAAAAATTGGAACTCGTAAAGGTTCAAATCGGGGAGGAAAGCTCACAGGGAGGGTTTCCTAGTAGTAAGATGGTGGGAAAAGGCAAATGAACGAGAAAGGCCATGACTATCGAGGAGACCTGAACCGGAGGGGAGGGGGCCGGAAGAGGGGTTTTAAACGAACAAAGAAGTGGAGGATTCTTGATCAGAAGAGGGGACAAAGGAAAAGGAGTTGTAATAGAAGAAAAAAAAAAGAATATGGAAAGAAAAGGAAACCTAAAAGGGGTGGAACAATCAGGTTCAAAAGGGAAGAGAAAACTAATTGGTAAGTGAAGGCTTCTAAGTGAGGGAGTTTTCAAAAGAAATAAAAAGGATGCAGGGGGTGAGTAGGGGGGGAAAGATGAAATAAAAATCATCAAGAACATCTTTTAGAGAAAGTTAGGCATGAAACGTAAGTAAAATAGCCGGCGCACATGGGAACCCGCCATACTGGCAACGATGTGGAAGCAGGCCGCTGTGACACACAGGCGTTTCTCGGCGCGCTGCTGCCAGGCAAAGTTTGTTCATAGATGATTGGGGGGGGAACGAAGTCCCTCCTCGTGTTGAACGGGACAAGGGAAATCTAATAGAGGGAAGGAAAGCGCAGGTAGGACATGACATTGAGAAATAAATGCGGAAACGACAGGGTGGACAGGCAAGGGAGACTTTGGGGGCGAAGGTTAGATACCAAGTGGGGGAGCGAGCAAAAGCAATGGTCACGTAAAAGGGGAGCGGGGTGTGGGGGGGAGTCAGAAACATAAATATTTTGGTCGGGGGCCACCAAACAGGGAGGGTACTGCTCACGGAAATCAAGAGAAGGAACATCGAGAAGAGAACAACAGAAACACGGAAGAATCCAGAGAAAAAGGAAAAACACATTTACTCGAAAACAGGCCGCCTATAGAGAGAAAGGAGAAGCCGTAAACGATAATTGGGAACCAGGACGGTTCAAGGCACGGCCGGGGGGTCTTCGTGAGGGGACATCCTCTTAGAAAGAGAATTAGTCCAGGGAACGGGGGCGGCCTGAGGAAGAAAAATAACCAGAGAGTACGACTGGACAAAGCACAAGAAAATTCGCTATTTGAACGCCAGCTCGCCTAAGGGCAGACGCAAAGCGTCGCCTTGGCTCCCCACATTGGATTTGCCGGAGGGACAAAGCATTCTCGTCCCACAATGTACAGCCAATGGCCCCACAAAAAAAACGTAACGGAAACAACGACTGCACTTGCGAATTGGAAACGCATCTTCAACAACTCTCACGAAAAAAGAAAACGCAACCACGATCACGGTGGTCTCAAAAAAGGGTGCACCAGGGAACCTGGCAACGGTGAAAGGGCTCAAACTGATGGGGAGGTGTTGTTCGGCATATCTTCAGGCCTTGTATGTGAGCCAGCAAGCACAGATGCCTCCTTGCTGCAGGGAAAAGTCGAGGGGGAATTTGGGGGTTGTGGGGGGCCTCGGGCCAGAGGGTGGGGATAGGGGGGGACAAGGGTGGCCGCTTGCGACTTTTCCCGTATCGACTGCCGCGGCGGGGTGGTGACCACCCCAAGAACCACCACCCCGCACCGGCGGGAGCGGACAGGCAAGCGGGGGGGGCTTAAAAAAAAAAAAAACCCTCCAGCTCGCCCACACTGAAGAACTGGTACCTTTGCTTGCAACGAAAGAAAAACGGAAGGGTAGAAGAGGACAATCGAGGACTTGGGGGGGGTGAATAACTAGTAGTGTGGAGACAGGGGGAGGGGGGAGGGGGGGGGATGTCAAGGTGGGACGACAAAAAATGAAATTATCGGATCCCGAGGGTCCCCCCGCCACTTTGGGGTCTGGGTGGGCAACGGGGGGGGGGGTCGCGACGGATTTCCTTTTGGGGACAGGCAAGTTGGGAATTTGAGGGATGGAATTCGGACCCTGGTGGAAAGGACAAACAGGGCCCCTTCTCACACAGCCTCAGAAGAGTGACAGACAGCGGGGAAAGGGGGGAGGGGAGGAGGGGGGAAAAAAACATACAAAAGAGAAATCGGGGACACCTTGTGGGCCCACGGGGAGGGACGACCCGGAATTAATCAGGGAAGAGAACTGTCACACAAACACGCCCCACAACCAAGTGGAAAAAAAAAGTGGTCATACACGAGGAAGTTGTTTTGGACAAGGGGGGGGGGGGGGGGGGGGAGCCGAAGATAGGGGGTGTGAAAAAAACCGTCGACAAAAAATCAAGGTGCCAACACGGCAAAACTGGGGTTGAGGCCGGGGAGAGTGAGAGGTTACTCGGGGGACGAAAGACGAAGAGGAAAAAGGGAGATGCAGAGCAAAAGGAATTCACCCAGGCAAAAGGAAAAAGCGATAGGACGGAAAAGTCCCCGTCTGCTGGAAAAAACACCCAAAAACCTGGGCCGGCGGAATCCTGTTGGCCCCTCCAGAACCTACAAGCATTCTCCAAAGAAAGATCACCACCCAGAGGGTGAGAGGGTTTTGGTCCTCGGGGAGGGTGCTGACAAAAATATCCTCGCAAGGTGGAGGCGAGAAAAAAAAGGGTAACAAACCCACTATTAGGGATGCTGTCACGAAGGGACAGGACCCCGGACGACAAGGGGGGGGGGGGGGGGGATTTTGCAATGACTTGCGCATAGAGGCCCGAGAGGGACTCAGCTGACAATGAGCGCGGAAACAAAAAACGCCCCACCCGCGGGTCAGTGCACACACAGGCCGGTTGGGGGGAACCGGACAGTGGGCGGTGCAGAAAGAAAAGACTTTCCGAATCGGAGTATGTTGAGTGCAAGAAAAAGAAAGACAGGGGTGCAAAAAGGGGGTGTGCCCGAGGAAAGAGCAAAGTCAGGAGGCAGTTACCGCAAAGAATGGGTCCTTGGGTGCCTGGCACGGAATGGAATAAGGGCACGACCAAACGGGGGAGGCCAATCTCCATCTTTGCAAAAAAAAAACCTGGGGTGCGGGTATGTGGGGGCTGGTCACTCAGCGGGGGGGGTGGGAAACCTAATTGAACCCTGAGGACTGGGGGGGGCAAACCCGACAGCCACTCCAAACCCCCCCAGAACAAAAACTGAAAAACAAAACGACTGCAATCACTAGCGAGAAGAGGTCTTAGAAAGCAGCTGGCCGGAAAGCACGAAATAGCATGTAAGAAGACAATGGGGTTCCAGGGGAAGCCCCCGGGGAAAAGCTTAACCAAAAGGCGCACCGGTCAAAGTCTCAAAAACAACAGGCACCCCAAAAAGACAAAAACCAACATTTCACGAATTGTGGGGAGAAAGAGAAAA
>Ga0179593_1453235_pt1 | contig 22876 bp, 47 predicted proteins | sample CZODoug2_1_08_16_FD_185931 | JGI IMG/M metagenome (GOLD analysis project Ga0179593, IMG submission 185931) | Vadose zone soil fungal communities from Angelo Coast Range Reserve, California, USA - CZODoug2_1_08_16fungal (PacBio error correction) | ecosystem: Environmental > Terrestrial > Soil >...
TTGGTGTGGGAGGAAAAGAGGGGGCAAACCGGCCCGCCCAGTTGGTAAAAAAAAGCGCGCAGGGGGGCACCCAGAAGCGGGTTTTGTTTTGCCGTGAAACATACTGATCGAGCAACGCCCGTGCCTAGGGGGGGTCCCGTGGGGGCGGGCCGCCCCGTGACCCCAAAGGAGGGAAGTTTGTTGGGCCTCTCCACTGATAAGAAAAATTCTCCGGGGGTAAGTTGTCGAAGAATTTTTACAGCGGCGGCCCCTACGGCTTCGCGGCGCAAGAGAGAGACCGCAAAAGGCTGCAAGACAGTGGGTGGGGGATTTCCCGCCGACGCCACAGATAAAGATTTCAAATAAAAAAAACGAGCATCGCGAAGGTAATGAGGCTTAAACGGTCCCCTAGGGGAAAAGAAAAACGAAGCACAGAAAAAGGTGCTAACCTGACAAACACGCTGACCCAAACTGGGGGGGGCCGGAATTTCCAACAAACGGGGGAAGTGGCAAATTAAAGAATTCCTATTTTGGAAGGTGTGTTGGCACGGATGTTTGGTCCAAATAGGATGGGAAAAAAAACCAAAAAAAAAAATAACCAAAGTCAGGAGAGCGCTAGAAATTTGGGGGGGCTGTGGTAGGGAGATTATCCGACTGGATTGAAGGGTTCAGAAAAAAATCGAAGTGTTTAGCAAAAAAAATGGGCCCAAACAGGATCCAAGGGGGGTTGTTTGGGGTACAAATAAGTTTGTAGAAGACATCTGAAGACAAGACATTATGGGTGCCCATAAAGAATAGAATCGCACCAACGGGGGAAATGATTCGGGGGAGCATGGCCCAGGCAGGGCACGGCTTCCAAGAAGGCACAAATCAGGTAAGCCGGGTTTTTCGCGCAGTAAAAGAGAGCCCACCCACTTACCTAAACTCCTAACACACAAATATCCAGGGGAAAAAACATAAATGTTCCCTTTTTCCCCCTGGGGGATGGCTTCAGCCCAGAAAACGAGGGATTTGGGGAGGGGGTGGTTGTGGTGCCGCCCATAGGGGCGGGTTTGAGAGAAAGTTTTGGGAGGGTTTGTAGCTGACAGGGGTGAAATCAAATTGGCCAACGAAAACAACGATTCAAGGAAATTAGTTTTGGGCTCGAGTGTTGCGGGGCCAGGGAAAAATTCGGTTCGTGAATAATATTGGGGTTCATTTGGGGTGATGCCAGCCCGTGTGAGGGCCACAGGGTCAGATTGGAAACCCGCGAAGAGGGTTGGTACGGGGGGGAAATGTTCAAAAACCGAACCCACCCGTTTTGGGGAGGGACAAAATCCCAAACTAGATACCAAAAAGGAAACCTCGACCAAAAACAGAAATGCCCGGGGCAAAAGATCAACACGTCAATCACACCAAGACCATCGCAAAAAATCAAAAGTCAAAAAAGGTTACCCGCGAAAAATACCGCTGGGGACGAATATCCATTGAGACAATAACCAACTCCTGTTTTTTGTGGGGTGAAATTACAACAAAGTCAAGAGCAATAAGTTGTACATCGAGGCGGGTCCCCGATTTGCACAGGATGGCCCGCGGAGAGATCGGGAAACAGGGAAAATGCTTGACACTGGTAAAAAAAAAAAGCATATCACTGGGGGGGAGTTGGTCGATAGGGCTGAAACATCAAACATGGGGGGGAGAAACCAGCATAGTCCAAAAAAATGGCTGCACAGAATTTGGCAGTCAATCAAGGCACAATATCCACACCAGCGGGGGTTACAATCCGAAGGGCCTCAAGTAAAGTCCCCCCGCAAATTTGTAAAAACTAATGAGTAAAAGGTTGGGGGGGGGGGGGGTGGGCAAAACACACCCTTAGAAAAACTAGAAAGGTGCCACAAAACTACAAGGACTCCAATCGTTTCAAAGGACGGAATCCGAAAGAACGAAAAAATGTTTTAAAAAAGAATTCAGGACAAAGGAAAGGGGCCACCTGAGGGGACACGAAAAAAAGTTAAGTCATTCTCAACCTGTTGAAGAATTAAGAGGGGTTCCTTCCTCTGACAAAGAAAACCCCGAGAAAAAGAAGAGGGGGGAACCAAAATTCAAACAGACCTTCTCAATCCTGTGGGTTGGACAGTGTGAAGGTTGCCAAAGAAAAAGGCACATTTCCAAACGGGAGAGTTAAAAAAAATTTTGGCATTAGATGTAGGCTGTAAAACGCTTGGCGGCCGCAACGCGGAGGAGGGGAAAAGGGGGGAAACAACGGAAGACTTTGAAAAAAAGGTTGGTGTTTGGCCACCAACCAGAATAATTAGAAAATTGGGTGGTTCAAGTCTCCCTTTGACGGAAGAAAGGGCATGAAACTCCCCGGCGGGAAAAAAAATGAATGGGCGTGCCACCGAAACAATTCACATTGGGAAAAAGGGCCATCATGAAGTTGTTCCACGGAAGAAAATATAAGGAAAAACGCGTTGATCAAAAATGGGGTTGGAAGCAGCGGGGGACATCTGGCGCGGAACCAGGGCAAACTTTACAGGGGCCATTTAAGAGGGGCGAGCGATAGATCATCAGCAAGATTTGTGGCAGGACCCAAACCTGATGGAGAGGTATTTGAAAAAAAAAGAGAGGAGTTGACACCTCCGTAATCAAGGCGGAACTTGAAATTCAAGGATGGGGATAAGCGGGGGCGTGAGGACTCGTTGCTCCACTTGGGGGGGCGGGGAGAGGTACTTGCGAGGGCGTTTTATTGGCAAACCGGCGGGGCATGAAAAGGGGAAGGGATTCCCAAAGATGTACCAAAGACCTTGCAGGGAATGGTGGAAAATGAAAAAGAAACGGGGGATGATCACCCCCAAGGTCCACATCTTCTAACACCTGACCGAAGTGAAGAGGCGAAAAGAGGTCATGGAACAAGGGAAAAACCTGAAACAGAAACCCTTTGGGAAAAAAAAAACAGAAGATGTAAAAAACCCCAACGACAACATAGCGAACATAAAGGCAAAACAAAAATGGAAAGCCAACACCACGGCACCACAATCCAATAAAGCCGTAAGGGTAGGGGAAGGGGTGGGGGGATGGAGGACAGAAATTTGTCGTGGTGTTAGGAGGACAGTTGGGTGGGAGGAATCGCTGAAGAACCTTGAAGAAACAGGATTTGGCTCTTTGTACCCAAGACAACCGGGAAAGGATACCAGAACAGTTAAGGTTGGGGCGAAATAGGAAACGGGAATAGATGGTTTGTCTTTGTCGAAAACATAGCTCTGCAGAAACACCTTGGGTGGCCCACAGGGGTGGGGGGGGGGGAAAAAGCAAAAGGGCAATTTTGAAAACGGAAAAACCCCTGGCTCAAGAGAGAAGCTTTTACGAAACAAGCACCACCCGAATTAAAGCTTCTATAATGAACTGGGGGGAAAGGGGTCCCGAATAGGAAAAAGTTTCCGAAAAAATGCTCGAAGGTGGTCAACATCACTTGGCCAATGGGGTAGGGGGGAACTCTTTTTCAAAACTCAGTTATCCCGTTAAAGGGCCCCAGGGGTCCACGGGGCGGGGAAGGTCCGAAAAAGGACTCTTGGCAAGATTTACCCAGGAGAACCTTGGACTCACTAGTCCCTCTTTGGGGGGGGGCATACTAAAAAATTATCTGTAAATTGGGAAAGCGGACTGAAAAAAATCTTGGAACAGGGGAGGAGAGGGATGCCTTACAGCAGTCAGACATTTTTGCATTCAGGGGATGGGCGGTGTGTTGGGTTTTGTCGGACCGGGAAGACACGAGAAATCGAGTTCACTTCTGAAAAACGTGGGGAGCGTTTTAAAACGAGCATTTGGGCTGCTGAGAAAAAAAAGTTGACAGGACTCACGGGGGGAAAAAAGGCAATCCACATGCAAACAAATCGAAAAAGGAGTAAAGGGGAGACAGATATTGCCCTAAAAGCGAGACAATGCCAAAGAAATCGAGAAGTGGGAACGCATAAAAGGGGATTTCCGGGTTGGACCATCATCCCCAAAGGGCAAATTCCCAGTATAAAAAAAATGGGAAAAGTGAATAAAAAGGTGCCCATTGTTTTTTGGCGAAACCACTTTCTGGAATGAAAAGGTCGAGATTTACGAATTTTTCGGGCAAAGTGAAGAAAAGCTTGGAAAGGGCGCAATGAGGGAAGGATTAGCCAGGGTAGGGACACGCACGAAAGGTCCAGACCCAATCAAGAGGCTGGGGCGTAATTTCTCCCAAAAGAAAAAGAGGGAGAACATCTACGTCAAAAAAAACCAGCAAGCTCGCGTAAAGTCCACAAAAGAGGGGACGTCGAAGAGGCGTGGCGCAGAAGGGGGAGAGAGAAGGAGGAGATTGAATAATACGAATAGCTCCAATACCCCATTATGGACCGATGAAACCTAGGGAGAGACACACAGAATGGGAAGGAAAAAGGGAGGTAGGGGAAAAGGATTGGAAGGAGGTGGTGGGGGCACGCAGTATAGCGGTCACACGCGGGAAAGAAAATCGGGAACGGAACCTGGAAGAAGCGCAGGACTATTCGAGGTGAGTAAGAGAGATTCAAGGTGCAAATAGACGCGGGACGGATGTCGGGGGGCACCTGGGAGAGCAGAATGGGGCGAGAAGTATCGAGGTAATGTGTAAAAAAGGCGGTGGAGGGAGAGAGGTGGACAAAGGCAGGTGTAAACGGGGTGGTAGCGGGGGCGGGCGGGGCAAACGGCGGGAGGCGAGGGGTAGAGAGGGAGTCGGGGAGGAAGGTTAGGGGAAAGGAAGGAAAGAGTGCAGGACCAAGAGAGAATTGGGTGAGGTGAGAACCGTCAGAAAAGGGAGAAGGGACAGGGGGGTGAAGCGTCTAGGGAGAAGAAGGAGGGGGGGGGGGGGTGAATCCCGAGGGGGGACAAGTGGAGAGAAAAAGTAAGCTTTGGGAGGAAGAATAGGGGGCCTGGGCGGAGAAGTAAGTCCGTGGCGACGAGGAGGGAGGGGAGAGAGACGAGTGGTCAGGGATGGAAGGCGGGTGGGGCGGGCGAGAGCGTATAAGCAAGGACGAGGGGGGGGATAGAGCCGCAGCAGGGAGGAAAAGGATGGGGAGGTGACGAAAAGCATAGTAAAGGCTGGGATTGGGAGGAAGAGCTGGTTGCAGACTCGGAAGTAGGGTGGTGAGGGGGAAAAGGGAAAAGGAGCAGCAATTGACATGGAAGAGAAGAGGTTCGAGGGGGGAAGGGGAATCGAGGCGGGTGGGGGGATGAAATGGAAGGGGAGGGGGCGGAAGTAGAAAGGGGGAAATAGTGGAGATGAGGGAGGGGCAGTCGGGGTACAGACAGAGGTGGAAGGGAGGAGGGAAAGGGAGAGAGAGAGGATACGATAGGAAAAAAAATAAGTGGCCATCCAAACAGTCACGGGTTGGGCCAACGTTCCGATATAGTGGTGGACTGGGGACCAACGCAGACACTGATGGTCTTTCTGCAAGCAATGGAAGATGAAGGAAACATCCGGGAGTAAAAAGAAGGGAAGCCCTTCCTAATTCACACTATTGAAAATTGGTTGTGTTTAACGGGGTAAACCTGCTCCGGGGTCTTAAAAAAGGCCGTTAAAGAAATGGAGATCTTTACAAATAAAATAAGGGAAGATGGAAAAACGGGAAGGACAGCGTTGTACGGTAAAGGAAAAAAGAATACTGAAGCACTCATAAAGTAAGGGGACCTGTGGTCCGGCTGGGTGCCCCATCAACCGTTTGCAACAGGAAGAAAAAAGGCAAAAAATTTGGTCAAGTGGGGACCCTTGCTTCTTAAACTGGGGGGGGGGAGAAAAAGACGTGGGTCTTATAGGGCAAAGGAAACCGCCCCATTTGGGTTTTAACAGGGCTGGGCAGTGGGTGGGTTGTGGTTAAGTCGAGGGGGACTCGTGGTTACTGAAAGGTCAAGGGAAGAGGGGGAGAACGAAAAAACAAAGGCAGCAGGGGGTGAAAACCCCTTCTTGGGCGACCCTTTCAAAGTGTTCAGGGAGGGAAAGGGGGGGTTTGTGGGGTAGAAAAAAGAAGAAGAATTCTCCCGTTTCGAAAGGGACGCGACTAAACGGGAAAAAAAAAGATTGCGGCGAAACGACTGGGAAGGCCTCCCTTCACAAGAAAATAGAGGGAAAGGAGGGGGCGGAGAGGCGGACAAAAAGGAGGGGATCTAAATCTTGGGAATTTCCCTACATGCTAAGAGGGGAGGGGGCGAAAAAAGTAGCCGAGAGGGAAAGGGGCAAGAGGTAACAAATAAGCAAAGGGGAGACTCGCCCGGGAGTACACCAGGGTGAACGGGATTTAATGAACGTAAGAATTGAGAACAGGGAATCAAGGGGACCAAGTGGGAGTGTAAAATTTGAAGGAAATTTTCGGGACAAAGGTACGTTAACACCCTGCCAATTCCGTGAAATCATCGGCGGCGGGTGAACTTGGAGGGGGGTAGGACGGGGGGGGGGAATGTCGACGATTTGGAAGGGGGGGGCGAGAAAGGTCAAATTGAAAAACCTGGGAAAAAAATAGCAAGTGGGGGGGTAATGCGAGAGCTATGGGGAAAACACGAAACAAACAAAAAGCTCTTGGGGGAGAGAGAGAGGAAACAAAAACGAAGGGGAAGTAGGGAGCATGGGGAAATGCCTTGGTAGGGGTCTGACCCCAGGCAAATCAGGGGAGACCGCCAAACAAACCCTTTGGGGGCCCCATGAAAAAATCGAAAAAAAACAAGTTGGAACAGGGGAAAAACCCTACAAACCCATAAACCCCCTCTTAAAAAATTGCATATAAAACACACTTAACAGAAAAAAAACTAAGGGGGAGGAAAAGCAACGGAGGGAGGAGTGTGATTGGGGGAAGTTTTTTGTTCGGGATCAATCGGGCCCGGGTCGCGGGGTTTGGAGGGGGTGGCACAATGAAGGGGGGTTGTTTACCTGTCCCCGGAAAGGTATCAGAGTCAAGGGAAAAAAAAAAGGGGGGATTCTTTCTCTCAAAAATAAATCACCACTTCGAGGACCGGGGGGGGACAAAAAAGGGGGGATCGTTGGGGAGGTTGGGAGTCCGCCGGGTTGTTGGTGAAGGGGTCGAACAAGAAATTGCCAGCACAGGACGGGGCAGTGGAGAGTGGTTTTAAAGGGGACCAAATACACGCAAAAACAACCGTTTGGGGGAACAAAATAAACGACGACCGGCAGTGAATCTACCCAGTCCCCCCAACAATAAGGCTCAACGAAGAAGTCAAGCATAAACAGAAGTGAACTCGGTCAAAAAGCAATTGAGTAAAAAGGGAAAAAGGCTAAAGGCGGGCAAAACGATATCAAGGGTGATCAATAACTATCAAAAACCTGGTTTGGTTGAAAGCCCAAATAAAGGGAAAAGGAGATGGGAGAGGGGGGGTGCACACTGGGGTCAATCTAATGGGAAAAAGCAGGAGGGGGGGGGAACTCCAGGGGGATTAACAAAGACGGAGGAGTCAAGAGTGGAACCGAGAAAACTGTGAGGGGGGGGTACTCGAAAAGGAAGAGGGGAAACTCCGCATGGAAAGCCCCAGACAGTCTTTTCAAAATTGCTGGACCGCAAAGAAAGAAGGGACTGCTTGTGAAACCAATCGACGAATCCAGCATCAACCTGGGGTACAATCTTACTGGGGGACTTTAAAAGTAAAAAGGGAGAAAGACCGCGTCAATGGGGGTTAAAAAGAAGGAGAAAATGGGGGGGAAGTGGTTTCAAAAAAAAAAAAAAAGGTCAAGGAAAAACAAGTTTAAGAGCAGAGAAGGAAAAATTGCAAGACAAAAGAGTTGTCAAAAAAAAGATTACATCACAGGGGGGGGAAAAGGTTGAGCCAAGGGAAGGGAAAAAAAGGGCAAAAGGGGCACGAAAAAGGAACAACAATTATTCTGGCCCAGTGAGATATTGGGGGAAAGAGTTCAAAGGTCCGGGGTCACAACAAAACGGGGGAAGGGGGGGGGGTAAAAGAGTAATCAAAAAGAAAAAAATGAAAATTGGACTTACAAACCGTACTGAAAATGGTGAAAAGTTTTCTGTTACCAAGGAGGTGAGGGAGGGAAACGGGGGGAAAGAAGGGGCTTAAAAGGGTCACCGGTGAATGTAACGTTGGGGGAAAAAAAAAAAAAAAAAAACAGAAGGGCAGCGCAAAACCGAGGGGAGAGGGACACCTGAGGGGACTTGTGCACATTTTTGTGGCAAACCAACAGTTAAAGTCAGAAATGGGGGAGGGGGGTGCAACAAAAATGCTGGGAATTGGGGAAGCCAAAGGTCAGGCGGGGGTACAGCGGGGCAGTGAAAAAGGCAGATTTTGAAAAAACGCCAGAAATGCGGGTCCGCCGGAAAAAAAGGCCATCATGGTTGGCAGTAAATGACTCGGGACCAGGAATCCCAGGCGAAAAAAATAAGGAATTCCATTGTGTGGGAAAGGGGAGTCACCAGGGGGGGGGTTAAATCTGTAAATGCCCACTGCAGGAATTGGCAGTCTAAAAAAAAGGGACGAGAAGGAAAAAAGGAGAAAATCAGGACGGAAGGTTGTTGGGGGGGGAAAGGTACCACCCAAACGATTAATGGGGGGGGGTTGAGTTGGGAGAAAAAAACGGAAAGTTAGTCCGAAGGAGGGAGAAAAAAGGACAAAAACTTGGAAACTGGAGGGGGGAAGTGACGTAGTCCAAGGAGGGTTCTTTGAAAAGGAGAGGCAGCTTCAGGTTTGGGGGGGGGGGATGGGGGAAAGGGGGAAGGAAAAAAGGGGGTAGAGGGGAAATTGTGCAAAAAGGAGGGGGGGGGTCTTCTGCGTGAAAGGTGACACCAGGGAAAAAAAGATAAAGAGGGGGGCAAAAAAAGTTGGGGGAAAAAAAAATCTCCGGCAAAACGGGATGATCAAAAAACGGGGGGGAAAAGAAAACAGAATGCAGTACCAAGAATCAGGGGGAATGTCCCGAACCGCCTAATGACAGGGGGGAAACAGAAATAGGATCTGGGGAAGCTTCCGAAAAAATAAAAGTAAAGGGCGAGAAACATCACCACCGAAAACATCTCCGGGACCAGACCCGAAAAGGGGAGGGGGACAAAACCATGAAAAAGAAAAGGAACAGAGGGGGGCAAAAAAAGAAGCAAAAAGGTTGTTACGGTCTTATTAGGAAACGGACGAGTTGTGCCAAATGTTTTGGTATAGAAGCAAGGGGGGTTGGATACGAGAAGGCACATGTGGATGAAAAGCCGGTAGAAAAAGGGAAGTTTGCGGGGGGGGGGGCCTCCCGTACCATGCTTAAAAAGAAAGAAGGGGGAAACGCGTTTGGGGTGAAAAAGAATAGAAAAGAGGAAATTTTTTTGTAAAAAGTAGGTCACACAGAGGAAAAACAGGAAGGGGGAACAACTGTAGAGGGGGGGGAACAAAACCATTTGTGCACAAAAAGGAAAGGGAAGGGGGTCTAAAACAAAAGGGGAAAAGTCAAAAAGGGGGAAGACAATGCGGCCCAAAAGAAAAATTAAAAAAAAAAAGGAAGGGGGATTTGTCAGGGGGGACACAAAGTTGTGGACAAATTGAATAAAAACTTTTTTGGGGCAAGAAAAAAAAATACAGGGAAGGGGGGGGGGGGAAACAATGGGGGCAGCCGGGAGAAAAAAAAGGGAAAACAAGGGGGTCGCAAGGAAAGAAAAGGTCAGCCTCACTCTTGTCTAAAAGAGACCGGGTGAAAAAAAGCCCCAAAAGAGAAAGGGGGGTGGCACAGCATGATCTGTAGGGAATGTTCTTATAAAGGCTCGGGTCCGCGGATTTCCGGGAAGAGTCGAAATTGAGGGAGGGGCAGAGGGGGTTGCCAGAATAGGGGGGAAATCCCGAACGGTCAAGTAGAATTGTAACTTTTTAGGAAACGTAAAACACGAGAAATTTTTTCGAGGGAATGGAGGAAAAAAAAATGGAAACAGGGTCCAAACGGGAAAAAAAAAAAAAAAAAAAACTGGGAAGAGGGGGCGAGTAGCTGATCGAGAAGGATTGACACACAAAAAAAAGCGGAACCCCCGGCCCAAAAAAAAAGATAGATGGGGAAAAAGAAGGGTAAACAGGGGGGGGACGAATTGGTGCCAGATTCAGCCAACAATTAGGTAACCATTGGTAGAAAGGGAAAAGTGGGTAATAAAATGGGCAACTGGGGGGGTTAGATTCCAAGTCTTCCAAGGGAGGAGATGGGGAAGGAAAAGGCCTGGGGATTTTGACGGAAAGGAAAAAGAAGGAGAAAAACGGTACCCATGCGAGGGAAGGAACTCTGGATCGAGGAAGTATTGTTTGGAAAGCGGAAGGTCGGGAAAGTTCCCGGGGCCGAAAAGGAAAAAAAGAAGTGGAGGGGAGAAGGGAATCACTTCAGGAAAAACTCTTCAACAAAAACAAAACTTTAGTAAAATATAGAAATAAGGGAAAGCAATCCATTATAACGGAAAGGGAAGAAAAAAGGGGGAACGGAAAAGGGGGGGGCAATGGTCAAACGAGGTAAAAAACTTTAACTAAAAGGGTTAATAAGCAGGACAGCGTGGTCAGCAAAAATGGGGGAAGACGGAGGGGGAGGTCCTAAAGTAGTAAAAGACAATGACCAAAAGGGGGTTGTCCGAAAGTTGGCAAGATAAAAAAAAACAGGAGTTGGGGGGGGAAGTGTGGGGGGGGACAATATGTTCGGGGACAGTAATTGGGTGGGACGAGAGGAAAAAGTTGAACAGAAAAAGAAAAGGGGGAAAAAGTGGCAGGAATCGAGAGTTTGGGGGGGGGGGACAAAGCTGCAAAAAGAAAAAAAGAGTGTTGGGTGGTTGGTCGGCCTCAAGAAGAGAAAAAATAAAACAAAAGGGAGTCGGGGTCATGTTCCGGGCTGGCAAGGGGGCGGACCCGGGGCAAGGCTGGGGGGGTAAAGGAAGGAACGTGAGAACCGGGTAAAAAAAGATAATTACCAAGGGAATTGGGGGGGAAAAGCCAAAGGGAGGCACAAAGGAGGAAAACTCGAAGAAAAGTAAGTAAAAAATGAAAAGATAAGAAAAAATCCTGAAAGAAAAAGGGAAACAAATCTTCAACCTAAAAAAGAGAAATGCAAACAGCAACATCTGGTCAGGAGGGAAAAAAAGAGGGTAAGGGGTTGAGTGGAAGACGTTAGCGGTTTCCTCAAAAATATCAGAAGGAGGAGGAAAAAAGATGCCATCTCAGGGAAATTGTGGCGGTAAAGGTTCTGGGTAACAAGATGGTTGTGGGGCACTTGGAAAAAGAAAAATGGAAAAGGGAATTTTACAGGGAAGGTGGGGGAAAGTTAATGTTTCTTACAAAGAAGGGAAAAAGGGGGGACAAAGTGAAAATGCTGCCAAAGTGTTCAATGAAAGAGAGCAAAGGGGAAAAGTTCGGGAACGGGGGGGGGGAGAAAAAGATGGGGTGAAAGGCAGCGAGGGGGGGTTAAAGGGGTGTTCAAAACAGAAATCTTCAAAAAGGGGGGGAGGGACAAAAAACCTGGGGGGAAAAAATCAAAGGGGGAAAGAGGAAGGGTAACGAAAACAGACTGAGAAAAAGGGGGTCGTTAAGAAGGGTCAAAAAAAACCAAAACGAGGGAAAAAAGGAAGGGGCAGGGGAAACGGAGGCAGGCAACCTGGAAACCCTCAAATCAATGTCGGAGGAGGTGGTCAAAAAAAATGGGGAGGAGAAACAAAAAAAAATAGGAAATCAAGAAACAATCAATGTGGAAGTTGGGACTATAAAAAAAAATACTCAAAAAATGTGGGAAATGGGGGGGGAGGGGCCAGGACCATGGAAATGTCTTGGGTCTGAAAATATCGGATTGATGGGGGGGGGGGCAGGGGGGGGTGTGGGTCGCCGCAAAGAATCATGGCCGGGGGGGACAAGGCAGAAAAGGGGTTGGGGGTTGGGGGGAAGAGGCCTGGAAAGAATTGTGTGGTTCCAGGTGCCTGTCCGGACCTTATGAAGAAGGTCAAATACAAAGGTGAAACCAAGGGGGAAATTATGGAGATCACTGAAAAAAAGTTCTCTAGTTTTAAGATAGGGTGTCCTTTTGAGGGGGGGGGGGTGGAAGGGGCCAGTATGTGGCCATGAAGGTTGTGAAAAGTGGGGGCAGCTGAGAAATCCGGGGGGAACGCTAAAAAGAGCAAACAATTGTTACTTGGGGGGGGGAAAAGTGGAAAAGGAAAAAAGAAACAACAGACCAGGGTGTGACGTGGAAAAACAAAAAATCACCGAAGTAAGGGAAAGGTTTACCGCAAAAAAAAAATACCAAAAAGAAAAGGCACATAAAAAAGACAACGCCAATAAACAATAGGTCGAAACTAAGGGGAAAAAAGTCAAGAAAAGTCGCCAAATGAAAAAAGGGCCAGAGGGGAAGGAAAGGGGGAAGGAGGGTAATCAAACAAAAGGAGGAATCCAGGTTTTTTGGTGTGGGTGAGGCCAAAAACAAGGGGGAAATTTTATTGGGAATAGTGGGGAAATAAGGAGGAACAGAGGAAAAAAAAATGGGGGCCCATTACAAGGGTCCGAGCAAAAATTATTAAAAGGGGAAGGGAGGAAAAATGGGAAAGGGGTTATATTAAGTCGTGGGGTAAAGGTGGGAAAGCGGGGAAAAAAAAAAAGGAAATCCTGGAATCCAAAGAGAAATGAAATAAGGAACAAAAAAAAAGAAGGGAAAATAATGGGGGGCTGAAAAATGTTTAGAAAGGGCTAATATCAACAAAAACCACCACCGCAGGTGGAGAGCAATGTGGGGAATCAGGTACAAAAGGGAGGGGACAAGAAGATTACAAAAATGTCATGAATTTAATGTTGGGGGTGGCAAAATGGGCAAAGATAAGAAAGGTGGGAGGGGAAAGAATCAAGGCGAAAAAAAAGCGGGAAAAGGGGGGAACAATTTAACATCACATGGGAAAAGGGGAAAAAGGATCAATGGTGAAGGAAAAAAGAAGGGGGGCAAGGCTGGGGAAGAAAGGCCAAAAAAAAGGGACAGTCACATGTTAAAGGAAAGGGGGAAAAAAAGGCTGGGAACACAATCAACATCAAAAAGGAAAAAAAGACAAAAAAAACAAACGGAATTCTTGAAGATATAATTTGTACGTCCTCATTAAAATTGACGGAACTGGGGAATAGAAGGGGGGGGGGGAAATGTTTTAGGTGTAACCATCATTGTGGAAAAAGCTGTAAAAGGAAGGGGGGGGCCCAGAAATGGGGAAAAAGGGGAAACGGTCGATGGGGGAAGGGCTGTGGGGGAGGCAGAACGCACTTCATTAAAAAGTCGAAAAAGTGGAAAAAGGGTTTATTTGGAGGGTTGAAAAAAAAAAGGGAAATAGGGATTGTTAACGCAGGGGGGGGGGGGATTTAAAAAAGGTGCAAACAAACGGGGGGGGGAGGGGGGAAAAAGGGGGGTCAAACGCGAAGGTGTGGCCCAAAAGAAGAAAAGTAGGCGCCAGGGAGAAAAAAAGGAAGGGGGGGGGGGGGGCGGGGTCAAAAGGAAAGGACGGGGAACGAGCCGGTGCAACTCGGGGAATCGCAAAGGGTCAGAAGAGTTTCATCTTGTCGGAAGGGGGAAAAGTTAAGGGGGGGCAAAACAAAGTGGGGCGAAATAAGGGATGTAGATCATCGTGAAACGGGGACTTTTGGGGAACCACTCACCCAAACGGGGGGGAGAGAGGGGGGGGGGTTGAGGGGGGGAAAATGTATGAAAAAGAGCAATTGCTACACGATGGGATCCGGGAGTAAAAAAACGGGCAATTAAGGGGGAAGGGGGGGAAAAGTAAAAACCCGGAAGGGTGCTTTTGAATAAAACAGGGAGAGGGGGTGCACTTGGGGGGGAAAAAAAACAGGTGGGGGGGGGCATGTGGGATATTTACTTTGAAAAATGTCGGTTATTTTGGGGGAACCGGCGGGGTCTTGTCGGGGGAGGTAAAAAGTGTCAAAAACATCAAAAAAAAAAACATCGCGGGGGGGGGGGGGGGAAAAAAGCAACAGGGATCAATCCTCAGAAGAGGGTGCTAAAAAAAAAAAGAAAAAAAAAAAAAAACAGCATCGGAAAGGCTAGTTGGAAAAAAGCTCTCCAAGAATTGGGAAATTGGTAAAAGGGAGGCTACCATGGTGAGACCGGGGTCATAAAAACGAAAAGTTTCATCGAGAAAAAACCAAACCACCTAAAAAAAGCTCTCAATCCCAAAATGGGATGGGAACAGACAAAAAAAAAACTTCAAAAGACAGAAGCCCGGAGGGAAAAAATCCATTATTGGACTTTTAAGGGGGGAGAAAGGAGGAAAATCGGGGGTTTTAATGGTATCAAAGGGTGGTGGGGAAGGAAGTCAAAAATTGGAAAAAAAAACTCAGTACATAGGGGTAGGGGGGGGGGAAGCGACCCTAAAAGGTAGAAAGGGAAAAGGAAGTAGAAGTTCAGCGTGGGTTGGTTCGAATATATACCCAGATATGGTTGTGGAACGGTAAAAGTTCGAGGGAAAAAAAAAAAATGGGGGGGGGGGGAAAAAGAAAGGGGGGGAAACAAAGGGTGTTGAAGACCTGAAACAACTAGGTTCTTGGATAAACCTTTGGAAATCCCGGAAGAAAGGCTGGGGCAAAAAAAAACCAAGAAGAGGTCCCGCAGGAGTTGGTCAATTGTTGAAAAACAGTAAGAGGGTGTCCGAAATTGGTCCGAAAAAAATTGGTCAAAAAAAAAAGGAAGGAAGGAGGTAGGGGAAAGGGGGCACAAACAGTTCATAAAGGGGTCCTCCCAAAAAAGGGGGGGGGGCCCTGGAAGTTCTGCCCCAAAAGGTCTCAGTGGGGGCGGGACCGAAAAAGGAAACCCGGTCCATCGCAAGAGTGGGGTGGGCGCCCGAGAAAGAGGAAATGGTAGGGGAAAAAGAGGAGAAAAAAAAGGAGGAAGAACGTTAACGAAAAAAAATCGTGCCTGCAGCGGACATTTTCTGAGGAAGGGGCGCCGGCGGAGCAAACGCGGCGAAATCCTGTAGGGAGACAGGGGAAAGAGTGGAAAAAAAACGAATTGAAAAAAAAACCGGCAAACTGGTGAAACTAAAAAAATGAAAAATCCAAAAAAAAGGGAAAAAGAAGCCAGGCGTAAAAGGGTGGGGGAAAAAACTAGCACCAGAAAAAAATCAGAGGCAAAACCAAAAAAAAAAAAGACGATGGAAAGAAAAGCAAGTTTCGTGTTCCTGTCAACAGAGGGACAAGGGGGGACAACGGTATTTACGACCTAAGAGAAAAAGGAAAAAAGTTGAAAATTTCACTGTGGGGGTTAAAGATGAAAAAAAGGGGGGGAGTTTCCAAGGGGGTCGATGAGCTGTGGTAATTCAACAAAAATTTTCTTGAACAGTGAAAAAGAACCGATCAAAAAGGACAGGACCAGCAACAGGGGGTGGAACTCTAATGGGAAGGGAGGGGTTTGCAGGGATCTCCAGTTAAAAAAAAAAAACCGGCCCCAAGAAGCGCCGAGCAGGATCCTAACCTTAAAGTTGTCAAAAAGAGGAGTTAAAAAAATAACGGAATGATGAAAAGGAGGGAGGGAGGAATCATGGGAGGAAAGGAATCCTGCACTGGAACAAAGGGAGAAGGGGGGTTTTTTAAATACCTTCACGGGATGGGTGGGGGTGAAAAAAAAGAAAAACTACTGAAAAAGGTAATGCTCAGCGTTCTTGAAAGCGCAAGGGAAAGGGAGGCGGGGGGGGGGGGAAAAAAAAAAAAAAAAAAGGGGGGGGAAAAATGAAGGGCAAGGAAAGAAAATAGACGGAAGCCTCCATCGGGAGGAAAAAAGGGAAAAAATCCCAATGGAAGCGGGAAAAACCACAAAACGTGCAAGTTGGAAAATTTCAAGGGGGGGGGAAACCAGGGAAAAGAATTTAAACATGAATAAGGGGGGGGAGGGAAGGGAAAAAAGGAAAAAAGGACCAAAAAAAAAAAAAGGGAATTTTAGAGGGAAAAGGGGTTGTGGGGGAAAAGTCATGTAAGGGACAAGGGACGTGTTTGGTTGAATCACCAGGGAGGAAAGGAAACACGAAACCGTTCGGAGGGGGAAAAGTGGGGGAGGGAGCCCTTGGGGAGCGGGGAAGGGGTGTTTGGCAAAATCATCGGGGAAAGGGCCTTGGGGTAAAAAAGAAAAAAAAAAAAGAAAGGGGGGAACAATAGTTCAGGGGGGAAATGCCTTGAAAACTCCGCAAGAATAAGTTGAGGGGAAAAAAGCTCACGAAATAAATGCTACCGCTTTAAGCTGTCATGGAAAAAGATAAAATGTCCCTCAGGGCGGGAGAGAAAAAATAGGAACAGAAAAGATCAAGAGGGACGACAAAAATAGGAGAGTAAGGTTCTCGGGGCAAACGGAAAAAACCCATAAAAAACAGTTTCTACAGAATGAAAGACCACGGCCCAGGGGGGAAGGGGGAAGTGTCAGCACTGGATGACAAATGAAATAAGAAAAGAGGGGGGGGATTGAATTTTGCCAAATAGGGGTGAAGGAAAAGAGGAATGGAAAAAAAGGGGAAAATTTTTCAAAAAAACATGTGCTTTAATTTGGGTCAGGGGTGGCGTTTGAGCGGTGATTTCAGGAAAAAACAACCACTCCCGCTTTAAAGACAAACGCGGGGTTGAAGGGGGGGGGGACCGAAAAAGAGGCAAGTGTGGGGGAATTGGAAAAAAAAACCTGGGTCAAAAAGAACAATGGTTAGAAGCGGGTACAATAGACAAAAGAAGAGGGGGGGGAGGTACAAGAGAACTCGACACAAAAGAGGAAAGACTTTAAAGATGGCCCTTGCAATCTGAAAAAAAAAGACAAGGGGGGGGGCCCGTCAACTCGTTGAAGCACAGAAAAAACTATCGAGGGCTAACAAAAAAAAAAGGGGATTACCGTAAAACTAACAAGGCAAAAATCGTAAATTGCTAGAAGAACTTATTCCACGGTGGCCCCGAAATGGGGAGTTTCAGGGGAAACAAAGAAAAAAAGGAGGAAATGTGGTGACGCCGAAGTCATCAAAGGGGACGGAGGAGGGGGAAAGGCGATTTTTGGGGAAGTGGGGGGTGGGGAACGGCTTATGGGGAGAGGGAAAATGAAAACACAGGAAGCCGATAAAAAGGAGTCGCAACGGGGGGCGGCGGAGTCTTGTGGAGAAAGAAGGTGGGGGGGGGGGAAGTGTGGGGGGGGGGGGGGGAAAGGGGGGGAAAGAGTTTTGGATGGAAGAGAATCAAATCGAAAGATGGGGAACCTCGGGAATAGGGAGGGTAATGTGGGGGGGGGGGTTACAAAAAAAAAGAAAAAAAACAGGTTTTCAAAAGACCAAAAGGGGGGCGGCAAGGGGGACAAACAACCATACCAAAAATAAAAAAAGAAAGGGGAGAAAGCACCGGCAAGAAGAAAGTTCGAAAAAAAAGGTAAGGAAGGGGAAACACAGAACCAAAAGCAGATTACAAAGGGAGGGGGAGCATATATCCGTTTTGAAGAAAAAACCAGAAAAAGGAACATGTTGGGGTTGGGGGGGGGGGTGAAGGCAAACCACATTCAAGGAAAAGGGAAAGGGAAAACAAAAAGGTAACACTCTGAATCCTAAAAAAAAAAATAAGGGAAAATCAAAGGAAAAAAGGGGGTCCTCTGGAGAAGGGGGAACCGGCAAGAGGCAAGTGGGGGATTTGCCGAAAAGTAAGCGGTTGTTATATCAGGATCAGCATTTAAAAGGAACACAAATCAAAAAGGTAATGGAAAGTGGGAACTTGGTCTCCCACAAAAAAAGGATGCTGTTAACACAAAAAAAAAATCAGACCACAAAGATCATCGGCCGGGGAAAAAGAAGTCTGGAAAAAAATTAAGTCAAAGGGCATTGAACAATTAGAAGGGAAAAGGAAAAGGGGGTGGGGGGGGAAAAAAAAAAGGTCCAAAACTAAATAAAGGTTGAAAGAAGTACGCAAATTGCACGGGACCCCAATCAAAAAAGGGGGGAAAAAAAAGAAGAAAGGGAAAAATAGAAAGAGAAAAAGGGAAGAAGGGGGAAAACCGTCAGCTTTAAAGAATGCATTGGGATTTCCAACAGAGGAGAAGTGGGGGAAGAAGGGGGGAATGGGTCAAAGAGAGACTCAAACAACCCACTTAAGGTATTGAAGGAAAAAGGAAAGGAGGATTTGCACTTACAATTGGGACTTCAGAAAGGGAAGAAGCACGGGTGGTGAATTGTTTATGGGAAAAAGAACATGGGGGGAAGAAACTTCCCCGTTAATATGGAAAATTTGAAAAGGTGGTAACCAGACGTTTTTAAAAGGGGGATGGGGGGAAAGGGAAAATTCGGGTAAGGGGGAAACATGGAAAAGGGTGGTGACTTGTTGTTGAGAAAACACAAAGCTCTTGGAGAGGGGTGGAAAGAAAGGGGCGGTAATAAGAAAGGGTGAAGGGTCCCTGGGTCCACCCAGGAGGGTGTATTCCGGGGGAGGGGGGGGGCCAGAAGACCCGTTCATTTGTTGCTACAAGGGAGGTCAAGAAAAGTGTGTTTTGGCTTGGAAAAATGACGCTGGAAAAAGAGTCCGCAAAAGTGAAGGTAATCTGGGAAAGGAATTAATCAGTCATGAAAAGTCTTTCAGGAAAACGGAAAAAAAAATCCTGTGGTCAGGGACAAGGACGGTAAAGAGAGAGGCAAAAAAAAAAACACATTTGTGTGCCTTAAAAAAAAAAAACCGTATGAGGGGGGGGGGGGAGGTGAAAAAAGGATAGGACGTGCTCCGCGGGGCCGGGCGGAACTTGAGGACTTTTAGTGCGGAAGGGGAAAGGGGGAAAGGGGGAATGGGTTGACTGGAAAAAACTCTGAGCAATTTTTGGGTCAGGGGGGGGGAAAAAGGAGGGAAAAAAAGGGGGGAGCAATTTCTACAAGGGGTGTGGGGGGGCAAAACGGCTGGGGGGGAAAAATGATTTTGGAAATTTGGGGAAAACAACAATTCCAAAAGAAAAAAGATAGAAAGGGACAGGAACTTTTGATAAAAAGCCCGAAAAAAAAACGTGGAAAGGCAAAAAAACAACCCCAAAAGGAAAAAAGTCAGTAGGAAACAAAAGACATCTGGGAAACGAGGATCCCACTAGGGTGAGTGGACGCAGGAGCCGGTTCAAAAACACCTTCGAAATCCCAGTTTAACAGCAGGGGGAAAAACCCCACCTCACACAAAAAACAAATTAAGCCACAAAAAGGGGCTGAGAAAAAAAACAAAGGCAAAAAAAACCACACCATCGGGGGGGGGGGAAGGAAATCCAAGGAGGGGGGGAAGGGGACAGGATTATAGAGAAAGGTGGTGGACACATTTGTTTCTCTTAACGAAGTGGTGGGGGGGAGGCTCTCAAAATAAAAATAAAAAGCTTATAAGGTGGTGGAGAGGGTGGAAGACGACCAAAGGCCTGCATTCTCCCAAAATTCCGAGGGGGGGGGGGGGGATATTACTCAATATGGGTGGTAGTCCGGGGGCGATCTGCTCACATACAACAGGGGGGGTCCTGTGGGGCAAAAAAGTCACAAAAGAAAAGGGGGGGAAAAAGAAGGGGGGGGCAGAAAACTTGAAAAAAAGTAACTGAGAACAGCCCACAAGAAACGGAAATTGTAAAAAACCGGAAGAAATAAACTGGGGGTTGTTAACGACCAGGGGGGGGGAAACCAAAACCGAAATTTTAAAGGGGGGAAAAAAAGTTAAAGAAGACGGGATTGGATGGGAAACAGGGGGGGTGTGGCAATCCGTGAAAGATTAACCGCCAAGGAAGAGGGGGGGGGACACAAAGGGAGAAAGGAGACTTTGAGGGGGGGAAGAAGGACCGTGGAAAAACAAAATCTTCCACATCTTTGGGGGAGCCCGACAATCATTTAGGAAGAGGATAAAGCAGCCGAGGGAGGTGTATGGGGAAAGGAGAGTCATCAGTTGAGGGGGCTCGAAGTTGAGCGAGGGGACAAAAAAACACGAATCTAGGGTGAAAAAGTGGGGGGGGGGGGAAAAAAAAAAGACTTAAAAGGGGGGAGTTGTCAGGGTCTTAAAAAAAAAATACGCCTGCAAGGACCCATAAAAAAAAACCCACTGGAAAACAGAAAAGGGATTTAGTTTGGGAAGGAAAGAAAGGAATGCCCTAAGGCGGGATAGCAATCCAACACAAAGAGAAATTTAACAAAAAAAAAATCCAAGTTGGGTACCATACGTCTAAAAAAGGATTCCATTCCTACTCAAAGGGAAAAAAAATTGAAAAAAGAAAAAAAGGGGCAACTTGGGGTTATGTGAAACAGCGGGGGGAACAAATGGCGGTAAAGATGAGATTTACGAAGGGAGGGCGGAAGGGGTACTCAACTGCTTGAAAAAAAGCAAGGAAAGTTTTAATGGAAACGCTAGATGAAGGGGGGCAAGCGCAAGGGTAAAAAAGACATCAAGAGGGGGGAAGAAAAGGGGAGGATTCGCCGCTTCAAGACAGGCAAAAACACAACACAAGGGGGGGGGGGAAAAGAAGAGATACATCCGATAAAAAAGGGAGAATGAAGGAACGGACCTGAAGGAAATAGGGTGTGTGGAAGGGGTCTAAAAACGCTCTGGGAAAAACGAAGAATGGGAAGACTCAAAAGAGCTGAGAGGGAAAGGGGAGGTGAAGAGGAGTTTTGGGAAACGGGGAACAAAAATCGAACGGAAGCTCATCACTAGTGCAAAGGGGGGGGGCCTCCAGGGGGGGGGAAAGCATCAACCAAAATTGGCCAAAGGTGGTTTGGGGGGAAAAAATTGGAGAAGAAAGGAGGGGGAGGGGGGGGGGATCGGTTGCAATGGGAAAAAAAAAATTACCAGCCCTTTAGGGGGGGACAATGCGCCACAGGAGTGTTGTGGGGGAATCTTGGACGAGCTAGTGGGGGTGTTTTGGTTTGGGAACGAAAAAAAAAATCAGAAAAGAGGATCGGGAAACCTAACGAACGGACCGCTTGGTCCCTGTGGGCGAGTGCCCTTCAGGGGGGAGGTTGTGTTGGTTGTGGCCTCTCATAGAAAAAATTCTAAAAGGGGTGGGGGGACTCGAAAAAGGAAAGAAACTGTTGAGGGAGCAAACACAAAGTGACTTCCCTCTCTCCAAAAAAATAGGGGAAGAATCGAAAGACCCAAAAAGAAGTAAGGGGAAGCCAATGAAAATACCGCCGACCAAGCTTTTACATAAGAATTAAAACCGACTTTAAAGGCTTTCGGAAAAAGGAAGGAAGGAGGCGTGAACTGGGAGACTTGTCGGGCCAAAAAGAAGGGAAAGGTCTCAAACGGGACGCTAAAAAAAAATGGGAACCTTTTTGGAAATGGTCTCAAAAATGTGGCAACAAGGGGGAAATGGAAATTAGGGTGAAAAAAAGGGTGGTTCTTGGGGAAAAAGTTGTCCAAAGAATTTTCGGACAATCAAGGAGTTGGAAAAAAGCCAAAGGTGAAGGAGAGGGGAGCGGGGAAAAAAATTGTGAAGGGGGGAAAAGGGGAAGCTTTCGTCCAGGGTTTGGGGGAAAAGGGGTGGGGTTTTTTTTCGAGAATAAGGGGAAGGTGACGGCCACCAACAAAAAAAAGGGGCCCAAAGATAAGTGTGGTCCAACTGAGAAAAAGCTAAAGGGACCGACGACAAAAAGAGAGGGGAGTCGAATAAGCCGGCCCAACAAAAACCTGAAGGGAAATTTGATTCGTAAAAGCATGCCAGGCAAGGTGCTTCTTTCAAAAAGGCAATCAATGGTCTAACCCGCGGTTCGCAGAAAGGGGGAGCACGATCCCACACCCCTCGACGGTACTCCCTCACCCAAACGAAAAAACTTAAGGACCGGGGCAAAAACCAAGAACAGTTGACCCGTGCCCTAAATTGAGGATGGAAAGAGGTGATGTTGGGGAAAAAAGTGTGGTAGCACGGGCCCAGAGCGGGGACACGAGGTGTTGGTTTTGGAATTTGGGGAAGGCTGAAAGGGGGGGGCTCAGTGCACACAGGGGAAAATGGACGCACCAGTACAAGTGAATTGAACCAAAAAGCATAAAAGCCGAGGGGAAAGGGGAGAGTCTGCGAGATGTGGTGGGGAATGTTTTGAATGAGTTCGGCAAAATGCCTTTTGTTAAGGAGTATAATCTTAACACCCTCCGAAAGGTGGGAAAAGGTGGGGGATGTGTTTGGGGGAAAAGGGAAAAAAACCGGACCAAAAGACAAAAGGTTTTTGCAAAAAAAAAAGGAAAACCATAAACTACGGCAAGTACCCAAAGGGAAAAAGAAAAAAAATAAAGGTTCGAAAATAAATCCAACAGAGGGAGAGGACATAACTTAGATCAAATTGGTCCGACAAAGTCGAAAAGAAAGGTAAAAAAGGGAAGAATGGGAAACTCACCATAAAGCAAAGATACAGGGTGTTTTGGTTGGTGAAGGGACCAAAAGTGGGAAAGGAAAAAAAAATAAAAGATGGGCAAGCTTTGAAGCATAATAGGGTGAAAATCAGGATGACCGAAAAGGGGAGAAGAAGAATTAAAAACCGGGGACAGGAAAAAAAGGAATTGGAAAGGGGAAAAAGACAAAACTCGTGTTTTATCTAACCAGACAAGCAGAAAGTACCAAAAAAAGAAGGATGGAACCCCTTCTGGGGAGACAACAATAATTTCAGGAGAGGTTTAAAAAAACCTGTGCAGGCACACAGCTAATGTGAAACAAACCTTACGAAAATTCAGTCCTCGCAGGGGTAGAAAAAAAGTTACATGGATGTAGGGAATGGGTGGGGGGGGGTGGGGGGGTTGTCAACCAGGGAAAAAAATAAACTCAAAGGTGGGATACGCCATAAATTTCCCTGGCCACAAAAAAAAAGGGGCATCAAAAGAGAGAGGGGACCTGGAAAAAAGGTTAATAGTTCAAATCCCTGGAATCGGACAGCCTTCCGCCTAAAATGGGAAAAAAAAATGTTCAAGCACGGGGGGGGAAAAGGTTAAGGCTTTGACCGGA
>Ga0179593_1557231_pt1 | contig 22874 bp, 23 predicted proteins | sample CZODoug2_1_08_16_FD_185931 | JGI IMG/M metagenome (GOLD analysis project Ga0179593, IMG submission 185931) | Vadose zone soil fungal communities from Angelo Coast Range Reserve, California, USA - CZODoug2_1_08_16fungal (PacBio error correction) | ecosystem: Environmental > Terrestrial > Soil >...
TTGAGAAAACCCTAAACCTTACAGGGCTTTGGAGAGTTTATTGCCGTATCGGGGAAATCATTACGTGGCACCGAAAAAGGGGGGGAAAGGAGAGACTAAAGGTTTGGAGAAACCTCCGGTGACCAGTAGAAAGAAGAAATGAGAAAAGACGTAATAAAGCAAACGGCCATGCTGAAGATATGGGTGAAGGTTGAAAGAGAAGGTTGGGGGGGGGGTGGATAATTAATTTACTAACTCTCTATCCACTAGGAATGGAATCAGATGAATTCCGTTCGAAAATAGGAAAAACACAAACTTCTGGAGGAAGACAACAAAAAACCGAACAAAAGTAGAAAAAGAATAAACAAAAAACGGGCGCGCAAAGTCTGTCTCCTTGGAGGAGGGTTTGTAGGGGGGTCCCCAGCAAGCGGAATATTACCAGGGACGGGAAATGGAGGAAAAATCATAAGGTGTCTATGCATCAAATTACTGTCTCGGGGGGGAACGCGCATTTGCGTCGGGATTCAAAGAATCAGAAGGAAGCAATAGCTTCCCGGAACATTTCAACCTCGGAGGGATTAAAGAGGAAATGGGAGGAGTTGTAACGGAAGAGTCTTCCCATTCCGACTCCATTACCGGACCTTCGAAGCGCGGGAAACGACAAAAGGAGCAAAAACATCGATATCCACTGAACACGCAAAAGGCCTCAATGCCGCGGAGAAACAGACACTGAGTCGTGGGTTGAGGGGAAGGCCAAAAACAGAAACCGCCCTTTGGAGAGGGGCGAGCCGCCGCAAGAAGAGGGGAACTTGTCTGGAGGAGGAGAGACCCAAAAAAGCGAGGGAGTCGCGATCCGAAGGAACCGCTTAACCCAAAAGAGAGCCAAAATCTATGCGTTGAACAAAAACTAAAATGTCTGCTGACTGGCAGAAAGATTCACGAAAAAAAGGGGGGGGAAACTCTTCGTGGAAGCACTTCATAGATCTCGCCGAAGGGAATAACGCGATCTCCAATAGGAGTGCATGAGATTGAAAGAAGGGCACAATGAAGGCCCGCAGGGCCGGTTCCAGCTTTCCAATTAGAGGAAGAAAGAGAAGGCGTGTTCTTTTAGTGAAGTGTTCAGCGGAGTCTTCCCTGGAGATTCCAGATCAGCAGGAGGTTCCAAGGGGAGTCAGGGGACGCGACCTCGGATTTGGGAATAGTTATGACCTTGCTCTTTGAAAGTTACGTCAACCATCTGTCAATTAATCGGAAGGGATCCATCCTCAGGTCGGAGGTGTTCTATTCTAGGGGGGGATACGGTCGATCCACTATTCAAAAGGGGTCAAGGTTAGCATACTGTGAGTCGCCAAACTGTGGAAAAGACTTGGGCACGAAAAAGTGACTTATAACATTGTGGAGTCCGAGACGGGGGGATTGTCTAACTTCCAAAATTCGAAAAAACGCGTAAACAAGGGGATAATAAACTTCAATCAGATGTCTCTCTTTACGCAAGGAACGCTGACCGAAGGAAGAAACTAATGAGACGCAAGAGAGGGGAACTACTGTTTGTGTAATGTCCAAAGACGGATTGTCAAAAAGACGCCGGAGTCCGGCTTCATGGGTATCCACAGGGGGGGGGAAGGTAGCGTCAGGAACCAAGTAATTCTTAAGATCATAAGGGTGTCAGGGCAGAAAGGGGGAGGTGTTAAGGAAGGGGACGGATCGTTACGGGGCGAAAATATCAGTGCGTATCAGCGGAAGGGTACGAAGACTCGTGGAGACGAAATACACAAAGGGAAGTGGGGACTCCCGAAAGGGGAGAGTCTCTCGAAAAAAAAACCAGGGGGGGGGTGAAACTCTCCTTGCGGGGCCAAACTCTTGGGGGAGAGCATTCTGAGAAAGAAATAGACGCTAAGGGCATTTACTCCTGGGGGGAAAGTGACTCCTAGCAGCAAAAAACCAGTGGTCACGAGCAGAAAGGCACTGGAAACAAAGTGAAATACGGCGAAGAAAATCTGGCTGAGGGTTAAGAAAGAGACTGGTGAGAAGGACTACGGGGATAAGGAACCCCCACAAAACATAGACTGGAAGCCGCAAAAGAACCAGATTGTAGGGAGACTTCCAAACATTCGTTAGAAAATGAAGGGATCTGCATTGACATGGAAAAATTTCTTGTGAAAAAAGCAGCGTGCTGAGTAATCAGAAAGATTCGAAGGAACCTGGGTTGACGGCCAGGGTTTAAAGGGGGATGCTTTGGGGACGGTCTTAGAAGCGCGGATAGGGGACACAGAGTAGGCAAACGATCTGGGGCCAAGTTTTTGGACCGATAATGGGCCGGCTACAGTCGAAAGTGGAATTAAAGGGGGGGGGAGAAGAGCCGAGTAGAGAAAAATCTACAAAATTGCGACGTTTGACAGTCTCTCGAGATCGGGAAATCAGCTTCTAAGATGGGGAAAGACGAGGTAAAAACCGGAATTCCAGCCTCTCAAGACCGGGATTTCGGGCGTCCACCGTGCTCAGAAGAGAAGATAATCCGAGGAGATTTGAGGGGTTAGCGGGGAAGTTTCATACGCCTTGAAATCACTATCTAAAACACTCAAACCATCTTGCGGAAAGGAATTTAACACGATAATTGGGGACTGATTCAGGGGGACCATTCAATCCTAGGAGGGCGCTCTTCTACCGGGGAAACGGCTCTCTGTCTCTGAAAGGGTGAATGGGAGAAGGAAGAAAACTTCTGGGAGATTCCCTTCCATCCGTAAGAAAAGGTGAATTTTGGGGACACCGGTGTTGGGAAATATTAGCCTCTGCGGGAAAAAATTCGCTTCTCAACGGCAGTACTCTGAAAAAAAAACTTACACAGGGTCGGGTTTGGGGGACGTAAAAAAAGCAGAAGGGTGGAAAAAGGAGTTTCCTTTGCTTAGGCTAAATCAAGCGCGCATCGGCAAGTTCCTGGCGGGGGCTGGTTCTAGGAAAAAAAAGAAAACCCCTGAAAAGAAGTCAGCTTCTTTTGACTACGGGGGCTGATCGTTTGCTGTGGGGTTCGTCAGGGGGTGTTTGAAAAAAATTCATTCGGGATGGTTCGGAAAAAAAAGGAGAAGTCGTGCCTAAAACGTCATGGAGGCAAAGGGGAGCCGGAACGTGCAACTGAGTGGGGGGGGCCTTGAAAAAAAGGTGCAATGTGCTCGGGGGGCAGCTGGTGACCCCATGGGACCGAAAGGGACGAGCACGGGAACGCGCAACAGTGGGAGAATTAAGGGAAGGGACTTTCGAGGAAAGATAATATAAGTCTTAGATATGTCCGGGGGGTCGGGGCTGCGCAAACCCTGAGTCGTCACGAGAAGGGCGGCGCCCACGGGTGTTTATATGGCTTTATCAAGGGTCTTTTGTGGGGGGGGGGTTCGGGTTCCAAGGAGAAGACCTCAGGGGGGGGGGGTGGGAAAAGCGCAGAGGAAAAAATGACTTAACGCTCATTACTACATCATCAGGTAAAAAGGTGGCTAGACTAAAAAACAAGCAAAGAATGAAGGGGAAGATTGACTGAAGATCCATACCGATCTGCAGGTCATAATTTGATCCCAGAGACTCCTTTGGAAGCTACGGGTACCAGGGGTTACGAGTTGTCGAAGCAAGGAGCCGGGCGAAGAAGGGAAGGATGAGAATTGGTGAAGAAATCAGGCCGAAATAAAAGAAGGGGACAAGCTAAAGGAATCACTATGATTGATCTGAGGGATCAAACCTGACTTCAGGCAAAAGGATCGGAAGAAACTGAGGAGGAGGGGGGGGAAAAGGATTATAGGAATTAAGAAACTCAACTAAATACCTAAGCGTTGATTGCTGACGGTCGCTGGAATCGTAAAAAGCAGGGGGGTTCAAAAACGAAAGAGAACGAGGGGAGGGAATAGGTGTGATCCGATAAAGGAAAGAGGTGAAGAAAGAGAAACGACGGGAAAAGGGGGAGATCAAAAAGGGAAGACCTGGAGGGGTCTGAATGCAAGATTGCGTCCTGCATAAATGCTTTGGTGAGTGACAGGATTGCAGAGACTATTGGAAAAAGAGGGATGGAGGGGCCGAGGGGTTCAAATGAGGATCTGTGCGAATGACTTTGGAAAAACGGGTACTTAAGGAGACAAGAAGAAACCAGTTGGAGGAAAATTCCTTATCAGGGGGGGTTAACAATAGTCGGAGCAAGACCGGAGGGCTCCGGAAGATGAATTTGGAAAAAGAAAACATATTCCTACTGATACTGAAAACTTCGCTCATCAACCAGGGGGACTACCTCGAAGCTGTTGAGGGAGGAGGATCTGGAGAAGGAAGAATAGCTGGCCTTGAGCGAAGGGACGTCACCCAGCGTTCAGGAGCCCAGGGTGCTAGACGGGGAAAGGTTCCCTTGAAGTGGAGAAGGAAGCGTTCCAGGGACTACGCCCTAATTACTGCGCGCTTCACGAAAGGATAAAGGAGCTTGTAAAAAAAAAAGCTAGATTAAGAGAAAGTAAAAGATCCGCATTCCGGAAAATCCGCTGAAGGTTAGTCAGGTTTTGGCGAGCTCGACAAATCAAAAAAGGGCCGCTGCGCATGGGGATTTAGCCTAGGGATCTAGGAAAAGGGCAGCCGCCCACAAAATGAAAAACAACTTTCGCGTAAGAGCTTGCCTTCATGCCGGCCCCAGCAAGGGGGCCACTCGGGATTGGACGAGATGTCCAACCAAACCTTAAAATGTTCTAAGAGGATTACTAAAAGGTCTGAAAGGAAGGCGTTGGAGATATCACACCACTTCAGGCGCCGCTCTTGGTATCATCGGAAACGAGCATCTTATAATGCTCATAAAAAAAATTGCAAAAAGAGAATCTTTACGGCCTTCAATGCGGGAAGCAATCTAAGTAGAAGGAAAATTCGAGGGGAGGTGAACTATCTTGAAGTGGGACGGCGGTATTAAAAAAGCAGAGGGCCAGATCAGAGAGCGGGCAAATGAATCAGAATCGACAGTGGAAAACGCATTGATGAGGAACGTTGAAATGAAAAAATGAGGTAGGAATCACAGAGAGAAGCGGATGGAAGAAAGTCTCTATATAAATTTAAAAACCTGAAGGTGCATTAGTGTGAAATCTCATGATCAGAGAAACGAGACAGCCAGATTTGAGGGTCCCATATTGGAAGAGCCAAACTTTTCGGATCAAACCTACGTCGAGTCCAGTCATTTACTCTTTGGGGAGACTCTGCAAAAGTTTACTACCGTCCCAAATCAAGTCGAAGAAGATTTGAAAAACCAGGAGGGTCGAATCCATGCTTCGGCTAAGCACGTGCCTGGCAGGGTCGAAAAAGGAAAGGAATTCGCGGACTTCCGCTGATGGGGGAAACGACTGGGAGGAAGCCAGCGGGAAAAACTACTATGGTCACAGGAAGAATGCCAAGTTCCTATCCACATTGTCCAGGAAAGAATCCGGGAAGTAGATTCGGTAAAACACCGGCGACGAGTGAAAAAAAATCTCCTGATTCAGTGCAGGGGACTTTTGCCTGGCAGGCTAAGATCGGTGGGAATCGAGAAAGATGCTAAATCGGAGGGAAAATGCTTTTGCCAAAAGAAGTTGCTTGAGGGGCGGAAAAGAGGTGTGAAGCAAAACGTAATTAGGAGACGACAACAACAGGAGGAGGAGGAAGAACGCGCCGGGCGGAGTCAAGCTTGGGGGGGAGAAAAGGGTTTTCTTAAAGGGGGGTACATCACTTAGGAACGGCTTCTTGAAGCAGACAAGGACTGAGCGAAGAAAGCGGGGCAATCGTCACTATCCTCCAGTACGATTCGATTCCGACCAGTACTGTCAAGACTGCGAAAATCCCGCGCTGCTTTCTGGTACGACAACGGCTAGCAAGGGAAAAGGGGGAGACATGGAAATGTCAGAAACCTCTCGCCATGCCGACCAGGGAGTGTGAAAAGGGGAAGGCCCCAGGAGGGTCAGGGATCCTTTGAAAAGGTCGGAAGGGAAGACGGTCAGAGTTAGGAGCCGAAGCATGAAGTTTCCCTAGGGAACTTGGTCAAAAGAAAGTTAAGTGGGTGATTGGAGGGGAAGAAGTACACGTCCGCGCGTTCAACACAGAAGCACTCTGGGGACACTTGGGGGAGCCACGGGGTGGGGAACTAATATGTGCGAAATTCTCAAAAGGGAATCTCTTTTTCGGGGATCATTAGACAGTCACAAAGCGGCCCACATTGAGAAGTTTACAAACTTGGATGCTTAAGAAGGAAGTCTCCGCTTACTGCAGTTAGACGGGCATATCAAAAAATTCTACCGACGCTCAATCAAAAGGCGTTCAGGGTCCATGAAACTTTACCTCTAGGAGCTGGTCCTCTGGGGGCAGGGACCGGGTCGCACTGAAAGATATGCACAAAAAAAACGACTAGAAAGGGGGGCCATGGAAGAAGACTTGCCGCCTTACCTAAATTTAACACGGGATTCTATTCCCAAAATCCTATGATATCGTTGATAAAATCAAGGGGAGGCTCTGACGTGGTATCCTCCTACAAGACATTCAGAACTGGAATTCAGAGGAAGCCGGGGTTGTGCGATCGCTTTTTGGCTCGTCAAGCGGGTCGGATGAGCAGTCGCTGCCGAAGTAACGCGGCCGAGCCTGAAAGTCGGGGTTGGACGGATATCAGGCGCGAGGGTGCCTAGAGTGGCGGAGGAGACAATCAAACGCGGTGAACAAGGGGGGATCGTGGGGCCTATTCGGAAAAAAATGGAACCTTCAGCGGAGGAGAAGTGCGGATAAGGGGCAAGTGGATTGAGTAAGTTGGAATCAAGGTTGGGAAAAGCGCACTCCCCTCTCTAAATTCGAATTCTAGAGACAGTAGGGTGAAGAAAGACGTCCGTCGTGCAATTAAAAAGTTTAAGAAAATGTCTACTGGTAAAAGGTTCTTGTCTCTCATGGCCCTGCTATTCCTTAGAGAATGGAAGAGCCCGAAATAGCATAAGGACTCGATCCCGAAGCGATTAAAGGAGGGGGGGAAAATATCCAGTAGGGGGGCGGGCTTCTTTCGCACATGGGACATCCTCATCGTCAAGCAGAAGGAAAGGAGAAACCCGACTGTGGGTTTGCGAAAATAAGGGAGTATCCAAAGGTTTCGTTTTTGTTGGTTCGGCGTGTTTGGGGAGCGAAGACCCCCGTTGGGGTTGGGCACAGAGGGGGAAGAACTCACTTATGGAAAATTCCCTACATCATCTGTGGCCAATAGTGGCTACAAGAAAAATGTCTCCCCATATAGAAGAAAAATGCAGACGCAGTGGATGGCTAAATCATTCATGAAGGGGGGGAAAGACCCAGCTTCCGTCTTTTATTATTAAGCGACTTGGAAGGAGACGCAAAAGGCTACAAAAGGGAGAAATACCGAAAAGCGGAACGGATCGAAAACTTCAATTATTGTTACGATCCGGACAATCATCAGCACTGAACGGGTTCAACGAGAGGGAGCTTTGGTATGCCCGTACGTAGGAAGAATCACCAAAAACATTATTATTGTAGTAAAGAGGAGGAACTAGCGTGTCCCATGACGGAGTTGATCGAAAGATCATCACCGACAGAAAGGCCGTGGGAAAAAGGTGCTGGAGTTGAAAAAGAAAAGAAAGAAAAATCCTTGAGTTGTCGAGAGAGAAACCGAGTTAGCGGAACTAGTGCTGAGGTAGCCGGATAAATCCGAGGTCCGCAAAAGTAGGGGAAAAAAAAAATAAACCTACACTGGTAGCAAGAAAACTCAAAAGAGGTTTTAGGAAAGTTTGTCTGCATCGGGAGGGTTAGAAAGGGGGGGAATCTTTTAACTAAACCAAGCCACTATTGTTAGGAAGGGTCAGAATGATGGTGAGAGTAGACAACCAACAAAGGAAATTCGCGGGGAAAACAACACGCCACAAAGAACGACAAAGGGGCCTACTTAAGAAGTCCAACGAAATGACTCCGACGGGAGGGGGAATTTGACTGATGAGTGATGTATCCCTTTGGGGCCCGCAACTACTTGATCTGATCGAAACGTTGAGCGAAAAAGATAACCGGGAGTGAGAAAATTCTCCTTAGGGGGACATCTTTTTGGAGACGGTGGCAGGGTTAGTGAAAGTCAAAGGGATAATAGGAAAAGGACCTCACAGACACTCAGCGGCACAGTAACCATTGCAACGTACGGCTTCAAAGGCTTTCACGGGAACTTTACGTTAAAAAAGCGTCAAGTGGAATACAAGGTACGGGAGGAGGTCACTCGAAAGCTACGGAAGAAAAGTTAATGAGCTTGTAAAGACGGAAGCGAAATCCAGGGGGAAAAGACGAATTCGTAGTCCCCAGCCAGGTTTCACTAATAAGGTTGCCGGACAACCGAGAAGAACCCGCACCTTTTTAGGAATGCGCTATTATTGCTGGCCGCAAAATCTAAGGAAACCAGTTTCGTGCGCGCCTGCTAGCAAAACAAAAAAAAGAGCGCATCGCGATGGGTTCCTCCACGCAGAAACGACAACAAAAAGTTCTGAAGGGACAATCGATGGGGTAACAAAAAACGTAAAAGTAATAAAGCCTTCAAACTAACATCATTGGAGAGGGTCCTCCATTGGAGTGGAGGGAGAAAAGGAAGAAACTCTTCCTCGAAAAGGGGTCTAATCGGTAGGAAAGGATTGTCTCATGGAGATATAGGCAATTGAAAGCCTGCCAGTAGGGGGGGGCCGCAGCTGGCAAAATAACCTTAGTCGTGTGATTGGGGGGGGGGGAACGGGTTCACGAGGGGGGGGAAAGACCTGTACATATTAGAGAGTCCAGAGAGCGGGGGAAGAGAGCAGTGGAACTGACAGGAACATCAAGGGGGGGGGAAAATCTCGGGCATTTTTCTGGGGAACATTGAAAAGTTAAGGCTTAGAAGATTATTCTCATGCAAAGGAGCGATAGAAGTTTCAAAGAAAGTGGTGGACTTAGTGGTCAAAGGTCTCATGAAGCTATGGAAAAGTAGAAGTTGATAAGGTGAAAGGTGATCGGGGACTACGGGCAAATACAGGCGATATACCTAAACTATCACGCGCGGACGGTAAAAGAACACAAAAGCATTCAGGGTTAACTTGCCAAAACAAGGGGAGGAACCGGCGAATGAAAAAAACGCAGCACCAGTGACCGGACAGAACAAAAAATTTTCAGAAGAACGCCTTCAAAAGGCAGTTTGAAAACAGGGAATGGGAGCTAAAAAGAACTATGTGTCTAAGACGGTAAGATGAAAGGCGAAAAGGTGGCGGAGCCACCGTGGGGGAAAACGGAGGAAGAGTCTTAAGGTCAAAAACCATCAGCGAGGGGGACATGTATTAAAAATTACGGGTATGGGTTGCAGTAAAAGAGTACCTCGGAGAATCAGATGCGGGCTCCGGGAAATCATTTAAATTTGCGGGAGCCACAGTCGTACGGGGTAAGAAATACAAGCGTTTGGGGGTAACGCCGAAGGAGGACTCTAAGGAGAGGATTAAAAGAGAGATAGAATTGCCGCTCAAGGAACAAAAAAAGGTTCCGCGCTTTGGGTTCTGATGGATCCACGAAAATTACCTCAAGGAGAAGTCCTACGGGGGGGGGGGGTTTAGGAAGCTTATCTCAAAACGCGGTCACTAGGCACCATTCTACCAGAAAATGAATAGAAGACCATAGAAGAGAGGGTTTAATATAATCTACTTGTCTACTGAAGGATTGAAAGAGGGCAAGCCTGGAAGGGAAAGAGGAACTATATAGACAATCGGGGGCCTTCAAAAAAAGTCGTTTCAACATCGGTAAGATTTCTTGGGGAAAAAGTGCGGGGGAATCAGCGGGATGACGGGAGACGAAAGCATGGTTAAACGTGTCCTTCCTCGGAAAGGAAAGGGGGGAGGAAGTGCTTTTTGTACGGAAAAACGCACGCGGATGACAAAACAGAAGTGGAAGGAACGCATTATAAAATTGGGAGAGAAAAACCTTTTCCCTACTCAGGGCGACTTGGGGGGAAAAGTTTTTCGGGACCTTAAGAAGAACAAATCGCCCAAGATACCTGAAAGTGCTTAGATCAGCTTCTCGTTTAGCATCTCTTCGCTTCCGGCAGTCAAACTAAAGGGGGGAGTCTTCACTGGTGCCAATTACTCTGAAAGATAGATTATGGGCATCTGTAGCAGGGGACAGCGAAAGTGAACAGTCACAAAAAAAAAAAAGTCTCTTTCTACTAACATGGGGGCCGAAGTCCGAATCATTTGTGAAATTGGGAGGCTAGAGGAACCTGCATAAGGAGCGGCGCTTCCTACAAAAGGCGAGAGAAAAAAATCGGGATGCTCTTACGGAGAAAGCCGGGGAGAGTCACTTCTGAACATCTTAAATAAAAAAAAGTTTACGTTTTTTGGCAACGCGGGTGGGGGATTCAATAAAGGAATAGGAAAAAGTGGCTGCCACTCTTCAGGAAGGGAGAGGTCATCTCGTCCTGACAATGGTGTGTTTTAGATAGAAGGGAGTTCCTAGAATTTCTTGCCGGTCATCAAAGGCTGGCCAAGGGGGTTCCTGAGGGCGATGAAAAAAATACTCAGTGAACCTGAACGCTGGGAACGGAATTGTCGGGGGACTTTAGAGGGCCGTTTTTTTACACGCTAATTAGAATGGTTCTCCCGTCGAGGGAACGAAAGCGTGCAAGAATGGAGGCGTCCGGAAGGGTCACGTCCGGAGAGGGGAACCTTGAGAAAGGGGAGGGTTTGCAATTGCTCTGGTGTGGTTACGTGAAAAGGGAAGCGAGATGCGGGGACTAAACTGAGAAACAGAAGAGCAGTAGCGCGATGCATAGCCAAAGTTGAGGGGGGTGACGATAAGATCAATTCTGAATGGGACTTGCTGTGCGTCCAATGCCCGAACGACAACTGAGAAGGGGCCGGAAAAAATACTATTGGTACCTTATTAAGAGGGGCGTTGGTTTTAGGGGTTTGGGGGTTTTGGTTACAGTTAGGTTTAACCGTTTGTTGTGAGAAGCTGGCGCAAATAGGAGGAACAACTACGCATGTGGCCAAAAAGAAGGGGGAGTAGTAAATACGGAAGTCTTCTAACCAAAGAGAGATGCAACTAAAAGGAAGTAACCCAAACGATGGAGTTTTCAAGCAGAAAAAGGCAAGGAGAGTTTCTACATTTATGACGGTCCACCGTTAGAAGGATGGAATCGCTTCAACTCGTCCTAAGGGGGAACTCAGTTTCGGGAGGGTTTGGGGGGGGGGAAAGGCCGTCCCTACCATCTATACCACCGTCATTCAAACCAGGAGACGGGCAGAGGATCTTGGCGAAAGAAAAAGATGGCAGCACGCGAACAACAGAAAGGGGGAGAAAGAGATAATCTATCTTGAATTACTTCGTCGGAAATCAGAAAGAGGCCGTGAAAGTTGCGGAAGTGAGGAGATGGACAAGAGGAAAACTCCTTGCAGTTGTCGGCCGAAACCGAGTCGGACTTCGAAAGCCGATAAAGCCGAGATAAGGTGACAAGTATCTTAGAGAGTTAAGAGGGGGGGAGAGAAAGGGCATTGACCTGTGAATAAGAGTCGGATTAGGAGGTCCAGATTAGCTTGGTTATGACGGAATTTGGGGGGGTATAAGTTGGACTATCCCACTAGGGGAAAACCCCGCATGAAGGATGCTCTTGGAAAAATCGAGTAAATCTGACTGAAAAAAACAAAATCACCACTCGAAAAAGCACTCACCAACCCAACGACAAAGGTGGATACCAGTCCTGAGAGAAAAAATCTCGTCGGGCGCGGCTCCGGACGTTTGAAGGGAAGAAATTTACTATTCTTTGGGGAAAACTGCTTGGGGAAAGCAAGGGAGGACGACTTTTGGTCGTCACAACTCGCTCTCGAAAGGGGGCGTTCGTATACTCTTGTGAAGTCTTTCTAAGGGCAAGAGTACATATCAGATAAAAGGGCGGCCAAAAAAGAGGCACCCACGTCACCGGGGACCGGAGAGGCTTCACTGCAATTGCAACATTTAAAGGGACTCGGGGAATGAAAAGAACATTACGGCGTGACGGCACAATCGAAAGCGAAAGGGGAAAAAACCGTACATTCATGATAGGTAAAACACGTATATGGAAACACGCAACGATCCAGATCCGAGTCAACCACCGTCCGGAGGGGGGGATGTCTTTCATCGCTATCGGAAACGGGGGGCCGGGGCTTAGCAATACGCACAAAAATAGGGGGACTTCTGGGAGAGAGACAAACCCGACCACTGACGCGTCAGGTAAAGAAGAGGGACAATGAGAAGTCAGAAGCCAACTACAAGCTCAAGGATTGGGAGAGTGGGGAGGGCGGTACCCAAAAACTTCAAAGGGTCTGCGGCTGTCATAGTTCATTACGAACAATCCTCGGAGTCTTCGAGAGAAAAACGTCAGAGCAGCTCTCCTGTGATTGAGGATCTGATGGCGCAATATTGAAGGGGGTCAATGGGAAAGAGGAAGGTGCACATTTTTCAAAGTAACGAATAAGTTCGTGGAGGCCAAGGGGATTTTCTGTGGGGGAAAGATGTTAAGATGGCACGGCGTATAACATCTAAGAGGCCAGATCAGGCTAGGGAGGGCGGTGCGCGTAAGTGCCGGAAAGACATCGATGTGGCGCGGAAAAGGGGGGGGGGCTACGCAACCCAACCCCGCGTAGGGGGTCCTTAACAAGAGGAATTAAGCTGAGAATCAAAGTGAAGCAGCAAGGAAAGAAGAAGGAAATGGGCGAGTATGAGTGGTTGATCATCCGGCTGACCAAAAAGTTCCAAGTTTTAACGTTGGGCCACGGAAGGTGAAACAAAGAGCCCCCAAGGGCCCTCTCGCCCTAGAGTTTGGGGCTCGGGTGTTGAAAATCTCTGACGGTACGCGTCCACTTCAAAGACCTCTGAAAAAAAAGGGGGAAGAAGGCGAATCCATGCTTCGGAGAGGCAGAGAAGTCCCGCAAAGAAATTTCAAAGGAAGAGAGAAAAGGATTTTTCAACTACTGTATCTGGAAGGAACCAAAAAGCGAGAAAAGCGCTTCCAAGAAAAAACATTTTGGCCTTCCACCTTTCAGAGGGGGAGAGGTCTTAGGTCAAACATTCAAAAAAGATGGAGATGTGGAAGGCGATTCAGTAATTGTGCTGGGACTGGAAGGGGAGAGTTTACAACTCCGGGGGGGAGAAGGAGGAGCTCATTCTGGGGACGGATTAATGCGGTGAGAGCGTACGAACTGAAGCAAAGTTCGGAAAATCGGGTAGCTTAAAGGGAAGACTCAAACAACCACCACGAGAGTAAAAGATAGAGGGCCGCGCGACCAAACGCGGTTCCTACTTTGTGTCTTCAAAGAGCCGGGAAAAAGAAGGAAATTACCTGCAGTTGACTCCTTACGAGGATAAGAATCGAGCAGAAAACGGGTCGCCTGCGACTACCAAGGGAATACTGCGAATGACCAAAATCATCGGCTTTAGGAAGGAGAGGGGTCGACGAGAAAGTGAAAAGGGTATAATGGGGCCAGCCTTAGAAGGGAAAAAGCCCTCTTCCCGGTCTACCATCTTTGAGGGAGAGCCAGAATCACCACTGGTGAATCAGCGGAGGTTGAAGAGGGGGGAAATGAAACTTTCGTTGAAAGACAGCAAGTGGCTGCGTAAGAAAAAGTAAAACCGTTCCAAGGTCGAGGAAGGAAGTTCATTTTGAAGGAGTGGGGGACGGTCAGGGGATAGAAAGGGATTTGAAAGGGTTTGAGATGAGTGCGAGGAAGAACTCTTGACGCCACGGTTTGGAATGAAACTTAACTTCGAACTGTAATCGCGGTCAGAGAATTTTCAACAATAAAGGACAGAGCACTAGAGGCTCGGGGCTGCTAAGCAAGCGTAAAGGTAACAATGTAGATGGGAGGAACGTCACTGGCAGGCCGCAATTCCGAGGGAGAGAAATAAGGACTTCCCGGGAAAGGTTCCAATTACGCGAAAGGACTCCGCTATCGGGAGATTCATAGGACTCAGGGAAACGAAGCGGCGGAGAGAAAAGAATTCCTGGAGAAGGGGGAAGGTCTGCCCTACTTTCCCTTCTGATTGTGTAACACTTTGCAAAAGGTGCCATGTAAGATAATTTCTCGGCGGAGTCGAATCGAAGAAAATCGGGAATTGCTCTGAAGGGAGGAAAGAACGCGATTACATTAGAAGTTCGTGTGAAGCCAATTTTTGGGAAAAGCTTTGGCACTCTACTTGGGGGGGGAAGAGTACTTATCTTCAAGAACCGGCAGAAAAGAGGAGACGGAAAGCGTTTGTGGACGTAGCATCGCAAAAAGGGGGAGATTTTAGGGAGGGGGGAGACTAAACAATCATTGCTGCAGGAAAAAAAAAAAGGTTGCGGTTCAGGATGAAGACTTAGGGAAAAGTTGAACCTTCAGAGGAGGGGGTGGCTCCGTGAGGGAGGGTTCTTGGGGGGGAGTAAGTATAAAAGAAAAGGGAAGGGGGGGTTTTACAAGCTCATGGGGGACTGGGGCCTCCCGCGCGGAGGGGGGGGCGTGCAAACTTCGGCCTTAGGGGAAAAAGGAAATTTTCAACTGGAGAGGAGCACGGTTGTCGGGGACGCTTGTTCGGATTTACTCTATGCGCTGGTTCTGTTAAGAGGGTCTCCAACAGATAGTAAGAAGACACCTAACGTTTCTATTAGAATTTGGAGATCAAGTTAAATTTCCGCTGGAAGCCAAGGCCGGATACAAGTCAACGGGGTCGGCGCGCGCCCAAGATTGTTGGGGGATTATTAAATGGGGGGAAGGGAAGGGTCCCCCTTTGGAAAAGGTTTGGTTTGGGGGAGGGGGGGGGGGCCCGCATTTGGTGGCCAGGTCGAGGGCACGAGAGGGCATTCCAGAAAACATCGGTGCCAATATTGGAAGGAGTGAGGAATAAATTCTAACGGAGATGGCAGAGACAAATGGAAATTAGAGAATACACTGAGGGAAAGACCGTTTTTTGAGGACAGCTTCCCTGCTGAGCGAAGAGGAAAAGACTGGAGAAAAAAAAGCCCCGCTCTGACACCACACCCTTGGGACGAAGAAGGGAACTAAAAGGTTTCGGTGAGAAAAACACTTCCAATCATTTATACACCCCAAGACGTCCAGCACTTTCACAGACTGGCCGTCACGAGAGAAAACCGAAGGGGACACGCTCGATCTCTCTAAAGGGAGAGAGAATCTAGAGTGGTCCAAGGACGGAGGGTTGAGATAGTGAACAAGAGCGTGGAAATGCTGCGTTTGGAGAGGGAATGGGCCGGGGAGGGGGGTGTTTGTCGATAACCGGGAAACCTAGACCCGTAGAGGGTTGTTAGTCAATGGAAAAAAATCCGTTTCCCAATTCATAAATAGAAAAGACCGGCTGGGGGGGAGCATGACCTGCAGAACTTCCGGAGATGGTGTAACGGACTGCATAGAGAGTTTTTAGAAGATTGAGTATTTACTACCCCGGGGGGAACAGAGCTGGTAAGGGGGATGCGCTTTAAAAGGGTCGCCAGAGGGGGGAAAAACAAACTGCAATTCGCGGCAACCAGAACCAACAAAGGGGGGATAACCAGAACGCATGAAAAGGTGACCCTTCGGGGCGCTCCGCGCCGGCGAAGAAGAAAGATTATGGTGGAGGAACGGGCTGTATTACAGAGGGAAAAATGCTCTTCTCGGAACAATTCGCTCAGGGAACCGGTTGGAGGGGCATCTGCAGGTTTCAAAGGGAATTGCTCTTACAATCCCCGAGAAGAGAGGGGCACTTCACCCAGCGGCACCATCGTGAAAAAGAAGGTCACGGTTTTTGCAATTACGTTATTCACCTTGGAAAAGGGGGGGAATACGCCCTCAGTAAGGGGTAGAGCGCTTCTAACACAGGAAGGAAACAAGGACAAACGCAACGGCAGAATTCATAAGGGAACAAGAAGAAAGGAAGTGTCCCCATCCGCTGTTTCCAGAATCGGTTTTCAAGAGACTGCAAATCGGCCCAGGATCAGGGGTCACCTTTGCATCGCTCGGGATTTAGGCCGGGGAAAATCTAGGAAGGGGTATGCTCTGTGGGAGATCAACAAAAGAACCAAGCTTCAAGGAAAAAGGGCCTTCTTGATGCACAGGCGAAATAGGAACAAATCCAAGGTAGAAAAGGATCGGGATTTACTAGGAGATGCAGAACAAAAAGTCAAGGCAAGAGGATGAGAAGTTCACCAGCTGAATTTTCCTCGGTCTGCGAGTAAACACACTTCAAAAAGGAAAGGGACGGGGGGGCCTATCGGCGATTGAAGTAGAGATTCATTTTCCTTATAGCAGGGGCACCTTTTGACAATGATCTTTGAGGGAAAGCGGCCAAGTTGAGGTCCGTCGGCGTTGAGATTGGTAGGGGTGACTCTTCGTGAACCCGGTAAAGTAACCGATCACGAGCGGAGCAATGGTCACATTGTGGGGGGGGAAGTTGCACTCGGATTTTATCGGGCATTTTTACCGCGTTGGGATTGGCCATATCGAAAGAGAGGTAATCTGAGAAAGATTTAGCAAAAAGAGAAAATAAGCGCATTTGGGATTCTGATACGGAACATTATCCGTAATACCCGGCCAAGTTTCGAAGAGGGACAGAGGGGGGGATAAACGTGGCACCTCCGTGCCAGATCTCCATAGCAGGGCAATATACGATGTGTTGAGAAGCGCTGAAGGGAGAACCGTCAAAAAGCAACTCAAAGGTACTTAACGAAACCAAGGGGAGAGAGCTTACGCATCACGATCCGCAATCGCCCCAGAAAGGGCAGAATTCGCTCAAAGAAATAAAAGAGGTTGTAAAAGTAGAGAAACTAAACATTTTCGAAAGCGGCTCGGCTTCCAGGAGAACTATAAGGTATCTCTTCAATATAGTCATTAATGTCAACATAAAAGGGGAGATTGGAAAAGGATCATAGTGCATGTAGTATGGATGGATCTTAAAACAAAAGGGGTGCTCTCGGAGATCAGCAGGGGGAGCTCAGGAGGGGAGGAGGGGGTAAAGAACCAAGACAACACGAATGGCGAAAGACACAAGGGTTTTTGAGCCTCGGTCGCGGTAGGGACGAAAAACAACAACGGGAGTAAGGGAAAAGTATAGATGTCGCCTGAGGGGGGAAAAACTCTTGTTCAGCACTTTTAAAATAGGTCGTAGCAAAATCTTTACCTTAAGGAGGAATTGAAAAACTCCGAAAGGAAGAACTATCAGCGGAAAAGAAAAAAACTCTTTCACTACCAATGCATGATCACCAAAAGGGAATCGAAAACATCTCATCGGCTGATGTATGTGTAGAAACTAGGAAGACTACGGCTAAACCTGGAAAGGGGATAATGCCCCCATGGGAAGAAGCCTTTAATCCGAGGGTGAGAGAAAATCGTGGGAGGCCTTCCTATAAAAGGAGTTAATCAAGGAAGATCGGGCGGTGCGAGAGAGGGGGATCAGCGTGCTGTCGTAAGCCATTCAGGAAGGTGACGAGACGAGGAAGGGGAGGCAAGGAAATTTTAAGTTCTTTTGGAAGGAAGGCAACGCGGGGGGGGATTCGAAGCGAACGCTTTGGGCGAGCACTGCGGAAACGGGGGGAAAAGCTGTTGGCCCTACTAAGATGAGGAACTTTGGGGTAGTGGGATCTTGATCATCAGGGGGGGGGGACACTACGAATCACGCAAACATTGCGCGACCGATGACTCTAGATCTTGCACAGGGACGAAAGAGAGAATTAAATAGGGTTACGACGTCACTGATAGGGTCCAAGGGAGCAATTCCGAAAAGTCAAAATACTATAAGGGGAAAAAGGGGAGGCAGAAAGGGCTCAACTGGACATCCTCTGAAAGATTTCCTAGGTTTTGAAGATGTACTGTCAGAGGAATCACACTCACGACTAATTCCGGGAAAGTCTGGGAGAAGACTTGTCCTTCTTAAGAAAAATATCATTTTGAGGGGTATATTTCCAAGCATTCTCCGAGGAGCTAAGGAAAAAAAAGGTCTTCCGCTCTTAGATGAACGTTTCTCTCAGCAACTAAAAAGTAGTCATATGAACCGGGAATGGAAAATTTGGGAAAAAGGGAAGATTTTGTTCAAGAGAGAAAATACGACGTGGGAGGGCTGGGGGAGAGATGCCGCAGGAACTCACATAGCGACGCTCCGGGGTGGGGAAAAAGAGCATCAGCGCGCAGAAAAAGGGGATCTAGGGTTCGGGGCTAAAGGAAAAAAGAGGGGAGAAGAGCTGTTGAATTCTTTTTCGATGCACGACTTCAGGGGAAAAAGAAGTGTAACAGGGGGACTACGTAAGCGATCGGTGGTGGTCAGGATTAGCATTATAGAGTTTATAAAAGAGGAGGAGAAGGGTTCTCCACCAGGGGGCAAACTTTTGAGGGAAGAGCGCAGGGAGGTCTTCAAGTAACGTCCTTCGTGGGAAAAAACCGTGAGGAAACGAGCACTTTTTCAGGTCATACTGGTGCGAAGGGGAAGGGGTGCGGTAGAGAGGGCGCTATTCTTGAGAAATAAGGTGGAGGAGCCAGTTCAGAAAAAGAATTAATTCTGATGAAAAATACCACGAGGTCGAGAGAGGTGTTGAGAGAATATAGAGATGTCAAGATTCTGGGGGGAGTATCCTCAAAAAATCTTCAAAGGAAAAAGGAGCCGCTCGCCACAAGTTGTTGTTTAAAAGGAGTTCGGGACCTTTGTCAGTTGGGGGGGGTCTTTGCTTTTTTTTCAACTGCGAAGACCCTTGGGGGAAGGGGCGCACGAGACATCATTCAGGACAGGCCCTCCCGAAAATGTCTAGCTAAGGTAATACTTTCTCCACAAAAGTCTAAAAAAGATTCAGAAGAAGGGAAATCTCATAACGTGATGGCAGAGTCATGCAGGGGGACCGTTAAAGGGAGGGGAAAACATTTTGATCCTCCTGTAGGGCGCCCAGTGCTTTAAAGAAGTGTCGAAACAGGGGCTACTCGGTTTGGAGGTCTGAAGTACGATCCACGGAAGGAGAATCAACGTCATGAGTGACACGCTCTGAAAAAAATGATCTTTGCGACAAACCGACAGGGAAGATAGTATCTCGACGGCGGAGGAGAATCTAGCTTGTCCATGGAGGGTTGATAGCGAGGAGAACGAAAAAAGAGGACTTGGAGAGCTTACGCCAGGGAAAAAATAAGGGGGAAAGGATCACCAAAGGAGAAAACCTATACTAGGGTATACAATGTTTGAAAAAAAAGGGAAGGAGGAAGACCTTTGAAAAATAAATGATAAAATTCACGGGAAGTCGAATCAAAAAAAAAAGGGCCGTAAGACTCTCATAGATGAGAATGTTAGGGGAGCTGGGAAAAGGATTTTTTTAGAAGAAGGGTGGATCCAAGGGGGGGAGGCCCCGAGGCGATGATTTAGGATGGAGCGTGTCGAGGAAAAGCTGACGGTCAAAAAGTCACAAAAAAGGGTCTTCGAAAAACAAGCACGACCAAAAAAAAAAAGTGGGGGGGAAACCTCCTTAATAAGTTAAAACACAAGGCTCGTGCGAGAAAAAGATTCTGGAAAGGGAGATGAGTTGGGGAAGACTTTGGCACAAGAAAAAGAGAATGATCTTCTCGAAAATCGATAGGGGGGGAGAGACGAGCCTTATGCTACGGTTGCGAGGGGAAGATAGGAGAATCGGCCATAGCGACCGGCATCACCACTAAAAGCCCCCTTGCAAAAGGGGGGACTAGGCTTTCACGGTTGCCCATGGAGAAAGAAAAGAAAAGGACTGGGGGAGGTTCCCGACGCACTCCATTTAGGGCCTTCCGGAGAGAACAATGACTGAGCTTGGGGAAGGAAGTCATAAGAGAACACGCAACGTCCGCAATTCCTAGAAAAAGGCAAAAAGGTTTTCCGAGTCAAATCGCCAACGGGAAAAATGTCCGCTTCGCGGGTGAGTCGTTAGCCTTATGAAAACCGGGAAGGGGCGCTTCTATTCCTTCGCCCAACGACCACTGGACGATGACCGAGGGCCGGCCGGCAAGAGACTGAGCATAAAGAAACAACGCCGGGAGAGCAGGGAAAACCTTTTCCCCCAACAGCGGACTTCTTCGAATTCAAGAAGAGTTGGTAAAAAAAATTGGCGTTTTCAAAAAAAAGGCCAGAAAGGGGAAAAAGGAAGCGATTTTTTCTTCGGAGTAGACTCGTGCGGCACTATGGATGGTGCTCACTGTAAATAGAATACGGACAATTGAAAGGGGCTCTGGGCCGAATATGGGGAAAGGGCCCTTCCTTTCATTTGTCGTTTGAAGAATGGTCAAGGGATGGGAAAGTTTAACATCATTTGCCCAGGTCAGACTAAGAGAGGAGACAATTTTTCGCGTCGAAAAACAGTTGCAGGGAGAAGTTGAGGGGGGTCATTGGAGGGCCAGTTGGAGGAGATTAAAACCATAGAAAGGGAATCTGAGACTCTGAGAGTCAGAAAGAAGAGGGGAGAGGGGAGGGACAATTTGGCGGTCAGTAGGGGGGAAGACGGGGAGAGGAAACACTAAGAAGCTGAATGCCAGGAATGGGTACCCCTATAGAGTAAAACTTTGGAGGGGAAAATACTCTGCGACGCAAATATCTATAAGACACTGTTAATCCTCTCTGGGGACCGTCAAAGAGAAAAATTAAAAATCTTTAAAGGACGCGGAGGGGGAAACGTAGGGGGCGAATCCAGAGTCGGGGAAGTACGCAAACCGGAAAGTTCACCTCAAGGGCCAGGGAAAGCTTCAGTACTTCGATGATTTGGCATCTGGGGGAAAACTCCACGCTGTGCGAGCAAGAGGTCCGAAGGCAGGACCTTATCCACCTTTTCAAGTATTAGGGAAGATTCTGAGGAACATACATCATAAAGAGTGGAGGGGAGTCTCAGTATCCCTCTTTAGGAGGGGAAGGCCTGTAGGCAAAGAGGGGGGGAAGCCTGCTATTAATCTCAGTCTGTTTCAGTATGAAAGAAAAGGTAACTAGGATGGATCCGAGGAAGGGGATGACAAAGGGGACTCCGCCAGCGGCTGGAAGGATAGAAACAACGGAGGGGGGGGAAAAGGGGGGAGCATATAATTTGCAAGACGAGGAGTACAGGTCAAGGGGAAAGGTGTCTTTCGGTATGGCAGCCTGGACGCTGGAGCATTAAAAAAGAGGGCATACTGAGCTACGAGATGATCAACGGTCACGATCCGCAATGCGGAGTGAACAATTCAAAGGAATGGGGAAGAGCGATTACCATCAGAAAGGGAGAGGGAAATTGAGGGGGTAACTCTACTGGTACAAAATGTGGGATTGTCCTGAATGAATGGAAGCCCTCTTCCCTCTGTAGAAAAAGGTTTCCTTCACCAGAACCTCTTGGGGAAATCAAAGGGGGGATCTTTTAATCTCATGAAACTGAGGGGAATGATTCAAGTGTCTTTTACGCCGGTATCGTTCCGCTCGAAAAAGGGGGACTCTCAGGGGAAAAAAGTTTTCATGAAGGGCGGGGGGTGCACTCGAGGGGATTTCAAAAAATAGAGGAACTTATTTCTCCACGGCGGGGAAGGGGGGGAACGAGAACCCCTACTCAAACTTTCCGAATGTGATGCTGGGATCATCGAAAAAAAAATGAAGTCACCAATCGCCAATTGAGGGGGAAACTTCTAAGGCTAAATAAATCGTCTAAGTACAGCATAGGGGGGTGGGCATAGAAGAGAAGTCCCAAGAGAAGACGAGAAAATCAGGGGATTGAAGGGCCAAACTAAAAGACTCCGCTAGCAATCTCTTGGGAAGAGGCCGGGTCATACGACGGTGAACACTTCAAGAGAACCGCAACCAAGGGAAACGGGCTAACGTGGCTGCAACCAGGGGGGCCTGCGAGGGTTAAAAGGGGCCTATTTCCATGAACGGCTCCTCTTTAGAGAGCATCGGGGGAGGGCGGCGCTCTGCCACACATTGTGATCTCGGGCCTATGACATGAAAAAAAAGGAAGTCTTTGAAGTGCATCTGCGCAGAGGTTAAAGGTGGTCAACTCATCTATTTGAACTCTTCAAAAAAAGGTGGAGGGGAGAGAAACTTCGCCTTCCGCAGTAAAGAAAAAGAGACCTGAGCAAAAGTGGGAGGCGGGGCGAGGGGTTTTAACTGGGAAAAAAATAAATCAATCAGCGCGCAGAGGAGGGGCCGGGGTGGCGATGCCGAAGTGCGGAAAACCTGACGCAGTCAGCGGAGGGGGAGAAAGTTGCGGATCGTTTCGTGGGGAGGGAGGAAAGGATGAAGAGATGAGGAAAGATTAATGAAGGGGAGAAATCGCTTTTCGATGTCGTGCAGCGCGGGGGCGAGAAGAACGTCTTGACGAAATGGAACGGAATGCACAATGGGGAAGTTTCCGCTGACGTGCGGGGAGGCTAGAAGGTGTTCTTGACGAGGACGATCCAGCTACAAAGGGGCTCTATGGGGGACCACCTAAATTGGTAATGAGGCTCAGGGGGTCTGATAGGAAAGGCTTAATATTGGACGACTTTGGGCCGAGAAAGATCATCTTTCAACGGAAAGAAAGGTCGTACGAAAAGAAGGGTTTTTGGGATATTAAGGACGGTGTACAAATTTTTGAGGTTTTGGGGGAGGGAGGGGTTTGTTTGCCGAACAAGTTTTTTGATTGTCGCACAAAAGTCTGAACGCTCATTCCTAAAATCAGCGTGTGAAAAAAAGTGGTAGTAAAGGGAAAGGATAAACTATCTGCAAAGCATGAAGAATGCAGGACCCAGGAAAAGGGGGCATGTCCTTCAGTTTTTGAAGGCCCAAATCTCACCGTCTGTTCTCATTAGGAAAATAAAGGGTCCCCGTATTCTCTTTATCTTCTCAACCTGGACACGAGTCTAAAAAGGGTGGAGAGAAACTTCAATGATACGACCAACTAAGGGGCCACGCTTTGACGTGAAAGGGGAGAGTGCGATCAAAAAAAGAAGGAAAATAGA
>Ga0179593_1530859_pt1 | contig 22873 bp, 25 predicted proteins | sample CZODoug2_1_08_16_FD_185931 | JGI IMG/M metagenome (GOLD analysis project Ga0179593, IMG submission 185931) | Vadose zone soil fungal communities from Angelo Coast Range Reserve, California, USA - CZODoug2_1_08_16fungal (PacBio error correction) | ecosystem: Environmental > Terrestrial > Soil >...
TCTAGTTCTCAAAAAAAAACTGTTCTCCTGGAGTTGGGCCAAGTGATGAAATCCGCAAGGGGGGGGGGCAAAAAACATATTACGTAAAAGTACGGCGCGGGGGGAAGGAACAACAGTCATGGGTACTAAAGCGAAGTGAACAAAAAAAGACATCCCTACTAGCCAACGTCACCTGCTCCATCAAGAAATAAACACTCGTTGCGTACTGTAACGACCGAGTTAAAGGTTCGCTTCCACACCCGGGGGAAAGCGCTTTGCGGAGGCAAGCAGGTCAGGCAAAAGTCATTTATAGAGGAGGAGAACGAACGATGTTTGTTCACGGCATAGGATAGACGGAAAGCAGCATTGGGCGAAGCGACGTAGGACGAGACTTTCGAGGAAAAAAAATAAGTGGGGTATGCTAAAGAAAAAAAAAAAGGCTTGTACAGGGGAAAAAAACAACGGATTCAATTGTTCCTAGTGGAAGGGGGGAAACCTGTTATGTGAGAAAAGGTGATGCCAACGGCTAAACTCGTAGGGCAGGCTTCAACTCAAAAAAAAAAAAAAATACGCAAGGGTATACCAGGCGGGTAGTTCTGGGCAAAGACTAAAAGGCGGGAAAAAGTAGATAACTATGAAAAGGCAAACCCGGCAATCGAGTCGTGTAACCAAAAACGTGAAAAAATGTCTGGCACAAAACTGAGCGCTAGGGATGGGGGGAAACAGCCAAATCCACGGGTTACCACTTCTAGGCTTAATACCAGGAAGCCGGTTGAAAACCTGAAGTGGGGGGGGAGGAACGGACAAACTCGCATGAAAAAAATGCCCAGACAGGGGACAAACCGCCCGTTAGTAGGAAGCTGAGGGGGGGCTTTATCCTTAACTGGAGTCGCCCAGACTAACACCAAATCAACTGCGAAAATCAACTTAGAGCATAAACTCGCAAGGAGGGGCAGTTTGAAAAGGTCCGGGGAACGTCTGGAAAAAAAAAAAAAAAAGTGGACAAAGTATTGTAAAGAGGGGTGACTGTCCACTTGGGTTGTCTCCAGTGGGGGAATGCGTGGAGCCGGTGGCCAGCAACAGAGCCCATGACACAAAGGGGGAAAGGTGTAAAACAAGGAAAACAAGGGGTTCCACGGGAAGACAGTTCAAAATCGGCGATCTCAGGAAAGCCGCCTCTCTGAGTGTGCAACCACTGATAAGCAGCAGATACCTCAGAACGTATCCAGTACAGGCAGGCAATAGGATTAAAAGGGAACGGGGCTTGCAACGATGTGCTCTAGAAAATATGCTCAGCAAAGATCTGGGGAAAGCTGATGTAGAGAAGAAAAAAAAAAGATGCGCTGGGAAGTGGGGGGACAAACCAAATCATCTTAACCACGGCCGAGGGTCGGCAAGGCCGATCAAGAACTCATCAGAAAAAAAAACAAGTACTGAACGAAAAAGATTCAAAGGAACTCAGCGCGGGGGGAAGACGCAGATCGGCTAGGGACTTTCTTTAGAGATGACGTCCCGGGGAAATGGGGGGGTTGGAACTAGGTTATACTTATTATGGAAAAAGTGCGCTCCGGCGTATGAGTATTCGTGGTGCTCTTAAGTCTCTCATAAAAAGGGAGAAAGGAGAGAGAGTCAGAAAAAAAACGCGCCTAACCGACGACGGAAAAATTCATCACGCCCTGTCGAGGAACCCAGTTAGAAAAGACCTAAAAAACCTTTTAGAGCGATAGAAAGCAGTAGGGGCGATCAGGAATCCACAAAGTCCGCGGAGGGGTCCTTAATCCGCTGAAAGTTGAAAAAAAAGGAACCGAGGCAGGCTGATATGAGTAGGGGGAGTGCTTACCGCTTCGCGGGTAGGGAGGGGGTAGTCTCACGTGGGGAAGAAAGAAAAGAGCAAATGTTGGTCCATGCTTCGGCTCGCGAAACAATAAAGATCCTTGCTGGAGAAGATTAAAAAAACATGCTACTACCTCGTACTTTTAGAAGGCCTGTCTCTGTTTGGCTTTCTCAAAAGGGAAGCAACTTTGGCGGGCTTCGGGGAAGATTGACGCGTCGCAGAAAGGGGAGGCGTCTGAAAAAAAAATGGCGGTTGCTGAGGGTTTGGTCCCAGTGGCAAAATGCCCGGCGTAATAGGGCTGCCAGGAAAAAAGGCCAGTTAACCTAGTCCCGAGTTTGAAGCCAGCCACAAAAGGGCAAAATATCCAAGGCCCGGCGCATTTGGAGGAAGAAGGTTCTGAAAGCCAAGGTTGAACAAAGGGAGGAGGGATATTGCATCGTCTATGGGGGTGGGTCATGCTGGTCGTCAGGGGAAGGGACGTACTAAAAAAAGCCATCAGCATTGCCGGTCCCTTAGAGTTGCTTTCTCCCCTACTGGGTCCAGGCGCTATTCTTCTGGGGGGGGGGAGCCCCCTTGGAAGGGGGGGGAAACCTTGCCGGAGGCCTCCCTAAGACATTTGTGAGAAGTGTTCAAACATATAGGCCTCTCCATATTGCTGGGGGGGGCAGGGTTGAGGGGGGGGGAGTCAGAATCTACCGGAAACTTGTTAAAAAAAAAAAGGGTTTGGAAAAATCGTTCTCCCATAAGGGTGAAAATCCAAAGGGTATACGTCCAGTAGGTTCCCATCCAAAGGGACAGGTATGACCCTTGAGTATTTGAAGATGGTTTTTAACGGTTGCCTTCTGCACAACGGGGTACCGGGAGAAAAAAGGTAATACCATCTGCAGAAGGGGAGGTAAAGGGTAAGGGTTAAAAAAAGGAGAAGGGACAATCTTGAGGCAGGTCTGGTAAAAGCAGCGTCGCGGCTGGGGGGAAAAAAAAGGAAAATCGTATTTTTGGGGGGAAAGAGTTTCCGTTCCCTCAAGCGACTCGCCATAATACTGGGCCGGCCGAATAGGAAGGGAAAAAATAAAGCCAAGAAATTTCAGCAAGTTAAGTAGATAAATGTAGTGTGGGGTTGTTGGGGGGGAAGGAGTGCCGTATCGATTCAAAGAAGTCGATGAGAAGGTTGTACCTCCGTAAAATTACAAGGGAACCGGACTCCCCGGAAAATTACGGATTGATGTTGTATCCTGTGTCCCTACTCTACGTGAAAAAAGGGGGGAGGGGTTTGGAAAATTTCTTGGGGTATCGACCAAAGGCCCTGGTGTTGGATCAAAAAAGAGCCGCAAGCGTCTGAAAAAGAGGGGATAGAGTACATTGCAAACCATTAAGGGGGGGAAAAGGAGTCCACTGGGGGGGAAAAAAGAGAGTACATTATCCACCCTATAGATATATCCCGCATAGAAAAGAACACGGAGGGTATAAAGAAAAAAGGAAGGAAAAATGGCTCCTATTTAAAAGAAAAAGGGGAGCCTAATCATGCTTTTTAAAGAATCGGGCGCCTTTTTGCAAGTACGACGACAGGGCTCGCAGAGGCTCAAAGGGGGAGCTTAAGGCTTTAACTTAACAAGGGAAGTGACAGCAAATACCAACTCCCCTATTCAGTGGATAAAAAGTAGGAAAAGCAATCCTTCCGTTCCAAAGGAGGGTTCCAGAATGGGAACGTCAATTGTAAGAGGCAAAGAGTCTACAGATTGAAGAAAAGACCAGAACAACTTAGCGAAGGGGAAACTTTGCACCAACAAATATCATAGCCTGAAACGGAAAGGCAATTTCGAACGGAGAGGTGTTGAGGCTCAATTATATAACTTCACGGGGAGCTCATAGAAGATGGCGTAGGGCAACGGATGCTTCTCGAAAATCCCGGTGTAAGGGGGGACATTCCTCGACTGTTAAGGCAGCGGGCCAGGGTCACTTATACTAAGCCAAGAAAAGGAACAGAGGTGGGATCCATGGGATGTAGAACTGTATGGGGGAAAAGAGGAACTAAAGTGTGAAAAGGGAGTGACTTCTGCCTCCCATCCGGGAAAAAAAGGTAATATTGCGGGGGGGGTGAGTGGGGAACGATGGACTGGAAGACAAAGGAAATTTAAGGAAACAATCGACTGCAAAAGTGAGGTGAGTACTTTAAACCATCAAGGGGAATAGGTCCACCCGAAAGATTCGTCTACTTGGGGAACCAGTGAAGCAGGTAAATGGGGGACCTCCATCAAAAAAAGGGTTTCCCCAAGCAGTTTGCAATTACCCAAATAGCCTTCACTCAGACGGGTCAGAACCATAGCCCGGGATAAGGACTGCTGGGAAGGGGTTTTATCTTAACGTAAGAAAGAAGTTACACAAAAACGAAGAGAAAGACGCATAAGACGCTCGGTTCATTAAGTTGTAAAGCTGAGGGGGAAACAAAAGGAGCGGGGGGGGGTGACCTGGGGAGGGGCTGGAAACGGGGAGTCTACAGTGACGGGCTGACCTTCTGGAAAAAGAATGAGCCGGTCAAAAAATGGGAAACAAAAAGAAAGAAAATATCCAGGACGACCTCGCGCGCTAGCGACAAATCCGAACCGATGAGGGAAAATTTAGTTAACAGAAAGCTACCGAAGGAAAGGGAAAAAGAGGGGGAAGTATGAGGATAGAAGGGAGAGTGGGATAAATGTGGGTGGCAGCCAGATCTTGAAGGGGGACGGGGCAGAAAAAAAAGGAGCTTAACTGGAAAAGGGAATGAGAAGAAAGCATAAGATCGAATGGGGTCGTTCAGTCCGGATCCGGGGGCAACTCAGCAATTGAAAAGGACTGGTCAAACGTCAAAAAAGGAGAAGAGGGCGACGTTATGCAAGAAAAGACGGTACTCGGTATAGTATTTCTATCCCAGAAAGGGACTTCAGTGGGGGGTGTTCGGGGGGAGGTTTGAGAAGGGGCGGGGGGAGGGGCATCAAAGAAGAGTGAGGGGGAGGGGTGTCACGTTGGCTCACCAAAAACAACGGGGAGGGGGGAAGATCGAAGGAAAAAGACGAAAAAACTCTACTCGGATCCAGAAGAGCTGGTCTAAAGACCTGAGAACAGAGCCGAAAAACATACGGGTGGAAAAAGGGAAATATTCGGGGGAAGGAGAAGACTAGAAATTGAAAGAGGAGGACGGAAAGACTCGCGCTTCGGAAAGCCGTGAAGAAAAAATGGAACAAAGGGCTGAAGGAGGAAAAGTTGCTGGGAGGTGGGACAGAATCTGTCTGGAAAAAGAAGAGTTTCGAAAAAAAAAAAAGGATAAGACCCGCGAAGAGTTGGGGGAACAGATCACATGAGATAAAGGCGGAGGAACCCCATATCGAACAACATAGCCGGACGAAGACACTTACGAGAATAGCCGGTCAGGGGGGAGGGGGGAGAAAATGATCAGCACTTGGGGTGGCAGAGCTGTAAATCCAGGATTCTAAGCGATGGAAGGGAGAACATGTACTTGCGGGGGGGGGAACATGGGGATGTTTCATTGACGGGGGGGAAAACACTGAAGGGGCAGGGCGGGAAGACGAAAAACAAGTTTTCAATACCCGAAATTTGGCAATCCAAAAGGCATGAAAAGCCCGCGAGGGGACGCCTCGTCTGGAAAATTCCCTTAAAAGGACTAAAATGTCGGTAGGGGGGGTGAAAAGAAGAGGTCAAAGTAGTGTATTTGGGCGGAGGGGGCCCTGAAAACGGGTGGCCTTCCTTTCTCGGAGCAAATGCCATAACCTGGTCAGGGTCTCTGGGAAGTGAGAACGCTTCGGGGTAAATATGCGATTGAGGGGGGGGGTTTTCAAACTTCCCCAAGTTAAGGTTGGTTCCACATCTTAGGAATTAAGAACCATGTATGGGAAGGGGGACAATTGTTTCCCAAAGCCTGGAAAGGGAGGGTGAAGAAGATGGGTTGATGTTGGGGGTTACCAGCGTAATAAGGCCCTCGTGGCAAGCTCTTTCTCTCTTGAATAAGATTCCCTTCCATGAAGGGGGGAAACGCAAAGCCCATTAATGTGTCCCCTGTCAGGTTTGGGGGTTGAGGAAAAGTTTCCAGGATCTCTACAATTTTAAAGGGGGGGCACATGGTATCCATACCAAAAGGGGCATAAGTCAAAAAGTAGGTAAAGGAAGGGTAATTAAAGGGGGAAAAAGATTGTTTCCAGCACGGGGAAAAACGTACATTCCAAGAAAGGTTTGGGTCGCGCAAATTCCTTAAGCCATCCCTTAGGCGGGAGGCCCGGAATGAAAAGGCTCCCTCTTAAAGGGCCTTTGAAAAAAAGCTTCAAGTGTCGCTGAGGGTTACTTAAGATAAATGTCTAGGGGGGGGTGGGGGGGAAGGTCCGTGATCGAAACGCGAAGCTTTTTGCTAGGGGAGTTTGTTGGAGGAGTAAGTACCGGGGAGGGAACCTTAGACCGGCAAAGTCTGGGTTATGGATCGGGAGAGTGTGGCAAAAAACTTCCTCGGGGTGTGTTATTTTTTTTGAGGAAATTTCGATGAGTGAAGCCTCAAGGGGGGGGGAATAATCGCCTCAAGAGGGGAGCCCGTAATAGAAGGGAAGAAGTTGAAACCTTTCGGTCGAATGGAAAGCGCAAATTCATGGGAAATCACCCCTAGGGAAGGGAAACATCAGATGCTAAAAAACACCCGTATGATGATAAAATATAAAAAATGGTACTCATGCGAGTTTTCTCCTTTCAGGAAGGTTTGAGAAAGCAAGTCGGGGAATCATCCAGTGGTTGTAGAAATCAAGATTATCTATCTCTTTCGAAGGGATACCGAGGGGGATATACATCAAGCTATATCCATCAAAACACCTACACACATCCCGACGGAAGGGAAAAGTTGAACATACAATCAGCAATCAATTTACGATTAAAGGGACAACCAATTACGCGGCAAAAAAAAAAAAAAAGGGAGGGAGGGGCCGAATTGGAGGGAAACGCTGGCACGTCAGTCACAAAATAATTGAGCAAGGCAGGAAACGCTAAGGACTCTCTGCAGTTTGTCAAAGAGGGTAGGACTTACTTTCTCGGAAATAACAGCCGGTTACGTTTCAACTTAAGGAAAGGGGCTACACACTAAGGAGGGATTAATTCCGCTACTCTGAGGAAGGCAGCGGAGCCGTTGGAAGAGAGTACGCTAAGAAAATGGAGAATTTGGAAATATTAGAACAGAGGTGTGGGGGGGAGCAAAAGTTACTGAAACAACGGCTAAACATTTGCGGGAGAAAAAAGTGTATGTCCTCCCCACCAGTCCTAAAAAAAAGGAAGGTATTTGTGACTTTCCAAGGACTTTACCAAGTTGAGGATTAACTCAAGGGACTCCTGGAGCCAAACTCTGGGAAAGTCGATTAAGAGAACCATCCTTAAATATTTCGCAACACATGGCGGATAGGAGGGGAATTGCCAAATCGGGACCCTTTAGGTGCAGGAGACCCACGTAGCAAGGGGAAAAAAAAACACAAAACTGAGTGGAAATGGAGGAAACCGACCGATGAAAGGAAACGCCTCAGGCATCAAAAAAACGCCCTGTAGGCTGCTGTAAGGTATTTTTAAGGGAACCGGCATACGGAAAAAAGGTAACCAACTCAGACTTCGGACGAAGGCATCACGAACGCTTCTGGATTTGGGGGGACAGGGGGAAGGACTTCGAAATCAACATACCTTGGAGGAGGCCCTTTTCAGAGGGAAAAAAAGGTCGAGATAGAGACGAAACTGGGCTGCCGAAAAAGACACTCCTGTCAGTGGCAAGGGAAGACAGCACTTAAAAAACAATTACCCTTGGAGAAGGGGGTCTAAGAGAGAAACAAAACGCTATCTAAAAGGGTGCAAAACCTTGGCAGGTGACGCAACGCGCAACTGCTACCGCAGATTAGGGAGGGGTCGGCCCGGTAGGTGTCAGGGATATTTGGGCTGAAACAAGGGGGCGCTGCCGGTACTAGAAAAAGGCTAGGCTGGTTCTTAACGAAAGCTAATCTCTGAAAAAATAGGGGGTTTTAGGGAAAATAGGACCTAAGCAATCCTTCAGGCAGGGGGGAGGGGGTCAAACTTCAACGGGTGAAAGGAAATTAAAAGGAGGAGTGAAGGAGACTTACCTTTGCTCTGTCTAGAATAAGTAGCAGTTGAATGAAAAAGTAGTTTAGGCATTGGGGGGGGATGAGAAAAGGGGAAGGGGTCTAACCGGGGGACCCACCCACCTACGGATTTATGCGTGGCGGGGGAGGCAAATAAGAAAGAAAAACTGAGTAGGAGATGGGCACGGGGGAAACCCGCCAAATAACTAACAATCTCAGGAAAAGAAAACAGCCAGCAGTTAGAAAGAAGGTATCCATAGACATAACCGGGGTTGTAAGTATGAGGGGCGAAACTAGAAAAGGTACCGACCTATCAGAAGAAAGCTATGAGGTAAAGGAAGATACGAAAGGTTGACCAGGCCTGGAGGAAAAAAAAGGGGTGAAGATGATTAGGTGGGGATCGAATAACGACCATCGGGGTCGAGCGGGGGGGGGGGGGTTGATAAGGGAAAGAGTCCAGCGAGGGACGGGAAGGTGGGTTTTAAAAGTCTAAACTTCCATCATCGGGGAAGAGGGGAAGAAGCAAAATATCGCCAGAAAAGGACTAAGGAAAAGCATAGGAAGGGAGCTTATACGCAGTGAGATCGAGAAGCCAGGGGGGGGTGGAAAAAAAAAGAGAGGAGGGGGAAGCGTTATCAATGCCTGCTGTCAGGGGGAAACAAGACTAAATTGGGAAGTTCAATGGGGGAGAAGGTTCAAAGGGTTTGGGAAAAAGAAGCGCTTAACAATGGACGCGGGCAGTAGTGTTGCCAAGATTCACACAGGGAACCCAAGGTGACATCTAAAGGTCATAAGGGTATGGTGGGGAGGGGTGCTTTTGGGAAAAAAAAAAAAACTTGGGGGGGGGAAAAAGGAAAGAGGGCCGGGTGTAGAAGTATTAAGCTTCTTGAGGTGGGCATGGGCGGGTTCCTTTAAGGAGGATACGTCAGTCATCCCTTTTAAGAGGGGGTGTACCCGGGAGGGGAGCTTGAAAAGGTTTGGGTAGCTTGGGTTTTAACACTCTTAAGAAACGAGAATCAGTACGGGGGTTTTTTTTAAGAAAAAAAAAAATCGAGAGCTCTCCAAGAGGGAGGGGTGGGAGGGAAAGGGTAGGGTTTTTGACCTCGCGGAAATCGAGCCCTGCGGGGGGGACATTCCGAGGATATTTCGAGGGATGGGAGAAAAAATCTGGGTGTCCAAGAAACAGCAAAAACTTGAAACCTTGCGTATTTGGTAAGGGGGGAGGTGGATCATGGGGAAAATAGCGAGAAAAAAGTCGCCTTTGGGGACCCATGTGACTACAAAAGAGAAGAAAAAATCTTGTAAAAGGGTGTCGGGTTGTTTAGACGAAACTGGCATCTGGGAAAAAAAAGGTCGCGAATGGAACAGCAAAAGTATGTTGAAATTCATTGAATTAACTTTCAGTGAGGGCCCAATGATGTCACCTCTCAAGTAAGAGAGACGAAGAAAAACAAGGAAAAACAGATCTTCACGGAGGGGAAAGTTAGGTGAAAAGGCTAGGGGGGGGGGTTGTTTCCTTAAGGCGGGGAATCTATTAAGCTCGGAACGGCGCAAAATCAGGAAGATGGTTGAACACAAGTCTTCCAGAAACACAACAAAAAAAAAAAGACCGCGGTTCCTTAATCACATTCAAGGATTATGGGGGGTGAATTGTCCGGTTACTGTGAAAGGCCTTTCCGTGGGGTGGTATTTTGGTTGAGGGTAAATCTAAATGGTTTGAAATCTTGAAAAAGCCTTTTTTCAGTGAAAAAAAACTGGCAAAAGATCTCCTTGACTGAAAGGGGTCGGCAATTCACCCTTAGTCTGAAAAAAGAGTTGCCCTTCCACGGATTCTCCCTCGTGAGGAACGCCGAGATTAACTAGGGACCATAACTCTAAAAAAAAAACAAACGGCTTGAGGATAGAAAAAAAATATTTTCTCCTTGGGAAAAAAAAAGGGCTGAATATTTAACAGTGGAAAGTCGGTGAAGAAAAGAACGTGTGTAATTACGACGACTAAGCGATCAGCTTGATTAGGAGGGGTGAATCTTAAAAAAGGGGGGGAGATAAAGTAAGGAATCCACTTTCCACTAACAATACACTCCAACATCAGCTCCTAAAAAAAAGGGAAAGTCTGACAAGAAAAGCGAACGCAGGGGTTCGTTATTGGGTACAAGCGCCGGGAAAGTTGGCACGGGCGGAAAAAAAGGAGACGACGCATGAAGTGGGAGAAAAGGAGGAGACGGAACTATACTTCACCAACCAAAGAATCAATTTAAAAAGACGTCCTGCGCGAATGCGAGGAAGTTGGTTGGCCCTTAAGAGGGGAATGGACGTAGGGAAGGGCTTAAAGAGCCTTTCGTAGCTACGATGTCCCTGGGACTTCAAAGGAAGGGGATTAACGGTAAAAGCTCAGTCTTGAAAAGCCAGGGGAAAAAAAAGGGAAAACAGAATGAAAAGACTGTAGGGGGGGAAAGATTTTGGAGAAATTTTTTCTGAACGGCGACGATTCTACGTTTACAACTGCTTCAGAAAAAAGGAAAAAAGAAAATACCAATTGGGAGGAAGTTTGGAGGGGGGGGGGGGGGGGGGGGGGGGGGAAGGACTTGCCACCTAAACAGTAAATTATTAAATAAGGGGTGGGGAAAAAACGTCGGGGGAGAGGAAGGCAGACGGGAAAAAAAAAAAATACCATAGGAAAGGGAAAAAAATATTGCGCTACTGAACCATGAAAAAGAAAAGAAATGCTTCTAGGTTGAGAAAGTTCACAAACCTTCATGGGGAATAATACACCTACTCGAAAACCTACAACGGAAAATAGGCAAACCGTCCATTGAGAAAAGGACTGGGAGGTGAGTTCATGGTAGAAGATTCACAATGAAAGCGCCAAAAAGAGAAGGAGAATCAGGCAATAGCATCAACTCTTAAGCCAGTCTAAGTTGCAATTGGAAAAAATTAGAGAAAAATATCAGGGGATGCCCTGGGGGAGCTGGGCAACTGTTGGGGGAGAGAAGGTGTAAAAAGGGGGAGGCCTCGGAAAGGTCCGGGAAAAGGGGTAAAAACTTGTGAAATTAAAGGGAAGTGAGGAACAGGACTGAAAGCGGAGAAAAGTCTCCTACCTACAGGGTAGGCCAAAGAAACAACGTTATTCAGGAAAAAAGCACTGGGCTTATACAGAGACCGGGAAGGGAATGTGTCTTACGGAGATTTCGTTAGAGGGGTTGAATCAAGGGGAGAAGTCTGCTAACCCGTATGTGCGAGAAACAACAACGGGGGGAGGTCTTGGATGCGGTATCATACCAGCATCTAACCAAGAGAGAAGTGGGAGGTCAATAAAATCAAGGCACTACGGAGGAAACCGCGACGGGGGAAGACTGGAAAGAGAGAGGGATTCATATCGGGAAGAAGGGCCTTGAGAAGGAGAAGGACAACAGCCTAATATTTAGTGAAGGGGTTGTTTAGGCGTTATAACGGGGGGGTGGAGGTACGGTGGTCTTTGAATCGAAGGTATAGGTAGTTCGTATCTCTGGGCATCTACGATCCAAAAAGGGAAGGGTAAAGATAGAGATGTAAAAATCACAATCCACTCTAAGAAAGAAAAAAAGATGAATATACATCCTTACAGGCTAAAGCCCTTAGAAACCCTAAACAACAATCCGTTGAAAAAGGGTGAGCTTATATAAGAGAAGTAAGACGATCTCATCACTTACTGAAAGGGGGCGCCAAATGTGGGGGGGAAAGTATGGGAGAGGAGGAGATCGGTAAACGACTCTGGAAGCGGGGGCATATGCGGGGATGGACGCACGTTAAAGACAAAAAGAAGAGCCCTTGTTTGTTGAGGAGAAAATGGAGCTAGGAATCTTAAACGGCCCAGATCGGAGAGCCACATCTCCCTTCAGGAAAAGAAAAAAAGAATGAACTGTCCGCGACGGGTTTTGAGAGTAATCCAGCAACGGGTTGGCACAAGAAGCTGAGGGAAAATGAGCTGAGGGAGTAGACTGGGCTTCCAAGGAGGAAACTTGAGTCTCAATTTGTCTTGAAGGAAGGGGGTGTTTCAACTGAAACGGCTTCATATGTGCGCCGATGAAACTCAGTGTTAACAGATAGAACATAAATTGGAACTAGAGAAATTACATAAAATCCAAGATCATGGACATTAGTCTAATTCTGACCGCCTTTGCAACTGAAGTAGTTCGCGTATTGGAAAAAAAAAAATTCGAATTTGGGGGGAGGATTTTTAAGGAGTTGGTCGGGAATAGGACGTCAGGAAATGAAAGACAGATCCGGTCGCACTGGGGATAGACTTGTCGTTCTCCCCCCGAGTGAAATTAAGGGGTGATATTCTTTGTAAGGTTCCGCCCCCTGAATTTGGGGAAACCGCGGACTGATAGAACTGGGAACATCCATTTTTCCTGGGGAGGTGTGGCAATTTCCCCAAAGAGATCGGAAAAGAGGGGAGTTCCAGCCGAGGAACCTGGATGGGTTCCGAATCCCTCCCGTGCCATGGTGAAAGGTAAAAGCGAGTAAATCCCACTGTCCAGCCGTTAACCATAAGCAAAGGGAAAAGATACAACTAGGATCTTGAGAATGGGGGGCGACAGTGATCAGAGAGAAAAGAAAGTGAACGGTGAGCCAAATTGGGGCCATAAAAAAGACTGGCAAGGGGGCAAGTGGAAATGGGGCTAGGGGGGGGGGGAATCACTTTAACTCTGTTTGGTGGCCATCTAGTCTCCGGAAAGAACGGCGGGGGGGGGTACCAGGAGGGTGGTGGGGGTGAAAAAAGGGAATCAATCGAAAGGGGCAAAGCTCGCGCGTACGGGAGGGAGATGCAGAAAACCGTCATATAGTACCTCATTCCTTACCAAGTTCCTCGGGGGGGAGGAGTTAAGAGGCAATAATTGGGGGGTTGTGCAATGGGGGGCGGGGAGAGACGCGGGCCTCAGTCTTCCAAAAAGGAGGGGGTTAAGATAGAAGTGACCGCGGGGGACAGTAATACCCGGCAACTAGGAGTGGGGGGATCATGTGAGAGGTGAAACCGGCCTCGAGGAAGTAGTTAGGGGGGGGCGGAGGGACCGAACTTGTCGTATAGCCAGCACCGTTTGGTTTCAAACTCCGGGCAGGACAAGCGACTCTAAGAAAGAGGGGCTGGAACCCTTGTGACCCAGGTAAACGGGCGCCAAAATGGGACAAAATAGGATCGGACAGCGAGACAAAAAACAAACAGGGAGGGGGTAAAAGGGGCTCCGGTGGCTAGGGTGGTGGGAAAAGGATTTGTGGGGGGGAAGTTTCAGTACTTGAAAAGGTTTGAAGCGAATACTATTACTAAAAGGGGCGTACATGGGGTAGGAGCACAATGATTTTCTCGAAGCAAACAAAATCAATTTCCTAAACAAACTACGAGGCTAAGCTTCATAGAATAAAGCAGGAAGGGGGAGGGAAGGGCGCATCCTCTGCACGTCCTCGCAAAGAGGATTTGAAGAGAAGAGGGGGGGAGAATAGGAGACGAGGAAAAGGCACGGATTCAACAAAACTGAGTGAGACTGACTGAAGGGGAGGAAAGGGCGGAGGGTGTGTTCGGAGAAAGAGAGGAAAAGGTAGTGAAAATCGAGGGCGACCGAAAGTGATGTAAACTGAATGAAGGCTAAAATCCGTCGGAACACGTAATGGAGAAGATTCAAGACATCTTGAAAGAACATCCCATTCCATACTTTTGGAGATATTCGCTTGGTAGGGGGAACTTTTGGCTGACAAAGTCTAAGAGGGGGAGGTCTACTTGGTACAATTGCCTCCCCACCAAAAAATAATTTTTATACAGGGAGGGCTGGGCGGGGGAGGGGCCAACGACTGTACGGGCTAAAAAAAGAACTATTCTGGAAAGATCGAAAGAGGAAGACGGAACACCATCCAAAGGTGAACTCGTGAGCAACCCGCCTCCTCGCTACGGAAGCCCGGCAAAGCAAAGGAAACGAAGTAGGGGGATTCAAGAAAGAGCGTTTTCAAAACTCAGGGGAGGACAAGTACACCTTCGCATTCCTGGACACGCAGAGGATCAACAAAAAAAAGCCTCCGGGGACGAACGGAGTGCTTAAGGGAGTTATAATGAACCATTCGCCTATGAACAGAAGATGGAGGACGTAAGGAGAGAATCAACTCGAACATCTTCAGGGACAAGGGGCCGGGAAGGACTGCGGAAGCAACTGGAAAAAGGGGGAGGGCCCGAGGAGAATTCAATGTTCCTGGTATCTAAGTAACGGGGGGAACTTCTGGAAACCAGAACGTAAGGGCAGGTTTAAAAGCACGGGGGGAAATCATGGCGCTCAAGGTACCCTGGAAAATAACTGCCGCAAGAAGCGAGGAGGAGGACTCAGAATCCCTGGGTTTGCAACAAGGGTTTCTTCTTAGCAGATACAGCAACGGGGGAGTATAAGAACTGGAAGAGAACTGGGGAAATGAGTAGGATGGAGAGGTGGGCGGTCTCATCTGGGAATAAAATCTCAGGTTGGATCTAATGTAGATATAACACCTGGAGATTAGCGGGGAGAACTTTATCAGAAACGAATAGAACCACGATCGCCGAGGGGAATGTCAAAAGGATAAGAAAATAACAGGCAGAAACGCCTTACTGGAATGAATGCGTGAAAGTACGCAGAAGACCAGCGGCAAGATTAAGTTCTAGTCCTTTAGTCCTCGGGGGGCGGAAAACCGGATGGTGTTGGAGCTAGAACGGGGGAAGAGGGGAGACAGGGGGAAGGTCTTATTCCCGGCGAGGGGCGTTGCGGGTGCGCGTGGGGGGATAGGAACAACAACAACGAGGATGGAGAAAGATATAAAGAAAATCCACCTAAAGAAAGAGCAAGTCCTCAGACAGCCACGTTCTAATCAACAAGCAAAGAGACCACACAATAAAGGTTTGAAGTCAATCTTCGAAAAAAAAAAGGGGGGGAAGAGACGGGGGAACGGAGGAGGAATAGGGAAGAAAAGACCGTCATTAAGTTTAATAGACGGAATTTGGAACAGCACGGGGCGCTTATGAGTGGTTAGGAAGAGGTACAGACAAAGAGGGGATAGCGGGGGAAGCGGGGATTGGAAGCAACTTTAATAAGAAATAAGGGACCATGTGTGTACGAGTCCAGGGCCAGCTAAATTAAGGAAAAAAATAATAGCTATAGAAAAGAAAGGCAACTAGAATTCCCAGTGCCTTATCAGAGGTGGGTAGCTCTGCAAAAAACGTTGTTTGAAACCCTAGAGATTCTTGAAAAAAAGGGGCGGAGTCATCTCTTATGATAGTACAGGGGGGACTTGGCGGTTTCGTTGGTTCCCCGTTTTGGAAAGACGAGGACAGATGGAAGGAAAGACAGAGCAGTGGGGAAACCGTATAGGAAAGGGAAATAAGCCGACAGGCACCATAGGAAACGGAGAATGTTGGTTCGAAGGGGGGGGAGGGTGACTTTCACAAACCGGCCATTGGGAATGAAAGAGTTTCGGGAGGGGATGATATCCGGGGATATGACTGTGGCAGGGTTGGAAAGGGAAAAGGTGACTGATGCGTGTAAGATAAATGAACAAGAAATCCGTGGGGAAGGGCTGTTCTGGAGCTCCTAGGGAGTGAAAATTTAATGAGGGAGTTGAATGGGAAAAAAACCCAATGGGTAAGGTTTGAAACCGATTAGGTGGAGGAGAAAGCCGGGGGGGGGGGTGGCAGGGTTCAAGAAGATATCGGGGACGATTCTGGGCTAAAAGTGAGGATGTGTACCGAGAAGCGATTTCCAAGCTTTTGGGGGGCAAAGGGCACTCTCGGGAAATAATCCATTCCATTCGTTGGGGCCCAGACTAAGACCGGGATCCCCGAGGGGGTAGGGATTGGGGGGAGGGCCAAGGGGGTAAAAGAGCGCCAAAAGTGGGAGAAGTTTGACAAAACAGTGGCTCAATAAAAAAGGGGGAGTTGTGAAAGTAGGGAATGGGGGAAAGTGGTAGGAGAATCCAGTGCCAAGCTTGCGAAGCTGCTTTTCCATCTTAAGGAGGACTCATTGCAAGGGGGTGGGGAGAGGAAGTATGCCTTGGGGGAAATAACGGAACGCGTAGAAAGGAATACCTAAATATCGAAAAAAACAACAAAACAGCCTCCTAGCATTCTCCAAAACGAGTTTAGGGCTGAAAGGGTTATTGGGGGGGGGGACGAAGGGAAGTCTGATTCAGAGACCCTTCTCGTCAGACAAGAAGGGGGGTCCTAAAAGTGACCGCTGTACCACGTCACTTGAATGGGGGGGCGTACTTTCGTGAAGTTGTTATCCGTTAAGAGTGGAAAGATCGAGATGGGTGAGGGGGTGCGGAAATTTCGGAAGGGTAAAGCCACCATCCGTTTTAAAGAAAAAGAAAACTGGAAAGCAAGCTGATCGCAGGGGGTTCTGAAGGAAAAAAGGGTGAGGAGAAAGATTTGAAACTTGTGGGATCCAAAAGGAAGGAGCAAACCAACGAAGAGAACGAACTAGGATAAAACAGGGGGGAGGAGGAAAGCTTTTCCTCCGATTATCGGGGAGAGAAATTAGGGGAGGGAAGTGGACGGGTAATCCGAATTTGGGGAAAAGGAGACACACTCTTACGTAAGGAAGGAGGCAAGTTGGGGGGGAAAAAAAAAAATTAAAAAGTCTTGGCTCTAATTCCAATCAGCGATTCCGCAAAACCAAGAAAAAAAAGTCAACTGCAGGCGAAATGAAATTATACAAAATCCGAAGTAAGGTAAGGGGACGGGGTCCAGCACCAGGGAAAATTTTCAAAGAAACACCGACTGATGGAAACGGGGGAAAAAAAAGGAGGTTCTGAAAGGGTCCTGACATCAAAAAAAGTGAGGCCTTAAGTACGAAGGCGGATGAGGCGCGGGAGGAATGTTGTTTGAAGAAGATGTAGACTTATGGGAGAGGAATGATCCTTGGTAGGGGACTCTGAAGTGATTGCCCGAAGGGGGAACAAAATCAGGGCTGGGAACGGGCCGCGGCTTCTGGGATGGCGTACTAAGAAAAGTCATGAGAATAATGTTATATTCGGCCATCTGTAGGAAACCACTGTGGAGAAAAAAGGGAGAATAGTTGTAGACGGTGTACACGTGGCTGCCTCCCAATACCGAAAGAAAAGGTGCACCAGGAGGAGGTAAGGAGGGACACGACGTTCAGAAAATAAAATGAGAAGAAAATAAAACTATGGCTGGAACGCTCGTTACAGGATTACCTAAAGGAAAAACCATACCAGTTCCCGAGGACTTCAACCCTAAGGGGGAGGAGGAATCTGCTGGAACAATTGGGAAAAAAAATCAATTAAAGGAGGCTCTGTAGGACAGCCTCATTGGTGAACAACCTTCAGGATTAAGTAAAGACGCATTCATAAACAGAAGAAAAGGCTCGAACATACTAACATTGATAAAGGGGGGATGGGAGTTCAGTTATAAGGAAAACCTTCAAACGAAAAAAAAAAAAGCAGACGAGGGGAACCTCCGTCAGGGAACGCGAACGATCTGAGGGGAAGGGCAGGTGAAATCAATTACGAGAATACCTTGGGGATGAACTTGCGAGGCTGGCAAGTTATGGTATCTACTTGAACAAGGGAGGGGGATTACAGCACTCTTAAAAAGAAGGGAGGGACCAAAAGGGGGGGGGAAGTACAAAGGAAAACGAGTAGGCATGTGAATAAAGAATATAAGAAGATAAGAGGAAAAAAGATCCCCGACTTATGACTTTTCAGAACCTGTTGCGGGGGTCATTAGCGAAGGGACGCGTATCCTCAAGAAAGGGCATATTAAATGGGATCGAAGGGGGGGAGATGTGGATCTCGATCTTTTGAAACCTCAAAGCTTCGAAAAGGATAGAGAACAACAGCGGGAGAGGCGCAAAACTGGTTGTTGGGAAAAGTGTAAAAACTACCAATCTGCCACTAGTAGATTTGTCGTGAAAGGGTAGACGCACTAAAATAAGGGGAACAGCGAAGAAGAAAAGGGAAAAAATTAAGGAGATTCAAGGACGCAAACGCGTGATGGCATTCATCCTTCCTCGTGTAAAGTCTCCAAAAGGGGGAGGAAAAAAAACCGATGTTGTTTAGGGAAATGATGATGTGGATAAATTGAATTGGGAGGGTGAGAGTAGGCTTTTGTTGACAGTTTGACATCTAATCCACAACTGGGAGTAGAGGAAAAGAAGAGGCAACAGCACCCGCCACGAGCTCACTCGCCTATCGAAGAAAAAGAAAACTGATAAGAACAGAGAAAAAATAGCCTACAAACAAAAGATTCAAGAGGCGGGGCTAGAAGGTACTAGAACGAGTAATTAGAACGATCTGCTCCGCGCAGAGGGAATGAAATCGCACGTGAAGGTAAAGGCCGTCAGATTCTTAAAGAGTAGTCGGGCGGATGAACCTCCAAATTCGCGATCGGGGTCCAGAAGAGGGGCCAGGGGAGCCTGAAAAAAAAAAGGAGGAAAAGAGGGCCTTTGGGGGCTCAGATACGTGAAAGAGGAAATAGAAGATTGCTTGAAAAGCAAATATCGAGAGCCACATAGAAAGGGAAAAAAAAAAAAGAACATTAGATCAAATTGTCGCCCTCTAAACGTTGAGTGGTAATCAGGCTAACTCCTAACGTGGTTGAACCCTGGGCCTCTAGTGGTTATTATCTTTCAGGATCCGCGCGTCGGGGCAGTTCGCAACGACTTGAGGGGGCATTTGGAGTGTAATCAACAGTTTGGGGGGGGAAAACTACCAGGCAGGGGGGGCCAAGGAAGACAAAAAAGGTGGGGGGCCAAAACTTAGGAAAGGGGGGCCAGCGCAAAGTGGCATCCAGAAACAGTGTGACGTTTGCGAAGTGTAAACCGGCCAATTGGGCAACGGAAACGTTCGGAGGGGAGGGTGCACGGAATTTCTGCTGAGGGGGGGGAGTGAAGGAGTCTGGGGAAGGGGGAAAAGAATACTGAAAATCGCAGTCCTTTCTAAAGGTTACTGGCGGGGGAACCGTCGTTGGCAAGGAAGGTAGGGTAGAAAAGAAAAGGTTAAACATGAAAAAGGTAGGGACCTCCTAGACTAGGGTAATGATTGGTTGGAGCCCCAAAAAAAGAGCTACAATAGGATTGGAAGAAATATGGCCATTGGGGGGGGGAAAGGAGAATCTCACGTTGCAAAAGCCTTGGGGAAAGAAGGTCTACTAGGGTTTAGAAAGGTGAACTTCACAGAGGACCGTGGCCCAGCTACAATACAAATGGGGTATGGGGGTTGGGTCACATGGGGGACGGTGATCGAAGGGTGTAGCCTTTTCAAGAAGGGGGGACCATTTCAGGGTTGGAAAAAGTTCTTTAAGGGCGGGGGAAGTTTTGAGGGGGATCCTTTAAGAGGGAGATTTTCTGGGCCAAAGAAAGGCCTTTTAAAAGGAAATAAGGAATTTTGGGCGTCTAGGGGCCATCACGGGAAAAACAAAGATCAGGAAAAAAAAGAAAATACTTCACAAAAATCTAATGGGGGAAGGGGAACAAAAAAATTATTCATCTCCGCGAAATTTAGTAGATTCCGTACGGAAAGTGAGAGTGGGGGGGGGCCCTGCCTTGGCCGTCCGGCCGCGCCAGAGAGAGTATCACTAGGGGGGTTTTGGGGAAGGGAGGAAAATCCCGCGGGAGGGACCGTAGCAAAAAGGGAATATGGTCTTGGGATGGGGTTAATGTGAAGTTGGCAAAGGAATCTGCTTTATGGGTTGGTGGTGGTTGAAAACTTAAAGAAGTGGGAAGTGATCCCGCAAGTGGTTAAAAAAGAATAAAACTGAAAAAAGAAAGGGGGGGATCAGCCTTCATATTATTCGGGAAAAGGGGCTGGGATACCGACTGTAAAGTTAAAAGGGAGCCCCCACTCGGGGAGGGAGACCATCGAATCAAAACCGGAGGAGGGGGGAAGAGGATGGTCAAAATGTACTCTCGGGGGCTCCTTTGAAACTCAGTTTTGGGACAGAAAAGTCGGTCCACAGCAAACCGGGGGCATCGACTATAAGAGGAGTCGATTTCAGGGTTCGAAACTGGGGGAACTTGAAATCTAAATTGCAACAACTACAAAAAGAGAAGAGGGGGAAGGGTCCACAGTAACAGATAAATCAAGAAGAAAAAGAAAACTGGGGGAAGGGGTACGGTTAAGAGAGTACACGGGGCGCAAAAAAACTCTGATTGTGTATACGAGAATTGAAAAAAAATCGACGGCCGGAAGTCACCAACCAACTACAAGGGGAAAGCGATAGAAGGAGAGGAGGAAGGTGTTCACGGAATAGTAGATAGGTGCGGGGGTCTCCGTCAGGGACAAAACGTTATGGCCAATAGTAAAACCGCCGGTATGGACTGGGAAAAGAAGCGACGCGAGGGAAAAGCAAGGGAGGAGATGCAGGAGTACTACCATACACGCAGTTAAGAATTCTGCCGATGGGTATGGACGGTGTGTCTGCACTGGGGAGGAAAAGGATCTCGAAGTTCCACTTGCTTCAAAAGAAAAAAATAAGGCAAGCAATTTTAGAAAGGAGGGTCTTGTCTGCCAACTAAAGGGGAACACCGTATGATCAAGGAAATACCAAGCTAGCCTGAAATAAGTAAAAACATCAAGCCTCTGTCTTAAACGAAAGATTTCACCCCCACCCCACCCCCGCTAGCTGAGGGGGGGGAAAATGTCAAGAAAGAACTTCGCTGGCTCAAAACCGCCGAGACATCCCGAGGGGATTTAAAGGAACCCTACGAGGGCCAGGGAAAAAAAGAGGGGTATCCAAAAGAGAACTTGTACGCTCGGAAATATGGGTGGCATTGCAGGGCGGAGAAAATGCAATACCCCTCAAATGAGAAAAAAGACGAGAACCGCGACACTCATAGGGCAGGGCCATTGGCCGGGTGAAAAGGAACGGTCACGTATCAAAGTAAGGTTCAGGGAGGATGTGAGGGGGCTGGCCCCCTTTCTGAGAGAATGGTGGACCAATTGGGCGGTCGGGGCCAGCCAATCGAGCCGGGCATGTTGAACCAAACTTGGAAAGAAAGGAAATAACGGAATGGCACCTTGAATACCCTGACTGGAGACTCTACTCTCCTCCGAGAGAAGATTGGAACCACATGTTTCTGGGGGAACGAGAGAAAGCAAAAAACTCGTCGAAAGTATACAGTAAAAGTCATGTTCGTTCGATGCGGGATAGGGAAAGGATCAGCAAAATCTTTACTGAAATGGGAAAAACAAAACTTTCTCGTCGCTTAGTCTTAGGGAAAAGAAACACACAGCAAATCTAAATGGGAAAGGGGGGGGGGGGGGGCGGTTGGTCCTCCAAAGGGAAAGGGGATAAAAGAGCCTCATCCTCAACCGCAGCAGGAACTCTGGAGTCAAGGAACGCAGGGCGGGGCCGATCCATACAGGGGGAAAAAAAATTCTGGAAAGTTAGATTAAGAAGAGGGGGGGGTGAAGGCCCCTTCGGGGGGTTGGGTGGAGTGATAACGGGATTATTGAGGCTGGCACTCCGCGAGGAAGGGGACGTGGCGGGTGGCTTTGGGAAAAGAGCAAAAACAAAAAAAAGGGAATTCGTTCTTGGAAAGACTGAAGTCACTATCCCAAAATGAAAGCTTGCTACCCGAGACCATAAGCCGGACTGAAGGAAAACTACCCACGAGACATAACAAGAACGAAAGAATTCCATTTCATTCGGGAATAGCAAATAAAATATAACGAAGTACCGAGGGCATGCACGCTCGGATCCTTGAAGAGGATGAAGTTTGAAACCATGAAGAGGAGGAAATTATTAATTAGGCGGAGGGCCAGGAGGTGAACGTCCTCTTCGAGCCTTTGTCAGAGGGGGAAGGAGAAAGTAAGACTTCCCATAGAAGAAGGTGTTGTTAGAGGGAAAAGGGCAGGGAAGATGAGTAAGAAACGGATAGCCACAGAGAAGAAACGAAAGCACGCCTCACTGTCCTCTGAAGGGGAGGGGAGCTCTTAGAAAAGCAAGGAACCCAGAAGAGCTTGGGGGGGAGAGGGATGGTCGACCGAACGTCGGGCATGGAGAAAGGGCTATTGAGGTTCTTGAGCCCTTTTTTTGCCACACTTCAGGATTGGAGAAGAGGGGAGGGGAAACTACCATTTAAACGGAGATCCCGAAATGGCCATCCACTAAAGGGGGGGCACCAAGAAAGAGCATTGGGGAGCCTCTTTAAAAGGAAAATGTGTACTTAAATATGGCGGAGAGTTGATAATATGCAGGAGGTCAAAGGGGGGATTTGGCTAAGGGGGAGGAAAACGCAAGAGCATGAAAATGAAAAAACATACATCAGAACCGTTAGAAGGGGTCGGGAGAAAAAATGACTTGGGGTGGGTAGCAAGGGGGGAAAGGGAGGGGGGCCTTCACATCACAATAATTTTTAGAGGGAGCAAATGCGTGGAAGCCGACCAGGCCATGGCAGTGGTGAAAGGTTAAAAAAAATCGAGACGAGCCCTCAGGGGGGGTGAGCAAATAGGAAGGATTTTAATGAAGTAATCGAGGGCTGCCAGAGATTTTTGGAAGCAAGGGGAGCTTCATCAGAAGGGTATGTATCCGTGACAGTGGGGGCCAAGAAGAAAAATCGAGGAACAACCTCTGGAGGGAAGGGGGGGGAGGTGGAAGGACAGCAAATGGGGAAACCTAAGGAATACAACGTGTCTCAGGGGCAACTGACCAGAACAGCTGGCAAAAAAAGGAGGGGGAATGGGTGAATGTAGTGAGGATCCGGAGGCTGGCAGGAGGGGCGACGCGTAGAGAAGTCAAGGCCAAGCCTAGTGGGGGGGGGTCTCGACACAAGTGCCAATCACGTCGCGTGAGCCAGGAGATGAGAAGACAGGAATAAGTGAAGGGAAACATTGCCCTAGACCGAATTTAGCGAGAAGCGAGGTTGGGTTGGGGGAAAAGGAAGTGCACGACTATTCCTCTCTATGCTGTTCGGAAGGAAAAATGGGTTGGTGAAAAACCGAGAACAGGTGA
>Ga0179593_1671681_pt1 | contig 22872 bp, 30 predicted proteins | sample CZODoug2_1_08_16_FD_185931 | JGI IMG/M metagenome (GOLD analysis project Ga0179593, IMG submission 185931) | Vadose zone soil fungal communities from Angelo Coast Range Reserve, California, USA - CZODoug2_1_08_16fungal (PacBio error correction) | ecosystem: Environmental > Terrestrial > Soil >...
CAAGTAGAAGGAGGTGTCATGAGGGAAAAGGTGATTTCCGCCATAATAGGGGCAGAAAAAACCAAGAATCTCACAATAAGCTGGCGGCATGGTCATTACAGGGGAGAAAGAGAACACGTTGCCGTGAGGGGGGGGGGGGGGGGGGGGGGGGGGGGGGATGACTGGGGAGAGGGTTCTTGTGTCTTGTGCGATTGAAATGGAGGGGTCTACAAGAAGAAGTCAATATAGAAATCAAGGTTGTGAGAGGCGATCGCTGATAGACCGGGAGGGCAAAGGGCTTGAAAGGGTTCAGTGGGAATAGTCGATCGTTTCCGGGACCGTAGGGTCTGTTTCTTGAACTCAAAAGAGTCTTTCTGGGGTAGGAGGGGCTGCTATCAGGTGGGGGGGGGAAGGAAGGCCGAAGAGAGCTTAGCAGGGCGTTTTCCTACGGTGACGGGCTGGCAGTCTTTGTGGCAGGGGAAGGCTTGAAATCACCAAAACTCAAACTTATGTCTTCTTTGGGGAAGAGGAAATGGTAGAAAAGGCGCAGGTCGTGAATTTCAGTGCTGTAAACACGGATTGAAAAAAGACCTGTTAAACGAAGAAGATAGGGAAGGGAAGGGGGGGTCTCCAGGAGCTCGGCGAAGTGGCCGAAGCGCGCAGTTTGTGGGATGGAAACGAAAGATGGGGACTCCTCGTGAGAGAAGTCCCTGGTTTTCCTGCGTTCCGACAAAGTCCCTGTGAAGGGAACTAATATTTAAGAGAGGGAGAGAAGGGGGGGGCGATCTCTAGAGAAGAAGGGAGCACCAGGCAAGGGCAGTGCTCGAACCACTCCGTAAGAAATCTAGAAGTGAAAATCACGGGCCAGTTGTGTAACCTTGTTGTCCGCTACGAGACGTATCCTTCTAGTTGGGGTGGAGGGATCCCAGGATGGGGCCTCACCTCGCACCGCAGAATTTCCAAAGACGGGGCTTATGTCCGAAAAGCGGAAGTCATAGGGCCTTGGTAGGTAGCCAGGGCGCTCTGATCTGGCGCAGGGAGAGGTTCGGTAAATGAGATTGGGGGGGAATTCAAGGACAGCGACCTCGCAAAGACGACATGGATAATGCGGACTGGTGTCGCAAAATTGCTTCAAAGAACTGGAAAGGAAAGGGAACCAAAAACCCGGCAGGGCGTCTGCCGAAGAGGGTAAGTGACAGCGAACTACTGTACATCCTCCAGAAGAAAGGAAGCGGCCCCGCCGGCTCTCAAGTGTGGGGGAAAGGGGGAGAGGGAACATGGAGGCGCAACTACTGCGGGGGGGGCTTTCGCGCCACCGGGAGAAAAAACTATTCCTGGAATAACTACAAGAAATGAAATCAAAATTGACCGCTATTGTAAGGGCGTGCGATGGAAAACGCGTTGCGGACAAGCACCTGATAGTCAAAGGCGTCGGAAAGACTGGCAAAAGTAACGGGCGAGAATTTGCGATCAGAAAGGTCTCCATGACGACGAAAAAGAAAAGGGACCACCTGCAGACGAGAGCGGCTCTCTTCGAAAACAAAAAAAAAGTTGGAGAATGGAGAAGGCTATGTCGATCAGAAAGCCTCGACCTAAGGGGCTACCTAGGGAGGGGGAAACGGTTTCGTGGGCTTTTTCTAAAGGAAGAGCAGAAAAAAAGACGACGCGCACCGACGCACCGCTCTATTCGGGGGCGGCTTGGGCTGCAGGAGAAAAAAAAAGGCGAAGGATCTAGAACGGAAGGTCTCCCTAACCCTGAAAAGCGGTATGGCCTCTCCTGTGATAAGTGGCCGGTGCTTGCCTTACAGAGGTCCTGGTAGCAGAAGGCGCTACGTCGAGGAGAATCCTCGGGGTCTCGTAGTTCGGACTCGAAAGAGGGACAACAGATCCGCGTCTGGGATTCGAAAGACGGAAATCCGTCTAAAGGGGAGGAAACATCCGTAAGATAATTGGACGGAAAGGTCATGTTCACGCGAGAAAGATGATGTACAGCCGGCTAAAAATCCTGGTAAGGGGGGTGAACAGGGAACTTGAAAGTGGGTCCTTCACGTTTTCGTTGGTGCGACCCGGAAATGAGTCCGCCCTTACCGCCGATTGGGAAGCGGGGGAAAATGAAAAGGTACGCGCAGCTGTGTCCGGGCGGGGAACATCGAAAGTTAGCCGCAGAGCTGCGAGCGGAGCCCGGTTTGCGGCGAAATCTGGATTGTAGGGCTTGGATGAACCTGGCCGAGCGAAAGGGGGGTTAGTAAGGGAGAATCGAAGGTCTGCGAGCGTCCAGGGCGGAAAAAACGGTTTTCCCGCGGATTCTCCTAACTGACGATCAGGTCTCGGAGGAGGGGACGCAAATCTACCGAGTCCCGAGAGGGATAAGGCACTTTCCGCAAAACTAAACAGTCTGAGGGAAACATATCATCCCTGTGGAAGAGATTGCAAGCGATGTCATAAAAGGAAGAGGTCAGAAAAGGGCGCAGGGCTTAACTTTTCCCCGACAAAATTCAACTAAGGGGGGTCAGCTTGCTCATATCGGGGGGAAAAGCTTTGAGGGGCTATGTCTCTGGGGGAAGCTACGCCGAATAATTTAAAGTTTCAGTTTGAGCCTTTGAGCCCTACATTTAGCCAAAAATGAAAATAAGGAAAGCGCAGGTGGCCGTGCAAGATGTCGGTATCCTTTCGAGTCGGGAAAAGGACGTCCGCGAAAAGAGAGGGGGGAGTCTTACGCCTCTCATGAGGTGCCGGCGTCTTCGCCAGGAAATGGGGGTGCCGGCTGGGCACGAGGGCGAGGAAAGAAAAACGTAAGAAAAAAGGGGGGGGGGGAGCGTAAAGCAGGGACTACTCACCGGCACTGCTTGAAAGGGAAAGCGAAAGACAGGGGAGGGGGCCTAGCGCGAAGGGAAATTCCATCTACCGATGCTTCGGGGGCCTCTCCGGAATCGCGGACCCCGCACAAGGCCCTTCGTAAAGGGGGGGGGGAAAGGGACTCGGGGATCAAATCGTATACTGACCGTTCAACACGCCGCGAGGAAGGAAGCTGCGTGAAAAAAGGAGGGAGAGGGTAAGCGCCGAGCCCCGGCGCCCTGAAGTCTTTTTTGTTGGAAGAGCGCGGATATAGGTGGAAAACGACGAGGGCCTGAGACGGGTATCGCGTCAAAACCAGGAGGGGGAACAGTAACGCCAGTCGGCCGCGAAGAAAAAAAAAAAAAAGCCGGCGAGGTCCGGGAAAGAGGAAGGCGCCCAAAAAAGAGAAACTGCTGGAGCGGGTGTGAAGAAGGATAGCTTGCACGGGCCGAGCACGAAGGCTTCATGCAAAAACTGAGAGATGCTCGACATGAGAGGGGGTCTCGATAATTGCGGGTCGCTCCGGTACTCTACTCGAAGGTCAGGACGCCTGCGAGTCATCCCGCGCCGGGAGGAATGACCGGGGGGAAAAAAAGGAAGGGGGGCGAATTTGCTGCAGGAGAAAGGGGAAAGATTGACATAACGAACTAGAAGACGTCCAAAACGGGCGTTACTAAGCTACTCGGAAACATACTATTAAAAAGAGGGGAGGGAAAGGTCAAGGGGAGCGAATGGTAAGGGAGGACGAACAGTTGGAAAAAAATGAGAAAGGCTATTTGTCTCTGCCAGAAAAAAAAAAGGAGAAGAGTCATGGGGGAGGGGCAGAAAAACGTCTAGATCACGATGGCCGTAGGGGGGGTGCAAACAAATCAAGGATGGTAGTTAAGAATCCTGCAAGTTAGGCATTCTCTGACGCTTTCCGCTGAAAATGAAAGTCTCGGGGAAAGTGAGTCAAGGAGAAGAGCCTGTTTGGGAATCGAGGGAGGATCCTCTTGTTGGGGAAAAGAACTCAGTAATCGGCTCGAGAAAAAGGCTAAGGAATCTCACAAAGAGTCTAGGGGGGGGCTGAAAATCTCCCAGGAGGGACTACCATGGGGAGATCAGGCGGCATGGGTGTTGTCTATGTGCGCTCAAGTGGTGTTCACCTATGGAAAGGGGAGGAATGACTACAAAAAAGAGAGTTACTATCGCATCCTTCCTCAAAAAAAACAAAAAGATAGAATTAGATACTCCAGGCTCAGGGGGGATTTGTCTTCTACTATAAAAAAAGGACTGACGACATCTACCTGGATCAACTTGAAAAAGGTTCGGCTCCGGCCTTGAAGTTCAATAGGCCCGCGAAAAAATTCTATGGGCTAGAAGAAGACACGAGTCATCAATGTTACAACAGTGCAGGATGCCATTAGCGTTGGGACGGAGTTTCGGGGGGGAGGGGCGAATAACGTGATGCTGGCACCTCTAGGGCCAACAAGGCATAAAAGGGCTCACTTAAAAAAAAGAGAACATCAATAGGAGGGGGACGTTCAAGGAATTCTGCGGGGGGGGATTGGTCATGCATGGCATTGGGAGAACTAAGATTGCCTGCTGGGGGAGTTCCAGGATGGATGAGAATGCGGGATCATCCGGCAAGCGCCGGGGGAAAGACCCCCAAGGGCTACTTGCAAGTTCGCGGTGAAAGATGTGAGGGGGGAACCGGCTGTCTTTGAATAACAGTGCACACAACGGAAGGAAAAAAGGGGGGGGGGGTCCCTGGATTTAAGCCTGAAAGGGGGGAGGATCACAAGCTACTAAGGGTTCGAGGGTCGGAAGGGGGGGGGTGTTATTGATCGGGTGGAGCGCGTTGGGGACAACCGACTCGTAAAACTAACCTTAACCAATCGTCCACGACGGTAGAGGGGGCTACAGGGGGGACCGCGGGCGCGACAGGCAATCGGGGGGGAAAGGGGCAGTATGGAGACGAAAAAAAAAGAGAGCAAGGTTGTGGGAGGTGAGCCGAAAGGAACACTACTGGAAGGAAACAAGGGAAAAAAAAAAAAAGGGAAAGTCCCTGCAGAGGTACGTATCTTTTTAAGAAGGGGGTTCGGGGATCCGAGACACCCTGAACTTTGCTAAGGAGGGGGGGGTTAAAAATTTTGCTTGTGTACACGACGAAAAAAAGTTCGTCGAAGAAAAGTCTACCCGGGAGTCGAGCATTTACTGGTGAATGGGCACAAAAACCAAAAGGGTTTGACGGAAACCGGAAGGATCATTTGAAGCAGGGCCTCGCTTCTCCATTCTCTCCTGTTGAAAATTCCGAAGGGGTCTCTCAAGAGGTTATAGGGGGGGGGGCGGCTATTCAGGGGATTCCTTCTCCTCCTCAGGGAGCCCGAAAAAAACTTTTGATGGTGTGGTAGATCTCAATCAAGGGAGCTGACAAAGGCAAATTGTAAGGGCTTTTTCAACCTCCCAGAGGCGTCTTAGGGAAAAGGAGCAACAGAAAAAACACTCTTTTAGGTAATATAGACCGGGTTCTCAACAGGATGAAGAGATCGTCGCCTATCAAAGGAACCCTTCATGGATGAAGGGATGTTGTGCGCGCATCCGGGGAGAAGAAACGAAAAAAAAAGGAGAAAAAACGCTGTGTGATGAAGCTTTGCTCCATCTGCCGAGGGGTGGGGTAATGGAGGGCCGCCGGCGGGACGAGTGGTCGGGGCCTCACGTCTAAAAAGAAGAGAGTCGCTTGCATGAAGAGAGTTCTTGGGGGAGACGAGAAAAGCCACTCCGAAAGGGGGGAAGGGGGGGTCTCATTCCTGATATAGGGTGGGGTCGCTGTTGTGGTTTTTAGGGGGGGTCCTTCATAAGGAGGTTTGGGTGAATTTCAGAAGGGAATAGTATGTACCTCGCTGATGGATGCGGCCATTATTTCCCTGAGAAAAGGGAGGGCTCAAATTTTGAATGTTTCCCAAGAAACATCAGTGTAAAGAGGGAACTGAGCGAACCCGAGGCAGCTCGGGCATCCAGAGAAAAAGGATTCAGGAGGGCACCTGAAAGATCTACGAGATGCCGAAGGACGAGAAACACGCTGTTGTATGGAAAAAAGAGGGCAAAAAAAGGCCGGTCGGCGGGCAAAACACGACTTTTTCTTCTCCGGGGTGGAGGAGGAATTCCGTATACACGCTGGAGCCGGCGGGGGAGCTCTCAATACAAAATCTCTACTTAGGGAAGGGGGAAGGGAGGTGTTGGTACAAAAGAATTTCCCTGTCTACAACTCTTCTAGAAAGATGCAAGAAAGGTTTCTGAAAGAGTAGGGGAGTCTACTCAAGAGTCCAGAATCAAAGAGATCCGAGAAAAAAAGGCTCTTGCTAATAATCCCGAAGAAAAAGGCTCCCATCTATGCCCAAGGGAGATCTGCTTCTCCGCTGAAACTAAAATACGCATCGATCGCCGGAACATCGAGCGTCAGAAAAAAGGAAAAAAGAAATGAACGGAAGAATAACTCATCGGGGAAAGAAAAAGCTCTCCGCTCCTGCATCGTGGGAGAAGGATGGTGGGCTGGAAAGTCTGCATCTTCGTCTAATAGGGGGACGGCGTCCAAAATTTTGTTCGGTCTTCATGATGGGCTCTGGAAGAAGGGACCTTGGAAAAAGGGTTGCGCAGGGGGGGGGCGCCTGACGGGAAGAGGGAAGAAGGCCTGCGGCCGAGAATGTGGGCGCATGGGGGGGAGAAGGACAACGCTGCTGTGTTCAGGGAGGTCGTGGGGAGGTACATACGGGTCTCCTTAGGGCGAGATAATTTTTGGCCGACGAAAGAGGGACGGTCTAAAAAACGTTCGAAGCGGTACATGGAGGTGTATGCGGTCGGCGCGGCAAGTCACTCAGAGGAGTCAACGCCGGAAGGTCAATTTGAGGGGAAATCCAATATCGTTCAGAAGTGGTGCGTCGGGGGGGAAAGAAGCCAGAGCGAGAAAGGTATCGTGGGGAGCCTCCAACACGGAAAAAAGGGGAATTACGGGGACGAGTCTGCACGCATCAACAAGAGGGGTAAACCTTAAAAGCTCGAGGAAGGAGCTGCGGAAAGACGGGACGAAGGGCTTATTGAAAGTAGAAGGCACGAACAACCCGCTCAAGGAACGTCCTAACTGCGAAAAATAATTCTAGCGTAACAAAGACAGGCATGGGTAAAAGAGAACTTTGCATTCCGGGCCGGGGTGCACAATGCACGCTCAGAGGTCTGTGACGCAAGGGAAAAAAGCAGGAGGAAACGGTGGAAGCGTCGCGTAAATCTTGAACGCCGAGGTGGAAAGAAAACGGACGGCATAGTGACAAAGGGACTGCCGTAGGAACTTGCCGGACGACGCTCGAAGAAGGGGGGCCAACGGCACTCTATGGACAGAGAAGAAAGTGTACCCAATCCAAGAGGGCGGGAAAAGAAGAAAGTAATAGGAAAAAACTCGGTCGCGGATGAAACCAAGCCGAACGCGCATGGAGCCAGGATAAGGGCGGACGGCTGCGTTCGCCAAAAGGAAAGGACCTACCCACAGCCGGTTCCGAAGAGTGACGGCTACCATCGGAGGGGAACCCGTGGTCGAGAGACATTCTAACTGGCTGGGGAGGGCAATCCAAAAGGCTCGAAGATTCTCTCAGGCGGTGGCCCAGAAAAACTCCGCTGAATCTCCAAGAAGGAAACCCAGGGGAAGGGGTCTTCGGCTTGCATAGCATCGCGACGAAGGAAAAAAAACGTAGTAGGCCTAAGGGGGGACGAGCCTCTGTCACGCGGAAATAGGGACGGGAGAGGAGGAAAGCCGCAGGGGGGGTCATAGAGGAACTCAAAAAAAGATTAGTAAAGGAAGTACTATTCCTGGGGGTAATCCGTATAGCTTCCAGAGCCCGCGGCAGGAGAAAAAGAAAGTGGAAAAGGCACGAGGATTCATATTCTCCTATGAGAAAGAACCATTTCAAAAACTCAAACCCAAAAAACAACCGAAGCCTAGCGAAAAAAAATTTATTCCGGGAAAGGGGGCACCGCCTTGGGAAAGAAGAGGGGAGCTCCGGAGACCGAAGAAAACCTTCGTCTTGTCGCAACTCAGTTGATGCCACAAAAGGGAGAAACGCATGAAGGAACTCGCTGCAAGAAGTTTTAGGTCTGGGGGTTGGATTGGCGGGGAAAAGCTCACGTCGCCCTTAAAGACGAGCTGGGGGAAAAAGGCGTTAAAGGAGTGAATCTCAAAGTAGTCGTCGGCGAAAAGGAGTGAAGCGTAGGGAATTGTAGAGGGGGCGGGCAACTTGAGCGCTTGAGCGCATCAAAGGGCCTTTGGCGGCAGGAGACGACGGCAAGGGAAAAAAAAAAAGGCGCTGGAAGGACAGGGGGATAAAAGCCCTTTATTAATTGGAAAACCTCGGGCGGACGGAGCATAGGAGGTCTTTCTTTAAGGAACTGGGAGGGGGAAACCGGGTCCAAGAGGCGTTCTGTCGGGGAGACTTGCTCAGAGGGAGGTCTAGAAAAAATGCCCGTCATCTTCAGTCGAGGGGATTTGAAGGAAGGGTCACCTTGAGCGAGTGTCAAGAGACTCGGAAATCTTTCGCGAGAATGGAGAGGAACAGTCGAGGTGAAGCTCCTTGCGAGCCGCGGTAAGAGGGGAATGGTGGCCGGGAAAGGCGGCGATAAAAAAAGTAAGAAAAAAAAAAAAAAAAAAAAAAAAAAAAAAAAGGAAAAAAAAAACCCCCAAAAAACCCCCCAGAGAACCCCCAAAAAACCCCCCCCAAGAACCCAAACAGAACCAAAACCCCCCCAAAAAGTCAAAAACCAAAGAGTCCAAAACAAAAAAATTTTCCTTCGGAAGGCGAACGTTGGAGGACCACGCGGCTAGGGAGAACGCGCGTCATCGAATCACTTATAGAAAGTCAGTAATCAGACACATGCGCAAAGGAAAGGCGTTTAGAAGCATGCGGAAATAAAGGGGGCACCGAAAACGCGTCCCCATAGCTTCCTGCGAGGGGGAAGGGATCCGTAGCTTGGAAGGACAGCCATTCTAAAAAATCTAGGCAGAGCTCATAGCTTCCATCTAAAAAGCGTAGATGCTGAAGGGAATCTATTCCCGGAAAAAGCTATTAGGGGCCTATAAGGAGATTTTTAAAATTATCATTCTCAATAACCGCTGGTTTTTACCTTCGCGGGCCAGCGCAGGGGCCGGCTCCCAAAGAGACGCCGTCTGCCGGGGGAAACAGATGCAGAACGTGAGGAAGCCTCACTAAAAAAAGGACGGAAACGGGGGCGATTGCGTTCTAGAGGGAGGGTCTTAAGTGCGTTGAGGGCTCAAGGGCTAGTCGTCAGTCGCTCGAGGCGGCGGCGATGTAGGTACCGCAGCGGAGGTTGCCGTCCAGTGGGGATGATGAGGAGCGGGGCTTGGGATGAAAAGAAAAAGCCCGCTCAAAGGAAATGAAAAGAGGGACGACTGGTCAGTAAAACGAATGGCGGCAGTCATTCCCGATCCAGGCCTTCTGGGAAAAAAAAACAGTCGGATGGTGCGACAAGCCCTAGAAACACTCTTCTTTTTTAAGCGACTCGAGCCGAAAAGGGGTCGGCAAGACGAGCACGGGTCACTCCCTCAGGGGGGACCCAGTGGCAGTCTTAAAGGGACAGTCAAGGAATCCGTAAGGGGGCGCTTTCAAAGACGGGGGCAAAAACGCGGAAGAGAAATAAGCATCGGTTGGAGGGAGTCGGCTGTGGGGACAAAAAGATTTGGGGATAAAATAAGAATCTCCTCGAGGCCCAGTTCTTATGACGGCGGGGGAGGACTCTCATGTCTTTAGAACACAGTTTGCAAACAAAGGGTGAAAAAGAACTCGTCAGAGAAAGAGGGGAAAACAACGAAACGGAAGGGGGGCAAACCTTCTACCCCATCAGGAAACATGAAACAAAGAACCTCTCTCAAAAAGGAAGGCTGCTTCTTGAGGGAACGCCGTTTTTTTGTGGAGGGGCGCCGATAAAAAGAGTGTAAAAAAAAAAGAAGCTTCGAGCGGTGGCGTGGCCGCGCAGGAAGGGGGAAGGAACCAAGTCCACGGGGAAGTGTCTTCTTAAAATTCGACAAAAGATGGTTTTGAAGAGGTCACATGTCAAAAACGCGTGAGTTTTCGGCTTGATTCAGGAAAAAAAAAAAACAATCCAGGCGTTCGAGTTAGCTTTAGAGAAACGGGCAGCAGGAGAAAAATGAAAGAAAGGTCCTCGCAGGGGGGAAATGGCATCAGCAGTTCATTTAGGGAGGGTTGAAACGCCCACCTAAAGCCGAGTCCGAGAAAGGAGCTTTTGTGTTTTTTGTTTGGTTGTTTTTTGAGTCTTGGGGGGGGAGGGGCCTGCCCCTGGGGTTAGGTATAAGCTGATTTGATGTTGCTTTTTTTGTAGGATTCAGTTGTGGTATTCTTATGGTTCAGTGCTTGTTGAGTTGCAAAAAAACAATGGGGGGGTTTGTATTGTGTTTTGACTCAAATTCTTGTGGGAGGTTTATTGGGCTGTTTGTTGCTTTAGGTCTACTCAAAAAAAAAAGCGCGCGGGCGCCGCGCGACAAAAAAAGACTCAAAAAAAAACGGCTCGCGAACGACTCGAAGAAATGGCCGTAGAAGGAGGGGGAAAGGAGGAAAACTTTTGCTGCAACGGTGAAGTTGGAGGTTCCAATTGGAAGACCATGCCGGGGGATGAACCAAGGGATAAGGGATTTTCGCCACGAAAAAAAGAGGGGAGTAACCCGGAAGGGAAAACAAAAGACCCACACCAAGGTGGTGTGTAAAAACCAAGGGGCAAGGGGGAGATAGGTCACATCGAAAGGGGACGTCGGAAAAAAAAAAGGTAAAAAATGCGTGTGTGAGGTCTGACAAAGAAAATAACCTTAAGGGGTCTCGGGGGAGTCTCCTAAAAGGAAAAATAGAGCGAAAAACGTCTTCTGGAGAAAGAAAGAAAAAAAGACTCAAAAAGAGGTCCAAAGTCCGGGCGATTGGTAAAGGGGTGGGACAGAGTTGGGGTCTAAACGAGATCAAAGGTCAGTAAAAGTTCCCCATCAAAAAAGTCGAACGTAAACCAAGGTGGATAAAAAGTGCCTGCGAAAAGGCTTACATCAGAAGGATGGGGCCCATCACGTTTTTTTGAAAAGGGGATGCTCTGAAAAGAACAGGAAAACCAAGAAAAAACACCTTTAAGGGAAGGGGACGGGGGTTTGAAGTTTTCCTTCTATGGGAATCGGCGCATCATATTTAAAAAAGAAAACGAAGGGAAAAATCGGAGCGTCTCCGGGGAGAACGTATTCTACAACCAGGGGGAAAAGGACTCCTTCGCTCTTCTGAGGGGGGAAGAAAAATCATGATGGGGTGGGGGGGTGAGATACTTTTCTTTAGGTTGGCCAATATTGAGGGGCCATCCATCTGGCTATTCTCCGGAAAAAAATCCAAAGGACTCCTGCGGGAGGATCTGTGAAGTTTCCGAAATTGTTGGGGAAAAAGCATATCCTTTGGCGGGTCGGAAAGTGACCCTTCAAGAGTCAGGAAAGGGGAGCATGGGGGGGGAAAGGATTTGTCAAGGTCAGAAGCGCTACACCAGGAGGGAAGTCGCTTTTTCAGGGGAGACGCAGATCTGGGGGATGTGTCGCTGCCGAGTGAAGGAACTCAAGAAAAAAGTCTCCTTACGTGGGGGAGGAATTGGGCGTCCTTCCTGGTGCGACGCGAGACGAACATTTGTGAATAATTCGCGGAGTGCCTTGCAAAAAAAGGTCCTGGAGAAATAAATTCGGGCGGAAAGAAAGCGGATTAAAGAAGAATGCGCTATCGGGACTTTCTGCGGCCCGAAAGGGAAGCAGGCAAAAAGGCTCTTCGAAAAAAAGGGGGAAGAGGATTAACCTTTACATCCGGGGGGGAAATAATGAAAAAAGGGCCCATCGAACAGTTTGGCCACACTTTCGGAAAAAAAAGGCAATCGAAGGGGGGGACAACATAGCTTCCACGGAGGAAGAAGGTGAGTGCGAAATGCTGACCAGAGTCGGAACCTTGACTAACTCCCGGGGTTTCATCAGGGGGAAGGGTTCCTACGCGTATTATATTCAATCAAGGGGGGCGCGGTGCTCAGTGAAGAAGAGAGAAGGCGCCGCCAAGTAGGAAAGGCTTTGTTCCGTACTAAAGTGAAAGGACTTCTCTCGTCCTCGGCGTTACAGAAAAGGGGGGCCATGGCAGGAGGACGGGAAGACAAATAGAGAAAAAGAACTCGGCGATCACCTATAAAAATGTCGGCGCATCGGGGGATGACCGGAGGGGGGAAGGGCGCTAGTGTCAGAGAATCCCTTCGTATTCATTCGGAGAAAGCTTTTCCGCTTGAGAAAACGCCTGAATCTTTGGAAGAGGGGGGGGAGGGGTTTATTAAGGACTGGTCCTGCGGGTAAGGGGAGGGTGAACTTCGTCTACCCCGAAGAAAACTAAAAAGAAAAAAGACGCTAGACTCGGGTGGGGGGGGGGGTCCGAGAAGAGAGACTTCGCGCGAAAGTGGGAAAAGCGCAGACGCGGCTTTCGGCGACCGGGGGAAAAAAGAGGTGCTAGCTTAGGGGGGGGGGTCCGTACGCCAGAAGGACGCGTCGGCTGTAAACGAGAAGTCTCGCGGGGGAAGACTCTGAAAGTGGGAAATGTTTGCTGTGAAAGAAGAGCAGGGGGACCTTTCCGTTTCAGCGGCGTCGGCCAAAAAAGGGGGGAGGTAGAAAAGCGCGGGTGCGGAAACCCGGCTGTGTTTGGGGGGTGTTTCCGAGGGGGAAAGTAAAAGCGGTGTGGGCAAAAGGTTCCGGTAGTATCTCGTCTAAGTACGGGATGGGGGGGGAAGAAAGGTCTCGGGGAGAGGTTCCTCGCTCTGGGCAGCCGTCCAAGACATTCAAAATGTCGGTCTAGGGCGGGGGGCGTAATACTCTCTCAGAAAGGAGCAAAAAAAAAAAAAGAGCACGCGTTAAAAGGGAGTATGAGGGCGGGCGTTGATAGGGGGACTGGCCGAGGAGGGTCGAAATTTCAGCTCCATGTATTTAGAGGTCAAAGACTTAAAACTGGGATTTCTTCGTCTTAGAAAGAAGCCGTTGCGACAGTAAAAAAAAAAGGGGGAGGGGGAAAGCCAACAGGGACGCCGCTTCATAGCAGTGTAGTTCGGTTGAATACGTGGAAGGGAAAGGAAACAGTGGGGTCGACGGAAGGGGGGGGTTCGGTACGTAGCTCGTCAGCGAGTAGGGGGGGCTAACGCGGGTGGATGGGAAAAAGCCTGAGGGAAAAGGGTTGCGGAAAGGGGGGCGCCGGCGCAAGGGAAAAGAGTCGTGGTTGAACTCGTACCGAAGACCTGATCGGCCAAAGGGCAAAAAGGCCGCATAGGGGGAAAGCGACCGAAAAAAAGGATCACGATCTCCCATCGCCGCTAAGAAGGGGAAGATCCTGCTGAAAAAGAAAGAGGGACTTCATATTGAGCCGAAAGGGGGCGCGGGGCGGAATTGTCTTACAGTCGCGCTGCCCGGAAGAAAAAGGGGGAAACCACCTCAAAAGGGAGCATTGGCAAGAGGGAAGGGAAACCGTCCCAATCGGGCAGGGGGAAGAGGGGGGATGCCGGGGGAGCCCCTCCGAACCCGTGCAGAAAAATGTCCGTGTTGGGGGGGGGGGTGGGGGTTTGTGTGGTAATAAGTTGGTTTGGGTGGCGGCGGGGGCTGAAAAAAGGTTGTTGGGCGTGGGCGGCGGTGGGGGGGCCTTTTGCAATAGCGGCAGTAAAAGGGGAAGGGGAAGCTCTTCGCAGAAGAGGGCGCCCGCCGGACGGATGGGAGGTTCAACAACGAATCCCAGAAGAAGTTCTGACCTCGGCGCTCGAGTCCGGAAAAAAAAACAAAAAAAAAGGCGCACTGCGCCCGGGAGGTAGGGCGGCTACTTTTCCAGGAAGGCCAAGCAGCCGGCCACGAGGGCAGACGAGAGTAAGGGAGACCGGGAGCGCGTGAGCGACGACCACCATGTTCTAAGGAAGCCGCAGCAAAAGCGACGCGATCGAAGGAGGGTGTGGGGAGGTCAGGAAGTAGGAGGAGTCGGCCCAATAAAGGAAACTCTGAGCAAGGGATCTTAGGGACCTGGTGGGGTCCTCTAACGGAGGGAGAATTTCTTATCGACATAGTCCGAGGAAAGGTTGCGGCGGATGCACAAGAAGCGGTCTCCTGGAGCGAGTGGTCGTGGAAAAAAGGGAGGAGAGACCAATTCGGCGCAAAGTTTAAGGCTCCAGTCAGGATCTAGTGGTGATCAGGGAGACACTCTCTGTTTTTGGGTCATCTTTCTTCAAGGGAGGGATCCGCGAGGGGATGTCAATTTGATTAAAGTTTGTTTTACGGGGGGGAAAAAGAAAATATGGGGGGGAAAAACCTCGTTGGGGCGTCGGAAAAAAGTTTTCTCGGGAAAACCAAAGAGTGGGAAAACGCGCTGCAGGAAAAAGGGTGCAAGAGCTAGGTACACCCACTGACTCTAGGGAGGGCGCTATCCTGCCGCAGGAAAGATAGCTCAAAGGGGGAAAAAAAACGTGGAAGAGAGCGGAGTTCGGGTGTGGCAACCCTCGTGGGGGGGGTGGGGGGGGGGAAGATGGGGGAGCTGGTAGTGTTGTCAAGGTGTGCGGGGGGAGTGCTTGGGTTGCAAGGGAAGGGGGAAAGCAAGAGAACGGTGAGAAGGGAGGGGCGCTTGGCGCAGGGGGTTGTCTCTGTGTCGCATTCGGGAGAAGAGAGGGCCACAAGACGGGGGTTGAGACAAACGAAAGGGTGTGTCAGGTGGCTGGCAGGTGGGTCGGGGGGGGGGGGGAGGCGCGGGCTAGCTGGTGGCTGGACACAAAGGATACCAAGGCGAGCTAGAAGACCCGTCTCTGGAAACTTCTAAAAAAAAAGGAGGAAAAAAGTGGGGAAAGGGGCCGTCAAAAAGGAAAGTCCGTCTCGTCTGTCTATGTCGGTTTCGCGAAGAAAGTGGGGGTGGGTGAGACGGGTGGCTCTATCGAGGCGAAGAGGGGGGTAGGCTTAGACAAGTGCGCACAGATGGGACGATCCTTGCTGGAAAAAAAAAAAAAAGGGAGATAAAAAAGATGAAAAATTGGAAAAAGAAGATTCGTCCGTCCGGTCACAGGGACTGTGGAAAAAGCGGGTTTAAAAAACGAAGAGGAAACCACATCTGAAAGAGGCGACTGTCAGGAGACTGAAAGTGGCCGGCAGAGATGTAGGCGTGCCTACAAGTCAGCGTGGGATCCGTTTTCGGCGAAACGTCGCGCGCTCGACATAGAAAAAACTTGGCAAGAAGAAAACGGCGACTGCCAAGAAACCGTCGGCAACGCCGCAGGGGGGACGGCCTCGGACCCAAGGCTGCTGTAAAAAAACCGACTCGGTTCATTTTCCAGAACGACCGCGGCAATATCGGTGCAGAAAAGAGAAACTCGCAAAAAAGAGGAAAATCGACCACCGCGACTCGAGGGAAGGAGGAACGCGCCGTGTCAGAAAAAGACGCCAAAAAACTCACCAAGAAAAGGAAAGAAAAGGGAACCGGAGTGCGCTACTCTGGCTCGGGGAGGTGTGGACGCAACGATTCCGAAGGGGGGGGGGGTGGGGGTGGAGGAAAAAATCCTAGTCGCGGACAAATGGCACTCAAGGAAAAAGGCGCGGTAATCGCCGAAGAGCTAGATCGCCACAAAAGTATGAAAGATGCGGGCGATCATGCCTCAGTCGGCGAGGAAAAAAGTGTCAGAGGTGTCAATTGTAGCCATAAGAGGGCAGAAGAGAAAAAGAAAAAAAATCTCACCAATATGAATCATCGCTTGGAAAAAAAAAGGCATGACCGGAGCGTAGCAGAAGAAGGGCCTCGCTACTTCTTCGGGGGGGGGGAAAAGGGTGGCTGGGCGAGGAAATTGGAAAGGAGGACCTCACTCGCAAGGGGACGATGGGTTCTCAGTCAGAGAGACGCATAAGGCACGGGCGGTCAGGTTCGCGGGGGGGGGAAGGGTCGTGACTTCCTCGTCTAGTATTTGAGGTCGTGGTGTGACTGCGGAATCTCGGTCGGCGGAGGCAGGGTGGCTCGCGGGGAGGTGCCGCCATGGGCGGTGCGTGCTTGGCTGCAAAAAAAGGGGGAAGCTGGAAGGAAGGGATGCGTGAACGGCGCTTGTGCACGAGGGGATGGCGCTGTGGGGTGATCGTGGGGTCCGGAAAAAGAGGAATTTCAGAAGTCCGTCGCGGAAAAAGGGGGATTGGTACTGGGGGCGTCTCCCGAGAGGGTGTGAAGAGGAGTGGCAAGGGGCTAGGTGATGGCCGGGGGGGGGGGGGGGGGTCGACTGTGTGCTGCGCCCAGGAAAGAAGGCGGCCGCCGGAAGGGGGGGGGGAACGATTGGCGAAAAGTTGGATCGAAGGGAAGCTTCCGACAAAGTCCCTGTGAAAAAAACGAAGAAGGGGAGGGCCAATGGGAGATCCCTTTGGGATCGAAGGGGCGCCGACAGGCAAAAAACAGCGTGCAGAAAAAACCGCCGGGGGAGAGAAGAAAAGGACGCACCCGTTGCTGTTTTTGTAGGAAAAGGGAACTTGTGCCGCGAGGCGAAAACAAGGAGGGGGGCGAAAACTCAGCCTGCCGAACAAAAAGAAGGAAATAGACGGGGCTTATGTCAAAAAAGAGGGGCTAGCGGTCAAGCATAGAAAGAGGGTCGTGGTAGGCCAGAAATGATCTGCGCATAACTGTAAAGGGCCAAAAAAGGAGCAAGGGCCGCAAGACTGAGAAAAGGGTAGGCTACATGGAGAGTGGACCGTGACTCTTGCTTGGGAAATGACCACCGACTTGGAAAAAAGGAAGGAGACCTGCGAAAGAACGTTTGATCAGAACGAACAGTTTATCACCTCCACCTGAAGAGGAAAGCCCCGCGCCGCGAGTAAAGGGGGGACGATAGAGTTGGCAGAGGAGCGAGAAAAGTCTGCTCTTTGGGTTGTCGAAGCGCGCCACGGGAGACCACTATTCCTGGTAAAACAAACAATACATGAATTTAATCAAGAGGCGGCGAAAGGAAAAACGCGCGTGGCAGGTAAGAAGGAGAAAGCGTCGCTGGCGGCGGGGGGGAAAAAAAGGCAAAGTCATAGGAAGGGAATGCCTACTTCCAAGACCATGGACAAAAACTCGGAACTGTGAAGGCGCAGGGGAAAAAGGGCTACGAACGTGAAAGGGGACCGATAATTGGGGCTATGTCGCGGGAAGCCTTATCTTTGATCCCGAAGCTGCCCCGCGCAAAAAAGGGGGAGGAAAAATCCATAATATGCAGAGCCTATACTGACGCTACGCTGAAAAGAGGTCAAGTAACGCTAGGGCAGTCGCAAGTCGATTTTCACATGAAAGTCGAGAACGGGGAAACAACCTGTCAGAAGGAAAAATGACCTTTTTCCGGTTTCAGGGGGGGGACCCTCTGTCAGGAAAAGATTTCTCCGCCCTAGAGGCTCGCCCCTCGCGGAATCCTCGGGCGGGGGGGGGAAGGAGGGGTTTTCTAACTCGGAGCTGCAAGAGGGACCAGAAATCCGATGGAAGACCGGGGACGGGGAAAAACGCTAAATTCTTGCTTCCCATAAAAAGGACGGCGTCCGAACCGGCAGATCGAAGGGAATGCATCGACTAGGGGGGGGGGGGAGTGACTAAAGTTAGAACTCAATCCTTTGTGAAAAGATCAAGTCGGGGCCCAAGGGAAAAGAAGAAAAATGGGGGAAAGAAAGTGGTGAAAATACCAGGGGTTTCGGGAAGAAGGAATCAATTATAAGTAAAGAATTCATGCCGATTTGGAAATGCGAGAGGGCGCTGACTCCTTTGGCGGTGTTCCGGAGGAAAAGGACTGGGAAGGGGACTAAGAAAAAAGGTCAATCCCCCTCGCTAAGGACATGTATGAAATCTTGTATTTCCTTGAGAAAGATAACCTGATAAACGGAGGGGGAAAAGAGGAGATCTCTGGGGCACTGCGCTTAGAGGAAAGATGGGTTCCTCGTATTCCACAGTTCATGTCTGCCTAAAAGAAGAGAGGGCAGCAAGAGAAAGAGCTGCCACCATCGGAGCCTGCGGCGGGGTTCGCGAAAAAGGAATGTCGAAGGAAGCATCCCCCGAAGGTGTAAAAGAATACCGCGCTTTGCCGAAAAAGAACGGTCCGCGGTCATGGGGGAAAAATGAGATGTGGACCTTTCAGGTGAATCCAAAACAATTCTAGGTCAGAGCAAAGACCACTGTCTTACACCCTGGGAGGGTTGGATAAAGACTCTTTTGAGTGCCAGGGGGGGGAATCCTATTCCGTAAAATTTGACCAAAAGTCCAGAATTATCCTTCATTACCATAGAAAGGGACAGGGGGACGTAAAGGAGACCTTTCTATCATGCGGGACGCGGTCTTTGAAGGAGCCTTTGGGCCCATTTCTACTAGAAATCCCTTTCTCGTAAAAAAAAAAAAACAGGAGTCGCGGGGAGGGGCTTCTCCTTAGTGAGGGCGGCCTGCCAAGGAAGAAAGTTACGTAGACTCACGACCTACAGATGACGGCTACTACCGGACAATCTTTTCTCCCTGCGGAGAAGGTCCTGGGCGTAAAAAGTCTGTCAGGGGAAGGGGATCGGGAAAGGAAAGAAAAAAGGGTCTGTTTTTTTCAGAGAAAGGAAACGCAAAGGGGCCCTATCTATTTCTGGGGGATTTGAGGGGGAGATTAATAGCGAAAAGAGGGGGACTGAAGTGTAGAAACTCCGAGGTGGGCAGTAGGCGTCTGTTAAGGGGTACTGGCACATAATCTATCTCTGTAGTGCGAGGGAGAAGGGTCTCTGTGAAAACGAAGTATTTTTTGGGGAGAGAGGGTAGGTGAAAAGAGGCTTATACGGGTCCGTGGGCGAAGGACTTGGCAAAGCGTCAAGGAACGGCCAAGGCGAACGGCGCATTGTAATAAACGACGGCAGCAGAATATCAGCAGGCTGCCTTGCAAGGGAGAGAGGCTGCCCAGAAAAACTGAAGGTTGGGAAGAAGAAATATGCTGCGCCTCAGAAGGAGAAAACTTCGTAAAAAACTCAAACTGACGAATGCAAAATGAGCTCAAGAGACCGGGGGGGGGAGGGAAGTCGATGTCGGCTCTCCAATATCGAGCGTCTTCATTGGAAGGCGGAGTCAGCGGGGGAAAAAAGGAGAAGAACTGACCTTTGGGAGAACAAACTTGTGCGAAAACCGAAAATTTTGAGGGGAGGAAAGATATGTTCAAATGAAAAGACACTCTACTCCAAGAAAACACGGCATTGAAGAGACAGAAGGGTTCACTCTGTGAAGGAAAGGCTCAAAGGGAGTCAATTTTTACGAGGAATGGTAATACATTGAGGGAGAATTTTTCCTGCAAAAAAGAAGGGACCATTGAAAAGGTTAGTTCAGAAAGGGGGGGGCCAAATCCGGGCGATACAATTAACTAAAAACTCAAGGATTTAAATTGGAGAAGAGGGGAGGGACAGCCGGGACGCTGGCCTGCTCAATGAAATCGGAAGGGGAAGTGAGGCGACTACGATCCGGGGGGGGGGGGGGAGAGGAGATGATTTAAAGGAGAGGGGAGGGGAATCTCAGGAATCGCTCCAGGAGGAAAAAATGAGGTCTACAGGCTTCTGCACATTCTTTCCAAAACGCACAAATCCAGGAAAGGAGGAGGGTGGGGGGGGGGGGGGGGAAAAGGTTGTTGTGAACGAGAAGAAAGCATCCTTCCTAGAAAAAGATACTTGGGAAGCCCTAAGAATTCTCGTAGCAGAGGGGGTAGCGCTGGAATGACTGCGGGCTCTACATCAAGCGGCTCTCCGGTGGACCTGAAAAAAAAGGGTTTCAAGATCTCGCGGATATGCGCTTCCACAATAAAAAGAAGGAACTAGGATGCCAGGAAGGAAGACTCGCAATTATCGTTTGGGGGTGTAAAAGCGGGAAGCTACTACAAGGCTGTGACCGAGACAACTACTTCAAAGGAAAAAAGGAGCGGGCCACAATAATCAGGAATTAAGGATGGCGCAGTAAAAAAGGGATTTAGGGGGTTTTTAGGGTTGGTCAGGGACGGAACTATGATCAAATGGCTGCTGTGATTCATGTGTGAGTTCGGATCATCTCGCAGGCAGCCAAGGAAAAAGCTACTGGAGGAAGAGTCGATTTTATGGGGTGGGACCGAAAGGGATTCAGGGGAAAGCGATCACACAGGGGCAAAACAACGAGAAAGACCGGAATGAAATGAAATTCTGGAAGTCCCAAATTCTACTATGGCGGGTCTCTTCACTTTGGGATGTGATGAAGGGTTGGGGAGGGGGAGCCAACTACTCTCACACGTCGAGAAACAATCGTTCACTACTTTACTGATGGAGGCTACCTTGCAGGGGACGGGGTGCAGTCAGAGTGGGGGTTGCAGTAGTGAAGAGAGACGGAAGGATCTGGGGGCTCATTTTCGCTAAAATAGCAGGGACTGCGGGAGGGGAAAAAGGAGAGGGTGGGACGTTCTAATAGGAACCCCCCTCCTGGAAGGGGAAATTTACGGGGATGGTAAGTGTTTGGAGGGAGGGGGGTTGACAAACGACGATGCGCGAAATTTTCGTGTGCAAAATACGCCGCGGAGGGAAGGACTGTTTTAAGAAATGCACAACTCCTCTCAAATGGAAGAAAACTAACTTAGAAAGGGGGGGTCCTAATGAAAATTAGGGGATATCCTTCAGAGTGGTTGCTTTGTCAAATAGGCGAAATCTCTTGGAAATTTCATTCTTTTACAGCCTCAGTCATCGGGGGAAAAGCAGGGAGATGTTTGTTAGAGGGAAAAAAGCATCGGAGAGGAGGAAAAGGACGGTGTATGGTGTAAGGGAAAAAACCTCTTCCCGCTACCTGCTTGTCGGGCATAGAGTGAACAGAGGAAAAAGCGTTCATTCTGAAGATGAACCATTTCTTCGCGGGCGCCATCACCGCCCTGAAAGGCGTCGTTTTTTTTTCAAGAGGCACAAAAGGGAAAGGTGATGGGAACTCGCCTCTGTGCTCCATTCGCCCGAAAAAAGTGTTGGTGCTCCTGTCCCCGCCGGATCAGAGGAGAGGGAACGAGGGAAAAAAAGATGCTTCGGCCAAAACACAACAATCGAGAATCGGCATGAAGGAGGATAGGTCCTAAGAGGGACGAAGTAAAAACTCTTTCCTTCAGAGAGTGGGGGTTCAGGGGGAGTGATAAGGGGGGGAAAAGGGTTTTTGGCCGAAAAAAACTGTATTAGGAAAAAGCCATATCACTCCAGGAGAAAGTTTTTGAATTGGGAAAATGTGAAACATCATTTTCGGATGAAGAAGCGTTCAGCTAAAGCAATCCATCGAGATGAGGGAAGGTTTCAAGTGTGAAAAAAGAATGAGACTGTCGATGGCCTAAGCAACCCCAAAAGGGGGGGGCGTCCGCTCCATGGAACAGGAACCAAAAAGGGAATCTGTAAGGGGAGGCAGGGGGAAACGGGCGGAAGCCTGCACTGTTCCACGTCGGAGGTGGCGGTCAGCAAAACGTCGAAGGCGGCTTTGCTTCAAAAAAGGGGGGTTCCCCTCGGGCTGTCTTGCCTCAAAGAAAGATAAGGATTCAGAAAATTCTCTCGGACGAGGGGGCCGAGTAACGTCTAAAGCTTGGGGTTCCGGAAAGAGGACTTGCGTTCGTCAGCCAACCTCCTCCGAGAAAAAAATCCCCAACACATGGGCACATCTGGCCCGGCGGTACGCCCATCGAGAAAGAAGACGCCAGAGAAAGCATCGAAAGCTAATGAACGTCCCCCGAAAAAAAAACCAATCGAGAAAAAAAATCTCGAAAAACCGCAGCGTGCTTGCCGATTGGAAGACACTTCTGAAAGCGGTCGTCCCGAGAGGCCGCGGGGGAGGAAAGGCGAAGGAAAAAAAGCTAACAGCACGGACCCATGGTTGGGGGGGGAGGAAGACGCAAGAAGAAAATTCCCTCGAAAGCCGAGGAGGGGAAAAAGGGAGGTGACGTCGAAGCAAAAGGGATTCTGACCAGACTGGAGGCCGACTGGCAGGGGGCGATCGGGGGGGGGGAAGAAAAACAGGGATTACCAGCGCGTCAGAGAACTGATGCAGCAAGAGCGGTTGTCAAGAAAGAAGCGCGGCAACCCGGCAGGGGGACCAAGGAGCAAGCCGAGAAGAGAGTTTTGCTTCGAACGGGAGACGAAAAGAAAAGCCCGTCGGGCCGCGTTTTTTCCAAAAGCCAACTCTGCAAATTACTTACGGATGCGAGACTTGCTCCGCCGCATCCACCGCAAAAAAACTTGTCCAAAAGGGGCGAGAGAGGAGTAGAAGACTTCCGGAGGGAAACGTCGGGGCTGCGCGCGACATAAAGCGCTCAAGGGGAAAAAGGCGCAATACTTTCAGAGAGAAGCTGCGGAAAAAACTCCTAGAAAAAAAGGGGGGCCTTTTTTTCACAAGACAGACGAATGTCTGTTACTCAGGACAAGCAGGACAAAGAAAATGCAAGGGAAAAATACTAAGGGGGGGGGGTGAAGTGGCGACAAGGTCGGGGGAGGTCGTTCAATCTGGGACGAGGCGGCAGGTCGTGTCACGAGTTCGTATTCCTCCGACGATATCGAAGAGTAAAGGGGACAAAATGCTGGAAAAAATCCCTCAATTGGCTCGACACGTTCCAGGGAGTCACCAGAGAAAGACGCTTCTCCAAGCTCGAGAAGTGGCGAAAGCGGAGGTCGCCAAAAAGAACAAGGAAGCCTCATCGACTTGACTGCTAACGGGCAGACGCAGGGGCCTCTTCCTAAGGTGAGAATCAACGAGAAAAAGGGTCCAATGGAAGCCTGGTTATTGATAAAATGAGAAGACCTATTCTCTTAGTCGTACTACCCTACATCCCCCTTAGAAAAAGTTCGAGGGGTTTGCATTCGGACCGTGGAAGGAAGATAGAGAAACTTAGACGATTCGTTACCTATGGGGACATCTATCTGCCTTGAGAGCAGACTATGGGGGGGACACTCTCCATAGTAAAATCCCTAATGTTCATAAATCGAAAACACCAACTTAGGGGAATTGAAAATATAGGAAATGCCGGTGGGCG